>Ga0105047_10001639_pt1 | contig 40162 bp, 34 predicted proteins | sample MAT04_FD_78384 | JGI IMG/M metagenome (GOLD analysis project Ga0105047, IMG submission 78384) | Freshwater microbial communities from Lake Fryxell liftoff mats and glacier meltwater in Antarctica - MAT-04 (megahit assembly) | ecosystem: Environmental > Aquatic > Freshwater > Ice > Liftoff...
CAGGTCGCCAACATGATGGATTTTGCGCCCATGATCTGGCCCACCATCAACAGCTACAAGCGACTGGTCGACGGCTACTGGGCGCCAGTCAAGCCGACCTGGGGCATCGACAACCGCACCGCCAGTTTCCGCGTGATTGCAGGCAGCCCCAAGGCGACACGGCTGGAGACGCGCTGCCCGGGCGCTGACGTCAATCCCTACCTTGCGATGGCAGCGGTCATAGCGGCGGGTCTGGACGGCGTCGAAAAGGGCCTCAAACTGACCGCGCCGCCGATCACCGGCACCAATGTCGGGTCCGATCACATCCCGCGCGCACCGCGTACGCTGATCGAGACCAATCGCGTCTTTCAGCAGTCCAAGGTTGCGCGCGACTGGCTCGGCGACGGCTTTGTCGACCACTTTTCCGCCACCCGTGACTGGGAGTGGCGCCAGTGGCTCGACGCGGTGACGGACTGGGAGATGAAGCGGTATTTCGAGATAATCTGATACCTTGTGTGCCAGACCAAGATTTGCGCAGCAAATTTGCTCTGGCACCAACACTTTGTCGGATGTCGGATGTTCACCTTGTGTGCCAGACCAAGATTTGCGCAGCAAATTTGCTCTGGCACCAACACATTGTCGGATGTCGGATGTTCGCCTTGTGTGCCAGACCAAGATTTGCGCAGCAAATTTGCTCTGGCACCAACACTTTGCCGGATGTTGAATTAATTGGAATCTGACCCCCGTTTAAATATGACCATCACCCACTTCTCCTTCCCTACCCCGATCCAGTTTGGCGCTGGCGCGCGCAAGCGGGTTGGGGCGCATTTGATCGAACAGGGCTGCAAACGCCCGTTGATCGTCACCGACAAAGCCCTGGGCGCCTTGCCGGTGCTGGAAGAATTCCGCAGTCATCTGGCGGGGCTCGATGTGGCGGTTTTCTCTGGTGTGTTCGGTAACCCGACCTGCAGCCAGGTGATGGATGGCGCGGCGGCCTTCAAGGCGCACCAGGCCGATTGCGTCATCGGTTTTGGCGGTGGCGCGGCGCTGGATGTGGCCAAGATCGTCGGCGTGGCGGCCACCCATGAGGGCGACATTCTGGAGTACGTGTGGGATCACCCGCAGGTGCGCGCCATCACCCATTCGCTGCCCTATTTCGTCGCCCTGCCCACCACCTCCGGCACAGGCTCGGAAGTTGGCCGCTCCAGCGTGGTGAGCGAGAACGACACGCATTTAAAACGCGTGGTGTTCAGTGCGAAGATTCTTGCCAAGGTGGTGTTTGCCGACCCGGAACTCACGTACGGCCTTCCCGCCCATGTGACTGCGGCCACCGGCATGGATGCGCTCACGCACAACATCGAGAGTTACCTCTCGCCGGCCTACCACCCGCTGTGCGACGGCATTGCGCTCGAAGGCACGCGTATCGCGGCGCGGGCGCTGTTGACCGCTGTAAAGGAGCCGAATAATCTGCAGGCGCGGTCAGACATGATGATGGCCTCGATGATGGGCGCCATCGCGTTCCAGAAGGACCTCGGCGCGGTGCATTCCTGTGCCCACGCACTGGGGGCGGTGTGCGACTTGCACCATGGCCTGGCGAACGCCCTGATGATCGACACCGTGCTTGACTGGAATTACGAGACCGTGCCGGAAAAGTTCGATGAGCTGGCCCATGTCTGTGGCGTGGCCGGCGGCGGCAAGGCCTTTGTGCCCTGGTTGCGAGAGCTCAAGGCCAGTGTGGGCATCCACGGGCCATTGGCCAGGCATGGCGTCAAAGCAGAGCACCTGCCGCGTCTGGTTGAAATTGCCACGGCCGACATCTGCCATCAGACCAATCCGCGGCCCTGCAAGGCCGCGGACTTCGAAGCGCTGTTCAAGGCGGCCTTATGAGCCCGCAACTGCTCGCGCACGACCGACCGAAGATCGGCGTCAGCGCCTGCTTCTTCTACCCCGATCCGGCGCGCGCGACCTTCGCGCCCAAGACCTTGCAGTATGTCGAGCAGTCGGTGCCGCACTGGGTCATGTCCGGCGGTGCCTTGCCGGTGATGATCCCGTCGCCCACAGGCGACACCGCGCGCGGCGAGATCGACTTTGCTGACTATGCACAGTGGCTGGACGGACTGATGCTGCACGGCGGCGCCGATGTCTGGCCCGGCAGCTACGGTGAGACCCCGCTCAGGGACGCATGGATGGGCGACCGCTACCGTGACGAATACGAAATCGCGCTGGTGCACGCCTTTGTCGCTGCCGGCAAACCGGTGTTCGGCATCTGCCGCGGCCTGCAACTGATCAACGTGGCGTTTGGTGGCACCCTGTATCAGGACGTCAGTACCCAGCGCCCCGAGTCGCTGGTGCATCGCGACGCAGTGGCTTACGACCTGAATTTCCACGAAGTCGAGCTGGTGCCCGGCACGCGTCTGGCCGCGCTGTTGCCCGGCGAAGACCGCCACACCATCAACAGCGTGCACCACCAGGGCGTGAAGGATCTGGCCAAGGACTTCGTCGTCGAGGCGCGAAGCCCGGACGACGGCGTGATCGAGGCGATCCGCTACACTGCCGGACCCTGGGTCAGTGCGGTGCAGTGGCATCCGGAGTTCCACAAGGCGGAGCACGGCACGCTGAACGACGCACCCATCCTGGCGGACTTTCTGGCCGCCGCCCTCGCGACCCGATCCAACCGCAAACCATGAACGTGCTGACCATCACCAATCCCGCCAACGGCGAGCGCATCACGCAGGTGCCGGCCGACGACGCCGCCAGCGTAGCCACCAAGGCCGTCGCCGCCCGCGCCGCGCAACCCGCCTGGGCCGCCCGGCCGCTGTCCGAACGTATCGCCTGCATCGAAGGTTTTCGCGCCGCCATCGTCGCGCAGCTCGATGCACTGGCTGCCGTCATGACTGCCGAGACCGGCAAACCGATTGCCATGTCGCGCAACGAGCTGAACGGCTTTCTCGGGCGCATCGACTTCTTCGTGCAGCAGGTGCAGGCGTCGACTGCGACCGAGCATGTGTTCGACGATGGCGGCACGCACGAGCAGATCGAGCATCTTCCGCTGGGTGTGGTGGCCAACATCTCGGCCTGGAACTACCCCTGGTTTGTCGGTGGCAACGTGTTCGTGCCGGCGCTGCTGACCGGCAATGTGGTGTTGTACAAACCGTCCGAATACGCCACGATGAGCGGACTGGAGATGGCCCGGTTGCTGCACGAGTCTGGCGTTCCGAAAGATGTGTTCGTTACGCTGGTGGGCACCGGCGAAGTCGGTGCCGCTTTGCTGGAGCAGCGGATTGACGGGCTGTTCTTCACCGGTTCCCACGCCACCGGTGCGCGCATCGCGCGGGCGCTGGGTCCGCGCCTGGTCAAGCTGCAACTCGAACTCGGGGGTAAGGATCCTACCTACGTCTGCGACGACGCCGACCCTCGGCTTGCGGCCGCCTCGCTGGCCGATGGTGCGATGTACAACACCGGGCAGAGCTGTTGTTCGGTCGAGCGCATCTATGTACACGAGAAGATCCACGACGCGTTCGTCGACGCCTTCATGGACACGGTGCGCAGTTTCAAGGTCGGCGATCCAACCCGGGACGACACCTATATCGGCGCCATCACCCGTGCGCCGCAACTCGATGTGTTCGATGCCCAGGTGGCAGATGCCAAGGCCCGCGGCGCCAAGATGTTGTGCGGTGGTGCTCGCTTGACCGGCCCCGGCAACTGGTATGCACCGACGGTATTCACCCATGTCAACCACGACATGGCCTTGATGCGCGAGGAGAGCTTCGGTCCGTTGATCGGCATCCAGAAAGTTCGCAGCGACGACGAGGCCGTGCGGTTGATGAACGACACACGCTACGGACTGACGGCCGGTGTCTTCACGCCCGACGAAGCGCGCGCAACCGCCCTGTTGTCGCGTATCGACGCCGGCAGTGTCTACTGGAACTGCTGCGACCGGGTCAGCCCACGCCTGCCCTGGAGCGGCGTCGGCGACTCGGGTATTGGCCTGACCTTGTCGACCTACGGCATCCAGACCTTCACCCGGCCCAAGGCCTGGCATCTGCGCAAGGCATGAAAACCCGTTCGAAGCCGAAATCCGTCGTGCGCAAACAGGAGCCCTTCCCGTGACAGCCAAGCCTGCACCGGGCTTGGCCTTGTTCGACCTGGATCACACGCTGCTGCTGGGCGACAGCGATGTGTTGTGGTGCGACTTCCTGATGGACCAGGGTGTGCTCGAGCGCGCGATGTTCGCGCCGCGCAACGCCGACATCCAAGCGCGCTACAAAACCGGCAAGGTTGATGCCGCCGAGTTCGCCAACTTCTACCTATCGACGCTGCAGGGCCGCAGTCCCGCGCAGTGGCAGAGCCAGCGCGAGCAGTTCCTGCGCGAGATCATCGTGCCGCGCGTGCCGCACGCTGCGCTCGAATTGGTAGCAAAGCACCAGCGAGCGGGCGATCTGGTGGTGTTGACGACGGCCACCAATCGCTTCTTGACAGAACTGACCGCACAGCATCTCGGTTTTGCCCATGTCATTGCGACCGAGCCGCAGCTGGTCGACGGTGTGTTCAGCGGCGCCACCGACGGGGTGCTGAACATGCGTGGGGGCAAGGTGATTCGGTTGCATGCCTGGCTAAAGATGCGTGGCGAAGACCTGCAGCATTTTGACAGCACCGGTTACAGTGACTCGATCAACGACCTGCCGTTGCTCGAGGCGGTGAATCATGCGGTGGTAGTTCACGCCGACGCGCGGCTGGCGGCAGTCGCCGCAGAGCGTGGCTGGCGCTCCATGAGGTTGGATTGAGGAGAGACGATTGACAGACGGTATCGATTTTTTCCGGGGTCGGCGTGTCCTGGTGGTGGGTGGCTCCAGTGGCATTGGCGCCGGCATCGGTGCGGCCTTCCAGCGTCTGGGCGCCGTGGTAACGGTGACCGGCGCTACGCAAGCCGAAGTGCAACGGGCGCGAATGGACCCGGCGCTGGCCGGTGTCGATGTGGTGCCGCTCGATGTGCGCAGCGACGCGGCAGTGCTGACGTGTTTTGGCGCGTTGACGCAACTCGATGTGCTGGTCAACTGCGCCGGCGTGATCCGCCGTGGCGAGGAGCTGGACCCGGCGGTATTCGCGGCGGTGCTGGACATCAACCTCAACGGCAGCATGCGCACCTGCGCCGCAGCGCGCACGCTGCTGGCCGCGTCCAAGGGCTGCATCGTCAATACCGCCTCGATGTTGAGCTTCTTCGGCGGTGGTCTGGTGCCGGCGTATTCGGCCAGTAAAGGCGGCGTGGCGCAGCTCACGAAATCGCTGGCGATTGCCTATGCCTGCGATGGCATCCGCGTCAATGCGCTGGCGCCCGGCTGGATCGCAACCCCTTTGACGGCCGCATTGCAGCAAGACGAAACCCGCAGCGCGCCGATCTTGGCGCGAACCCCGATGGGCCGCTGGGGCACGCCCGACGACGTCGCCGGCGCCGCGTTGTTCCTGGCGTCTCCGTGGGCCGGATTTGTCACCGGTACAGTGTTGCCGGTCGACGGCGGCTACCTCATCACCTGAAAGCGAGAGACCCCGACCATGATTGTTCAGCTCCCCGGCATCCAGCCCGAAATTGCCGTCCAGGCCATACCCGATGACGAACGGGTCTGGGTTCCCCAGGCGCCCGATGTGTGGTTCCGCCCCTTGCTGCTCAACACCGTCACCGGCAGCTGGTGCAATCTGCTGCGCGTGCGCAAATCGGGCGTGTTGTCGCGCCATATCCATCCGTCCTGGGTCACCGGCTATGTGATCAAGGGCGCCTGGCGGTACCTCGAGCACGACTGGATCGCGTCCCAGGGTTCCTTCGTCTATGAGCCGCCGGGTGAGATCCACACGCTGGTGGTGGACGAGCAGGTCGGTGCGACCGAGATGATCACCCTGTTCAATATCCACGGCGCCATGGTGTACGTCGATGCCAATGGCAAGCAGACCGGATATGAAGACGTGTTCAGCAAGATTGCCATGTGTCGTGCGCACTACACCGAGAATGGCCTGGGCGCCGAGTATCTCGACCAGTTCATCCGCTGAATTGTCAAACCTGACCCATGCCCAAGCTTGGGCCGTGCTCTCGGGCGCGATCCTGTTCGAGGTGGCCGGCACCACCTGCATGCGCCTGTCCGAAGGCTTCACGCGGCTCACGCCGTCGGTGCTGATCTTCGTGTTCTACGCGGTCTCGTTTGTACTCAATACAGTGGTGACGCGGGTGCTGGGCCTGAGTGTGGTGTACGCGGTCTGGTCGGGCGTGGGCACCGTGCTGACGGCTTTGATCGGCATCTACTATTTCAAGGAGCCGTCCACGGCCGTCAAGCTTGTGAACATCGGCCTGATCGTGATCGGCGTCATCGGCCTGCATACGACATCCAGAATGTCGGTGGCCACGGCATGACACCGAACGAAGTCTCCATCGCGTTGTACCGCGACAAGGCCGAAGGCTACGACCGCTCAGCCGAGTTCACGATGCCGCTGCGTATCCGCACGATCAAGTTGCTGCAGTTGCAAAGCGGCCAGTCCGTGCTCGATGTCGGCGCTGGCACCGGCCTGAGTTACGGGTTGCTGCGCGAGGCCGTCGGCCCGGCCGGCCGGGTGCTCGCCTTCGAGCAAAGCCCGGAGATGTTCGATGTCGCATACGCACGCGTGTTGCAGATGCACTGGACCAACGTCTGGCATGCCAACGAGTCGGCAGAGACGGTGCGCCTGCCGTCACTGGCCGACGCGGTGTTGTTCAACTACACGCACGACATTTGTCGAACGCCTGAGGCGGTCGCCAATATTCTGCGCCAGCTCAAGCCCGGCGCGCGCGTGGCTATGGCCGGTATCAAGTTCTTTCCATGGTGGACCGGGCCACTCAATCTGCTGGCCTGGATGAAGAATCGACCCTACAACGCCAAGGCGGCCGATCTGTGGCAACCTTGGAGTCTCGTCGCGGCCCATTGCGACGGGTTCAGCTGGCGCAGCACGCAGTGGGGCATGGGCTATATCGCCAGCGGCGTTTACAACGGGAGCCAGACATGAGAATCGATCGGCGGCAATTTGGGGTTGTTCTGGCCGGCGTTGCCTCAAGCGCCTCGGTTTGGGCGCAGCAGGCCGGGCCGTTTCGCACCATGACCGCGCCCGGTGCGGAGCGACTGATGTTGGAGGGCCATGACGCGGTGGCGTATTTCACGCAAGGCGCGGCGATGAAGGGCGACCCGGCGTTCCAGCTCGAGCACGCGAGCGTCCAGTGGCGTTTTGCAAGTGCGGGCAACATGGTCGAGTTCCAGCGCGAACCGTTGCGCTACATGCCGCAGTTCGGTGGCTATTGCAGCAACGGAATCAACTATGCCGTCCCCGGTGGCGGCGGTGGAGGGCCCGACACCTGGCGTATCTACCGCGGGCGTCTGTATGTGTTTGGCGGCCAGTCGGCGCGAGACCATTTCGAGATGGACACCGAACTCAACCTGCAACGTGCCCACGAATACTGGGACGCAGAGGTGGCGGGATCCAACGTGCCGATTCAGCGTCTCACACGCACCGTCTTTTCGCGCGTTCCGCATTACCAGTCGGACGCAGCGCTGCAAGCCCAGTGGGAGGCGAAACGTGCCGCAGGCACCTTGGCCGTGATGCCCGGTGCGCCGCAGGTGGTCCCCGCACAGCGCTGAACGCGTCGTGCCCAGGCGCCGGTACACTGCCGAATGCGGGCAATCCGCCGGCGTCAAAGGGCGTGCAGGCGGCGCAGCGCAGGGGCCTGGGCCAGCGTTGCGCGGTATCCGGCATCGATCGCGCGCTCGCGAAATTCGGACGACAGGTTGACCCAGTAGCCGAAATCGGGCTTGAGCACCAGATCGGCCTGGGCGGCGTCGAGGTCGACCAGCGCCTTTTTGCGCACGTCCATGGCGCGGAAACGCTCGGCAGCAGCCGGCGCGCTGTCCAGGTGCACGGTGGCGTCCACCGCCAGCACGCGTCGCGCGCCCAGCGCCCGAGCGATGCGCACCGGCAGCGGCGCGCTCCAGTCCGGATCGACATACTGCTCACCGTTGATGCGCACCGGGGTGAAACGGCCTTCGATCGCGGCCGAGGCCTGTACCGCCAGGCCCGCGTCACCGGCAGTGAACGCGATGGCGTTGCCGTCGGAGCGTCGCGTCGCCACGCAGGCCATGGCCATTGGCATCTGTTCGAGCCGGGGCTCCAACGCGTGGCGCCGCACCAGTTCGGCGATCGGCGCGCCATTGAGGTTTTCTGCCTGGCCAAGGGTCACGCGCGCCAGACCCATGGGTTGAATCTCCAGCGCGATACGCTCCACTTGTGTCGCACCCATGCCGGATGCACGCAGGCAGCCGACCATCGCGCCCACCGAAGCGCCCACGATCAGGTCGGGCGACAGGCCCAGTTCCTCCAGCGCCTTGAGCACCCCGACATGGGTGAATCCGCGCGGGCCACCCGAACTCAGGACCCACGCCGTGCTTACCGGGCGGCGCAGCGGCGCGGTCCAGGGCGCATCGGAGCCGTCGTGGTTGCGGTCCGGACTGATCGCACATCCGGCCAGTGCGGCAGCCGTTCCCAATAGCAGTTTCCGACGCTGCATCATGGCGCGGACGGGTTCGGCAGCGCTATTGAACGGTGCGCAGGTATTGCGATGACACCGTCGTCCGGCAGCAGCGCTGGCACGTTGGCGGGACGATCGGATGGAAGATCGGTGTAGGGCGCCGGCCAGCCGAGCAGGACGCTGGCGACCTCGCAGCGACGCCGCAGGTCGGCCTCGTCCTTGCCGCCCAGGTGGACGATGGCGTACCGGTAGCTGCCCAGCCATTTGAAGTCGCGTGCGACCGAGCCAGGGGACTTCGGGTACAGAAACAGCAGGGAGCCCGGATATGCCTGCGCCAGCGCATGCTGCTGCTTTGCGCCGGGCATCACCACCGTGTCGTCGGGCCGCAGCGCACGATAGACAAAACTGGCCGCCGCCCCGGCCGTAGGCTCGGCGACGCGCAAACTTGCCGGATCGCGGCCGTGGGCCAGCGCCAGGGAAATTGCATGCAGGTCGACACCCAGCACACGCCGATACAGGTCGGAGTACTGCGAGGCCATGCGTGGATTGAATTCGACGACGGCGAGCTGGTCGGTTGTCTCGTCGTAGAAGAACTCCATGTTGAACAGGCCGTGCGTGAAGCCGACTGCGCCCAGGAAGCGGCGCGCCACGTCCAGCGCACGGGCCTGCACCGACGGGCTCAAACGGGTCGGCAGCTGGTGGCGCATGAACGCCTGGGTGTGTGGATACATGATGGCGTCCACCACGCCGACGGCATGGACCTTGCCACCGAACACATAACCATCGAGGTTGTATTGCGGGGCATGCACCGGCGTCTCGAGCAACATGCGGTGGGCCGTAGGCACTGCGGCACCCAGGCGCGCCTTGACCATCCGGTCAAAGGGTTCGACCAGCCGGCGGATGACCCACAACTCCCAGCGCCCGAACCGGGTGTGCGCATGCAGCTGTTCTTGTGTTTCCACCTGGCGCGCCAGCACCGAAAACGCCGCCTTCACCGGTTTGACGAATGCCGGGAACGGCAGACCGGCCGGAATGGAGGCGCCGTATTCGGCGTCGAGCAGCTGGAACGCGATATTGGCCTCGGGCGCCACCTGTTGCAGCACCTGGCGGGCGTAGACCTTGTGCTGGCATGCCAGGATGGCCTTTACGGGCGTGCCAGGCCATCCCATACGTTCGGCCAGCAGCGCGGCGGCGAGCGCACCGAACTGTTCGTGGTGCGACGCGACCGCCTGCCATCCGCGTATTGGGGCTTGGCGCGCCAAGCTGTCCACCTGGCGCGCGATGTCGTACCAGGCCAGGCGCGCGTTGCTGGGGAAGCTGAACAGATCGAATCCGTCGCTGTCGACTTGCAGGCCCAGCGCGCGAGCAGCCTCGGCGTGGCCGATGGCATCCCAGTCGTAGTTAAAGAGAAGCAGCGTACGGGGAGCGACAGGCATGGTGAATTTTCGGGTCAGGAAGTGGCAAGGGTAAACCAGTCGGACGATGAGGCCTGAAGTCGCGTGGCGTGCACGAGAACGCCCGGTTGTTGGTCGCACGTGGTTCGAGGTTCTTACAGGCCGGCGCCGTGGCCAATGCCGGCGCCGGGCCAGCCAGGTTGTTGTTTCAACAGGTGGGGGGTGGCCGGTGCACGATACTTCCAGCGATGTATGCACAACAGCTTCCCGCGTCCCGTTTCCCGATGTGGCGTTCAACCTGGCGATGAACCGGCGAGGACGCAGCAGACTGATGGGGCTTGCGCAATCCCATCCCTGGACAGTGCTCGCGACCTGGGCGGCCGCCATGCTGTTCAGCCTGTGGGTGATCGTGTCAGGGGGCGCTCAAGCGTTTTCGACACATGTGCAGCGCTATGACAACTCCGGTTCGAGCCGCGCCGAATTGTTGATGCGCGAGCGATTTGCAGACCGTCCGGATTCGGATAGACCGAACGAGGTGCTGATCCTGCGTTCGAACAGCCTGAAGGTGGACGATCCCGCATTCCAGGAGCAGGCGCAGGCAATTGAACAGCGGCTGGCAGCGCTCGATGGCGATGTAATCATCTGGGCGCTGAGTTTTTTCACGACCGGCAACGAGGCCCTGGTCTCTGCAGATCGGCACAGCACCATCGTACCGATGCGGGTGCGCGACCCGGAGCGCACGATCGCTGCCGTTCATCAGGCGCTGGTGCATCAGGGCGCCACATCGGATCTCGCTTGGTATCTGGTCGGGCGCGCCAGTGTCGGCACCGAATTCAAGACACTGGCGCAGCAAGACCTCAAGGCCGAACTGCGCATCGGCCTGCCCGTGGCCATGCTGGTGCTGCTGGTGGTGTTCGCGACCGTCGTGGCCGCGCTCGTGCCGGTTCTTGTTGCCTTGTCGGCCATCGTCTTGACGCTGGCGATCATGGTGCTCGCCGGCCCGCTGATGCAGGCTTACTTCCTGGTCACCAACATGATCGTCATGATGGGCCTGGCGGTCGGTATCGACTATTCGCTGTTCGTGTTGTCCCGCTACCGCGAGGAACTCTTGGGTTCGCACACGCGTGAGGCCGCGCTGGCGGCGGCCGGGCACTCGGCCGGCCGTGCCATCGCCTACAGCGGCGCCACCGTGGTGCTGGCCTTGCTCGGCCTGCTGATCATTCCTACCAATGTGTACCGCAGCCTGGCGGCCGGTGCGATCCTGGTCGTGCTGCTGTGCCTGCTGGCGTCGTTTACCTTGCTGCCGGCGCTGGTGACCTTGTTGGGCGACCGGCTCGACGCGCTGCGCTTGCCGTTGCCGCGGCGTGCGTTTGCTGGCCGTTGGTGGGACTGGCTGACGGGTTTGTCCATACGACACCCGGTGGGCTGCCTGTTGCTGTCAACCGGGCTGTTGCTGGGCCTGTCGGTGCCGGCCCTGGACATGAGAACCGGTTTCTCGGGCATCAACACGCTGCCGGCACAGTCGCCCTCGCGCCAGGGCTTCGAACTGCTCGAGCGCGAATTTCGTACCGGCACGATCTCGGAGGCGGTGGTGGTGGTGGACGGTGCGGTCACCACCGCGCCGGTACTGCAGGCGATTACGCGGCTGCGCACGGAACTTGGCAATGACACGGCCTTTCTGGCCGACCAGACATCGCTGCAGATGAATCCGGCCGGTGACCTCGCGGTCATGACGATCCCGATGGCGGGCGACGCGGAAAGCCAGGGTGCCCAGTCAGGCGTGCGGCGGCTGCGCGAGCAGCATATCCGGGTCGCGTTCGACGGCGTGCCAGCCCAGGCTGTAGTGGGCGGCAATGCGGCCGGGTACATTGATTTCTTCCACCTGACCGACGTTTACACCCCGCGGGTGTTCGGCATCGTGCTGGCGCTGAGTTTTGTGTTGCTGGCCGTGGCCTTCCGATCGCTGGTGGTGCCGCTCAAGGCGATCGTGCTCAACCTGTTGTCCGTGGGGGCGGCCTACGGCCTGATCGTGCTGGTGTTTCAGCGTGGTGTCGGGGCGTCGTTGTTCGGTTTTCAGCAAGTGGCACTGATCGAGGCCTGGATACCGCTGTTCCTGTTCACCATCCTGTACGGCCTGTCGATGGATTACCACGTGTTTCTGCTCAGCCGCATCCGCGAGCACTTCATGGCCACTGGCGACAACACGCAGGCGATCCGGGTCGGCGTGCGGTCGACCTCGGGTGTCATCACCGGTGCCGCGCTGATCATGGTGGCGATCTTCGCCGGCTTTGCCAGCGGTGAGCTGGTGATGTTCCAGCAGGTCGGTTTCGGCCTGGGCGCGGCCGTGCTGTTGGACGCGACCGTCGTTCGCTCGTTCCTCGTGCCGGCCGCGATGACGCTGCTCGGCGCACACAACTGGTACCTGCCGCGTTGGCTGGCGCGGCCGGATCGCGACCGGGCATGAGTGGCGGCGAACGCCCGACAGTTGTTCGGGTGCCGCGCCGGCCACGGTCAGGACAGGTGTTTGCCGATCAGGCCCGCCATTTCGAACATGGTGATCTGCGACTTGCCGAACACAGGTTTCAGCTTGGCATCGGCGTTGATGGCGCGTCTGTTGGTTGCATCCTGCAGACCGTTGGCCTTGATGTAGTCCCACAATTTCTTGACCACCTCGGTGCGCGCGACCACACCTTCGCCGATGACGGCCGCCAGTTCCGCGCTCGGGCGCAGTGTGCCGGCCTTGGGCACCTTGGCCGCGGTGAGTGAGGCCTTCTTTGCCGGAACTTTTTTTGTTGCTGCGGGTTTGCGGGCCGGCGCCTTCTTGGCCGCAGTCTTCGTGGCGGTCTTTGCGCCGATCGCGGCTTTCTTGGTTGCTGGCGCTGCAGCGGTCCGTGCTGGCGCACCGGCCGGCGGCTTGCGCGGCGGAAACTTGGAGGGCGCGAATTCGAAGTTCACCTTGCCGGCTTCGCCGTCCCAGGCCAGCATGGCCTTGAACGGGCGGCGCGTGCGCATCGAGACAAACTTGTCCAGCAGATCGGTTTTGCCGCTGCCCAGCAACTTGCCCATCTGCTCGCGTGTCACCGGTTGCTGAAGAATGATCTGACCGCTCTTGAAGTCGCAGCTTGGTGTGGCTTGCGCGTTTGTGGGCACTGACTTTTCACAGACATAACTCTTGCCGTGTTCGTATACCGCCGCGCCGCACTTGGGGCAGGCGCCCAGTGATTCCTGGCTGGAGAATTCAATCAGTTCGCCGCTCTCGTCGCCCTTCTTTTCATCGCCGAAGTCGAATTCGAGTTTGTAGTTTTTGGTCTCCTCGTCGAACTTGATGACCATCTCGGCGGTGAACGGCCAGCCGGCCTTGGAGCGGAAACCTTCCAGCGGGCCGATTTTCCGGTCGCGCAGGAATTGCTCGACCTCCGCCACCTCGAAGGTTCGCCCGGCCGGGGTCTTGCCAAACGAGAAACCGCAAGGCTCGGACACGCCAGGCGTGCCGGTGCAGGTGTAGCGGCGGTAGTTCTCCTTGACCACGCCGCCGCAGTTGGGGCAAGGTGCGCTGAGCGTCGCGTAGTCGCCGGGAATGGTGTCTCGGTCGTATTCCTTGGCCTTTTTGACCATGCGTTCGGTCATGGCGGCGATTTCGGCCATGAAACTGCTGCGGCTGAGTTTGCCGTGCTCCATCTGTGCCAGCTTGTATTCCCACTCGCCGGTCAGTTCGGCCTTGGAAAGCTCCTCCACGCCCAGCCCGCGCAGCAGCGTCATCAGCTGGAAAGCCTTGGCGGTCGGAATCAGCTCGCGCCCTTCGCGCAACATGTACTTCTCGACGATCAGGCCCTCGATGATGCTCGAGCGCGTGGCGGGCGTGCCCAGGCCCTTCTCGTGCATCGCGGCGCGCAGTTCGTCGTCTTCAATCGTCTTGCCTGCGCCTTCCATGGCGCCGAGCAGCGTCGCCTCGGAGTACCTGGCCGGTGGCCGGGTCTGCAGCCCCTTTGCATCGACAGTCTCGGTCAGCACTTTTTCGCCTGGCATCACAGCCACCAGGTGGGCGCCACTCTTGTCATCGCCGTCTTTGGTTTCGTCCTGTGCCTCCTTGCCGTAGATGGCCAGCCAGCCCGGCTTGACCAGTACCTTGCCTTCGGTCTTGAAACTGTGCACGTCCACCAGCGAGATGCGCGTCGTGACCTGGTATTCGGCACTCGGAAAGAACACTGCCATGAACCGACGCACCACCAGGTCATAAATCTTCTGCTCGGCTTCGCTCAGGCCGTGCGGTGCCTGCAGCGTCGGGATGATCGCAAAGTGGTCGCTGACCTTGGCGTTGTCGAAGACGCGTTTGCTCGGCCTGATGTAGTTGCCCTTGAGCGCGGTGGCGGCATGCGGTGCCAGGTGTTTCATCGGGCTCCTGGCCAGCATCTCGAAGGTTTCGCGCACCACCGGCACGTAGTCTTCCGGCAAGGCGCGCGAATCGGTTCGCGGGTAGGTCAAGGCCTTGTGGCGCTCGTACAGGCTTTGCGCGATCGACAAGGTAGTCTTGGCGCTGTAGCCGAATTTTCCGTTGGCCTCGCGCTGCAGCGAGGTCAGGTCGAACAGCAATGGGCTGGCCTGCGTCGTGGGTTTGCTCTCCTCGGTCACCGTGGCAGGTTTGCCACGCACCGCATCGGCAATCGCCTTGGCCTCGGCCAGCGTCCACTTGCGGTCGGCCTTGAGCTCGGGGTCGCTCTCCTCCAGGTTGCCGGCGGCCTGATTGGCCGCGGCCCTCTTCCATTTCGGGTCGAACCACTTTCCGTCGTAGCTTCCGGCCTGGGCCTTGAAGCTGGCGTGTACCTCCCAGTAGTCGCGGCTGATGAACTTGCGGATCTTCTCCTCGCGTTCGACCACCACCGATAGCGTGGGCGTCTGTACCCGTCCCACCGTGGTCAGGAAGAAGCCACCGTCGCGCGAATTGAACGCGGTCATGGCGCGGGTGCCGTTGATGCCCACCAGCCAGTCGGCCTCGGAGCGGCAACGTGCGGCGTCGGCCAACGGCAACATCTGCGCATCGCTGCGCAAGTTGGCGAAGCCGTCGCGTATCGCCTGCGGCGTCATCGACTGCAGCCACAGGCGCTTGACTGGATGCTGCACCCGGCTGTATTGCTGGATCAGCCGGAAGATCAACTCGCCTTCGCGCCCGGCGTCACAGGCGTTGATGAAGGCGTTGACATCCTTGCGCTTGGCCATCTTGACGATGGCATTGAGCCGGCTCTTGGTCTTGTCCATCGGCTTGATGTCGAAATGCGGCGGAATCACAGGAAGGTTGGCAAAGCTCCACTTGCCGCGCTTGACGTCGAACTCCTCGGGCGCCTGGATCTCGACCAGGTGTCCGACCGCACTGGTGACGACAAATTTCTCGCTCTCGAAATGGTCCTCACGTTTTTCGAACTTGCCTGCCACGGGCGTGAGCGCCCGCACGATGTCCTGGGCGACGGACGGTTTCTCGGCAATGACCAGGGTTTTGCCCAAAACTGTGTTCTTGTCGAAAACTACGTTTTTCATCTGACTACAATCCAAAGTCTCGCGTGCGCACACGCGCACACCCGTACGAGCGCGCACACATGCGCGCACGCCCATACGAGTTCACATTACCAAATTTTTCACCGTGCCCGCCAAAACCCCCAAAACGCCATCGGCCGCCGGTCGCCGCATCCAGACCCGTCGCTCGGGCGTGCATGGTAAGGGCGTGTTCGCCGCGCAGGATATTGCCGAGGGTGAGACCATCATCGAATATGTGGGCGAGATCATCCAGTGGAAGGAGGCGCAGCGGCGCCACCCGCATGATGCGAGCGACCCGAACCACACCTTCTATTTCCATATCGACGAGAAGCGGGTCATCGATGCCCTGTTTGGTGGCAACTCCTCGCGCTGGATCAACCACTCCTGCCATCCGAACTGCGAAGCGGACGAAGACGGGGGGCGGGTTTTCATCAAGGCACTGCGCAACATCGCAGCAGGCGAAGAACTCAACTACGACTACGGCCTGATCATCGATGAGCGCTACACCAAGAAGCTCAAGGCCGAATACCCGTGCTGGTGTGGTGCGCAGCAGTGCCGTGGCACCTTGCTCGCACCCAAGACGCGGAGCGGTTGACCCTTCGCGTCGCACGGGCAAGGCGCACTCTGGCATGACGGTGACTGATGGCATGGCTCGGGCACAGGTGCCGGCATGACGGCCTGGTCCGCGCAGGCCTTGGCCGGATCGCTGGCGGCCGTGATGCCCGGGCTCGCAGTGGAGGTATTGACCGAGATTGATTCGACCAACACCGAGCTGATGCGCCGGGCCCGCGCCGGACATACGAGTCCTTGCCTTTTGGTGGCCGAGCGCCAGACGGCGGGCCGTGGTCGCATGGGGCGGCAATGGCAAAGCGGGTCGGCGTCCGGCGCTGCCTTGGGCGTCGGCGCGGGCCCGGCCTTGCCCTCGCTGACTTTTTCACTGGGCGTGGCGCTGGCGCCGCAGAGCTGGTCCGGTCTCTCGCTGGCGGTCGGGGTGGCGATTGCACGCAGCCTGCACCCCCGGCTCGGACTCAAGTGGCCCAACGACATCTGGCTGGACGGGCGCAAGCTGGCCGGCATCCTGATCGAAACTGCCAGCACGGCGCAGGCGCGCCATACCGTGATCGGTGTGGGCATCAATATCGCGCCACGGGAAGCCGCCGGCCTTTCGACACCGCCTGCCTGCCTGCACGAGTTGCTGCCGGACATCGCGGCGCCTGTCGTGCTGCATCAGGTTGCGCCGGCGCTGGTGCAGGCGGTGATGTTGTTCGAGGCCCAGGGTTTTACCCCGTTTCGCGAGGCCTTTGCGCAGTGCGATGTATTACATGCGCGGCAGGTCACACTGAGCGATGGCAGCCGCGGAATGGCGTGTGGCGTGGACGAACGGGGTGGCCTGCTGGTGCATACTTCGGCCGGTATGCAAACCGTCACCAGTGCCGAAGTCAGTGTGCGCCCGTTGGGCGCAACGACCGTCACTGCCTCCTGAGGTCGACAACACGTGTTGCGTTTCCTGGCTCTTTTGCTGGTCCTGCTCAATGCGGTCTATTACGCTTGGTCCCATCATCTGCTGCAGGCCTACGGCTTTGCGCCGATGCAGCAGGGCGAACCGGACCGGCTGAACCGGCAAATCAGGCCAGAACTGCTCATCATCGAGTCGACCGACCCCGCCCGCACTCAATAACGTACGCGGGCGAAGCGGCTTTGTTGGGCTGCCGCGCGTGCCTGCCCCAGGGTATGGATGCCCTTGTCGGCCAGCAGTGGCACCAGCTTGAGAAACACTTCGGCGGTGACGATGGCGTCGGCCAGCGCGGTATGGCGGTTGACCATCGACACACCCAGACGCTGCGCAATCGCCTCGAGCGCATGCGACTCCTGGTTCGGCTGTGCGATGTCCGACAGCAGCAGCGTGTCGAGCACCGGCTGATCGAAGGACACGCCGCTGTCGGCTTCCTTGAGCTGCAGGAAGCGCATGTCAAAGGCCGCGTTGTGTGCTACCAGAATGGTGTCGTGGCCGTAGGCATGAAAGGCCCGCAGCACTTCCTCGATGCCGGGCTTGCCGCGCACCATGGCGCTGGTGATGCCGTGGATGCTTGTGGAGGCGCTCGGTACCGGTCGGCGCGGGTTTATAAGCTGCTCGAAGCCCTCGTGGTGCAACATCTTGCCATTGACGATGCGGGTCGCGCCGATCTGAATGATCTCGTCCCCGTTGGACGGGTCCAGTCCCGTGGTCTCGGTGTCAAACACGGTGTAGGTCAGACTGTCCAGACGGCGGTCCTGCAAGGCGCGCGCCATGTCGGACGCCTGGAACAGGTCGAAGTCGTAGAACGCCGGACGACTGTCGATCGGTACTGTTGGCCCGCCGGCCTGCTGCGCGGGCTCTGCCTGCGCCTCGGCCTCGCTGGCACCGGCGCCGGCCAGCGGCAGCAGGAAGCGAAACAGCGCTTCGTGCCGGGACCTTTCACGTTCGAACCAGAATGCACCGCCGTGACGATCGACCACATCGCGCACCGTCAGCGGCGTGGAGGCATCGCCTACGCGGATGGAGTCCAGCTCCCAGGCCATCACGGTCTCGGTGCTCATCACGGTGCCGTGCCACACCAGATCCAGATGGGCGTGGTTACCCGAACGCGCCAGGCGCAGCGTGGCCTGGGTTATGTCGAACTCTTGCGCCAGCCGTGAGGCAAGGTAGACCAGTGCCTGCATCAGCGAGAAGCTGTCCACGCGCAACCACAGCGCCGCGTCCACCGGGCCCTGCGTCACTTGCATCGCCGGCAAGGTGTCCATGCGCCGGCTGATGGCGGCCATGAGGTCTGCGCCGCGCATGTCCTCCATCGGCCAGCGGGTTTTCAGTCCCGTTGAAGCCTGTTGCGCCAGCGTCTGCACCTTCTCGCTCAATGCCGCGGCCTCCTCGCGCACCACGGCCAGGAAGCGGATACGCATGTCGGGCTCAAGATCCGGGAAGTCCAGCATGTCCAGCGCGGTCTGCAGATTGGCCAGCGCGCTGCGACTGCCTTCGGTCATGGCGTGCAGCAACTGGTCGCGCAGCGACTGCTGCTCGAAGTCGCGCGTCAGGTTGTCCAGCAGCAATACGAAACCGCTGAGCACAGACGGCCTGCTCGCAGTTTGATCGGTCTCGGCGGACGGTTCGTTCGGCTGGTCCAGCACCGCGGCGACCTGCACGCGCAGCAGTTGGCCGTTGCGCGTGGTGGTCACGAACTGCGCGGATGCGTTGGCCGCGCCGCGCTCGACCCGGCGGCGGATCGTGTCCAGTGCATGGCCCACCAGGGATGCGTCGAACACGGCGTGGATCGATCGCCCCAGCCCGATCACGCCGGCGCCGTCGGCCAGCGCCGTGGTGTCCGACAGGGCCTGATATTGCAGGCGCGCGCGGTTGTTGTACAGCAGGATGCGACCGTCCAGGTTGCAGACCACCACGCTTTGCTGCAGTTCGGCCATCAGGGCTGCGAGCCGGCGTCGTTCGCGCTCGATCTCCTGGCTGGCCTGTTTCACCTGTTGCCCGACATCATCTTGCAGCCGGTCGCGTTCGGCGGCCAGACTGTTGATGGCGCGCGCCAGCGCCTGCGCTTCGACGCTGCCATGGCTCTCGATGGCCTGACGCGACTGTCCGCTGATCAGGATCCGGGTCTGCTCTTCGATGCGCGCCAGCGACTGGACATGGTCACGGAACAGGCGCTGCGCCAGCAGGGCCAGCGCCGCGCTGGCGATCAGCCAGAACGTCAAAGCCAGCGCCAACACGGAGGTCTGTGCCGATACGACCGTGGCACGCTGCGCATCGGTCAAGACGAGCCAGGCCAACAGCATAAACATCAGGCCGCCCAGCCCCAGCAGCAGACCGGGGGCAATCCATACGACGACGCGCCGACCCAGACTCACTGCAGTACCCTGCGGAGCGAGCTTGCTTGGGAACGGCCCGGCGCAGCGCTCATTGGAACACCTTCGCCCTTCGGGCTGCGGAGCGAGCTTGCTTGGGAACGGCCCGGCGCAGCGCTCATCATGGCCGTACGTCCAGCAGCGAGCGCACCTGCGCGACCAGGTCGCGGGTGGAGAACGGTTTGGTCACGTAGGCGTTGGCGCCCAGAGCCAGGCCCTTGGCCACGTCGGTCTCGCGGCCTTTGGCGGTCAGCATGACGATGACCACGTTGCGCAGCCGTTCGATGGCACGCACATGCTGGCACACCTCGAACCCGGTCTTTCCTGGCATCATCACGTCCAGCAGGACCAGGTCGGGCGGGTTGCGCTCGATGGCCTCGATCGCCTGCGGGCCGTCGCGTGCAACGCTGACTTCAAAGCCTTCGCGTTGCATCAGGTATTCGAGCGAGATCACGATATTGGGTTCGTCGTCGACGATCAGGATCTTGTGCGCCATGGTGGGTACCGGTTCGTATCAGGATGGAGTGTGCGCTGTGACGACGCCGGCCCGGGCATGGGTGTCTGCGGCCATCGTATTCCAGGGCAGTTCGAAGACCAGGCGGGCGCCGCTTTCATAGGTCGGATCGATCCAGATCCGGCCGCCGAAATGCTCGACGATCTGCCGGCTGATAGGCAGCCCCAGCCCGGTGCCCTGCGGGCGATAGCCACTGCCCTGATTCTGGTGAAATTTCTCGAAGATCATGCCATGCTGGGTTTGAGGCACCCCCGGACCGTTGTCCTGGATCGCAACCTGCACACCTGTGCCACTGGTGCGCAGCGAGATGTCGACCTGGCCTCCGGTGTCTGGCACGAACTTGGCGGCATTGGACAAAAGGTTCAGCACCACCTGTGTCAGGCGATCGGGGTCGGCGCGCAGTACCACCGACTGCGGCGGCAGCGACAGATGCACCCGGGCACCCCGTTCGTGGAAGCTCGCCTCCGTGGTTTGTACCGACTGCTCGAGCAATTGCCCCAGATCAACGTCGGTGTTGTGCCATTGCGCGTGGCCCGATTCGATCTTTGCCATATCCAGCACCTGGTTCACGAGGCGGCTCAGGCGTTCGGTTTCAGTCACGATGATCTGCACGAACTGCTGCCGTTGCGACACCGGCATCTCCGGTTCGTCGGCCATGAGTTCGGCCAACGCGCGGATCGATGTCAGCGGTGTGCGCAACTCGTGTGTGACGGAGGACATGAAGTCGTCCTTGAGCCGGTCCAGGCTTTGCAGCTGGGCATTGGCGGCCCGCAGCTCCGCGGTAGCGCGCTCCAGTGACGCCGATTTTTCTTCCAGCTCGATCGAATGCGCACGCAAGCGCGTGGCCTCGTCCAGAATCTGCAGCACGTCGTCAAGCACCAGGGCGTCCTCGTCGGCGACCGAGGCCACCATCACCCGTGCCGAGGCGCTGCCGATCGCGCCAGCCAGCGCGATCTCGACCTGGCGCACCAGTTGGGCATCGGGCTCGATCTGCTCGACCCGTGCCACGCCCAGACGCCTTGCCTGTTCTTCGAACATGCGCTGCGCGCGGGCGTGCCCGATGAAACGGGTGCTCAGTGCCTGCAGGTCCTGCACCCGTGCGCGTCCGCGCCAGAACACCGGTTCGCTGCTCCGATTGCGCTGGAATGCCTCGACGAACAGCAGCGCCTGGCTGGTCTCGGCCGGCGTCGGGCCGCGCCACAACGACAACACCACATAGGCCGTCAGATTGGCGCCCAGGCTCCAGAACAGCGAATGGGTCAAGTTGTCCATGCCCGACAAACCCAGCAACTGTTCGGGTTTGAGCCAGCCGATACCCCAGGGGCCGTATTCGAGGAAACTGGTCGGCAACCAGCCGGACTTGGCGATTGACGGCAGCATCAAGGTGTAAGTCCACAGGGCGAATCCGATCAGCAGACCGGCCATGGCACCGATCCGGGTACCGCCGCGCCAGTACATGCCGCCGAACAATGCCGGTGCGAACTGTGCCACTGCGGCAAAGCTGATCAGGCCGATGCTCACCAGCGCATACGCCTCACCGGCCCAATGGAAATAACTGTAGCCCAGCAGCATGATTGCAAAGATGGTGGCGCGCCGGATGCCCAGCAGCACGCGCGTGAGGTCGCCCTTGGCCCGAGCGCCGAAGCGCCGGGTGCGCAGCAGCAGCGGCATCACCAGGTCGTTGCACACCATGGTCGATACCGCGATCGACTCCACAATCACCATGCCGGTGGCCGCCGATAGGCCGCCGATAAAGGCGAGCAGCGCCAGCGCGTGTTGCCCGCTGGCCAGCGGCAGCGACAACACGAATGCCTCCGGGTCCATCAATCCCTGACCGAACACCAGCAGACCGCCGAGCGCCACCGGCAATACGAAGATGTTGATCAGCAGCAGGTAGGCCGGGAAAACCCAGGCAGCGCGGCGAAGATGACGCTCGTTGACGTTCTCCACCACCATGATCTGGAACTGGCGTGGCAGCAGTACCACCGACAACATTGCCAGCAACGTGAGCGAGAACCACTGGCCATAGTCGAAGGGTTTGGCGCTGCCCAGCAATGCGGCCAGTTCGGGTATGGCGCGTGCGCGCGCAAAAATGTCGCCCATGCCGTCAAAAAGCCCATAGGTGACGAACATCCCGACCGCCAGAAAGGCCAGCAATTTGACGATGGACTCGAACGCGATCGCTGCAACCATGCCTTCGTGGCGCTCGGAGGCGTCCAGTCGCCGTGTGCCGAACATCACCGTAAACGCTGCCAGTGCCAGCGCGAAGTACAAGGTGTTGTCGTTCCACCAGCTGTCCTGTGCTGGCATGGCCTGGCCCAGCGGGGTGGTCATCACGGCGTATCCGACCGACACCGCCTTGAGCTGCAATGCGATGTAGGGCACGATGCCCACGACGGTGATCAGCGTCACCAGGCCGGCAAGCGTCGGACTCTTGCCATAACGGCTGCCAATGAAATCGGCGATCGAGGTGATGCGATAGCTCTTGGCAATGCGCAGCATCTTGCGCACCACCAGCCAGGCCAGCACCATGGCCAGCGTCGGACCCAGGTAGATCGGCAGAAACCAGATGCCGGCGCTGGCCGCGCGCCCGACGCTGCCAAAGTAGGTCCAGGCCGTGCAATACACCGCCATCGACAGGGCATAGACCCAGGCGTTGTCGATGACCGAGCGGCCTTGGGCGCCGCGCCAGTTGCCAAAACTGGCTACGGCGAACAGCAGCAGCAGGTAGGCAAACGAGGCACCGACGACCAGAGGGGCGGACAACATCGTGTAGACCTGCTATTCGCCCGCGTGTTCCAGCAGCCAGGCCATGGTGGCGATCAGCAGTGCCCACAGCAGGAACAAGGCGGTGGGAAACAGCGGCAGACCGAATATGCTGGCCTGTGGGTCCCACAGGGCGAGCAAGGGATAGTTCAGCGCCATCATGCCGGCGAAGAAAAGTGCCAGCAGGCGTTGCAGACCGCGTGTTCTGAGCATGGCGCTGTGGTCTCCTTTGCACGAGGATCGGTTCCGGTCCGGCTGACGCAGTGCCCTGCCGATACGCGAGTGTGCGCTTGTCCAGCGCGCGTTCACGACCTTACGGCCTGGCACTTACCGCCGTCTTACCCCGGTGCCGCCGGCTCTGGCCCCTCGCCTGAGGTGTCAAAGCGTACAACGAAGCGCGAGCCTGGCGGATCATGGCGTGGTTCGGCGTCTTCGACATGGACACTCGCGCGATGCAATTGGGCGATCTCGAGCACTATTGGCAAGCCCAGGCCGGAACCGTCGACGCCGCTGCCCAGTACCCGGTAGAACGGCTTGAAGATCATCTCGCGTTCGGCCAGCGCGATGCCCGGCCCGGAGTCCTCGACCTGCAGCATCAGCACCTTGCCGAACGGGTCTGCCAGAACCCGGGCCGTGACGACGCCCGGATGTGCGGGGTCGGACGGGGTGTAGTGGATGGCGTTGTTCAGCAGATTGCGGATCATCTCTGACAGCAAGGTCGGGTTGCCATCCAGGGCAACGCCCTTGGCGCCTGGGTCCGCGCCTTCGTAACCCAGATCGATGGCTTTCTCGATCGCGCGCGGCAGACAGTCGTGCACCGCCTCAATGGTGAGTGCGGCCAGGTCGCACGGTTCACGCGCCATCACCGTGTTGCTGCCCTCGGCGCGTGCCAGCGCCAGCAACTGGTTCACGGTATGGGTGGCGCGCACGCTGGCGTTGCCGATCTGACGCAGCGTTTGTTTGAACTCGTCGGCGCTCATTCCCTCGCGCTGCGCCAGGTCGGCCTGCATGCGCAGGCCCGCCAGCGGTGTCTTGAGCTGATGCGCGGCGTCCGCCAGGAATCGCTTCTGGTGCTCGATCGAGCGTTTGAGCCGCTGCAGCAGGTCGTTGACCGACGAGACCAGCGGCGCCACCTCCTGCGGTACCGAGCTGTCGTCCAGCGGGCTCAGGTCGTCGGGTTTGCGCGCGCGGATGCGTTCCTCGAGCTGATTCAGTGGCTTGATCGCATAGGCCAGACCCAGCCACACCAGCAGCACCGCCAGCGGCAGGATGATGAACTGCTGCAGCATCACGCCCTTGACGATCTCGGTAGCCAGCATGGCGCGTTTGTCCAGTGGTTCGGCCACTTGCACCAGCACCGGCTTGGCGCCCGGAAGGTCGACGGCCAGCCATTTGTAGGCTACCCGAACGTCATCACCCTGGTAGCTGTCGTCGCGGATGCGAACCTCGCTGAAGAACGGGCTTTCGTCCTTGGGCGGACCCGGCAGGTTTCGCTCGCCGCTGATCAGTTCTCCCTTTGCCCCCTTGATCTGGTAGAACACGGCATCGGATTCGGCCGCACGCAGCAGTTTGTAGGCGGGCAGCGGAAGGATGAATTCGAGCTGCTGATCGCGCACCTTGACCAGCGCCGCAAGTTCGCCTACGTTGTATTCGAGCGCCTGGTCGAAAGGCTTGCCGGCGGCACTCTGGGCCACGAACCAGGTGAGGACCAGGCTGATGGGCCACAACAGCAACAGCGGCGTGAGCATCCAGTCCAGGATTTCGCCGAACAGCGAGCGCTGTTCGCGCTGGAACAGCTTCACGCGACCGGCGATGCCCGGGGGCTGTCCGGTGCCGATTCGTTCGGCAGCAGTTTCAGGCAGTAGCCCAGGCCGCGTACCGTGGCGATGCGGATCGGGCCTTTCTCGATCTTCTTGCGCAGGCGGTGCACGTACACCTCGATCGCGTTGTTGCTGACCTCGTCACCCCATTCGCAAAGGCGCTCGACCAGCTGGTCCTTGCTGACCATGCGTCCGGCGCGTTGCAGCAACACCTCGAGCAGGCCGAGTTCGCGTGCCGACAGGTCGATCATCTGGCCGTCGATCGAGGCCACGCGTCCGGCCTGGTCGTAGACCAGCGGCCCGTGGCGGATGTGGTCGCTGGCGCCGCCCATGCGCCGACGCAGCAGCGCGCGCACACGGGCTTCGAGCTCCTGCAGGCTGAAAGGTTTGGCCATGTAGTCGTCGGCACCGAAGTCCAGCCCCTTGACACGTTCCTCGACGCTGTCGGCAGCGGTCAGGATCAGCACTGGCAGGTTCGAGCCGCGGGCGCGCAATTTGCGCAGCACCTCCAGGCCATGCAACTTGGGCAGGCCCAGGTCCAGGATCAGCAGGTCAAATTCCTTGTTGGTGAGCAGCGCTGCGTCGGCCTCGGTGCCGGTGGCCACGTGGTCCACCGCGGCGCCAGTGCCGCGCAAGGCGCGCAGCAATCCGTCTGCCAGCACACCGTCGTCTTCGGCGATCAAGATCCGCATGCTTGTCTCCTTGTTGCGGTGTAGGTCGGAACCTTCCGCTTTGCCTGTTGAATTCTAGGCTTCCCCGGCGTGGCAATCCAGCCGGGCTGACCCTCACGCCACATAAACCTCGAGTCCGAGCAGGACCACGGTTGCGACTTCGGCGCCGACGGCCCTGCGGAACTCCCCCTGTGCCTGCAGCACGGCCCGGCGATAAGCTGCCAGCCATTGCCGGCCGGCCTCGGTGAACGCGACCTGGATCGCACGTGCGTCGCGGGGGTCGGACAGTCGTGCCACCAACCCCCACGCGGCGCACTGGTCGACCAGCTTGCCCATGGCCTGCTTGGTGATGCCGGCGTGCTCGGCCAGGGTGGTCAGGCGGCACCCGTCGACCGGCAGGTGGCGCGTGATCTGAATGTGGGATGCGCCCAACCGGCCTCTGGCCGCAAGATGCGACAACACCAGTGCCAATTCGTCATCGTGGGCCATCAGGCCGAGCACGCGGGCGTCGAAGCGCTGGTGCGCGAGTTCGCTCAGTCGTCCCAGATGGGTATGGCGCCAGGCGCCGCGGTCCATGTCGGTCGGCATTTGAAAATGGTAAATCAAATTGACTAAAAATCTTGTGTACGGAACTCAATAAACCCGGATAAACTACTGTTCAAGCATCCAGCCTGTTTTTAAAGCCAGATCCCATCTTCCCTCCTAACTCTTGTTTTCAAAGGAAACTTCCATGGACGCCGCAGTCAAGAACCCAGCCCCCGTCAACAGCGAAAAAGCCAAGGCCCTGCAGGTTGCATTGGCCCAGATCGAAAAGCAGTTCGGCAAGGGCACGATCATGCGTCTGGGCGAGGGCGAGGTGATCGAAGACATCCAGGTCGTCTCGACCGGCTCGTTGGGGCTGGATATCGCCCTGGGCGTTGGCGGCCTGCCGCGCGGGCGGGTGATCGAGATCTACGGCCCGGAGTCGTCCGGCAAGACCACGCTGACGCTGCAGGCGATTGCCGAGATGCAGAAAACCGGCGGCCAATGCGCCTTTGTCGATGCCGAACACGCGCTGGACATCCAGTACGCACAAAAGCTCGGCGTCAACCTGCAGGATCTGCTGATCAGCCAGCCCGATACCGGCGAGCAGGCGCTCGAGATCGTCGATTCGCTGGTGCGTTCGGGCGCGGTCGACCTGATCGTCATCGATTCGGTCGCGGCGCTCACACCCAAGGCCGAACTCGAGGGCGAAATGGGCGACTCCCTGCCTGGCTTGCAGGCGCGGCTGATGAGCCAGGCGCTGCGCAAGCTCACCGCGCATATCAAGAAGACCAACTGCATGGTCATCTTCATCAACCAGATCCGCATGAAGATTGGTGTCATGTTCGGCAGCCCCGAAACCACCACCGGTGGCAATGCGCTCAAGTTTTATGCCTCGGTGCGGCTCGATATCCGGCGTACCGGTACGATCAAGAAGGGCGACGAGGCAATCGGCAACGAAACCAAGGTCAAGGTGGTCAAGAACAAGGTCGCACCGCCGTTCAAGACAGCCGAGTTCGACATCCTGTTCGGCGAAGGCATCAGCCGCCATGGCGAGATCATCGACATGGGTGTGAACGCCCAGATCCTGGACAAGTCCGGCGCCTGGTATGCCTACAACGGCGAGAAAATTGGCCAGGGCCGCGACAACGCCCGCGAGTTCCTGCGTGAAAACGCCGATCTCTCGCGTGAGATCGAAAACAAGGTGCGTGAGTCGCTGGGCATTCCCCTGCTGCCCGAGCGGATCGGCGCGGAGGCCGGCGCCAAGGCCAAGGCCAAAAAGGTCGACTGATCGGCGCTCGCTGCCGTGTTCGTGCCTGTTCCACCACCATCACTCAAGGGGCGCGCCTTGCGCCTGCTGGCCACGCGCGAACATTCCCGGCTGGAGCTCGAGCGCAAGCTGCGGCGCCATGAGACCGAACCCGGTGAGCTGGCGCGCGCGCTCGATGCCTTGCAGACCAAGGGGTTCATCGACGAGAAACGGGTCGTCGAATCGGTGCTGCATCGGCGAGCCGGCAAGCTGGGCGCCGCGCGTATCCGCCAGGAACTGCAGGACAAAGGCCTGCCCGTCCAGACCATTCGCGATGCCATGGCCGGTTTGCAGGGCAGCGAGCTGGCGCGGGCCCGCGCCGTCTGGCACAAGAAGTTCGCTGCCACGCAGTTACCCGATGCCTCGGGCGCCGCTCGCGCGGCAGATGCCGCCGACCGTGCGCGTCAGATACGTTATCTTGCCGCACGCGGCTTCGGCGGCGACACGATCCGCCGTGTCGTGTCCGGTGCCGGCGACTGGCTGGACGAGCCCACAATCGATTGAGTTATCGACGCTGGCACGCGCGCCTCGCGGCGCTCTATCCCCGCTATCCGGCTACGAGGCAATCGCTCAGAGAGCCAGCATCAACTTGAGGTTCTGAACCGCTGCGCCACTGGCGCCCTTGCCCAGGTTGTCCAGCCGTGCAATCAGCACCGCATGGCCATAGCCGTCCCTGGCCGCGTCATTGCCAAACACGCGCAATTCGAGCTTGTTGGTGTCCACCAGCGCAAGCGCGTCGAGTTTGCCGTCCGGGTTGGCCGTCTCGACCGTGACCCACGTGCTGCCCTGATAGTGTCTGGCCAGCGCGTCGTGCAAATCCCGTGCGCTGGGCCTGCCCGACAAGTCGTCCAGATGCAGTGGCAGCTGCACCAGCATGCCCTGGCGAAAATTGCCCACCGCGGGGATGAACAGTGGCCGGCGGGTGAGGCCGGTGTGGTGCATGATTTCGGGCACGTGTTTGTGCTTGAGCCCCAGGCCGTAGACCTCGTATGCGGGAGCGGAGCCGCTCTCGTAGGCCTCGATCATGCTGCGACCGCCGCCGGAGTAGCCACTGACCGAAGGCAGTGACAGTGCAGTATCGGGCGGCAACAGGCCGGCATCGATCAGGGGGCGGATCAGCGCAATCGCGCCGGTGGCATAACAACCCGGATTGCTCACGCGGTGCGCGCCAGCCACTGCGGCCTCTTGCCCGGCGCACAGTTCTGGAAATCCGAACACCCAATCGGGCGCCACGCGGTGGGCAGTCGACGCGTCGATGATGCGCGGGCCGGGCTTGCCGCTGCTCGCAGCCAGTTCGTCGATCATGGCCACCGATTCGCGCGCGGCGTCATCGTGCAGGCACAGGATGACCAGATCGACCTGGCCCATCAGTGCGCGTTTGGCTTGCGGGTCCTTGCGCAGATGGGCTTCGATGCTGACGAGTTCGACGCCGGGCATGGTCTGCAACCGCTCGCGGATCTGCAATCCGGTGGTGCCGGCTTCGCCGTCAATGAATATCTTTTTTGCCATGGCAGGTACTTTCAGTTTGCAGTCAATATCCGCACCGGATACGTCATGCACGCAGCCAATGCCGCATTGCAGCATGATACATTCGAGGACTTCGGTGTCCACTGCCGACTGGGTTTGCACACATTCTCCAGGGTAGTGGGTTTGTTCCTATCTCCGAGAGAAACCTCATGAAGATTCACGAGTACCAAGGCAAGGAAATCTTGCGCAAATTCGGAGTTCAGGTGCCGCGCGGCATTGCGGCCTTCACCGTGCAAGAGGCTGTCGAGGCGGCTCAAAAACTGGGTGGCCCGGTGTGGGTGGTCAAGGCCCAGATTCATGCCGGCGGCCGTGGCAAGGGCGGTGGCGTCAAGCTGGCGCGCTCCATCGACGAGGTCAAGGCCCTGGCCGGCGAAATCCTCGGCATGCAACTGGTCACCCATCAGACCGGCCCGCAGGGCCAGAAGGTGCGTCGCCTGCTGATCGAGGATGGTGCGGACATCAAGAAGGAGTACTACGTGTCGGTTGTCACCGACCGTGCGTCCCAAAAGGTCGCCATCATGGCGTCCTCCGAGGGCGGCATGGATATCGAGGAAGTGGCCCATGCCACACCCGAGAAGATCCTCAAGGTGTTCGTCGATCCCGCAACCGGCCTGACTGAGGCGCAAGCCCGTGAATTGGCCAACGGCATCGGTGTGCCTGCCGGCTCGACCGCGCAGTGTGTCGATGTGCTGCAAAAGCTGTATCAGTGCTACATGGAGACCGACGCCTCGCTGGTCGAGATCAACCCGTTGATCCTGGAAGGCGGCGGCGGCATCAAGGCCCTGGACGCCAAGTTCAACTTCGACTCGAATGCGTTGTTCCGCCAGCAGGAGATCGTGGCCTACCGCGATCTGGACGAAGAGGATCCGGCCGAAGTCGAGGCCAGCAAGTTCGATCTGGCCTACATCAGCCTCGATGGAACCATCGGCTGCCTGGTCAACGGCGCCGGGCTGGCGATGGCCACCATGGACACCATCAAGCTGTATGGCGCCGAGCCAGCCAACTTTCTGGATGTCGGCGGTGGCGCCACCCCCGAGAAGGTGACCGAGGCTTTCAAGATCATGCTCAAGAACACCAAGGTCAAGGCGATCCTGGTGAACATCTTCGGCGGCATCATGAAGTGCGACACCATCGCCACCGGTGTCATCACCGCCTGCCGCGCCACCAACCTCAGCGTGCCGCTGGTGGTGCGCATGAAAGGCACCAACGAAGAGCTGGGCAAGAAGATGCTGGCCGAGTCCGGCTTGCCGATCATCAGTGCCGACACGATGGCCGAGGCGGCTCAAAAGGTCGTGGCAGCAGTCCGGTAATTCGCGTCAGGTCAACCAACAAGACACACGGGCGCCTGGCCTGGCCGTACACGGTCTGGACGGATGGCGCTCCGGTGGTGAAGGAGTTCAAGTGAGCATTCTGATCAACAAAGACACCAAGGTCATCACGCAGGGCATCACCGGCAAGACCGGTCAGTTCCATACCGAGAAGTGCCAGGAATACGCAAACGGCAAGAACTGCTTTGTCGCGGGGGTCCATCCCAAGAAGGCCGGTGAGTCGATCTTCGGCATACCGATCTTCGGCTCGGTCAAGGATGCTGCCGCCAGGACCGGCGCTACCGTGTCCGTTATCTACGTGCCGCCAGCGGGCGCAGCCGCTGCAATCTGGGAGGCCGTCGAAGCCGAACTCGATCTGGCGATCTGCATTACCGAAGGCATTCCGGTGCGGGACATGCTCGAATTGCGCAACAAGATGATTGCGCGTGTCGCCGCCGGTGGCAAAAACACCTTGCTGCTGGGCCCGAACTGTCCGGGTCTGATCACTCCCGAGGAGATCAAGATCGGCATCATGCCGGGTCACATCCACCGCAAGGGCCGCATTGGCGTGGTATCGCGCTCGGGTACCTTGACTTATGAGGCGGTTGCGCAGTTGACCGACATCGGCCTGGGGCAATCGACTGCTGTCGGTATTGGCGGCGATCCGATCAACGGGCTCAAGCACATCGACATCATGCAGGCGTTCAACGATGATCCCGACACCGATGCCGTCATCATGATCGGTGAGATCGGCGGACCGGACGAAGCCGAGGCGGCTCGCTGGTGCAAGGACAACATGAAGAAACCAGTCGTCGGCTTCATTGCCGGCGTCACCGCGCCTGCGGGCAAGCGCATGGGTCACGCCGGCGCGCTGATCTCCGGTGGTGCCGATACGGCCGACGCCAAGCTGGCCGTCATGGAAGAATGCGGCTTCAAGATCACCCGAAACCCGTCGGAAATGGGCAAGTTGCTCAAATCCGTTCTCAAGTAAACAACTGGCGCAAACTTCCCGGGGCATGGTTCTCATGCCTCGGATCGATCAAGTAGTACGAGCGTGGAAGAATTCCTCACTGCCCACTTCTGGATAGCTGTCGGTCAGATCATCATGATCGACATCCTGCTGGGCGGCGACAATGCCGTGGTCATCGCCCTGGCCTGCCGCAAGCTGCCGCCGCATCAAAGAACCAAAGGCATTCTCTGGGGCACGGCAGGTGCGATTTTGCTGCGCGTGATCCTGATCGCTTTTGCATTGACGCTGCTGCAAGTACCGTACCTGAAGCTCGTTGGTGCTGTGCTGTTGTTGTGGATCGGTATCAAACTGCTGGCGCCGCAGGACGATGACGAGCACAGCAATATCCAGGGCAGCGACAAGTTGTGGGCTGCGGTCAAGACGGTCATCGTGGCCGATCTGGTGATGAGCGTGGACAACGTCATTGCCATCGCCGGCGCCGCCACCGGTGCCGGCGAAAGTCACCAGTTGCCGCTGGTGATTTTCGGCCTGCTGGTGAGCGTGCCCATCATTATCTGGGGCAGCCAGCTGGTGCTCAAGCTGATGGATCGTTTCCCGATCATCATCACGGTCGGCGGCATGTTGCTGGGCTGGATTGCCGGAACCATGGCACATACCGATCCGGCCGTGCTGGAATGGTTGCCGCAAACCAAGACCTGGAACTACGGCATGGGGCTCGCCGGCGCCGCGTTGGTGTACGCCTCCGGCCTGATGATGCAGCGGGCCCGCAAAGCAGACTGAGCAAGGAGCCGCGTGACGGCGAGGCCATTTCCTTCCATTGGGCGGTTCGCCCGCCGGGCTGTGCAAAAAAACGACAAGTGCGCCCAACTATGTCACTTGTCGGTAGCGGCATGGTCTGCTAACGTAGCTTCTTCGTACCTTCGAGTCGAGGGACCTGGGCTTTCCTGACTCACGTGCACCGTGAAATGTCGAATCAAATAACCGGGTGGGTTGGAACGTGGCAACAAAGTCATCATCGAAGAATGCACAATTCTGGCGCGCGGATTGGTTTGCCGGGGTCGCAATTGTCCTCGCTGTACTGGTCCTTAACCAGGCCACGGATCTGATCGGAACCCTCGAGCGTCGGTTCTACGACTTCGGCAGCACCAGTACCTCACGACAACCCTCTGACCGGATCGCGATCATCGCGATTGACGATCAGAGCATTGCCAATATTGGTCGCTGGCCCTGGCCGCGTGACATCCACGCCAAGATCATCGACCAGTTGTCCCAGGCCAAGGCAAAGACCATTGTCGAGACCGTGTTCTTCATTGAGCCTCAGGTTGATCGCGGTCTGGGTTTCATCCGTCAAATGAAGGTGTTGTTGCCGGCCGGCGGTGATATTGCCCTGTCCAAGATCATCGCCGAGGCCGAGCGCGTGCTCGATACCGACGCTGTGCTGGCCGCCAGCATGAAAAGCGCGGGCAATGTGCTGGTGCCGTCGGTGTTCCAGCTTGGCGAACCGCAGGGTAATCCGGACAAACCGATGCCGGGCTATGCCGCAGCAAGCACCATCCGGGCGCTTGAGGGTTTCGGCATTTCGGCCATCAGCGGGCAGCAGCCGATCGAACAGATCGGGGTGGTTGCAGCCGGTGTCGCCCACCTGAACCAGATCCAGGATGTCGATGGCGCCGTGCGCCAGGAACCGCTGCTGGTCAATTATTTTGGCAACGCTGTTCCGTCCATGGCTTTGCTGGCTGCCGCCAGGAGCCTTAACCTGGGTCCTGACGACATCAAGATCAATCCTGGCGAGTCGGTCCAGATTGGCAAACTGCGCGTCAAGACCGACGAAGGCGCGTTGATGTTGCCGCAGTTCTACAAGGCCCGCGACGGGCGTCCCGCGTTTGCGGTCGATTCGTTTTATGACGTGCTCAATGGCAAGATACCGGCGAGCAAGTACGCTGACAAGATCGTCATCATCGGCGCCACGGCGGCCGGTGTCGGGGTCCAGTTTCCGGTGCCCGGCTACGCCGGACTTTCTCCGGCCGAGACCATTGCCCACATCACGTCGAGCATTCTGGGCGAACATTTCATCGTACAGCCGTCATGGGGTGTGTGGGCGACGCTTGCCATTTTCCTGCTGGTGGCTGCATACATCATCGCGGTCTTGCCACGCCTGTCGGCGGGCATGGCGGCGATCGTGACGCTGGTGGCATTTGTCGGCCTGCTGGGCGCCGAGTTCAGCTTGCTCTCTGGCAGTGCGATCTGGCTCAAGCTGGTGTTGCCGGCGATGCTCCTGGCCATCGGACATCTGGCGCTGACCACCAAACGTTTCCTGGTGACCGAGGCCGGCAAACTGAAGTCCGATGAAGAGTCGGCTGAAACCAACCGCATGATGGGTCTGGCGTTGCAGGGTCAGGGCCAGCTGGACGCCGCGTTTGACCGGTTCCGCCGGGTTCCGTTCGGTGACGCCGTGATGGGCAACCTGTACAGCCTGGCGCTTGACTTCGAGCGCAAGCGCCAGTTCAACAAGGCCGAGGCGGTGTACCAGCACATGGCCACTTACGACAAGGACTACAAGGACCTGCAGGCCAAGCTCAACCGGGCCAAGAACCTGTCCGAGACCGTGATGTTAGGGGGCAGTGGCTCCCATCCGGGAGGCACGATGCTGCTCGACGGCGGCGCGGTCGAGAAGCCGATGCTCGGGCGCTACCAGGTCGACAAGGAACTCGGCAAGGGCGCGATGGGTGTGGTCTATCTGGGCAAGGACCCGAAGATCGGCCGTGTCGTTGCGATCAAGACCATGGCCTTGAGCCAGGAGTTCTCGGGGGATGAACTGGTCGACGCGCGCGAGCGATTCTTCCGTGAGGCCGAGACGGCCGGCCGATTGCAGCATCAGAACATCGTGACGATCTTCGATGCGGGCGAAGAGCACGACCTGGCCTACATCGCCATGGAGTTTCTCAAAGGCAAGGACCTGCTCGACCATTGCAAGGAGGGCAACCTGCTGCCGGCTCCGAGGGTGCTGTCGATTGCAGCGCGTGTGGCGGAAGCACTGGCTTATGCGCACCGGCAGAACGTCGTGCATCGCGATATCAAGCCGGCCAACATCATGTACGAGGCCGACAGCGATACCGTCAAGGTCACCGACTTCGGCATAGCCCGGATTACCGACTCGAGCAAGACCAAGACGGGCCTGGTGCTGGGCACCCCGAGTTTCATGTCGCCGGAGCAACTGGCCGGCAAGAAGGTCGACGGCCGATCCGACCTGTATTCGCTGGGCGTGATGCTGTTCCAGATGCTCACCGGTGTGTTGCCGTTCCGTGGCGAGTCCATGGCTGAGCTGATGTACAAGATTGCCAACGAAGAAGCGCCCGACGTGCGAACTCTGCGCAGTGATCTGCCGCCCAATCTGGCCGATCTGGTGGCACTGGCTTTGAGCAAAAGGCCCGAGACGCGGTACCAGGACGGTGAGCAATTCGCGGCCGACCTGCGTTCGGTGATGACAGAGCTCGGTGGCAACAAGCCGGGTCTGGCGCCAGGCGCAGCGCCACGTGCACCGGCTGCCGCGACGCAAGCTAACAAGCCGCCAGCCAGTTACGACAAAACCGCGGTGCTGGCCTCTGCCACGATGGCCGCCATGGCGTCCGACGGGTTCGACAAGACCGTGGTCCAGAAAGTCGTGCCATCACCTGCGGCCACGTTGGAATCCGATTTCGAGAAGACGCTGGTGCATCAGACCATCCCTACGGCGGGCAAGCCTGATATGGCATTCGAGAAGACCGTTGTGTATCAGGCAACCACTGCAGTGACCCGCAAGCCGGATGACGGATTTGAAAAGACCGTCGTGCACAAGATCAAGGACAGCGGCAAGGCGGCTCCGAACAGCGGTGGTACCGCGCCGGATGTCGAGATCTGATCTGTCAGTGATGATGCAATACACCTTTCTCGCCAGAACCGATCCTGGCAGGGCCAGAGAAAACAACGAAGACGCTGTGCTGGCCGACGAGTCCGCGCAGCTAGGCGTATTGGCCGATGGCATGGGCGGATACAACGCCGGTGAGATTGCCAGCGGTATGGCCACGGCCTTCATCAAGTCCGAAATGGCCCGCTGGTTGGCCGAAACCGGCAAGAGCGCCAATCTCAAGGAGATCCGCCGGGCTCTGGAGATCTGCGTGGACAATGCGAATCGTTCGATCTTCAACGCGTCAAAATCCAATCCGCAGTATTCGGGAATGGGCACGACGCTGGTGGCGGGCGTGTTCCACGGCAACATCTTGATCCTTGGCCATATCGGCGACTCGCGTTGTTATCGTTTGCGAGATGGAAACCTGTTGCAGATCACCAAAGACCATTCGTTGCTGCAGGAGCAGATTGATGCCGGCTTGATCACACCCGAACAGGCGGTCGGTTCCTCCATCAAGAACCTGGTGACCCGGGCATTGGGCGTCGAAGATGCCGTGGTGATGGAAGTGAACGAGCACCAGGTCGAGGCCGGCGATTGTTATCTGATGTGCTCTGACGGCCTGTCCGACATGGTTGACGATGCGGAAATTGCCAGTATCCTTGGGGGGCCTGTGCCCATGGACCAGAAAGCGGACATACTAGTTGCCGTGGCAAACGAGCATGGCGGGCGTGACAACATTTCGGTATTGCTGGTGCTGGCGGAGCCAGTGGCAGAAAAACGTGGCTTGATCTCCAGACTGTTGGGAAAATAGGGAGTTCGTGTCTAATATGAAAAAGTGGCAGATGAACAGGAGTCGGTCATGCCGAAAATGATCGTATCGATCGATGGTGTTGTCATCAAGGAAGTCCAGCTGACCAAAGACCGGACAACCTTGGGCCGTCGGCCCTATAACGATGTTGTGATTGATAACCTGGCGATCAGCGGTGAACATGCTGTCTTTCAGATGGCGGGCAGCGACGTATTCATCGAGGACCTCAACAGCACCAACGGTACCTATGTCAACGGCAAGGCAGCCAAGAAGCAACAACTGCATAACGGCGATACGGTAGAGGTTGGCAAGTACAAGATCAAATTTGTCAGTGAGGCGGCGGCCGATGGCTTCGAGAAGACCATGATGGTCAAGTCGATGCCGGCAACTGCGCCTGCAGCGTCCCATCGCGAAGCCGGCGCATCGGGCTGGACGTCGTCGCCACCAGCTTCTGCGCCCAGTGCCGGGTCCACCACCACGGCGCAGGCGTCGATCAAGGTGTTGTCGGGTGCCGCATCCGGTCGCGAGGTTCCGCTGACCAAGGTTGTCACTACCATCGGAAAGCCCGGCGTGGCAGTGGCGGCCATCACACGTCGCCAGCATGGCTTCGTGGTGCACCATGTTGAAGGTGCCGGCAACCCATCGCTCAACGGAGCGCCGATTGGTACCGATCCGGTGTCCCTGAAAAATGGCGACCTGATCGAGCTTGCCGGGACCCAGATGCAGTTTGTGCAGAGCTGATCCCAAGGGCTTCTCGCTGAAACCCGCGGCTTTCATGCTCGTTTGCTGACGCCGCCATGGGAGCCCTCCTCAGGCACTGGCCGCGCGTCCTGGTGACACTGCTTCCGCTGGTGGTCGTCCTGATGCACGCGGTGGGCGTAGCGCGTTTGGGCGTGCTTGATCGCCTCGACAACATCATCTACGACGCGCGATTGCGCGCGACCATGCCCAAGACGCTCGATGACCGCATTGTCATCATCGACATCGACGAAAAGAGCCTGGCCGATGTGGGTCGCTGGCCCTGGGGTCGCAACCGGCTCAGTGAGTTGACCAACGAGTTGTTCGAACGCCAGAAGATCGCCTTGCTGGGCTTTGACGTCGTGTTCGCAGAGGCCGACGAAAGCTCCGGCCTCAAGCGGCTTACAGAGCTGGCGCAACGTGAACTGCGTGACCAGCCGGGGTTTGTCGACAAGCTAAAACAACTGCAGCCCGCGCTCGACTATGACGCGATGTTTGCCAAGTCGCTCGAAGGCCGGCCGGTGGTGCTGGGCTACTACCTGACCGGGGACCGCGATGGCCATACCTCCGGCGTGTTGCCGCAGCCGGTCATGAGCAAGGAGTCGTTGCAGGGCCGGCCGATCAAGTTCACCAGCTGGAACGGCTTCGGCTCGAACATCGCGCAGATCGCCAAGGCCGCACCGGTTGCCGGCCACTTCAATCCAATTCCCGAAGGCGATGGCGTCGTGCGCTCACTTCCGCTGGTGGCGGAATACAAGGGTAACTATTACGAATCCTTGTCCCTGGCGATGTTTCGGATGCTGGCGGGCTCGCCGACGGTGACGCCCGGGTTTCCAAAGGAGCGTCTGCTGGGTCGCAGTTACCACGGACTGGAAAGCATCCAGCTCAAGCTGGGTAGCAAGACGCTTGCCATACCCGTGGATGAACAGGTCTCCGCACTCATTCCGTTTAGGGGTTTCGGTGGTCCGAAGGGTGGTTCTTTCCAGTACATCTCCGCCGCAGACTTGTTGTCCAAGGCGCTTGCCCCAGAAACGTTGAAGAACAAGATCGTGCTGGTTGGCACCACGGCACCGGGGCTTCAGGATTTGCGTGTCACACCGGTCAGTGAAGTCTATCCAGGCGTCGAGGCCCATGCCAACGTGATCTCGGGCCTGCTCGATGGCAAGACCCTGGTCAAGCCCGATTACGCTATCGGATACGAGGTCGTGGTGGTGTTGATGGCCGGCCTGCTGCTTGCGATTGCCTTGCCGCTGGTATCGGCCACGCGGGCAGTCATCCTCAGCGTGGGCGTGGCGGCAATGGTCGGCGGTCTGAACTTCTGGTTGTATCTTGGCGCCGGACTGGTTTTGCCGCTGGCAGGTGCGCTGATCATGGTTGCCACCGCCTTCGCGCTGAACATGAGCTACGGCTATTTTGTCGAAAGCCGCTCCAAACGCGAACTGGCCAATCTGTTTGGAACCTACGTGCCACCGGAACTGGTGGACGAGATGGTCAAGGATCCGGACAGTTACAGCATGGCGGCCATCAATCGCGAGATGACCGTGATGTTCTGCGACATGCGCGGCTTCACCAAGATGTCCGAGCAGATGGAGCCGATCCAACTGCAGTCCCTGCTCACCGGGGTGTTCACCCGATTGACCGGCATCATTCGCGCCAACCGCGGCACGATCGACAAATACATGGGCGACTGCGTGATGGCGTTCTGGGGCGCGCCGGTCGAGACCCCGGAGCATGCGCACCTGGCCGTCAAGTCGGCAATGGAAATGGCCAATGCGGTGCGCGGCATCAACGAGGAGCACCGGGCCAAGGGGATTCCGGAAATCGGCATCGGTATCGGTGTCAACACCGGCAACATGTGTGTCGGCGATATGGGATCGAATATTCGCAAGAGTTACACCGTCATCGGCGATGCGGTGAATCTGGGCTCGCGACTGGAAGGTCTTTCCAAGGTATACGGCGTCGATATCGTGGTCAGCGAGGCAGCCCGCAAGCTGGCCCCTGCCTTTGGCTGGCAGGAACTCGATCTTGTCCGCGTGAAGGGCAAGGATCAGGCGGTCGCCATCTTCTGGCCAGTTGCACCGGCGAACCGCGTCGGCGCCGAGACCGAGGCTGAACTCAAGGCCTGGGGTGCATTTCTCAAGGCATATCGGTCGCAGGACTGGGATCAGTGCGATTTGCTTATGATGAACCTCTTGCGCATGAATGCCAAAAAATACCTTTACCACCTTTACTCGGATCGGATAGCCTCCATGCGGCTGCTTCCTTTCGATCTTGAATGGGACGGTGCGACGAACTTCGAAACCAAATAAGGGGCGCCATGAAAGTGCGTGTGTTGGGCTGTTCCGGCGCCATCGCCAAAGACTGCCGAACCACGTCTTTTTTGATCGATGGCGATATCCTGATCGATGCAGGTACCGGTGTCGGAGACCTGACGCTTGATGAAATGCAGGGTATCGATCATGTATTTCTGACGCATTCGCATCTCGATCACGTTGCCGCCCTTCCGCTGATGGTCGATGCCGTGGCTGCCCGGCGCCAGCAACCGCTGAAGATCCATGCGCTGGCAGGCACCATTGCCGCACTCAAGGCGCATATCTTCAACGGCGTGATCTGGCCCGATTTCAGCCAGATTCCCACGCCGCAAGCGCCGTTCATCACGTTCCACGAGATATTCTGCGGCCAGACCCTTGAGGTCAACCGCAAGTTGATCGAAGTGCTACCAGCGGTTCACACGGTGCCCGCAGTGGGTTATGCTGTGACCGCCGGCACCGGATGCTGGGTCTTTTCTGGAGACACCGAGCGCAACCCGGCGTTCTGGGAGCGCGTCAACCAACTGAATGTCGCGATGTTGGTGATCGAGACGGCCTTCAGCAATCGTGAGAAGGACCTGGCCAAGCTCAGCTTGCATCTTTCGCCCTGCGTGCTGGCCAATGAACTCGACAATATTTCGAACGACCGCAAATACCCGATCTACATCACCCACACCAAACCTGCCGAGACCGATCTCATCATGGCCGAGATCCAGAAATTCGACGAAACCTCCGTGTCGGGGCCCAACGTGACCCACGACATTCGCTGGCTGCGCGCCGGCCAGGAGTTTGATATATGAGCCGCCGGGCCGTTCCCAAGGCGAATGGCGCCGCAGCGCGGTGCGCGAAGGCTCCAAATTCGAGCCGCCGGGCCGTTCCCAAGGCGAATGGCGCCGCAGCGCGGTGCGCGAAGGCTGGATTGTGAACGCCGTACTCAAGCCCGGCCAGAGTCCGCACACATCGGAGCAGGCGTTTTTCGAGAGCCAGAAGCTGCCACCGGATAAGCGCGGCATCACCTTCGAGGCGTTGTTCTACAAGCAGTTGCACCACGTCACCGCGCGGATTCACGATACCGAGAACCTGGACCAGATCATGCTGGACGCCAGCCAGGACATCTGCAAACTGCTCAATGCCGATCGCCTGACGCTGTATGCCGTCAACGATGACCAGTCGGCCATCGTGTCCAAGATCAAGACGGGGCTGAACAGCAGCCGTGACCTGAAGTTGCCGATCTCCCCACAAAGTCTGGCTGGCTATGTGGCCTTCAGTCGCAAGCAGCTCAACCTGGCCGATGTCTACGACGACGACGCGCTCAAGCAGATCCACCCGGCGCTGACTTTTCTGAAGGAGGTCGACAAACGGTCGGGCTATCGCACCCGCCAGATGCTGGTGGCGCCGATTCTCGACGGCGAGGTGTTGCACGGTGTCTTGCAGATCATCAACAACAAGAGCGATCAGACTTTTGGGGCATTGGAGGTTGAAGGCGTCGCGCAGTTATGCAAGACGCTGGCCACAGCGATCCGCCAGCGGGTGCAAAAGGCCAATGAAGCGTCGCGCCACAAGGTCACCAAATACAGCGGGCTGGTGGCTGACGGTGTGCTCACGGAAAACGAACTCGATCAGAGTCTGGTCGATGCGCGCAACGATGGCAAGCCGGTGGAACACGTGCTGATGGCCCATTTCAAGGTCAAGCCG
>Ga0105047_10001640_pt1 | contig 40132 bp, 38 predicted proteins | sample MAT04_FD_78384 | JGI IMG/M metagenome (GOLD analysis project Ga0105047, IMG submission 78384) | Freshwater microbial communities from Lake Fryxell liftoff mats and glacier meltwater in Antarctica - MAT-04 (megahit assembly) | ecosystem: Environmental > Aquatic > Freshwater > Ice > Liftoff...
AGGCGTCGCGCTCGACGCTGACAGCCCGGTGGTTGAACAGCACTTGGCCGCTGCGATTATCGCGGAGCTCGCAGGTGGTGCCGAGGGTGAGGGCGAATTTCCGGGCCAGGCCGGTGTCGTCCTCGCGGGCGACGGTCATGGCGCGGTGGTAGTCGGTGATGACGACGGTGAGCGTCGCATCGGCCTCCGCTGCGGAGTTCACGAGCGTCACGCGGCCGTCATGGAGGAAAGCCGCGCGCAACTGTGTGCTGACGACGGTCCGGGCCTGAGGCAGGAGCGTCTTGTTCGCCACCGACTCGATGTAGAGCGTGCTGAACGGGAGCTTGGAAGTCGTGCCCAGCTGGTAGTGGGAACAGCCGGTCAGGCAGAGGAGGACAGATAGCAGGCAGAAAACGGGCAGGCGGGAGGTCATTCGTAGGCTGCGAGAAACCGGCACTTCGGCCGAAATGACAAACCCAAATCCGGCGGCATGGCGCCTCAGAAGAACAGGAAGTGCTTCTTCTTTTTCGGCTCAGCGGGGCTGGTGGGTGCGGGCTTACCCGCGGCCTTGGCTTCGACCTTGGCGAGCATCACCTTGGCGCGGCCGGCCACGTCGGAGTCGGGGTAGGCAGTGATGGCCTCGTTGTAGAACACCCGGGCGGCGAGGTAGTTGTCGCGCTTGTAGAAGTAAAAGTCGGCCATCTTGATTTTGCTCTCGGCCAGCATCCGCTTCATACCATCCAGACCCTTGGCGGCTTTGGCCAGGTTGATGTCAGTGGGGAAGAGGATCATGAAGTCCTCGTAATACGTGACGGCTTCCTTGGTGGAGGCTTGGTCGTAATAAGGACCGTCCACGAGCGAGGCGTGGGCTTGGGCTAGTTTGAAATACGCGTCGGCGGTCAGCAGGCTCTGCGGGTAATTGTTGATGAGGCGGTCGAGCGCATCGATGGCCTCGGCGGTTTCCTTCCGCAGCTGGTGACCGCGGGCGATGTTCATGAGGCAAAGCGGGGCGTAGTCGCTGTAGGGGGCGTCGGCGAGGACGACCTCAAAATAGGCGATGGCGGTGGAGCGGCCGGTCGGGCCGGGGATCACGCCCCAGATGTAGGGACGCTTGCCGTCCAGCAGGTCGCTGGCGATGCGATAGAGGTTGCCGACGACTTCGTTGAAACGCTTCGTATTGGGGTAGCGACCGACGAGGCGTTGAAAAGCGTCAAAGGCATGGTAATACTGCCTGCGGAGGAGGCGGAGCTTGCCGGTGCGATAGAGGGCTTCCGGGGCGTAGACGGAATTGGGGTATTTTTTGACGACCTTCTCGTAGCCGCTGATCGCGGAACCGTAGCTTTTGCGCTCCTCGGAGCGGCGGGCGCTGTTCATGACATCGAGGGCCTTATGGCCCTCGCTGGCGTTGATACCGGACATGACGCCGCCCTCGAGGCGCCAACCGGTGGCGGGGCTCCAGACCAGATCGGCCGCCAGCCGGCCTGGCAGGCAGGCCACGACGGCCGCGATCAGAAGCGCGGGAGCCAGGCGGTGGAAAAGATAAGTCAGCATGGGAAAGGAAATTACCAGCGAAGCAGCGCGGAACCGTAGGTCAAGCCCGCCCCAAATGCGACGAGGAGGGTGTAGTCGCCCCGCTGGATGCGGCCGTTGCGCCGGGCTTCGTCAAGGGCGATGGGGATGGAGGCGGAGGAGGTGTTGCCGTAGCGGTCGACGTTGACGTAGAACCGCTCTATCGGGACCTCAAGGTATTGGGAAATGGCTTCAATAATGCGCAGATTGGCCTGGTGGGGGATCACGAGCCCAATCTGATCAGCCCGCAGCTGGTGTTGTTCCAAGATTTCGCGGGCGGCCTCCTCCATGGCGCGGACCGCGATCTTGAAGACTTCCTTGCCCTTCATCTTGAGGAAATGGTCGCCAGCCGCGATTGACGCGGCGGTGGCGGGGGCGCTGCTGCCGCCTTTGGGCACGCAAAGGAGGTCGGTGCTGTCGCCGTAGGCACCGAGGCGGGTGCCGAGCAGGCCGACCCCCGGCTCATGGCTGATGCCGAGCACCACGGCGCCGGCGCCGTCGCCAAACAGCACGCAGGTGGCGCGGTCGGTCCAGTCCGTGATGGCCGAAAGTTTCTCGGCGCCGATGACGAGGGCGCGCCGGTAGCGGCCCGAGGTCAGCATGGCGGCCGCGGTGTCGAGCGCGTAAACGAAGCCCGAGCAGGCGGCGTTAATGTCGAAGCAGGCGACGTTGGTGCGAATGCCGAGCTTGTGCTGAATGACGCACGAGACGGCGGGCACGGTCATGTCGGGCGTAACGGTGGCCACGATGAGCAGGTCAATGTCCGTGGCGGTGAGCTTCGCATCTTCCAGCGCTCGCTGGGCGGCGGCGACGGCCATGTCGGAGGTGGCCTCGTTCGGACCGGCGATGTGGCGCTCGCGGATGCCACTGCGGCTGATAATCCATTCGTCGGAGGTATCGACCGATTTCGAGAGCTCGGCGTTGGTCAGGATGCGCGCGGGGACGAAGGAGCCGGTGCCGAGAATGACGGTGGAAACGTTGGCCATGAAAGGGAAGGGTTCGGGGGGACGGCGACGGTCAGACGGTGGCGGGAGGCTGTTCCAGCCGCTCGTTGAGGCGGGCGATGTCGGCCTCGATGCGGTGGTTCATGTCGGCCTTGATAATCTGGCTGGCCGCGTGGATGGCGCTCTTAATGGCGTGGCGGTTGGAGGAGCCGTGGGCCTTGAGGATGTTGCCGCGGAGGCCGAGCAGCGGGGCGCCGCCGTAGCGCTCCGGGTTGATGCGTTCCTTGAGGGCGCTGAAGGCGGATTTGGCCAGGAGGGCGCCGGTGGCGCGCATGGGGTTGGCCTGAAGCTCCTCGCGCAGCATGGAGGAGAAAAATTTCACCAGGGATTCCCAGCTTTTCAGCATGATGTTGCCGACAAAACCGTCGCAGACGACCACGTCGACGTGTTCGGCAAATACCTGAAAACCCTCGATGGGGCCGGCGTAATTGATGATGCCGTCGATGCGGCGGAGCAAGTCGTTCGTTTCGGTGATGAGGGCGCTGCCTTTGCCCTCCTCGGTGCCGATATTCATCAAGCCGACGCGGGGGCGGGCGATACCCAGCATGACGCGGCAATAGTGGCTTCCAAGGATTGCATTATGCATCAAATGCTCGGGCTTGGACTCGGGATTGGCGCCGGCGTCGATCAGGACAAAGTGGCCGTTTTCGCGCGGGACGATTGCAGCGAGGGCGGGGCGCGCCACGCCCTCCATGGTGCGCAAGCGGAGGGTGCCACCGGCCATGAGGGCGCCGGTATTGCCGCAGCTGACGACGACACTGGCGTGGCCATCGCGGACGAGCTCGATGGCGCGGACCATCGAGGAATCCTTTTTGCGCTTCAGGGCCATCAGCGGCTTGTCGTCCATGGTAACGACCTCCGACGCGTGATGGACGGTGACGTGGTGGCGGCGGTTGAGGCCGGCAGCGTGGATGAGCGGGCGGAGGACAGCCTCATCCCCGACGAGAGTCACGGGATTGAGCGCGGGGTACTGACGCAAGGCCAGCTTGACGGCTTCCACGACCTCGGCGGGACCCATGTCTCCGCCCATGGCATCGACTGCTATATGCCCGGTATCGCCGGAAGAAGTGCCCATCGCGAGGATGGCGGAGAGCGGGGAACGCGGGGGATCAGACCTCGACGTTGAGGACCTGACGACCGCGATACATGCCGTTCTTGGGATTCACCCGGTGAGGGCGAAACGCGCTGCCATCGGTGGGATCCTTGGCAAATTCGGGGGCCTGAAAGGCGTTGGCGGCGCGGCGGTTGGCGCTGCGGCGTTTGGACTGTTTGCGTTTCGGATTTGCCATGGGAAAAAGTGGTGTCGGGTGTGAGTGACGTTACCTAAAACGCCGGAAATGAAGTGTGAAAGGGTGAGAGTAAGGAGCCGGGTTTTGGCGCGTCAAGCGTCATAATGAACAGCCTTTTACAACCACATGACGGCAGCCAAAACCGCCGCAAAGGCGAGCCGATACCAGGCAAAGGCGGCCAGACCGTGCCGCGACAGCCAGTTAACTAGAAAACGCACCGCCAAAGCCGCGGTCACGGCCGCCACCCCGCAGCCCAGCAGCACATGGGCCCAACCGTAGACCTGAATCATGGCGGCGCCGCTTTGATAACTCTTATAGGCGGTCGCGGCCGTGAGGGTGACGAGCCCGAGCAGGAAGCTGAATTCAGCCGAACGGCGTGGATCAAGGCCCGCCAGATAGCCGCCCACGATGGTCATCATCGAGCGGCTGGTGCCCGGCCACAGGGCGGCGCATTGGAGCAGCCCGATGTTCAGGGCCTGAAGAGCGGTGAGTTCGAAGCGGCCGGCAGCGGTGGCCGGCGCCAGGGTGTCGCGGCGCCGCCTGTAACGTTCCGCCCAGAGCATGAAGAAAGCGCCCGCCACCTGTGCGGCGATCACGGCGCCGATGGAGAACAGGTGGACGCTGATCCAGTTGCCAAGGAGGAGACCGAGAATGCCGGAGGGGAGGACGGCGATGAAGAGGTTGCGGAGGAGACGTAGTCCAGCCGGGTCGCGTCCGAGCAAACCGTAAATCATCGCGAGCAGCTGCCGCCAATAGAGCACCGCGACGGCGGCGATCGCGCCGAATTGAACCACGATGGTGAAGGTGTCAGCGGCGAGGGCAGGGGTGAGCGGCACGCCCGCGGGGTGCTTCTCGGAAGGTTTTTTATGCCAGAGGGGCTGGCCATCGCGGCTGGTCAGCGGCTGTTGGGATTCCAAGCCGAGGAGATGGGTGGCGACGATCAGATGTCCGGTCGAGGAAACGGGCAGGTATTCCGTCACGCCCTCGACGACGCCGAGGATGATTGCATCACGCACGCTGAGTTCGGTGACCGGCGCGGGCGGGGCAGGTGCGGCGCTGGCCAGGGATCCGGTGAGGGCGAGGCAGATCACTGCCAGCAGGAGGCGACGCATGCGCTTTTGCTCCCAGAAGGAACGGAGCTAAGCAATTTTATTTGCGGCACGCCGCGGGTGCGTAACGCTGACGCCCGAATGTCCGTGCTGACCCACCTAACCACCCGACTGGCCGCCGGCCCCGAACTGACTCCGGCCGAGGTGGAGAGTGCGGCGGGAGCACTGGCGGCGGCGGATAATAGTGATGAGAGCAAAGAGGCGTTTTTGGCTGCGCTCTCGGCCAAGGGCGAGACGGCGGGGGAGATCGCGGCGTTTGCGGCGTCGTTTCGACAGCGCGCGCTCGATCCCGGTGTGGGCGCCTGGGCGGGACAGGCGATTGATATCGTCGGCACGGGCGGGGACCATGCGGGCGGGTTTAATATTTCCAGTCTCGTCACGCTGGTGCTCGCGAGCGCGGGCGTCGCGGTGATGAAACACGGCAACCGCGGCATTACGTCCAAGTGTGGCAGCGCGGACCTGTTGGCCGGACTCGGCGTGAATCTGGAGGCGCCGCCGGAGCAACTGCGGCGGGCGCTGGATGAGCTCGGGTATGTTTTCTTTTTTGCCCCGGCCTGGCACCCGGCCTTCAAGGCGATCGCCGCTCCGCGGAAGAGACTCGCGGCTCAGGGCAAGCGCACAATTTTCAACCTGCTTGGTCCGCTGGTCAATCCCGGGCGGCCGGCGTTTGCGCTCGTGGGCGTGGCCTCGTTGCCGCTGCTCGAAAAAATGGCCCGGGCGCTCGACCAGCTGGGCGGGACCGCCGGGCTCGTAGCGCATGGCGTGATCGGGCCGGATCGCGGGATCGACGAGGCGACCACGGCCACGGTGAATCATGTGCGCGGTGCAGGCAAACTGCGCGCGCTGACAGGCGAATGGCGCGCCGAGGACTTCGGACTGACCACCGCGCCTTTCTCCGACCTGACCGGCGGCGACCTGGCGGTAAACCTCGCCATCACTGAAGCGGTGCTGGCGGGCCGCGGCCCGGCGGGGTTGGTCGATACGATTGTGCTCAACGCCGCGCTGGGACTCTGGATCACGGGACGCGTTCCGCAGGTGCGCGACGGGCTCGCGCCCGCGCGCGAGCGATTGCTCGGAGGGGCGGTCGCCATGAAAATCGCGGACACGCGCGCCTTTTACCGCTCATGACCCGGAAGTATTTTGGCACGGATGGGATTCGCGGCCCCTACGGCGGGCCGGTGGTGAACGAAGCCTTTGCCGAGCGCCTGGGGTTTACCGCGGCGGTGTGGTTGAAGAAAAAAGGCCGCGTATTGATTGGTCGCGACACGCGTGATTCCGGTCGGGCGCTCGCGGCGGCGGTGGCGCGGGGACTGCAGGCGGGCGGCGCGGAGCCGGTTTTCCTGGGGGTTGCGCCGACGCCGGCGGTGGCGCGGGCGGTGCAGATGGAAGGGGCGGCACTCGGGGTGGTGATCACGGCCTCGCACAATGCGGCGGCGGACAATGGGATTAAGTTTTTCGGACCAGGCGGCGTGAAGCTCACCGACGCGGAGGAGCTGGCGATCGAGCAGCTCCTGGCTGGGAAGGTTGCGCCCGCCGCCGTGGCGGAGGAGTCACCGTCGGTGACAGATGCGTGCGCTGCGTATATCGCGGCGGCTACGAAGCTTCTACCGTTGGAGTCCCTCGCCGGCTGGAAGATCGTGCTGGATACGGCAAACGGGGCAAGCTGCGGAACGAGTCCGGCGGTGTTTCGCGGGCTCGGTGCGGAAGTGATTGGTCTCGGCGACCATCCCGACGGGGCGAATATCAACGCGGGCGTGGGCAGCGAGCATCCGCAGTTGCTGGCAGCGCGGGTAAAGGAGTCGGGTGCCAAGCTCGGGGTGGCGCATGATGGCGACGGCGACCGCTGTGTGCTCTGCGACGAGCTGGGCGGGGTGCTCGACGGCGATGAGATCCTCACGCTGCTGGCGACGCATGCGCTCGCCCACGGCACGCTGGTGAACCGGACGCTCGTCGTCACGGTGCAAAGCAACCTCGGCGTGGATGCCGCGATCGAGGCGGCGGGCGGACAAGTGCATCGGACGGCGGTCGGCGACCGTTATGTGATCGAAGGCATGCAGGCGCGGCACGCGACGCTGGGCGGCGAGTCGAGCGGTCATATCATCTGCTCCGAAATTTCCCCGACGGGCGACGGTCTTGTGGCGGCGCTGAAGGTGATCGAAGTCATGCTCGCGACCAAGCAGCCGCTGTCGCTGCTGCGCGGGGCGTTGAGGAAATTCCCGCAATTGACCGCCGCGTTGGCGGTGCGGGACAAGCGCCCATTGGATAACTGCGCGCATCTCTCCGCGGCCTGCGTTGCCCTCGAAGAGGAACTCGGCACCCAAGGCCGCGTGCTGGTGCGTTACTCCGGCACGGAGCCCAAGCTGCGTTTACTCGTCGAGGGCCCCACCCGTGTGCGGGTGCAGGTCGCCATGGCGCGGCTGACGGCAGCGGCGCGGGCGGATCTGGACGTGGTGGGACCTGCGGAAAACTAACGCGGCAGTTGATACGGGACGGCAGGCGCCCGGGCCGGATAGGGGCGGGGCGAAGGCTGGTTGCTGACCAAGGGTGACTTGGTCTTGGCAAATCGCCGCCGCACTTCCGCGAGCGTAACCGTGCCCTTCGCATATTTTTGCCACAGCGCCATGGCGGAGGGAGTCGCCCCCTTGAAGGTGAGCACGGCCGTGTCCTTTTTTAGCCCGGCGGCGAGATAGCGATGAATGTCCTCCAGCAGCGCGAGCCGCTGATCCCATGGTTCGACCAGTGCACCCATGCCGCGGAGGTTGCGCTCGGCGTGGCAGGGCACACTCAGCGCCTCGTGAAACCGCAGGAGCGCCTTGATGTCCCAGGCCTCGCCCTGGGGAATCTCGGGGTGAAACGACACGAGCACATGCGTAAACTGGCACTTGCGCGCATAGAGCGGGGCGACTTGCCGCACCACTTGGAACAGCCCGCCGGGGCGCTGGCAGGCGCGGAGGGTGGACGCGTCGGCCCGCCCCTTCGCAATAAAGATGAGGCTGAACATAACTTGCTCGATCGCCAGCCGGAGTTCGAGCGCAGCGTAGATCAGGAGCGAGGCACTGTGGCGCACCTTGGCTTCCGCCATTAGCGTCGAGGCCTGGATGACGCTCCAGCCGGCGTGGCGAACGCGTCCAGTGTAGATGTCGGGAAACTGATTCATGCAGGCGTGGGGCGAGGGGGCGACTCGATGCGAGGCCGGGAAAATAGGCGGCGCCGGTTTCGAGGCAAGGCTCCAGTCGGTGGAACGGATAGTCCTGTACATTATAGGCACTTTTTTATGATCCCGCCGGCCGACGGCAAAAATTGCCGGGGGACTGTCCGGTTGACGCGGCTCGCCCGCTGGGGCTTATCGGTGTCCAACCTTGTCACCCGTGGCCCCAGCAACCGAGTCATCTGCGCGCGCCTACTGGACGGCGTTCATCGGCCTGTTTTTCGACTATTATGACCTCTTCCTGTTCATCTACCTCGAGAAAGTCCTGGCGGCCGCTTTCGGGCTGAGCGGGACGGAAAGCAGTGGGCTGCAGTTCGTGGGACTCGCGGGCGTGGGACTGGGGGCGTTGGTGTTTGGCTATTTCGCAGACCGGTTTGGACGCGGGCGGATCATGCTGGCGGTATTTGGGGTTTATCTCGTGGGCGTTGCGGGGCTCAGCCTGGCGTGGAATTACCCGAGCCTGGTTGGCTTCCGGTTGCTCGCGTCGCTCGCGCTCGGCGCGGAATGGGGCATCAGCCACACGTTTCTCAACGAGCGGGTTGGGCGCAAACGCAGCTACCGGTATGCAGCGCTGCTGCAGCTGGCGATCCTCGGCGGGCTGCTGGCTGCGCTGGCGAACAAATACCTGCTGCCGGTGTGGGGCTGGAGGTGGCTGTTTGCGGCGTCGCTCTTGCCGATCATGGTGCTGTCGATCATGCGATGGAGGATGCTGGCCAGCGGGAGGGCCGGCGAAGGCAGAGGGGCAAGTGGCGCTGGGCAACAGGTGAGGGAGACCGCGCGGCTGGGGGTGGCGATGGTGGCGAACGGGCGGACGTTCCTACTCTGCTTTGCGCTGGCGAGCCTGACGATTGCGAGCGGGTTGGTGAACGTTTTCTTCGTCAAGGAACTGCCGCAGACTCCGCTCTATATCGCGCTGTTCTGGGTGAATCTGGTGCCGGGTCTGCTGCTGGGTGCATGGATCGTGCGGCGCGGTGGCGTTCGCCGGGCGCTGGGGGCGTATGCCGTGGCCTTGATCGCGCTCTCGCTCTTTGCGTGGGGCAGCCAGTGGGACGGACGGAAGCTGGCCTTTGCGCTCACGCTGCCGGTCCTCAACGGTATTCCCTTCGGGTTGATGGGCGCGTATTTCAACGAAGTCTTCGGGAGCTACCGCACGATGCTCTCGGGTGCGGCGTACAATCTCGGACGGATTCTCGCCGGTTTTTCCCCCGTGCTCATCGCCGCACTGGGATTGCACACGGGTGGAAATTATTTCCTGTTCTCCGCCGCCGTGGGGGTCGGGGTTTTGCTGTTGGGTCCCTGGCTGCCGCGTGAGTCCCGGTTACCAGCGAGTTAGCGAGGACGGCGGGCTTGTTCGCGGCGCCCCGGCGGGTAAGCTCTCGACCGGAGGTAACCATGAAACATATGAACAGTCTGTTCGCTAAAGTGTGTCTTGTTATTCTCGGGACGCTGGCAGTTTCTTTGCCGGCGCTGGCCACGACCAATGAAGAGTCCATGCAGGTGCTCCATTTGAAGGAGTTGGTCCTGCCGATCTATCCTGACTCCGTGAAGCAGGACGGCCTGACCACCGGGAGCGTCACCGCGGTCATCGCGCATGACGGCGACGGGCAGCCCACGGACGTGATGATCGTTGATTCCACGCATGTGCGTTTCACCGAAGCGGTGCGCGAGGCGGTCAACCGTTGGAAATTCAACCCTGCAGCCGCCGGCGCGGAGCGGGCTCCGCTGGTGAGGTTTTATTTCATCAGCAAGGGCGTGGTGCTGCTCCAGTCCCCGGGCATGCGGTCCATCATGACGGGCAATGGCATCAGCTCGGAGACGGTGAGTTTCCCGACCTTCGGCTCGCTGGATGCGGCGCCGAAGGCGATCGAGCAACCGATGCCAGTGTTCCCGCAGGCGCTGCGCGGCCGGGTCGCCGGCGGCTCGGCCACGGTCTCGTTCTATGTCGACGAAACCGGCCATGCCCGGGCGGCGGCGGTGACCGAGGCGAGTTCGCCGGAGTTTGCCGAGGCGGCCAAGACAGCGGTCGAGCAATGGCGTTATGAGGCGCCGAAGCAAAACGGGCGGTCGGTGATCGCGGTGGGGAACTGGAACTTCCGGTTCTCCGGACCGGCGGGTTCGTAAGTCCAATGCGCGCGACTCCGGGGCGGGGATCCGCCCCGGGTCAGACGCGAAACAAGGCGCCGAGCTTCTTGCCGAGGAGCAATGCCAGGCCGGCGATGGTGACCCCGAGAAAGACCATTGCCCACACCCCGAGCGCGCTGGCAATGAACTTGCCGTCGCCGAGCAGCTGGAAAAGTTCCATGATGGCCTTGGTGATCGGATAGAAATGGGCCTTTTGCGCGAGGACGAGCGAGTCGCTCACCTCAAGCATGGCGAAGGCAAATGCGAGCAGTCCGCCGGCGATGAGATTGGCCGTGATGAGCGGGAGCGTGATGCGGATGGTCGCCTTGAGGGGCGGGCAGCCGAGGCTTTGGGCGGCCTCCTCGAGCGTCTCGCTCGTTTGCTGGAAGCCTGCGGCGGCGGAGCGCACGACATAGGGGAGGCGGCGCACGGAGTAGGCGATGATGAGCAGGATCGTGGGGTCACGCACGGGATTGAGGAACGCGAAGAACCGGCCCTCCTGGGACATGGCGAGGTAACCGAAGGCGAGCACGAGGCCCGGCACGGCGAGCGGGAGCATGGAGAGAAAATCGAGCACCTGGCGGCCGGCGATTTTCGAGCGGACCACGACGTAGGCGATGGCGATGCCGAGGAAAACGTCGATGATGGCAGAGATACTCGCGAATTTCAGGCTGTTCGCGATGGCGGGTACGGTGAGGTCATGGCCGAGTGCGAGGCGGAAGTTGTCCAGCGTGTAGGCGTGGGGCACAATGGTGCCATACCACTCGCGGGAGAACGCGACGAGGATGACGCCGAGGTGGGGCAGCACGGCGAGGCCGGTGACCCCGACGAACGCGGCGGTGCAGGCGAGCGCCGCGCCGCGGGAGAGAGTACGCGCACCGCCGGAGCTGGTGGACTTGGCCATCATGGCGTGGCCGCCGCGACCGAAGAGGCCCCGGCCGACCGCATAAATCGCGATCGAGCTGGCGAGCATGATGGCGACGAGGGCGTAGGGGAACGGGTTGCCGCCGATATCCCGCAAGCCGTAGTAAATCTGCACGCTGGTGACCCGCGCGTAGTCGAAAATGAGTGGTGTGCCCAGTTCCGTGAACGACCAGATGAAGACGATCGTTCCACCCGCAAACAGGCCAGGGTGGATAAGCGGGAGGGTGATTTTCCAGAAGCGGCGAAACCCAGTGCAGCCGAGATTTTGCGCGGCCTCCTCCATGGCCGGATCAATGTTGGCCAGGGCGGCGACGGCGTTCAGATAAATGATCGGGTAGAGCGAGAGCGCCTCGACGAGGACAATGCCCCAGAACTGGTTCGCGGCGAACCAGTCGAACGTCCAGCCGTGGGGGCGCAGGCCCAGTTCGATGATGAGGGCGTTGAGCGCGCCGTATTGACCGAAGATCTGCTTGATGCCGATGGCGCCGACGAACGGCGGCAGGATCATCGGAATGAGGATCAACGAGCTGAGCAGGCCCTTGGCCGGGTAGAGATAGCGGTCGCTGATAAAGGCCAGCGGCAGTGCGATGCAGATCGCGAGGGTCGTGGTGCAGCAGGCCAGAAGGAAGGAGTTGCGCAGCCCGGCAAGGTAGGCGGGATCGGCCAGCAGGGTGGTCAGATAGGACATCGTGAAATGCCCGTCGGCATTCATGAACCCGCCTTTCAGGATCTGGGCAATCGGCCACAGGAAAAACACCGCAAAGAAGGCCGCGGTGAAGAAAAAAACTGCGCGCGCAAACGGTTTCGACATCGGCGCGCAGTGTGCCGGCGGCGCGTCGCGCGCGGCAAGGCGGAAGTGGTTGCCGCCGCTCAGCGCTCCGGCTCGACAAGGATCCGGCCTGCCGCCGACAGGCTGAGCGCAAGGGACCGACCTCCGCGTCGCTGCAGGTGGATGAGCCCGGCCGAGAGATTGCGGTCCGTGACCTGCACGGCCGCGCCGGGGAGCAGTCCGTGCTGCTCGGCAAACTGGAGAAAATCGGCGGTCTGCTCGGTCACCCTGACGACCCGCAGCGCGCGGGCGACCGCGCAGGTGGCGAGCGTGGCATAGACCTGCGAGCGCAGTTTCCCGTGCCGGCTGGGGATCGGGTCGCCGTGCGGATCGGTGGTGGGATGGCCGAGCAGCGCGTCGAGGCGGTCCAGGACGCTGTCGGAGATGGCGTGCTCGAGCTGCTCGGCCTCGGCGTGGACGGCGCTCCAGTCCATCTTGAGAACGTTAACGAGGAAAGTCTCAACCAGCCGGTGCTTGCGGAGGACGGACAGCGCGAGCCGCCGGCCGGCGGCGGTCAGCTTCACCCCGTGGCGCGGCTGGTGGACGACCAAACCGTCGGTGGCGAGGGCCTTGACCATGGTGGTGACGGTGCCGGGCACGACCGAGAGCGCGGTGGAGAGGGCCCCCATGGGGACCAGCCCGTCGGTCTCTTCCGAGAGCAGGAGGAGGTGCTTGAGGTAGTTTTCAACCGTGACACTCGGCATGGCGGGCCGAAGCGAAGGGAAATATTTGAATAGGGCAAGAATTTACTTTGACTACTCAAAATAGCGGGCTTTAACCTCGCGACCAATGTTGTTGCAGCGATGGATCACCGCGGCGGGTCTCGGAGGCGGGCTGACGGCGGGCTTGTTTGCGGCGGGTTCCGCGCCGGACAAGAGCGGCTACGGCCTGGGCCATCCCGTCCCGCCGGCGTTACTGCGAGAGCTGAGCACAGACCGCCCCGATGCGACCGAGAGTCCATTTACGGTGGATGCCGGACACGCCCAGCTGGAAATGGACCTGGTGAACCGCGCGGACCGCACAACAGCCGACGGCCCCACGTCCGGGTGGGGCATCGCGCCGTTCAATCTGCGCCTGGGCGTCACCCGTGACTTTGAACTCGGCGTGTTTCTCATTCCTTACGTCGAGGCGACGGATCGGCCCGCGGGCGCGGCGCCGGCGACGCATGCGGGCAGCGGGGATGTCACCTTCCGGGCGAAGGTAAATTTCCGGGGCAACGACGGCGGCCCGACGGCGTTTGGTCTCATCGTTGACGCCAAGCTGCCGACGGCATCTTCGGGCTTGGGCAACGGTGTGGTGGAAGGGGCGATCTTCCTGCCCTTGAGCTTCGAGCTGGGCGGCGGGTGGGGCCTGGGAGCAATGACCGGAGCGAACTTCGTGCAGGTGGACTCCGGGGGCCGCCGCTGCGGCTGGGTCAACACCGCCACCGTCGGACACGATCTCACGGAAATTCCGGCGTTCTACGTTGAGCTGGCGACCGAGGTGGGGGTGGCGGCACCGACGACCACTTTCGACACCGGTCTCACGTTTAAGGTGAACACCAATATGCAGTTCGACGTGGGTGCACAATTCGGCCTTTCGCAAGCGGCGGACGATGGGGTGGTCTTCACGGGACTGGCGTATCGCTTTTAGGCCCACGCTTTCATGAACGATCCACTACCAGGCTCCCCAGTACCCGCGAACGATCACGGCTGGTCCAAGCGCCGGGCGGCCGAGAGTCTGCCGGAGGTCCACCGCACGATCACGGTGCCGGCCGGAGCCTCGTTTTGGCGCAAGGTGTTCGCGTTCTCGGGTCCCGGTTTCCTCGTGGCCGTCGGCTACATGGACCCCGGCAACTGGGCCACCGACCTCGCGGGCGGTTCAAAATTCGGCTACACCCTTCTCTCCGTCATCATGATTTCGAATCTGATGGCGATTCTGCTGCAGCACTTGTGCATCAAGCTGGGCGTGGCGACCGGCCGCGACCTCGCCCAGGCCTGCCGGGATCACTACTCCCGGCCGACGGTTTATTTCCTGTGGATCCTTTGCGAGCTGGCGATTGCGGCCTGCGACCTGGCGGAAGTCGTGGGATCCGCGATCGGGTTGCAATTGCTCTTCGGCATCCCGCTCGTGTGGGGCTGTGTCATCACCGCGCTGGACGTGATGATCGTGCTGCTGCTCCAGCACCGCGGCTTCCGCTACATCGAGGCGCTGGTGATCACGCTGATCCTCACCATCGGCGGCTGTTTCGCCGTGGAACTGATCATCGCCAAGCCCGATTTGGGCAGTGTCTTTTCGGGTTTCATCCCGCGGCTCGAGATTCTCAAGAACTCCGAGATGCTGTACATCGCGATCGGCATCCTCGGCGCCACCGTGATGCCGCACAACCTGTACCTGCACTCCTCGATCATCCAAACCCGCAAATTCGTGCAAGACTCCGCCGGCAAGACCGAGGCGATCAAGTTTGGCACGATCGATTCGACGTTTGCCCTGATGTTTGCCCTCTTCATCAACGCCGCGATCCTCATCCTCGCTGCGGCGGCCTTTCACGGCACCGGCCATCAGGAGGTGGGCGAGATTCAGGAGGCCTTTCACCTGCTGGACGGGGTGCTGGGGGTGACGTTTGCCAGCACGCTCTTCGCCCTGGCACTCCTCGCCTCGGGCCAGAATGCCACGCTGACCGGCACGCTGGCCGGGCAGATCGTGATGGAGGGATTTCTCAACATCCGCCTGCGCCCTTGGCTGCGGCGGCTGATCACGCGGGGCATTGCCATCATCCCCGCCGTGGTGGTCATCGGTCTGTATGGCGAGAGCAAGAGCACGGAGCTGCTGGTCGCCAGCCAAGTCTGCCTGAGCATGCAGCTGGGCTTTGCCTGCTGGCCGCTGATGCGGTTCACCGGCGACCGGGCGAAGATGGGGGAGTTTGTAAATCCCTGGTGGATCAAGCTGCTGGGCTGGACCATCACCCTTGTCATTATCACCCTGAATGTGAAGCTGCTCATCGACATCCTTTTGCCGGCGCCGTGGAGCCAGTGGCTCTACGGACTGATTGGCCTGTCCGGAGCCAGCTGAACCCGCCCCGTCCATGTATAAAAAAATCCTCGTTGCCCTCGAGAACAGCCGCGCGGACGACACCTTGGTGCCGCACATCGCGGAACTGGCGCGCCGGCTTGGGTCGGAACTGTTGCTCGTGCACGTGGCCGATGGCTGGGCCGCGCGCAATTTCAACCAATTGAAGCTGGCGGAATCCACCGAGATGAAGGAAGACCAAGCTTACCTCGACAGCGTGGCGGCCGGGTTGCGCAGGGTGGGGCTCACGGTCGCTGTGGAGCTCGTGCTGGGCAATCCACCGACGGAGATCCTGAAAGTCGCGGAGTTGCGCGCCTGCGGCCTCATCGCCATGACCTCGCACGGCCACAAGCTGATCGGGGATTTTTTCCTGGGCAGTACCATTGACAAGGTGCGGCACAACACGGCGATTCCGATCCTGGTGGTGCGCGCCGGAGCAGGCACAGGCACTGCGCCGCCGTTTGGCAAGTAGCCCGCGGGGCGCACGATGAGCGTCACCGACTGTCATGTGCATCTCTACCCGCCGGTGGTGAACCGGAACCCGGCCGCGTGGGCGGCGGCGCACGGTGAGGCGCACTGGGCGACACTCGTGACGCGGCGGCGCAAGGATGGACGGGCGGTGCAGTCATTTCCGAGCGTGAGGGAACTGCTGCGCTCGATGGACGCGGCGGGCGTGCAGCGGTCGGTGCTGCTCGGCTGGTATTGGGAACACTCGGAGACGTGCGCGCTGCAGAACCGGTTTTACGCGCAATGTGTGCGCGCGCATCCGGACCGGCTGGCGGCCTTCGCCACGCTGCACCCCGGGGCCGGAGAGAAAGCCACCCTTGAGGAGGTCCGACGGGCGCAGGGGGAAGGACTGTGCGGGCTGGGCGAGTTGTCGCCGCAGTCGCAGGGATATGGCGTGGAGGACCCGGTGTTGGGCGCGGCGCTGCGCCTCGCGGCGAAACTGCGGCTGCCCGTGAACCTGCATGTGACCGATCCGCAGAGCGGCAACTATCCGGGACGGGTGGAGACGCCGCTAAGGGATTTTGTCCGGCTCGCGCAGGCGTTTCCGCGGACGACTTTCATTCTGGCGCATTGGGGCGGGCTGCTACCGCTGCGCGATGCCACTGCGCAGGCGCTGCCGAATATTTATTACGACACGGCGGCTTCACCCTTGCTCTATCCGGAGGTTATCTGGCGGCGGTTTCTGGCCGTCGTGCCGAAGGCGCGGGTGCTGTTCGGCTCGGATTACCCGCTGAATCTCTATCCGCGGATCGACTCTGAGCCCAATATGTCGCGGCTGGTCGCGGAGCTTCATCGCGCCGGGCTGACCGCTGACGAGTTGCAGGCGATGACGCAGGGCAACGCCGCTCGGGTCATCCCGCAGTAAATTGCTCCAGCACCCAGCCGACCGCCAGGCTGTCCACGCTGCTCACTACGATTTGCAGGCCCGTGGTTAAGCCGGATGGCAACGTGAGCGGGATCAGCAGCACGGGATATCCGCCAATACTCGCCAGCGAGCTCAGGGTGAGTATGCGGGTGCGGTTCTCCAGCGTACACTCCGCCTTGGTTAACGCGCCGAAAGGAGAGGCGGGCAGAATGAGAAAATCGTGATCGCGGAAGTAGCCGCTGAACATGCGCTTGATGGCATCCGTGGACTGCCGGGCGGACACCCGCTGTTTTTCCGTGATCGCGTGTACCCGGTTGAGCCGCTGCCAAACGGCGGGATCGTAGCGCTCCTGGAAGCGCGCGGCCCATGGTCGGTGAATCGACCAGGCCTCATCCGCCACCACGGTATTGTAGGTGTCAACGCTTTGGCTGAGCGCGGCCACCACGGCGGTTTGGGAATCTTCCGTTATCGCGGCGATCCGGGTGGCGTTTTTAACGCAGGCGAGGGCGACGGCGTCGTCGAGGCCGGGCAGCTCGACATAACAACCCCTTGGCTCGCGTCGGTCCGGGGAAGGTCCCACGAGGCACGCGATCGCCGCGGACATATCGCCGGCCGTGGCGGTGAACCAGCCGGCGGTATCATAGCTGGGAGCGAGGGGAAACGCGTCGGCGATGGATGAATCGCGGGGCGTCAGGCGAAACCCAAACAGCCCGCAAAAAGCGGCAGGTAGGCGCACTGACCCACCGGTATCGGTGCCAATGGCGAGGGGCACAATCCCGGCCGCGACCACCGCGGCCGAGCCGCTGCTGGATCCGCCGGTGAGGCGCTGCGGAAACTGCGGATGCGCGCAGTCGCCATAATGCGGATTCTCCCCCGTGATGCCGTAGGCGAATTCCTGCAGCTGCGTCCGCCCGACCAACACGGCGCCGGCGGCGCGGAGTTTTTGCACGAGTGCGGCATCCTGCGTGGCCGGGGGGCGCACTTCGGGCAGGAAGGTGGAGCCGGCGAACATCGGCTGGCCGGCGACGGGGAAGAGATCCTTCAGGAAGTAGGGCACGCCACTGAGCGGCAGGCCGCGGGGCGCGGCGGCAAATGCCTGGATGAGTTCGGACTCGCTACGCAGATGGGCGATCGCGGCGCGCTGTTGTCCGGTGGACAGGCGGGAGCGAACCCGGTGGTGCAGCTCACGGGCCGCTGCGGCGGGGGAGAGCTGCTGCCAGTCGCGAAACGTCATGGCGGAAAGTTCACAGTTTGGGAGCAGCGATGCAACTCCGTGCACTTGGGGCTCGCCCTGATCGACCGACGCAGTCCAATGAAAAAATGCGTTTTGTCCGACATGCATGCTGGCTGCTGGCGATTACCTTTCTCGCGGGGGGTTGCGCGCGACACGAGGCCGAGGGGAAGGGGCCGGGGGTGCGGCGGAAAGTTGTGTTCCAGAGCGACTGGTTTCCGCAGGCGGAACACGGCGGATTTTACCAGGCGTTGGTGAAGGGCTATTACGGGGATGCGGGCCTCGACGTGGAAATCCTGCCGGGCGGCCCGGGGGCCTCGATCAAGCTCGGCGTGGCCAAGGGCGCCGCGGATTTTGGCATGTACCGCAGCGACGACGTGATCGTGGCGGCGAGCCGCGGCTTGCCGCTGGTGATCGTGGGAGCGGTGCTGCAACACGATCCCGGGGCGTTGCTGGTGCGCGCGTCGAGTCCGGTAAGGACCCTCGCCGACCTGAGCGGCCGGAGTGTGATCGCACCGCCCAGCATGACGTGGATTCCCTATGTGAAGCAAAAATACGGGGTAAAGTTTGATTTGCGCCCGCTCAACTACGGGCTGGCGGTCTTCCTCGGGGAACCGGATGCGATCCAGCAGTGCATGCTGACGAGCGAGCCGTATTTTGCGGAACAGCGGGGCGTGAAAACGCGCACAATCCCGCTCTCCGACTCCGGTTACGATCCGTATCACGCGATCATCTGCCGCCGGGCGCTGATCCGGACGAATCCCGAAGTGGTGAAGGCCTTTGTGGCGGCCTCGATCCGCGGCTGGCACGATTACCTTGAGGGGGACCCGGCCGAGGCTCACGCGCTGATCATGCAGCGCAATCGTCAGATGACGGCGGGCCAGCTCGAGTATTCCCGGAATGCGCTCATCACGCATGCGCTGGTGACGGGCGATCCCGCGCACGGCGAGCGGATCGGCCGGATTTCCCTGAAACGCATCCAGCAGCAGATCGATGTGCTGGCGGAAATGAAGATCCTTGAGGTGCCGGTGACGGCCGCGGGGGTGGCCACGCGGGCGTTCCTGCCCACCCCGGCCCGCTGATATTCTTTGTCACGAACGCAATTTCGCCCAAACCTCCCTCCATGAATCCTGAAGCCAACCTCGCCGCCCTCGGCCTCACGCTCCCGAATCCGCCCGCTGCCGCCGGGAGTTACGTGCCCACGGTGCGCACGGGCAACCTGCTCTATTGCGCCGGAACGATCTGCATGGTCGCCGGCCAGATGACGCATACCGGCCAGGTGGGCAAGGATCAGACGGTGCAGACCGCGAATAAGTCCGCGGAAATCTGTGCTTTGAACACCCTCGCCAACATCAAGGCCGCCGTCGGATCGCTCGACCAAGTGGCGCGCATCGTGTTCGTGAGCGGGTTCGTCAACGCCGTGGACGGATTTACCGACAGCCCCGCGGTCATCAACGGTGCGAGCGATCTTTTCCTCAAGGTCTTCGGTGATGCCGGCAAGCATGCCCGCGCCGCCGTGGCCGTGAACGGCCTGCCCAAGGGCTCGACGACCGAAGTGCAGGTAGTCGTCGAACTTAAGAGCTAGGCGGTCCGCTTTCCACCCTCAATCCCCATACCCCATGAAAAGATTCGCTGCGCTCGTCGGAGCGCTCGTCGTCGCGGCCGCCGGGTCGGCGCAAACCTATGAAGTCGCCGTCATTCCCAAGGGAACGACGCATGAGTTTTGGAAATCCATCCACGCCGGCGCCATCGCCGCCGCGGACGAACTTAAGTTCGAGGGCATCACGGTGAACGTGATCTGGAAAGGCCCGCTCCGGGAAGATGACCGGGAGCAACAGGTGCAGGTGGTGGAGAACTTCACCGGCCGCCGCGTGAGCGGCCTCGTGCTGGCGCCGCTCGATGCGCGGGCGCTGGTGGCGCCGACGGAGGAGGCGGTGCGCGCGGGAATTCCAGTGGTGATCATCGACTCGGGACTCAAATCCACCGCCCCGGTGAGCACGGTTTCGACGGACAATTACAAAGGCGGCGTGCTGGGCGCGGAACGGCTGGGCCAACTCCTTGGTGGCAAGGGCAAGGTCATCCTGCTGCGGGTGCTGGCAGGCTCGACCAGCACGGAGCAGCGCGAGGCGGGGTTTCTCGATACGATGGCGAAGGAGTTTCCGGCGGTTCAGATCCTGTCCAGCGATCAGCATGCTGGAGCGACCCGCGACACGGCCTACCGGACATCGCAGAACCTGCTGAACCGGTTCGGCCGCGACGTAACGGGGATTTTCGCCCCGAACGAGTCGTCCGCCACCGGCATGTTGCTCGCGATGAAAGATGCGGGGCTGACGGGTGGCAAAGTTAAGCTGGTCGGTTTCGACAGTGGTTCGCAGACCGTCGCAGCCCTCAAGTCCGGTGATCTGCAGGGACTCGTGGTGCAAAACCCGTTTCGCATGGGCTATCTCGGCGTGAAGACCCTGGTGGCGAGCCTGCGCGGCCAGAAGGTCGAGCTCGTGATTGATACGGGCTGTGCGCTGGTGACCAAGGACAACATGGCGGAACCCGCCATAGCCGACCTGCTGTATCCGCCGCTGGAAAAGTACCTGAAGTGATCGGACGCAATGAAGCAGGCTTGGTTAATATTTCAGAGTCGAAGCCTGCGCTCGAAGCCGTGTTTTTTCCGCGGACTGCGCCGATGTCCGCGGATCATCAAATGTAATTCGCGTTTACCCGCGCGATCCGTGGAAGGGGTTTCCTCAGGTTCAGTTTTCGAGCTGAGCTCAGAATGACAAATCCGCGCCTCCGCCTCACGGGCATTTGCAAGAGCTTCGGCGCCACGCAGGCGTTGCGCGGCGTGTCGCTCGAGGTGGCACCGGGCGAGGTCCATGCGCTCGTCGGGGAAAACGGCGCGGGCAAGAGCACGCTGATGAACATCCTCAGCGGGGTTTTACCGGCGGATGAAGGCACCCTGGAACTGGACGGGGCGCCGTACGCGCCGCGGGATACGCTGGACGCCCGCCGACGCGGGGTGGCGATGATTCACCAGGAGCTGAGCCTCGCACCGCATTTAAGCGCCTGGGAAAACATCGTGCTCGGCGCGGAACCTTCGCGCGCGGGCTGGCTGCGGCGGAACGAAGCGATGACGCAGGCGAGGGCGGCGTTGGACCGGCTGGGACATGGCCATCTCGACCTCGACCGGCCGGCCGGACGATTTTCCATTGCGGAGCAGCAAATTATCGAGATCGCCCGGGCGCTGCGGACGGAACCGCGCGTGCTGGTCATGGACGAGCCGACGAGCAGCCTGGCGCGCGCCGACTCTGAGCGGCTTTTCGCCGTGATTCGCCAACTGCGCAATCGCGGTGTGAGCATCATCTACATCAGCCATTTCCTGGAGGAGGTGGAACGCCTCGCGGATCGTTACACGGTGTTGAAGGATGGTCAAAGTGCCGGCACCGGGCTGATGGCAGGAACCTCTCCGACCCAACTCGTGCGGCTGATGGTGGGACGCGAAGTGACGGAGCTTTATCCCGCTCGAACATTCGGAGCCGGAAAGACCGTGCTGGAGGTCAGTGACCTGCAGGCCGGTCGGCGGTTGAACCGTGCGGGGTTCACGCTCGCGGCGGGTGAGATACTTGGAGTGGCGGGTCTGATCGGTGCTGGACGCACGGAACTGGTGCGGGCGGTATTCGGGTTGGACGCGAGCGATCGAGGCGTGGTCTCGCTCGAAGGTCGCGAGTTTTCCCATCGCGAACCGGGCGCCAGCTGGCGGGCGGGGCTCGGCTTCCTGAGTGAGAACCGCAAAGAGGAGGGACTGATGCTGCCGCTGTCGGTGGCGGAGAATACCGTGCTCACCAAGCTCGGGCGATTTGGCCGGCTGGGTTGGCTGCGCCGCGGCGACATTGATGCGGCGGGAGCGGCCTGGATCGGGCGGCTGGGGGTGAAGGCCCGTGGGCCGCGTCAGCCGGTGGGCCAGCTCTCGGGTGGCAATCAGCAGAAAGTCGCGCTCGCGCGGCTGCTGGAACACCCGGCGCGGATTTTCCTCCTGGATGAACCGACGCGCGGCATCGACGTCGGTAGCAAGGCGCAGATTTATGAACTCATCGCCGGCCTCGCGCGGGAAGGCCGCGCGGTGGTGCTGGTCAGTTCCTACCTGCCGGAGCTGTTCGGCATGTGCGATCGCATTGCCGTGATGCGGCGAGGCGAACTGGTGGACTGCCGGCCACGGGCGGAGTGGACTGAGCCGACCTTGATGGCCGCGGCCGTTGGTACCGCGGCGTGAATGGAGTTTCCCCATGAGTTTTGTTCCCCGTTGTCCTCTCCCCAACATCGATCCTCCCGCGGGGGGCGCGGATCAACGCGGATGGTCTTACTTATCCGCGTCGATCCATGAGAATCCGCGGTTATGATTTCCCTCTGAGATGAACACCCAACGCCTGCTCGCCAAACTTGGACCCTTCCTGGGGCTGCTGCTCGTGATCGGGCTTTTCTCGATTTCACCCGAAGTGCGCGGGTATTTTCTCACTTACCCGAACTTCAAAATTATCCTCACCCAGACGGTGATTGTGGCGATCGGGGCGCTCGGTATGACGTTGATCATCATCGCGGGCGGGATCGACTTGAGCGTGGGTTCAGCCATCGCCTTCACCAGTGTGGTTGGCGCACTGCTGATCCAGCGCGGCTGGTCGACGGGGGCCGTGGTGCTGACGGTCATTGTGGCGGGCGGAGGCATCGGTTTGCTCAACGGTGCCGCCATCGCCGGGCTGCGGATGACGCCCTTTATCATCACCCTCGGCACGCTGGGAGTGGTGCGGGGTGCGTCCAAGTGGCTCGCGAACAACGAAACCGTCAATTACGACACCTCGGCCATCAATGGTTGGATGACAACGGCCGATCCCTTCGGTTGGTCATTGCCGACGGGGGCCTGGGTGGCACTGGTGGCCGCGATCGGAACGGCGGTGATGCTGCGGCAGACGGTGTTTGGCCGGCATATTTTTGCGATTGGTTCGAACGAGGCGACGGCGAGGCTCTGCGGCGTGCCCACGGTGCGCACCAAAATACTCATCTACACCCTGGCCGGCGCCTTCTTTGGACTGGCGGGATTGATGCAACTCTCGCGCCTGCGCCAGGGTGATCCGACGGTGGCGGTCGGGCTGGAGCTCGATATCATCGCGGCGGTAATCATCGGCGGAGCGAGTCTGAGTGGCGGCGTGGGCACCGTGCTCGGCTCGATGATCGGCGCGTTGATTATGGCGGTGCTGCGCAACGGATCGCAGCAGATGGGCTGGCCGACCTATTTCCAAGAAATCATCATCGGACTGGTGATCATCGCCGCGGTGTTCCTCGACCGCCTGCGACAAGCGAAGCAGGAGTAGGGCGCGTCTTGGACCCAGGCTTGCATGGGCTAATATCCGCTGACTCCTTGAGCCGTGACGGTAAGGGCGGGTCAAAAAGCCGCCGTCCCTCAGGTCAACTGCCGGACGAGCACCTTGGCATTGCGGCCGCTGTCCTCGTAGAGCTTCAACCGCGCCTCCGGCAGCGCTTCCTTGGTTGTTTCCCCGAAACCGCAGACGGCCGTAAAGAAGCCGAAGCTCTGGGTCGAAAGGGCGATGACGCGCTTGGCGCCGCGCTCCTTGGCCATCAGGCAGGCATAATCGACCATCTTTTTGCCGATGCCGCGGTGGTGGTAGAACGGCAGCACGTAGAGCGAGCCGACCTCGGCGACATCGGGCATGTCGGGATAGAAATACAGGGTGACGCACGCGATGATGTTCTCATCGATTTCGAAGACGAAGAATTGATCGATGTTCTTTTCGATCGCCTGCTGCGTGCGATAGACGAGCTCCTCGCGCCGCACGGCGTTGCGAGTCAGGCTGTAAATGAAACGCACGTCGCTCCGCCGGGCCTTGCGGATCTGCTGGTAGTCGTTGCCGTAAATGAGTGACCCCACGCCCTCACTGGAGAATATCTCATTGATGAGGCCGTCGAAGATCCGGCCGTCCACGATGTGCACCCGGGTCGTGCCGGACTCGATGGCTTTGACGGCGTGGGCGGCCTTGCTGCGCGAGATTTCCGCGATTTGCTCGGGTTTGTCCTTGAGGAGGGTACGGAGGGCGTCCACGGAGATTTCCCGGCGGATTTCGCCCTCGATCTCGAGGCCGCCGTGCGGGGTGAGGTAGATAATCTTCGTGGCGTGCAGCGCCTCGGCGAGCTCGGCGGCGAGCAAGTCGGAGTTGACGCGAAGCGACTTGCCCTCGGGGCCGAAGGCGAGCGGCGGGACGACGGGCACGACTTGGCTGTCAATGAGTTCGCTGAGGAATTCCTTGTCGATGCGCTCGACACGGCCGGTGAACTGCTGGTCCACGCCCTTGATGATGCCAATGGGCAGCGCGCGGATGGAGTTCGTGACGGCGCACTTGAGACTGTTTTGTGTGAGGCCTTCGAGCAGCATGTGGGACACGCGCGAAGACGCGCGGATGGCGAGGTCGAGGGTGGCGGCGTCGGTCGTGCCGGTGCCGTAGGCGTCGGAGATGGTGGTGTTGCGCAAGGCCGCGAGCTCGACGAGCTGCTGGCCGATCCCATGGATCAGCACCACCTTGATGCCGAGGCTGCGGAGCACGGCGATGTCGACGAGGAGGTTGCTCAGGTTTTCGTCGGCGACGATTGCGCCATCGAGGGCGAGGACAAAGATCTGCCCTTGGAAGCGGGGCACGTATTTCAGGATCCCGCGGAGGTCCGTGGGCTTGATCGTGGTGGCCTGCGCGGTGGACGCAGGAGGAGGCGTGGGGGTGCCGTTACCGGTGCTCATCAATGAAGTGGGCGCAGTTCTCGACGATGGGGCGCGGCGCGTCAATGCACTTGCAGCGCCCAGGTCTTCGAACTGCGTGCGCCAACGAGGGTAACGTGATAGCTTCCGGGCTTGAGCGTGCCGGACGGCACGGTGAGGCGGATGAATCGCTCGCGGTTCCGCGCCAGGAGCCCGCCAGAGAGAAGCTCGAAGTTGGGGGTGATGACGAGTTCGTTGCCATGGACGTAGAGTTCCGCGCCGGCGAGCTGCTGCTTGTTGTCCGGTAAAGTGCATTTCACACTGATGGGGTAGGCGAACATCGCGTTGACGGCGGGAGCGGCGGAGACGCTGAGGATTTCGGCGGGCAGGTGCGGCAGCTCGACCAGCGTCTCGCGCAGGCCCGCGGGCAGTCCGGCGGCACCGGTGGTGACGCGAGCGGAGGCAGCGAGGGCCAGCGGATCCGCGGGCAGGTCGGCCTCGAGGGCGACGCGCTGGTAACCGGCGTCGAGCAGGCGATGCACGTTGGCGCGCCCGCGGATGTCCTGGTACGGGCGGAACATGCGCTCCGACTTGCGGTACCGGAGGTTAAGGAAGGTGTATACGCCGAGGGAGAGGATGATCGCGAAGATCACCCATTTCATGGGCCAGGGCTGACGGGGACGGAACGGAACGGGCATGGACAAGGGGAGCGAGTAACTGCGCCGCCGGGTCCGGCCGCAAATAAATTTGCTCCGGCGTGCAGGGGCTGTTTGGTTGCCGGACTCCATGAAGCTCTGGTCGCAATATTTTATCCCTACGCTCAAAGAAAGCCCGGCCGACGCCGAGATTCCCTCGCACAAGCTGCTGATCCGCGCGGGCTTGGTCCGCAAGCTGGGCGGCGGACTTTACACCTTTCTGCCCCTGGGGCTGCGCGTGATGCAGAAATTGACGCAGATCTGCCGCGAAGAAATCGAGCGGGGCGGGGGCATTGAGCTGCAGATGCCACACATGCACCCGGCGGAGACGTGGGAGCAAGGCCCGCGCTGGGCGGCGACGCGGGAGATCATGTTCCGGGCGGACAGCGCCGGCGACGGCAAGCGCGCGCCGCGCGACCCGGAATTTGTGCTCGGGCCGACGCATGAGGAAGTCATCACGCCGCTCGTGCGGGCGGAAATTACCAGCTACCGCGACCTGCCGAAGAATTTTTTCCAGATCGCGACCAAGTTCCGCAACGAGATTCGTCCGCGCTTCGGCCTGATGCGCGCGCGGGAGTTCGTGATGATGGACGCCTACTCGTTCGACACGACGGAAGAAGGTGCGATCAAGAGCTACCAGGCGATGAAGGCGGCCTACGAGGCATTCTTCCGCCGGATCGGCGCGCAGGCCATCGCGGTTGAGGCGGACACCGGCGTAATGGGCGGAAGCTATTCGCATGAATTCATGATCCCGGCGGAAATCGGTGACGACGACATCCTCTACAGCGAGGAAAGCGGCTACGCGGCGAACCGCGAGAAGGCCACGAGCGGACTCGTGCCGGCTGACCTGCCGGAAGCGGCTGCGACCGGTGAGCTCGAGGAGTTTGCCACGCCGGGGATCGTGACGATCGCGGCCCTGGCGGGGGCGCCTTACTCCGTGGCGGCCGACAAACAATTCAAGACGCTCGTCTACGTGGGCGACGGCAAGCCGTTCCTCGTGGTGCTGCGCGGTTGCGACGACCTGCAGGAAGCGAAGCTGGGTTTGCTCGGCTTCGGTCTCGTCCGTCCGGCCACGCCGGAAGAGATTGAGCCCGTCATGGGGGCGAGGCCCGGCAGCTTGGGCTCAGCGAAGGGGACGATCAAAAACGAAGCCTCGCTGGCGGGCATTTTCGCGGACAACGCCGTCCGGCTGGTGGGCAACGGCGTCACTGGCGCGAACAAGGACGGATTCCATCTGCGCAACGTCAACGTGGCGCGCGATCTCGCCGTCACGAAGTTTGGCGATTTCCGCCGCGTGCAGGAGGGCGAGCCCGATCCGAAGTCCGGTCATCCTCTCAAGCTCCGCCGCGGGATTGAGGTGGGCCACATTTTCATCCTCGGGACGAAATATTCCGACAAATATGGCGCGGTCTACACCGACGACCAAAAGCAGAACCATCCGATGGTGATGGGCTGTTATGGCATCGGCATCAGCCGCACCCTGCAGGCCATCATTGAACAGGGTCATGACGCGGATGGCGTGGTCTGGCCATGGTCGGTCGCGCCGTTTCACGTCCTGATCTGCGTGCTCGACCCGCAACTGCCGGAGGCGATGGACCTGGCCAGGAAACTCGGTGCTGTGGCGGAGGCCGCCGGGGCGGATGTGCTCATTGATGACCGCAACGAGCGCCCGGGGGTGAAGTTCAAGGATGCCGACCTCATTGGCATTCCGCTGCGCCTCACAATTGGTGGTAAGGGCCTCAAGGAAGGCATTTTCGAGCTGAAATGGCGCACCCAGAAGGACGTCGCGAAGATTCCCCTGACTGAGGGCGAAGCAAGGGTCGCGTCAGCCGTAAAAGAGGCGCAGGCGAAGGCATGACGGTGGCGCAGTCCAAGACCCAGGGTTCACCCGCGTCGCAGAGCGCGACCGAACTGGAGTATGAGGGCAGGTGGCGCGTGGTCGTGTTAAACGACCCCGTGAACCTCATGTCCTACGTCGTGCTGGTCTTTAAAAAAGTCCTCGGCTTCGACGAAACCACCGCGCGCAAACACATGCTGGAGGTGCACGAGCAGGGCCGGTCGGTGGTGTGGAGCGGAGTGCGTGAGAAAGCCGAGGCCTACGCCTTCACATTGCAACAATGGCACCTGACGACGGTCTTGGAGCAGGACGACGTCCGATGAAACGCATCGAAGTGAAACTCGCGCTGCCGGTGGTCGCGCCCCTGCTCGACGTGATCAAGGGCATGGCGGACGGGCTGCGCCAGAACCTGGCGGCGCCGCTGGCGCCGTTGGATCTCGACGCGGAGTTCAGTGCGGCGTGGACGGGAGAGCTGCTCGACGCGCAGAACGCCGATGTGCAGGCGCTGCTGGCGATGTTCAATGACGAGTTTTTTTCCGAGGGGATCATCGCCTTTGACGAGGACAATGCCGAGCCGATCGTGCGCGCGACGGCCGCGATCCGCCTGCGGTTGCGGGAGCATTACCTCAAACCGCTGGGCGACGAGACGCTGGAGAGCGGAAACGTCGAGCTGGACCGGTTGGACGAGCCGCTGCGGAAGGCGTTCATGTGCTACCTGTTCCTGGCGACGATTCAGGAGCTGATCATCCAGCATCTGGATTCGAGCATCCTGGATTCGTGAGGAGGAAATCGCGGAAACGCGAAAGAGCGGAAGCCTCGCCTTCGCCAAGGCTACGGAGGGCAAGGCTGAGAATTCCGATATAGTTTCATCTTCCCGGTATTTCCGCTCTTCCGTGTTTCCGCGATCCTTCCGGGTGAACGGCGATTGGCATTTGACGGGGGCGCGGAGCGACCTACCTTCAATTCCGATACCCTGCAGTGTTCGAGGTGCTTTCAATAACTGCTCTTTGCCTTGAAATTATTACGGGAGCTGAACCCGCCGTGGAAGATGCTAGGCCGTAAACCGGAAAGCAGACGCTGTGGAGGAGGCGCCCACCTTAACTTAAAAAGGACATGAGCCTTTGGGCATACGGCACACGTGGGGCGTCAAATTTTCCACATCCAGCATGAACATCCAGCTCTACCACATCCTCCACGTCTTCGCGCTGATCATCCTGACCGCCCAGACCTACATGGCGTTCGCCAACCCCGCGCCGGAGAACCGGAAGCGGACGATGATGATCACCGGCATCGCGACGCTCCTGCTGCTCGTTTCAGGTGGAGCGCTGGTGGCGAAGATGGGGTTTTCGTGGGGCAGTGGCTGGATTGTGGTGAAGTTGGTCTGCTGGCTGGGTTTCACCGCCTTGGCGGGTCTGGCCTACCGCAAGCCGCAGCTCCGCGGCCGGCTGAGTTTCATCGGTCTGGTGGTGGTCTTGATCGCGCTGGTGATGGTTTATATCAAGCCGTTCTAGTCCGGCGGGCCCATGGCTGACACGATATGCGGGCTGTGGGTCGCGGATAATGGCGAAGTCCATGTTTCGCTCGCGACTCCCGAAGGAGGACGGACGCAAAAGATCGAGTCTTTCCGGCCCTTTGCGTGGCTCAACGACACCCCGGCCGAGGCCAATCTGAACGGCGTCCACCTGGAGAAACTGCAAGGCGAGGGGCCTTACGACCGGCTCGTTCACGCGGACAGCCTGGGAATTTACAACGAATTCCTGAATCAGGCCAAGACGGTGGGCGTGGATTCCATCCGACCGCTGGAGAGTCAATTTCTGCTCCAGCACAAACAGCGGCTGTATCGCGAGCTGAGTTTCGGGCAGTTGCGACGCTGCCAGCTCGACATCGAGACCGGCTCCGAGGACGGCAACTTCAGCTATGCGGGCAAGCCCGGGGATCGGGTTCTGGCCATCGGGTTGCGGTCCGGGGGGCGCAACCGGCTGCTGGTGCTGGAGGAGATGACCGATGCGGCGGAAAAGAAGCTGCTGGAGTCGCTCAATAACGCGCTGGCCGAAATCGATCCGGACGTCATCGAAGGACACAACATCTTCAAGTTCGACCTGGATTACCTGCGGCAGCGTTGCCGGAAGCACAAGGTGCCGTGCGCGTGGGGCCGCTTCGGCCAGAAGGCCACGTTCCGGAACAGCCGGCTGAAGGTCGCCGAACGCTGGATCGATTTTCCACGCTGCGACCTGCCGGGTCGTTCGGTCGTCGATACCTATCTGCTCGTCCAGCTTTACGATATCACAACCCGGGAACTGACCGCTTATGGACTGAAGGACGTCGCGGTTTATTTTGGCATCACCGACGAGGACAGCGCCGAGCGCACGTACCTGGAAGGAAGCAAGATTCACGAGACGTTCCTGAATGACCGGGCGAAATTCTGCGCCTACCTCGAGGATGATTTGCGCGAGACCCACGGCCTCGCCGATCAGCTATTGCCCACGTATTTCGAGCAAGTGCGGACGTTTCCCACGCTGTTGCAGGAGGCGACCCTGCGCGGCGCGACCTCGAAAATCGACCTCCTTTTCCTCGAGGAATATTACCACGCGCGGCAGGCGTGTCCGCTGCCGCCGGAGGTTCAACCGTTTGAGGGTGGCTACACGCGGAGCTTTCAGGAAGGGGTATTCCGCCACGTGCTGCACTTCGACGTGGCGTCGCTTTATCCCAGCCTGCTGCTCGCGATGGGCCGGAATCCGCAGAACGACACGCTCGGGGTGTTCATCCCGCTGTTGCGAAGGCTCCGCGACTATCGGTTGAAGTACAAAATGATCGCCCGCAGCGAAGCGCCCGAAGGTGAGCGGGCCGAGGCGCAGGCGCGGCAGGCAAGTTTCAAGATCCTGATCAACTCGTTCTACGGTTACCTCGGTTTCTCCGGGGCGCGCTTCGGCGATGGCGAACTGGCGGCGGAAGTCACGCGGCAGGGGCGGGAGCTGCTGCAGAAGCTCATCGATGAGTTCGCCCGGCAGGGGTGCGCAATTTTGGAAGCGGACACGGATGGCCTCTATCTTTCGTCGGAGCAGTACTACACGAAGCCGGACGAATTGCTGGCGCTGGTGACACCGATCCTGCCGGCGGGCATCGAACTCGAATACGACGGGCGCTACGTGGCGATGTTCTGCTACAAGATGAAAAACTACGCCCTCTACGACGGGAAGAAGGTCACGTTGCGCGGGAGCGCGCTGCGGTCGCGTGGCATCGAGCCCTATCTGAAGAAATTGAGCGATGGGTTGATCACGTTCTTGCTGGGGGTGGCGCCGGATTCGCCCGTGATCTTGCTGGAAGACTATCGGAAACGGCTGGCAGCGCGCGCGATGTCAGTGACGGAGTTGGCGAAGAGTGAAACCCTCAACCAGAATCCCGACGCCTATGAAAGATTGGTCGCCGAAGGCGGGAAGCCGCGCCGGGCGTCGGCGGAAGTGGCTTTGCAGGTGACGCCGCGTCCGCGAATGGGAGAACGGGTGAGCTATTACATCACGGCGAGAGCGAAGGGAAAGACGAGCGACTGGCAGCGGGCGAGGGCGTTGTCGCTCTACGATGAGGCGAATGCGCCCTATGATCCGGCTTACTATGCGGCCAAGCTCGACGACTGGCTCGTGCGCTACGGCAGTTTCCTGGGCGTGAAGCCCGTGGGGAGCGATCAGGGCGAACTCTTCGGCGGTCCGTGAGGCTTCAGCCCAACCGCGGCAACGAGTGCGGCGGTATCGGCGTCGAGCCGCGTTTCACCCAGCAATTGCAGCACCGCGGCCGGGTCCGGCGCAAACGCGGGCTGTCCGAGACCGGGACAGATCTGCTCTGCCTTAAGAGTCAGGCGCAGGGTGTAGAGGAACGATTGCTGCGAGAGGGCGACCTTCCCCAGCGTGCGATAGCAGCGGCCGGCTTCCTCGTTCAGCGCGGCGTAAAGGAGAATCTTGTCCCGCGCGACGTCGGGCGGTTCGCCATTGGCCAGCAGGCCGATTTGTTGGTCGGGCGTAAACTGGAACAGTTGCGCGGCCTCGAGCTGGAACAGGCGCTCGCACGCGGCGACGACGGATTGCAACGCCTCATCCGGGCGGCCTGAGGTGCGCTGCTGCAGCATGCGCCGCACCAGCAGGCCAACCTCATCGACGATGCGGAGCAGGTAGTCGCGCCGGGAGGTGAGCATGGAAAATCCGGGGCGCCGCGGTTTACTTTGCCGCGCTTTGCTTCACCACCCAGTCAATGAGACCGGCATCGTTGTGCTCGAAGCGCCAGACGGCCCCGAGGAAATCGGCAGGCAGGATATCGTGGGTCTTGAAAAAGCGCCGGTCACCGCCGCAGCAATACATCAGCGAGGCGGGGAGTTCGCCGCGGAGCTTGGCCTTTGCCTTGGGAATGATGCGGGGCAGCCATTCGATGCCGCTGACTGCTTCCGTCTTGCCGGGCAGCTTCGATTCGTCGAGGGGGGGGGTGGACACCTTGCCACCCTGGACGTAGAGAAAATAACTACGCCGCACTACCTCGATGGTGAGCACGTTGTCGTAGCCGGGCTCTCCGCCGGCGACGTGATCCTCGGCGTAATCATACAGGTGCTGGGCGGTGATGCCGTTGGCGGCGAGAAAGGCGGTCTGGGTGGAGTCGAGGAGCTTAGAGGCGTCCCGCACGCCCTTGGTGTATTGGGCCACGGCTTGATCGTAGACGGCGCGAAATTTGGCGGCGAAATCGTAGTTTTTCATCAGGCCACGACTCTACCCAGAAAGTCCGGACGCGCAACCCGGCTCAGCTCGCGGGGCGGAAATCGATGAGCCGCTTGAAGCGGTCCACGTTTTCCACCACCACGTCGAGCCGGGCGTTGAGCGCGAACTGCTGCTTGGACTTGCGGCCGACCAAGGCGGTACCGGCGTTGTTCAGCGTATAGTGGTCGCCGCCGAGGTTGTCGGCGGAGACAAAGCCGAAGGTCATGGACTCGACCAGCTCGATGAAGAAACCATTGGCGCGCACATCAGTAACGACGGCGGCGAAGCGGGTTTTTTCCTGTTTGGCCAGCTCGCGCTCGAAGAACTCGAGGAGCTTGATCTTCACGCTCTCGCGCTCGGCCTCGGCGCTGCTGATCTCGGTAAGGCTGATGTGTTCGCCCAGCCGCTCAATGCGGTTGAGATCGTAGCCGGCGACCCGGGCGGAAGAGGGGTGGCCGCTGTGTTTGACGAGATAGGCTTCGAACACCCGGTGGACCACGAGGTCGGCGTAGCGGCGGATGGGCGACGTGAAATGGGTGTAGTCCTTCTTGTTCAGGCCGAAATGCCCGTCGGGCGTGGCGCGGTAGGCGGCTTTTTTCAGGCTGCGGAGCAACTGGGTGCGGAGCGTGTAGCCCTGCGGGTGGGTGCGGAGCGTGACGAGCAGTTTCACGAGCTCGGCGCGGACCGTGAGATCACCGACCTCGATGCCAAAAGTGGCGAGCAAGCCGCGGTATTCCTCGAGTTTCTCGATATCGGGTTCGTCGTGAACGCGAAAGAGGGAAGGCAGCGAATGGGTGCGGGTCAGGTGGGCAACCGCCTCGTTGGCCGCGAGCATGAATTCCTCGATGAGCTGGTGGCTCTCGTCGTGTTCAATCTTCTCGAGGCGGTCGGCGTAGCCCTGGGCGTCCACGAAGATCTTGGTCTCGGGCATGTCGAGATCGAGGCTGCCCCCGTGCATGCGCTCCTTGCGCAGTTTGCTGCCAATTTTCCACAGCGCGCGGATCCACGTCTGTAGGTCCAGCAGCTCGGCGTCCGTCAGGTCCCGCAGTGCCCGCCCGGTGGAGCCGGTCTGGTGCTTGGGGGGAAGCGGGAGGGCACGGATTTTTTCGAGGTTGTCCTCAAACATGAACGCGTACGCCTGCTTGTAGGTGAGACGTTTGCGGCTGCGGATGACCGTGTTGGCGTAGCTGGTCGCCTTCAAGTGACCCTTCCGGTCGAACGTCAGAAAGACCGCCTTGCACAGCCGGTCCTGGGCCTCCACGAGCGAGCAGAGGCCGTTGGAAAGCTTTTCGGGTAGCATGGGAATAACCACGCCGACGAGGTATGTGGAGTTGCCGCGACGCTGAGCCTCCCGGTCGAGGGGCGTGCCGGGCAGAACGTAGTGGGAGACGTCGGCGATGTGGATGCCGATCTTCACGTCGCCGCCGTCGAGCATCTCGTAGGAAAGTGCGTCGTCGAAGTCCTTCGCATCATCGGGATCGATGGTGAAGACGGCGCGTTCCCGGTAATCGATCCGGTGGGCGAGATCGCGCGGCTGCACCGTACTGGGAATGGCCTCGGCTTCGCGTTCGACGTCGGCGGGAAACTCGGTCGCGAGTTCGTATTTGAGGAAAATCCCGAGCAGCTCCGCGCGTGGTTCATGCGTGCGGCCGAGCCGGGCGGTGAGGGTGCCCCGGAGCGGATCCTTGCGCTGTTTCCACTCACCCAATTTGACGACGACCTTGTCGCCTTCCTTGGGCTCCGGCGTGAGACCGCTCTTGGCGGGATCGCCAACGGCGATTTCGTAGCTGAAACGCGGGTCGTCCGGCTGAACGACGTATTCACGGCGGCCACGGCGCAGGTTACCGACGATGGTGTCGCGCTCGCGCTCGAGCACGCGGACGATGCCGCCGATTTTCTCACCGGGACGACGGCCCTTGCGGCCAGGAAAAATACGGGCGAGGACGCGGTCTCCCGGGAGGGCGACGCCCGTGTCTTCGGGAAACACCTGGAGGGACGGCGCGCTGCGACCGTCAGGGATGTCATCGCGGATGACAAACGCCGAGCCGCCGGCACGGAACTGGATGCGGCCGGTAATTTCGTCGTCGCGGAGCCGGGTCCCGGACGGGACGGGTGGCGGACGCGCAGGTTTGGCCTCGGGCTTGGGGGCCGGCTTGTGCGCGGATTTGTGGATCGGCTTGTGGTCGTGGCCGGACGGCTTGGCGCCCTTTTTGACCTCGCGGTGGGGGAGCGACCGGGCGGAATCAGGAGACGGCATGGCCGCGCCGCGCTTGGTCGGGGAGAAAATCGGGCGGGCAGCTGGGCGGGCAGGGGGCTTGGCTCCGGCGGCACCGCGGGGACCGATGCGGCCATTGGTTGCGCGGACAAAGTCGCCACTTTTGAGGACGGCGCGCACCTCATGAGCGAGCATGGCGCGCTGTTTTTTGTTCAAACCGAGCCGGCGGGAGAGTTCGAATTCGTTGGCGGGCGAGTAATTTGCCTCGCGCAATAGGGCGAGGAGGCTTTCGCGAAGAGTCATAGAAGAGGTCGGCGCGGCGCGCGGGCCGTGCTTTCGTTGTTGGCCTGACGAAAGGCGCATGTCTAACGTGGCGCGATGAAAATCGTCCATGCGGCGAGTGAATTTTTCCCCTATGCGAAGACCGGCGGGCTGGCCGATGCCGTCGCCTCGTTGAGCGGAACGCTGGCGGACCATGGCCACGAAGTTTCCGTGTTTCTACCGGGATACCGGGCGGTGCTGGAGCACAAGGACGCGGTCCAGGCGGAGCGGACGCTGAGGTTGAAAATCGAAATGGGCGACCAGTTTTTGTCCGGCGATGTGCGCATGTTTTCGCCCAAGAAGAACCTGAAGGTCTATCTCGTCTGCCGGGAGGAGTTCTTTGACCGGCGCAATCCCTATGGCACCGGGGAGCGCGACTACGAGGACAATGCCGACCGGTTCATTTTTTTCTGCAAGGGAGTGGTGGAGACGTTGCGGCTGGCGGATTTACAGGCGGACGTCGTGCACAGCCATGACTGGCAGGGGGCGCTGCTGCCCATGCTGCTGCGGGACGCGGAGCGGCGCCACGACGTGACGCTCGCGGTGAAGACGGTCTTCACCATTCACAATATAGCTTACCAGGGGCTGTTTCCGCGCACGGTGTTTGCGCGCACCAATCTGCCCGAGGATGTAAACACCATGGATGGGCTCGAATACTACGAGCAGACGAACCTGCTGAAGGGCGGGATTCTGTTTGCGGACCGCGTGACGACGGTGAGCCCGCAGTATGCGAAGGAAATCCAGACCCCGGAGTTCGGCAACGGGCTCGATGGCGTGGTGCAGACGCGGGAGGATGACATTGTCGGCCTGCTCAACGGCGTGGACATGGCGGTGTGGAACCCGGCGACGGACACGCTGCTGCCGGCGCGCTACTCCCCGGCGAACCTGGCCGGCAAGCAGGCCAGCCGTGCGGAATTGCTGAAGCGGTGCGGGTTTGCGACGGATTACAAGGGGCCGGTCTTCGGGATGGTCTGTCGATTCGCCGAGCAGAAGGGTCTGGATCTCCTGCTGGCGAACAAGGATTTCTTCCTGAAACAGGAGTGCCGGCTGGTGGTGCTCGGGTCGGGAGAGAAGCGCTACGAGAATGCGCTGCGCAAACTGGCGGAGCAGGCGCCCGCAAAGATCTCCCTGAGCGCGCGGCTCGACGAGGCGATGAGCCACCTGATCGAGGCGGGCAGTGATTTCTTTGTGATGCCCTCGCTCTTCGAGCCTTGCGGGCTGAATCAGATGTATTCGCAGATCTATGGGACGGTGCCGGTGGTCAGCCGCGTGGGCGGCCTGATCGATACGGTGACCGATGCGGATGAATTCCCGGAAACCGGCACCGGCCTGATGGGCGCTGCGACGGCGGAAGGACTGAGGCATGCGCTGGATCGGGCGATGAAGCTGTTTGCGGATGGGCCGCGCATGGCCGCGGTGCAGCGGCGCTGCATGGCGAAGGACTTCAGCTGGAAGACCGCCGCCGCTGGTTACGAGAAATTGTATCGGGAGTCCGTCTAGAGGCCGCTTGCAACGGTGCTGCCTTGACCCTCTGTGCCGACGTGCCGTTGAGACCCACACTGCTCTGGTTCCGCCAGGATCTGCGCCTGCAGGACAATCCCGCCCTGCAGGCGGCGATGGCCCGGGGAGCGGCGGTGATTCCGGTTTATATCCTGGACGACGCCGGTGATGGAAAATGGCCGGCGGGCGGGGCTTCACGTTGGTGGCTGCATCATTCGCTGGCGTCACTGGACGCCACGTTGCGCATGCATGGGTCGCGGCTGGTGATCGCGAGAGGCAATGCGCGCGGGGTGCTGCGGGAACTCGTGAATGCGACGGAGGCAGGGGCGGTTTACTGGAACCGGCGTTACGAACCGGCCGGGATTGCGCGGGACCGGGCGATCAAGACGGAATTCGCGGCCGGCGGAATAGAAACGACAAGCTTCAACAGCGCGCTGCTAAACGAGCCGCACACGATCAAGAACAAACAGGACCGGCCCTTTCAGGTCTTCACGCCGTATTGGCGGAACTGCCTGGCGCTGCCGGTCGCGGCACCAGCTAAATTCGCGTCGCAAGTGATCCCGCCGCCGGCGAAGTGGCCGCGTTCGCTCGAACTGGGCGATCTGTCGTTGCTGCCCCCGGTCAAATGGACCCTAGGCTTGGCTGATACCTGGCAACCGGGTGAGGCGGGCGGGGCGAAGCGACTGCGGTTGTTCGCGGCGAGGGCGATGGCGTCTTATGCCGACCAGCGCAACCGGCCGGATGTGGATGGCACGTCAATGCTCTCGCCTTGGCTGCATTATGGGGAAATCGGGCCGCGGCAGATCTGGGCGGCGGTGAAGGCGCACTCGAAGGAAAGCGGAATCTTTCCGCCCAGTAACGGCGCGCGGGTTTTTCTGAGTGAGGTGGGTTGGCGGGAATTCGCGCATCATCTCCTGTTTCATTTTCCCTCGACGCCGGAACAGCCGCTGCGCGAGGAGTTCGCGCACTTTCCCTGGGCGAACGATCCGGGTGGCATGAAGCTGGGGGCCTGGCAGCGGGGAATTACGGGTTATCCATTTGTGGACGCCGGGATGCGTCAGCTCTGGCACTCCGGGTGGATGCATAACCGGGTGCGCATGGTGGTCGCCTCTTTTCTCGTCAAACACCTCCGGCTGCCGTGGACGGAAGGGGCCGCGTGGTTTTGGGACACGCTGGTGGACGCGGACCTGGCGAACAATACGCTCGGATGGCAATGGTCGGCGGGTTGCGGGGCCGATGCAGCGCCGTATTTCCGGATCTTCGCGCCCGTGCTGCAGGGCGTTAAATTTGACCCCAATGGCGACTATGTCCGCCGCTGGGTGCCGGAACTGGCCAAGCTGCCGACGAGCCACCTCCATGCTCCATGGGAGGCGCCCGCTGAAGTGCTGGCTGCCGCCGGGGTCAGGCTGGGGGACACTTACCCGCGTCCGCTGGTGGACCATGGCGAAGCCCGGGCGGCAGCGCTGGCGGCGTTCAAACAGTTGCGCTCCGGGCAGATGGCCAAGGGCGAGGGGGGTGCGGCCGCGCCGAAACTCTAGGCTTCCCTTGGCGGGCGGCGGATGTTTTGGTGGGGGTTTATGCAGAAAACCTTCGTCATTTTTAAACCCGATTGCATGGCCCAGCGACATGTCGGCAACGTGCTCGCCCGCTTTGAAGCCGCCGGCTTTGATGTGATTGGCTGCAAAATGGCGCGGCTCACCCCGGCGCTGCTGCGCGAGCATTATGCGCACGTGGCGACGAAGCCGTTCTACCCGGAGATCGAGCAGTTCATGAGCTCGCGTCCCGTGATCATGCTGGCTCTCCAAGGCGACAACATCGTGCAGCAGGTGCGCGATCTGCTCGGGCCCACGGACTCCCGCAAAGCGGCCAAGGGTACGATTCGCGGCGACTTTGGCACCGAGATGATGAAGAACGTGGTGCATGCCTCTGACAGCGTGGAAAACGCACAGGCAGAGCTCGCGCGCTTTTTCAAGCCCGAGGAGCTTTATACGGTATAAGTCGCGTTTCCGGCCGAAAGGCGGCAAAAAGGGCTGGTCAGAGAAATTTGGCCATGGCCCGGATCATCATCATCGACGACGACGCAGTGCTGCGGGACATCCTCTCGCCCACGCTCACGGACGCAGGCCACACCGTCACGATCACGGTGAACGGGTTCGACGGGGTGAAGGCTTTCCGTGCGGAACCCGCGGATATTATTCTGACGGACATTATATGATGCCCTATGGCGGACTCCACCATCCGGGTGCTCCGGGCAGAATTTCCGCACCTAAAGATCATTGCCATGTCCGGCGGTGGCCAGCCCCGGTTGGATATCGCCCAGGGATTGGGAGCGAATCGCACCTTGGCCAGGCCCTTCGAGTCGAAGGAACTGCTTACGGCGATCGATGAGCTGATGGGTGCGGGTCCGACGCCGTAAGCGTCGCTGATCGGCCCTCGCTTGTTCGCGGAGTGCGATCGGTCAATTTTGACCCGGCATTTACAAACGGGATTTTCCGCAGGAGTGGGAGGTCCATGGAACGCCGAAGAGGAGTGAAAACCATGTTGCCGCCCCGAATCAAATTGCCCGTCGGGGGAGATTTTCACATGGATTTTGCCGTGAACTCCACGCCCCAAACCATGTTGATTGTCGGACGTCGCATCCTGCTGGCCGCGGTGGCTGGCGCGTTATTGGGCCTCCCCGCGCACGCCGCCCAATACCTGCGCGGACAGCTCATTCCCGAGATCAAACTAAAGAATGGCACCGTGCTGCATGATGTGACCGTGACGGCGGTTGGCTCGACGACGGTCATGGCACGATGGGATGGCGGCAGGGGTTCGATTCCGCTTCAGCAACTCCCGGCCGAAATCAGTACCGACTTGGTGGCCGCAGCAGGCGCGGCGAAACCCGCGTTTCCGGCACCCGCGGGGCAGCCTGGGGGACCGCCGGCACTTTTCGACCCGGCCTGGGCCAGTGCGGAGCTGCCCACGGAGATCAAACTGACCAACGGGTTTGTCATGCACAAAGCGACCGTGACCCGTTGGGACAAGACTGCGGCGCTGATCGCTTATCAAGGCGGCATCGTGTCGGTCCGGTTTCAAAACATCGCACCCGAGCAGCGGCCGATTTTTGAAGCGCGCAAGGACGAGGCGCTGGCCCGCCAGGCCAAGGACGACGCCGCCAAGGCCGCGGGGCAGGTAGCCTCAACCAACGACGAGCGCGCGCATCAGGAGGCGGACAGGGCGACCCGGCAGGCGGCCGAGAAAAAGGAGGAGGAAATCCGCAACGGCATATCCTTTCATTACCTCGTCAAGGGCATGACCAAGGAGCAGGTCAGGCAGGCCTACGGCAGGGCGGGGGAAGACCATGGCGACAGCCTTTTCTATGCCAGCCGCGGCCACGATAAATACGGCAACAGCGCAGACCGCTTTCTAATTTTTAAGGACGGGCTGCTGGACGGCTGGCATGATGAGCGGCAGGGAGAGCCCGCCGGGGCCGTGGATCACTGAGCCCTCCCGACAGCGGTGGTTCAGCGGTTGGAGCTGGGGTGGAAGGAGTTCATGAACTCCTCCAAGTCATCGTGGGTGATATCGCGCTCGTGCACCAAGGCTGCGAGGGTCCGGGAGGCCTTGCTGATCTCCTCGCGCACTTGGGTGCGGATGTCCGGCTCCTTTTCGCCGGCCCACGACGCGACCAGGCGGGAGCGGAGGGCATTGTTTTCCTCGATAAGGCGCTGCAACCGGTCGGTGTGGTGAACGTAGCCGAGAATGATGACGTCGAAAGCGCAATTGCCTTGGATCCAGCGGTAGGCGCTTTGCTTGGTGCCAGCGTCTGCAAAATACTCATCCATCCACTTCATGCTGTTCTGAAACATCGCGCGATGGCCCACGGCGAGATCCGCGCTGACTTGGTTGACGAAGACCTTGACGTCGGAGTCGGGGCCGTCGGGCACGACGCGGCGCATGGGATCACTGGCGAAGAGCGCGGTTGAAGAAAGGAGAAACAGCAGGATGGATTTGAGCGGTTTCATAAGAATATTTCTTTCGGCATGTCGTCCGGAGGTGCGCGGTTTTGAACAAACCTGCTGTGGGCAAAACACCACGAAATAGGTGCGGTGCAAAGCTTTTAACGGTCCCAAGTGAACCGCTCGGCGGAGCGGGCTGAGCGATAAGTGGTGCCCCCACGGGGAATCGAACCCCGCTTTGAGGATTGAGAATCCCCTGTCCTAACCGATAGACGATGAGGGCGAAAATCGGAGGGGACAGGGTTCGGTTTTCGCGCCGCGCGTCAAGTGCGAGTTTTAGCTAGGGCGTGTCTTCAAACCATGGAACCATGGCAGACGGAGTCAGTCATAGAGCGTCCGATGCAATCGACGACACGTTACACGTTGCCGGAGCCCCTCTGGGCTCGGCTAAAAAAATTAACG
>Ga0105047_10001641_pt1 | contig 40129 bp, 33 predicted proteins | sample MAT04_FD_78384 | JGI IMG/M metagenome (GOLD analysis project Ga0105047, IMG submission 78384) | Freshwater microbial communities from Lake Fryxell liftoff mats and glacier meltwater in Antarctica - MAT-04 (megahit assembly) | ecosystem: Environmental > Aquatic > Freshwater > Ice > Liftoff...
ACAAATTCACCCACGTAGCTCACGTCAGCCTTGGCGGGAACTTCCATGCCCAGTCCGGCAAAGACGGCATTTACCACGAGACGACGAAGTCCTTCACTCGCCAGATCGGTCGCGGCACCCATCGTGGTGCAGAAAATCTTATTAGTTTTTCCCGTCTCGTTTTTGAATTCACGAGTCCATGCAACGGGCATCATCGGGTCATTAATCCCCTGCTCTGCCTTGTCGATGGCGCGTTCTTTTTTGTTATCTGCGGGTGCATCACTTGGTTTCATGCCTTTCAGAACCTGGCCACGCACCAGAATCTTCGCATCGGCGGGTGGATACGCTTCATACACGTCGCTGTCTCCGAAAATATCACTCACTCCATTCAGAATCGGATCACTCTTTGCCGATGACTCAATCACCCCGCGCGTCGCCTGCCCTTTGTGCGCACCCCAATGGCTCACCCATTCCTCGCCTAGCACGTTTTCACCAAACTTGGCGAACCACTCATATTTGCTACCAGCCTCAAAAGCAAAGGCATGGGTCGAAGTACGAAGCGCCACGATCGGCACACCACGATGAAAAGCATCCACAAAGTGCTTCATGTCCGCATCACCCCATTTACGAAAACGGGTCAGCATCACAATGGCGTCCGCGGAATCCATCGCAGCAGCACCGGTAACACTTTCTGTCTTGTTGGGATCGATCACGCCCTTCTCATCCACGGAAAATAGCACCGTGCATTTGAACCCATGATGTTTGCTGAGGATTTTGCCGAGCATCGGCAGTCCTTCCTCACTGCGATACTCCTCGTCGCCGGAGATCAGAACGATGTGTTTGCCTTTACCTTCGTAAACGACGGTGTCGGCTGCCTGGGAGATGACGGGTGCAACCAGCGCAAAAAGCGCGGTGAAGAGATTGATGAGTTTCATGAGTAATAGTGGGTTATTTCTTAAATGCTTTGTCGTTTTTGTTTCCGGCGGAAAGAATGTAAGCGACGAGATCGAGCAGTTCATCCTCATTGAGGGAATTGATCAAGCCCGGCGGCATCATGGAGACATTAAACGGCTTTCTGCTTTTCACGTCATGCTTGTCCACGACCGTGACTTCCTCGGGTGCAAGCGGACTACTCATGACAAAAAGCTTTTCATTTTCATCCATGGTCACGAGGCCCACGACGATATTGCCGTCTTTCTTTTCGATTTGCGTGCTTACGTACTGCTCGTTGATGACCTTGGAGGGATCAATGATGTTTTCCATCAGATCACGCAGTGAGTAACGGCTGCCAGCGCCGGTGATATCCGGCCCGATATTCCCACCTTCCCCTGCGAAAAGATGGCACTTGCTGCACAGCGTAGCGGTATACATCGCCTTGCCTTGCTCGAAGTTACGATCATTCAAGCCGCCTTTCGCGAGGGCGACAACGTCTTCCACGGTGTATGCTTTGCCGGGGCCTTTCGGGAGCACGATATTTGACGGGGCCGCTTCAGGTGCTTTTTGGGAAAGCGCATCCATTGTCGCGCGAATGGCGTCGTCGGAAACGGTGTTTGCCAGTGCGTCCTTGCGGATGTTTTGGAGGAACTTCTTAAAGCTGTTACCTCCAGACCATGATGCGGTGCGCGGAAACCAACCAAAGAAGGTCTTTTGCATTTCGGGGGTCCAGCCGACTTTGGCGTTGCGGAGTGCGTAGGCGTAGGCAATGGCCTGACGGTTTGGTCGGCTGGCGTCGGCGCTCCTGGTCTGACCTCCGAATTCCGTATTGCGCGCGAGCAGCTTTTCGTTCCCCACGGAAATACCGGCGTCCTTTGCGGTATCAAGAGTGGAGACTGTTTTTGCGACAATCGTCGGAGAATCCAGCGCGACTAGGAGCCCGACCAGCTCGCGGTTTATGAAAGGATCGCTGGAAGGAAATACAGGATCCAGCTTTGAAATGATCGTCTCACAGGCCTCGGGTGAAGGCTTGCCCATGCGAGTGATGGTCAGCTGCCAGGCACGAAGAATCGGGAGTGGGAGATCTCCGGGAAGTTTTGCAAAATCAAATTTGAGGAGCGCTGCGATTAGCTTGGGCTGCAACGCCTTGTCTCCCATACGGGCTAGCGCGATCAGCGCCTCAATGGCAACCTGCGGATTCTTTTCCGCCAGAGCCTTGTCTGCCCAAGACGCTACAGGCTGATGTTCCAGCGCCACTCGCGCTGCGAAACGAATGAAACGATCTTTATTCCCGAGATAGGGCCAGACTTTGCCGACCACATCCGGGCTTGCAGCCGCAACATGGAATTTCTCCAGATCGCGACGCAGCTTTACCTCTTGAGTTACTGGCGGTATTCCAATCGGTGCCGTGTTTTCTTTTCCTGTATAAACGACACGATACAGCGCCGACTTCACCCCGCGTCCTCCGATACTAAAATACATCGAGCCGTCCGGATGAATCAGCACATCGGTAAATGGAAGTGGTTTCCCCGCAATAAACTCCTCTTTATCTCCGAGGTAACTCGCGCCGTCGGGTTTGAGATGAACCGCATACATGGTTCCATACGTCCAGTCGCAGGCAAAAAACGCGCGCTGATATTTCGCCGGAAATTTCGCCTGCGTTCCAAATGTCACACCCACCGGAGAGCTCGGACCGATGTCCACTACGGCAGGCAGACTGTCTGCATAGTATGCAGGCCAGCGACCAGCGCCGCTGCGCCATCCATAATCAGCACCGCTCACGCAATGATTGATCCGCGTCGGCATATACCATGGCGAGCCGATGTCCCATTCCATGTCCGAGTCGAAAGTAAACAGCTCCCCGTTCTGATCAAAAGCGATGTCGTATTGATTCCTAAAACCGATGCAAAACAGCTCCACGTTTTTGCCGTCGGGATCCACTTTACCAATATAACCACCGGGTGCCATCACGTTGGCGGCATGTCCATTTGCATCCCACAAACGAGGAACGACATGATCTTCGCTATAAGCCAGCGGACGCTTGATCCCAGTCCCCTCGGGAAGCTGGGTATGATTGCCATTCGCGAAATAAATGGATTTTCCATCGGGACTTAGCGCGAGACCATGCACGCCGTGTTCCGACATGCTGTGGTTGATTTTTAAAATCAGCTTCTCTTCATCAAATTGGTCATCCCCATTGGTATCCTTAAGCCGCCAAATGCCACGCTCCCCTTGTTCGTTCACCATTACGTAAAGGCTATCAAACGCGTAAAGCAATCCATGCGCGCCCACGGTTCCTGTCTTGATCGGCTCCACATTCACCGGCTTGCCACCACCGGGAGGTGTCACACGGAAAAGACCACCCGTCTGATTTGCGGCGATGATACGTCCTCTGGAATCGGTCGTGATCGCGACCCACGACCCTTGCTGATCCTTTGGCACACTGTAAACCAGCTCAGCCTTAAAATCGGGAGGAAGCTGGAATGTTGCCGGATCGGTCGCGCCATCCAGCGCAGGTTGCTGTGCAAATGAGACCGATGCGAACAGACTTAACGCTGGCAAAAATATCGGGAGGAGACGTTTCATAGGTTGAGAGAAGCTAAAACAAGAAGCGTTTCTTAGAGCAGCGCAGGGTTTTGACGACAACCTTGAATTCAACAAACCTTTGTCCGCAGATGTGTGCGCGCTATCCCTGTAATCACTAAAAAGGACGATGGACTGAAATCAATCCTTCAGCTTTTTGCCATCCTCTCCCTCCTCCGGTTTCCAAGGGATGTAGTTTGCAACGAAAGTCCTGCGGAACTCCGCAAAGGTTCCGGCTTCAATATGCTGACGAATCCGTTTCATCAGATTCAGATAAAAGTGGAGGTTGTGCAGCGACACCAAACGCAGGCCGAGAATCTCGCTGGCTTTGATCAGATGACGCAGATAACTCCGTGTAAAAGTGCGGCAAGCGTAGCATTCACAGCCTTCTTCGATCGGACGCAGGTCCTGCGCAAACTCCGCATTCTTTAGGTTCAATGTGCCATTCTCAGAAAACGCCGTTCCATTCCTTGCGATCCTGGTCGGCAGCACGCAATCGAACATATCCACGCCGCGCGCGACCATTTCCACGAGCTGCGGCGGAGTTCCTAGTCCCATCGCATAGCGCGGACGATCTTGTGGAAGCCACGGCTCCGCACTTTCCACAGCAGCCATCATTTCCGGCTCAGGTTCCCCAACGCTCACCCCGCCGATCGCGTAGCCATCAAATCCAATCTGCACCAGCGCCTCCGCACTTTCCCGACGTAAATCCGCATAGCTGCTCCCCTGCACAATTCCGAACTTCATCCCCGGCGTCGGCATCTCCTTGCAGATTTTTGCCCAGCTCAACGTCAGCGCTAGGCTCTTCGCTGCGTATTCTCGCTCACATGGAAACGGCGGACACTCATCGAACAACATGCAGATGTCGCTCCCGAGCGTCGCCTGGATTTCCATGGACTCACGTGGACCGATAAACATGGGCGAGCCATCGAGATGATTTTGAAAATGCACACCCTCTGGAGTGATCTTCCTCAGCTTCGCCAGCGAGAAAACCTGAAACCCACCGCTATCAGTCAGGATCGGCCCATCCCAGCTCATGAATTTATGCAGCCCGCCATGATTACGGATCACCTCCATCCCCGGACGCACAAAAAGATGATAGGTGTTTCCTAAAATAACCTGAGCCTGCAACTCGCGGAGTTCCAGCGGCGAGACCGCCTTTACGGTCGCCTGCGTTCCCACCGGCATGAAAATCGGCGTTTCGATCATCCCGTGCGCTGTCGTCAAACGCCCCCGGCGCGCTTTCGATGTCGAATCGGTTTTGAGCAGTTCAAACATGATGTGCAGTCCTCGATTTCACCGTTTCAATGTCTTGCGCGATTTGCGCGCGCAGCTCCTCCACCGAAGTGAATTTCTTTTCCTCACGCACAAAACTTTCAAAAAACACCTCGATGTCTTTTCCGTAAAGATCGCCCGCATAATCGAATAGGTGCACTTCACATCCCCGTTCCTGCGAATCGCTCACCGTCGGACGAATCCCCACATTCGCAATTCCGGCAACCAGTTCGCCGTCTTCACCATGTTCCAGCAAGCGCACACTCACTCCGTAAACACCATTCGGCGGAAGCTGCTCGTTATTGGACTGAAGATTCGCCGTTGGAAAACCGAGTTCCCGTCCGAGCTGTCGCCCTTCTTTCACCGTTCCCAAAATACTAAAATCGCGCCCCAACATTTTCGCCGCGCTGTCCAGCTCACCCTTCTCGACTGCCGCCCGCACCGCAGTGCTACTCACCGGCTGACCATCCAACGAGACATCCGTAACTCCAACCGCTGAAAACCCAAGCTCAACGCCGATTTTCTGAAGCAACTCCAGATTGCCAGCCCGTTCTTTTCCAAAAGCCCAGCCTGCGCCCACGCAAATCTGCCTTAACCCGGGAGCCACACCCTGAAGCTGACGTATAAAAGTCTCGGGTGGCGTCGCCGCCATATCGCGGTCAAATGGCAACACCAGCAGCGTCTCTACACCCAGTCGCGCGATAATCTGTTGTTTATGTTCATTGCACGTCAGCAGACGTGGCGCGAGTTCAGGGCGCAAAATACGAACGGGATGAGGATCGAAAGTCACCACTACCGCATATCCTCCGCAGGCAGCGGCGTCATGCAGCGCACGTTGAATCACCGCACGGTGGCCGATATGCACTCCATCGAAAACCCCGATCGCCAGCACTATTGGACTGGAGCTTGTTGAAAGCCCGTTAATAGAACGCAGCACTTTCATGCAAAGTCTAGGCACCGCGCAGAATCGAGACCTGTGGCAAGGAGAGCATCCTCTTCAACAGATCCGCCGGTTGTGCGACTTGAAGCTCACTAACGGTCACTGCGAGATCTACGGAAAACTTTCCGCTCTTCGTCCGTCGCAATGCCTCAAGGTGTGCACCACATCCTAGCTCCTGACCAATATCGTGCGCATATGTCCGCACATAAAACCCTTTGGAACAGATCACCCGAAAATCCACAGTCGGCAAATTCACAGCGGTAATCTCATGCGTAAAGACATGCACAAAGCGCGGCTCACGCTCGACCGTTTTGCCCTGACGCGCCAGCTTGTAGAGCGGCACACCATCTTTCTTGATCGCCGAAACCATCGGCGGAGTCTGGTAAAAATCACCCTGAAATTTCTGGAATGCGGCATCAATCTGGGAGCGATCTAATTCAGGAACCGGTTTGATTTCCAGAATAACACCATCGGCGTCCTGACTGTCCGTGGTTTCACCTAACTTCATTGTGCCGACGTATTCTTTGTCCTCGCTCATGATGAGATCCTGAATCTTCGTACCTCGCCCGATGGTAAGGATGAGCAGCCCTGTCGCTAGCGGATCAAGTGTGCCGCAGTGGCCAACCTTTTCCACTCCAGCAGCGCGCAACTGACGCCGCGCAATAGCGACAACGTCGTGTGAGGTCATGCCCTGGGCTTTATCGACCAGGAGGACACCGTCAATGGTTTGGGAGCGTATCATTTATAGCAGTTAAAACTTTTTCCTGAACTTCCTGAAGGCTGCCGCGCATGCGGATACCGGCGGCCAACGTGTGACCGCCCCCTCCAAACTGAAGGGCGACTTTACAGACATCGGCACGGGCATCTTTTGACCGCAGCGAAACACGCACTTTTTCATCCTCCAATTCTTCAAAAAATGCGGCGACAACGACCCCTTCGACCGCCCGGATGTTATCAATCACGCCTTCGTTGTCGTCAGGCAAAAGCCCGAGCTCTTTGGTAACAGCCTGCGTCAGAGCGAAGCTGGCCACACGGTCACCGCTCGAAAAGCGGACGACATTCAACAGAGACCTGAGCAACTCCAGACGGCGGCGCGGATAGTTTTCGTAAAGCCTTTGTGATAGCTCCCCCACATTGACTCCGACGCGAATCAGATCGGCCGCGATCTCATAAGTGCGCGCCGTTGTGTTGGAGTATTGGAAACTTCCTGTGTCCGTGCTGATCGCCACGTAAAGGTTATCGGCCATCGCATAGTTGAACGGCAGTTCGCACTTTTTGAAAAATTCGTAAATAATCTGCCCGGTCGCAGGGGATGTCGGATCGATGTAATTTAAATCTCCAAAGCGCGGATTAGAGACGTGATGATCCATGTTGATCCATACGCCCGCCTGTTTCACCGCTGGAAGACAGGCCCCAACCCGATCTTTTACTGCCGTGTCCAAAACAATCGCGACATCGAAAGTCTCGGGTTCGGTCGGTGGTTTACGCAGATTATCAGACCCTGGCAGCCACAGGAATTTCTCAATGCACCCCTCTTCATTCCAGAACACAACGTCCTTGCCCATCTGCTGAAGACAAAGCCCAAACGCCAGTGTGCAACCAAGCGCATCGCCATCCGGACGCACGTGCGACATCACGACAAAGCGTTGGTTGTTGTGAATGACTTCTGCGATCTGCTCGAAGGTGCAGTTTTCCGTGTTCATTTCTTCTCCTCAATCGGTGGATCTTCCGGTAAGTTCAGCTCCGCCAGCAGATTTAACACGCGATCTCCGCGCTCGCCCGCCGTATCCAGTTTAAAGTGAAGATGCGGCGTGAACTTCATCACCACACGCTTTCCGATTTCACGCTGGAGACGCGCGCGATGATCATGCAGCTCACTCATGGCCTGCTTTTGATCCTCAGGACTGCCCATCACGCCGATATAGACATGCGCCTGTTTTAAGTCCGGGGTGATGTCCACCTCGCGGACAGTTACCAGGCTGGCGGTAAAAGTAATCTCACGGCGAATGAATTCACTCAGTTCGCGTTTCATGAGTTCGTTAACCCGATCGAGACGATTTTTCACAAAAGATGATGGTTTCTGCCGACAGACGACGACTTGGTTTTCCTGCCCGCTGGCTTCGGTTTCTTTACTGACTTACAGCGTTTGTGGTACTTTCTCCAAAATGTAGCACTCGATGATATCCCCGACTTCATACTCATCGTAGTCACCAAGCTTGATACCGCATTCCACACCACTGCGGACTTCCTTCACGTCGTCCTGGAAACGGCGGAGTGTGGAAATGCCGCCGTCGTAGATCGGCTGGCGATTACGCAGCACGCGAGCGCGTCCGGTGCGCGAGATACGGCCATCGCTGACTGAGCATCCTGCAACCACACCCTTAGTAAGGTCGAATACCTGTTTTACCTGCGCGTGACCGATCACCTGTTCGCGTGACTCCGGCTCAAGCATTCCCGCCATGGACTCCTTCACCTGATCAATCAATTCATAGATGATCGAGAAGAGCTTGATCTGAATGCCCTCGCGCTTCGCGGCATTTGCGGCGTTGTTTTCCGTCTTGGTGCAGAAGCCGATGATCACGGCGTTACTTGCAGCAGCAAGCAGGACGTCGTTTTCATTGATCGGTCCCACTGCGGAATGGACGATTTTCTGATCCACCTTGTTTCTCGGGATCTGATTGATCGAAAGACAGATCGCCTCAAGGGTGCCTTGCACGTCACCTTTGAGAATAATATTGAGCGCAGGCTTCTCGCCTTTCGCGATGGTGGCAAAAAGATTCTCAAGAGTCGCGCGACCTGGCTGAATCAGCTTCCCAAGGCGCTTCTCCTCAAGACGGTCTTCGCTCAAACTCTGCGCCATACGCTCGTTGTCCATCACAAGCAACTCGTCTCCGGCATTCGGCATACCAGAAAATCCGATCACCTTAGCAGGAGTGGACGGACCAGCTTCTTTCATCGGTTTTCCAAAGTCATCAATCAGTCCCTTCACCTTGCCGGAATAATCTCCGCAGATAAATGGATCGCCTATTTTGAGCGTGCCAGCCTTGATGATCACCGTCGCAGTCGGACCGCGTCCCTGCTCGATCTGAGCCTCGATCACCGATGCACAAGCCGGAACTTTCTGACTGGCTCGCAGTTCGAGCATTTCAGCCTCGAGCAAAATGCTTTCCATGAGCGCGTCCATTCCAGTGCCTTTGATTGCCGAAACCGGACAGACAATCGTCTCGCCGCCCCAATCTTCCGGAGCGAGTCCTTTTTCCTGTAACTGACCTTTGACCTTATCCACGTTTGCGCCCACGAGATCGATCTTCGTGATCGCCACGATGATTTTCACCTTGGCTGCTTTCGCGTGATTTAACGCTTCGATCGTCTGCGGCATGATTCCATCCGAGCTATCCACTACTAAAATAACGACATCGGTGACACTCGCACCACGAGCACGCATCGCAGTGAAGGCGGCGTGACCTGGTGTGTCCAAAAAGGTAATCGGATGATCCTTACCGTCCTTGCCCTTGTATTTCACCAGATAAGCACCGATGTGCTGGGTGATTCCGCCCGCTTCACCAGCAGCAACGCGACTCTTGCGAATAGTGTCCATCAAAGTCGTCTTACCGTGATCTACGTGACCCATGAAAGTGACAATCGGCGCACGAGACTGAAGCACATCGGGTTCATTGACCGCGATATCTGTAGGTTTCGGAGCCTTGGGCGCTTCGACTTTCTTTTCCTCCTTATGAACGCCTGCTCCCTTTTCGCGCTTGTCGCGCTCAAATTTAAACCCATGGCTTTCGCAAAGCTTCGACGCAATATCCACCTCGATGGTCTGGTTTTGATTCGCAAAAATCCCCAGATTCATCAGTTCCTTGATTAATACAAACGACTTCAGCCCCATCTGAAACGCGAGATCCTTCACAACGATCGGCGGCTTGATATGAATGATCTTTTCGCCTGTCTCCGAGATTTCCAGTGTGGGCCCCTCGACCACTGGCGCTACCTCAACCACGACTGGAGCCACTTCCTCAACAACAGGCGTCTCGGGGCCTTTGATCTTTGAAATGCTGGGTAATACTCTGCCCGAAGTCTGCGCCGCCGTCTTCTTCCGAACCACCTTCGGCTTATCATCAATCAGTGAAACCACCTCTTGCTTCTCCGCAGGCTCCTTGGCCTTGACCCCACGCTTTTTATCTCCCGTCTTATCTGCCGCTGCAGCCTTTGCCTTGGCTGCTTTCGCATCCGCCTCAGGTGCTACAGGTTTTTTGCCAGTAATTGGTTTGAAGACCGACTTAACGGCCTTCTCGGTGGTGCTTGTGCGTGTGCTCTTGGTTGCCATGAAATTTGGAATATTGGGTGTGTCTTCATGGCCTCGATTAGCGAGAAGCCACAGTCGCGTTCTTTGCCTTGGTGACGATTTCCTCGGCTTGCGCCAGCTCCAGACCGGAGGCATCCACAATGTCTTGTGCGGAAAGATCGGTAAACGCGTCAAGCGAGTTCAAGCCGCCGTCCACGAGCTTCTGTGCCACATCAACCTCCACTCCAAGCGAGTCAGCAAGCACTTTGGCCGCGCCAACAAGATGGGATTTAAAGGTTTCCTCAGCAGTGTTATCGCGCTCGATATTGATTTCCCACCCAGTCAGGCGGGCGGTCAGACGGGCGTTTTGTCCGCGCTTTCCGATCGCGAGTGAAAGCTGATCTTCATCCACACGCACTTCGACAGTCTTTTTCACAGGATCAGGATTGATTTGTTTGATCTTTGCAGGCTTCAGCGCCTCCATCACAAGTTCCTTGATGTCGGCCGACCAGCGAATGATGTCCACTTTTTCGTTATTCAATTCGCGAACAATATTTTTAACGCGCGCACCTTTCATTCCGACACAGGCACCGACTGGGTCCACCTTGTCGTTTGCCGAAAATACCGCAACCTTCGTGCGGAAACCAGCTTCGCGGGCAATCGCTTTGATCTCCACTGTATGATCGGCAATTTCCGCCACTTCGGTTTCAAACAGACGGCGCACAAAGTTTGGGTGACTACGGGAAAGAATAATCTCCGGTCCACGCTGGCCATTATCGACCGCTAGAACGTAAGCGCGGATACGATCACCAATCGCATAATCTTCGGTCTGAACGCGCTCGCGGTTGGGCATGATGGCTTCGAATTTGCCAAGATCAATCAACACATCTTGACGCTCAAAACGGCGCACCGTTCCGCTCACGATGTCGCCGGCACGATCCCGGAACTCATCATAAATCATCTGTTTTTCCGCCTGTCGAATGCGTTGCATGATCGCCTGACGCGCAGTCTGTGCGGCGATTCGTCCGAGTTCTTTAGTGGGAACCTCCACGTCGATTTCGTCCCCAATCTTGGCTGCTGGATTAATCACTTTCGCCTTGGAGAGAAGGATTTGTTCGTGCTTGTTCTCGATGCGATCCACGACAAAAAGCTTCGCTACTCCTGTAATATCCCCTGTCTTGGGATCAATGCTCACCGTTAATTCACGGGCAGCTTCCACCGATTTCTTTGCGGCGCTCACCAGCGCGCTTTGCACTGCGTCGATCAAAACATCACGTTTAATCCCCTTCTCTTTTTCGAGATACTCAAACATGGCGATAAGTTCAGCGTTCATGGCAATATTTTTATAAAGAGGTTGGCTTCCGGGGACAAAAAAAGTGGGCTGTAAAACCCACTAAACGTCTTTTGGACCGGAATTAAGGCGCGCAAACTAATAGCGCGCCCCGCTTTCGTCAAGCCTCGGAACAAACAACTACGAAATCGAGACTCATGAAATGTGAATCCAGCAGTTTGCGCAGGCGTATGATCATAAAGAAATCAGCCTTCATCTACGGGTGCATGATCGTACCACTGCTGCCACTTACACCTTCACAAAGCCTGTAGAGAAAATGAAAGCGGTGGTCATCCCTCCATCCGGAGGAACTGTCGCGGCGGTTATGAGTCCAAAAGCACTGGTGATACCTTCTGTCGAACCCACCGTCAGCGAAGTCGGGTTGTATTTAATCTCATTAAAGGGCGGAAACGTACTTTCAGTTCCTTTGCCTGCCCAAGCCGAGTGGTCCGTACCCTCCTATGAAAAACGCTTTCTTCTCTCGTTCAGTGCCTCCAGGCCCACTTTTTAAAATTGTAGATTGACCGCCAAACATAGAGTGTTCACTTTAAACACAAATGAACAACACCCTCGCTGAAGCCCCCGCCAAACCCACCGTAAAAGCCGACAAGTTTTCCAGTCTCGACTGGGCTAAGTCCAATGTCGCCGGTGTTCCGGAGATGAAAGTTCCGGCTCCCGGCCCCAAGTCCAACGAACTCCACAAGCGTTGCACGAAGCACTTCAAGGGATTGAGCGGCCAGGTGAAGCTGTTCCCCGTCGCATTTGAATCGGCGGAAGGCTGCGTCATGGAGGATGCCGACGGCAACCGCTACATTGATTTTTCCTCCGGCATCTATGTGACCACACTAGGGCACTGTCACCCAAAGATCAGCGAGCAGATCGCCAAATACGCGCATCAGCTCATGAATGCGCACGACTTCACCAGCCGTATTAAAACGGAGTTGGTGGAAAAGCTCGCCTCGGTGCTTCCCGGCGACTTGAAGGCTTTCCAGCTTTATGATGCCGGCACCGCAGCCGTCGAAGCCGGTATCCGAGTGCTTCGCGCCGCAACCGGAAAAGGCGAACTCATCTCCTGCTTCAACGATTTTCACGGCAAGACCTACGGTGCCGTCTCTCTAGCACAGATCCGTTCGCAGGCGTATGGCCGCGTCCGCGCCCCAGGTTCGCACATGGTGCCGCGTCCTGATTCCTATCGTCCGATGTGGAAGAAGCCGGATGGCACGATTGATACCGATCAATACATCGCCTTCTACGATGAGTATATTAACAGCGCGACTGTCGGCGATGTGGCTGGATTCGTTCTGGAGCCGATTCAGGGCTGGGCTGGTTCGATCATTCCTCCTGACGACTTCTTCCCCAAGCTCCGCAAGTATTGCAACGAGAAGAACCTTCTATTAATGGCAGACGAAGTTCTCACGAGTTGGGGCCGCACTGGAAAATGGCTGTGCGTGGAGCATTGGGACGTCGTTCCTGATGTCGTCTCCATCGGCAAAGGCTTCGGCAACGGCTTCCCGGTCACCGCAGTCGCCGTTCGCGAACCGTATCAGGAGAGCTTTGAGAAAATCTCGGCTTCCAGCAGCTACGGTGGAAACCCAATGGCATGTGCCGCAGCACTCGCCTCGACCTTGGTCATCGAAGAGGAAAACCTCCTCGATCACGCCACACACCTCGGCAACATTGCGCTCAAGCGCATGGAGCAGATGAAAGCCGAACACAAGATTATCGGCGACGTGCGCGCGAAAGGCTGCTTGATGGGTATTGAACTCGTGAAGGATCGCAACACCCGTGAACCTTTTAACAAGGCAGGCGAACTCGTTTACCAAAAGGCCTTCCAAAAGGGTCTCGCATGGATTCCAGCCGGACACATCCTGCGCATGAGCCCCCCGATCGTTATGGACGAAGCCACGCTAATCAAAGGCCTGAATATCATTGATGAAGCCATCGGCGAGACAGCGAAAGAGCTGGGCTACTAATTTAAGAATTAGGATTTAAGAATTATGAATTGGGGATGCGTGAGACATGTGCGCACCCCCAGTTTCTAGCTAGCAGAAAAAGCACGTTTCTGATTCGGGATGCGAACTGCGGATTGGCAGTCTTCGCACCCAAAACTCAATCCTACACATCACCTGCCGCCTAATCCGCAATCCAATATCCGAAATCCCATGAGCCGCACCGAACGCCAAAACTACATCTGCGAGTTGCTGGCAACCCGTGGCGAATGCTCGGTGGAGGAGATTTCCGCAAAGCTGAAGGTCAGCGGCATGACGGTACGCCGCGAATTACAGACCCTGGCTGACAGCGGAAAGGTCGTGCGCACCCACGGCGGAGCCATGATGGCATTGCGCATCAGTTTTGAGTTCGAGTTCCTGCAACGCGCCCGGGAAAATGAGGCAGCAAAACAAGCCATCGGTCGCGCTGCCGCTGCCATGGTGAAGGACGGTCAGTCAGTTCTCCTCGATTCTGGCACCACTCCCCTCGCTGTCGCCCAGCATCTGCGCGGACGCAAAGGCGTGCGGATCATCACCACCTCGCTCCCCATCGCCAGCCTGCTCCAATACGAACAGGACATAGAAATCACCCTTCTTGGAGGATGCCTCCGCGCCGGATCACCCGACCTCGCAGGCGCGCTCACAGAAACCAATCTCGAATCCATCCGCGCCGATCTCGCGTTTATTGGAACCGACGGTATCGATGACACTGGCTGCGTTTACAGCGAGTCCGCCGAAGTCGCCCGGATGCTTGGAAAAATGGCCGCAGCAGCCCGGCACACCTATGTCGTCTGCGACCACACCAAACTCGGGCAAACAGCCCTCTGGCGTTTTGGTCAACTCAAGGACTTCGCTGGTGTCATCACGGACACCGCAGCCCCCTCTTCTATCCTCAAATCTCTTTCCAAAGCAGGCGCGCAGATCATTAAAGCCGTAGGAGACCGCTAGAAAACCTCAGTGACGCATTTCGTTGGGGTAAAATCTTACTCTTTGTCTTGATCCTGTTCTTAATCCTTCTCAGTGACCGAGTTTTAAGTGTGAAGTTATAAGAAAAACCAGTGTTTGCCCAGATCACACCCGCTTACTCCTGCATTCGCACTTCAAGCGCGCCGGCGAGTTTACGGCCGATCATGGAAGGACCGACAGGACGCCCTTCAACGGTGCTTACTGGCATGACGCCCAACCATGAGTTGGTAATGAAGATTTCGTCAGCTTTCAGCACGTCCTCCCGTCGGAGACGCTTTTCGATGGTGTTGCGTCGTCGAATGACCCAGTCGCGGATCACTCCACCGCGGCAGCCGCTGGCTCGGGATGGGGTATAGACCTGGTCGTCCCGAACAAGGAACACATTCGCCATGCACGCAGAGACAAGCTCGCCGAGATCATTAAAAAGGAGGGCTTCGTCGGCTTTACGAGCGCGGGCTTGGGCGAGGGCGTCGGCGTTGAACCAGTAATTGGCCGTCTTGAGTCCAAGAAAGAGTGGCCTGTAGTCTTCGTCGTGAATGTTGACCTGATAACTGGTCTCCGTTTCTGCCTCGCGTTCCTCACAAATGACCAGCAGCCGGGAATCCGTTACCTTGGCTGCCGGACCTCCGTCACCTGCAGTGGCATAAAGCCGGGCGACCCCCTTGAATGTCATTTTTGAAAGCAGCTTCTCTACTTTCTCGAGTGCAGGTTCATCCCAAGGGATATCCCGTTCCGCACACGCGGACCGCAAACGACTGAGATGCCGGTCGAGAAACTGAGGCTTCCCTTCCCATACTTTGATGGTTTCAAACACAGACATCCCATAGCGAAACCCGCGGTCGGAGACCGGGATATGTTTTCGCCTGACGAAAGCGGTGCCGTTCCATAACCAAGAAATCATAGATGGAGAACTTTCAATCGTCCGCCCGTCTCGATGCAAGAGGCGAAATCAGGAAAATCAAGCGGCCTTCTTGATCTGGAAATCCGAAGGCAACTTTTCCTGCATCCTTTGATCCAGAACTTTTTCACAAATTGCGGTTCCCATCGTTCGCTCTTCGTCTGTCAATCTCGTCAGTATTGCGTCGGCCTGGGCAGTCTGTTGTCTGTGGATCACCTCGTACTCCCTCAACCCTGCTCGTGTGATGTAATATAGATTGGACCCTCTTCGATTCACGCAGCCCATGGCCACAAGGCGATCAAGTAGGATTTTCACCAGAGGGATGGTGGTTTCCATAAGGGAGGCAACCACGGCTATGGAAACCGGCTTTTTGACGTCCCATAATCCTCCCAGTAGTAAATATTGAGATAACGTGAGGCGGGTGGAGTTACGTGGAATCGCAAGCGTCACGAGATCATGCTGGAATTCGGAGAGGATTTCCAAAAAGCGTTCCAAGCTGTTTTTTACTTCAGATGAAGGAGACATATTGTTGCCTCTTCTTTTAGCAGGGGGTGTGCGCTCCGGCGCTACGTGATCGTGTAAAGTCGCGTTGAAAGAACGAGACTGTTGAAATACTCAGCAACGCATTTCGCAGGGGCAAAACCTTACTCTTTGTCTTGCTCTTGATCTTACTTCTTCTCAGTGGCTGGTCAGTGGCCGAGTTTAAGCTGCTAGGTGCCGAGGAGGGAGTCGCTGCTCTGCAGAGATCGGTTTTACTCATGCCCATCCGCGCGTCCCCTCACCTAGCTCGCAGTAGTGTGCGCCAGCTTGAGCATTCAAACGCCTTCCTCAAAACCGGAAGGATCGCTGCCGACTTTTTCAACGCGGTCGGGATTTTCCCGCCTTTTATAAAATAACAGAGCGCGGAAAGAAAAAGCTCACACTCCTGTTCCTCATCCACCTCCGTTCCAGCAGGGAACTGTGCGTCCAAAATCCACGTCCCCTGGACTGACATCCCACTCAATTCCTCCGCCCAGCGCAAAACCGTCTCCAATGAATCGCCAGGATATCGTTGCCTCACCATCTCCAAAACAGCATCCCGCCCGGATACATTGAGCAGCAGTGCCAGAAAAAAGCGGTGCTCGATCTCGTCGATATTCCCGCGCATGGCGGCAATCCCATCCCGCCGGATAATCTCGCCCAGCACGGGCTCAACCCTAGCGGCCATGGCTCCATGCTTTTTTGCGAAGATATTCCATACATCCTCCCACATATCGAGATTCCGGAGATGTCCCATGCAGTTTTGCAAAATGAAAAATGCCCGCTCGAAATCCAGCTCCCCGATCATCTCCATCACGAGTTCCGAATATTCTGGGTCGCCGGTCTGCTCCAGCACATCCAGGAGCTGTTTCCGGCGCATGGTCAGCGCGTCATGATAAAAAGGATCCAGAGCCACATGCGGCGGAAGGTAATTGAATTGCGGACCGGTTCCCGGATCCGAATGGGTGCGCACGACGACCGTGACCGACGGGGAATCCAGATGAAACAGCGAGTGAATACAGCTCCGGCCCGAGACGATCGGCACCGTGGAGCCTGTTTCCAGCAATTGCGTATCTTTCAGGCGCAAATCACCCAGCCGGAAATGCGCGGTAACCGGCTGCACGTTCTCAAACTCAAAATGCGAATGAATGCTCGATCCCCAAAGAACATGAAACGCCCCTGAAAATTCGTGCTGATGAATATCGGTTGTTCCATCCAGCCAGAACAATATCTGGATATAAAAACGCGGGTGGTCGTATGCCACCAGCTCAGGCTGACCAAACCCCGAGGATGTTTGAAGCGGCTGCTCATCCTCCATCAAAAACTCGCGAATGAGTGCTGCCAAATCCACGTTCTCAGAAGGCGGGTGCTCTTCGAGAGCTCTCTGCGCAATGTCCGGAAACGCCGCCAGCGAGAAATTCACCTGCTTCCAACGCGCCAGCACCGTGCGTCCAAGTTTCGTAAAAAAGGCATCCATCTGCCCACTCTTTAGGAACCCATCCGAAGCACAAGCAGCATTCTACGCACACCTCGAGTAACGGGTGTAATTGGAAGTGGTGAGAAAAAGAAAGGGTCAAATCCGTAAGAGCATCCTCGTTAACAAGCTCCCGCTTGGTTACGCACTTGCGGGAAAAGCTCCTGCTTTTCGAGGGTTGGGAGCGACGGTTCAGATCGGTGACTCACACGCAACCCACCCGCCGACACCCCATCCATACGAAGCGGAGCGTTGATCAGCTCCGCCGCGCTGTCCCTTCGGGCTCCCTACGGTCGGCTATGTCGTTCCACTCCATTCATTCCCACTGTCATTACCAAGGCATAGCTTGTTAATGAGGAACACGACATCTCACCAATTCCAATCACACCCCGTATTTGGTCTGGACAAGATTTTCGATGGACAATTTTGCTCTACCGCCCTTGCATCTCCGCCACTTTGAGATTTTGACATGATAACGACACAGGAAATTACCAACAAGGTTCAGGAACATTATGGATGGATAGCCACGCTGCAGAAGGAGGTCGCTCGCGTGGTGGTGGGGCAAAAGGATCTAGTGGATGGGCTGTTGATCGGTCTTCTCACAAATGGCCATGTCTTACTGGAAGGCGTGCCGGGTCTCGCGAAGACTCTCACCGTGAAGACGCTGGCTTCTGCGATTCATACTGGCTTCAAACGCATCCAGTTTACCCCCGATTTGCTGCCTGCCGATCTCGTCGGAACATTGATCTATAATCCCAGGGAAGGCGTCTTCACGACGAAGCACGGGCCGATTTTCTCCAATCTAGTGCTCGCGGATGAAATCAACCGCGCCCCAGCGAAGGTGCAGAGTGCTTTGCTTGAAGCGATGCAGGAGCGTCAAGTAACCTTAGGAGACCAGACCTATAAGCTGCCTGATCCGTTTCTGGTGTTGGCGACGCAGAACCCGCTGGAACAGGAAGGAACTTACCAGCTACCTGAAGCGCAACTCGATCGTTTCATGCTCAAGCTCAAGATCGACTATCCGAGCCGGGCAGAGGAACGTCAGATTTTAGACATGATGGGCACCAGCATGCCAAAGCTCGATGTGCAAGCGGTGATTGATCCGAAGGAAATCATCAAGGCGCGCGAGTTGGTGAACAGTATCTATATAGACGACCGGGTGAAAGATTACATCGTGGACGTGGTTTTCGCCACGCGTGAACCGTCGGCTTACAAGCTACAGATGGCCGGGATGATCCGCTATGGAGCAAGCCCGCGCGCTACGATTGCGCTGACTCTTGCTGCGCGCGCCAAGGCGTATCTCGAGGGGCGCGGTTATGTGACCCCACAGGATGTGAAGAGCATCGGCCTGAATGTATTGCGTCACCGCGTGGCGGTGACCTACGAGGCGGAGGCGGAAGACATGACCAGCGAGAAGATCATCGAGAAGGTATTTGCGAACCTGCCGGTGCCTTAAGCCTTATAGTGGGCGTGGTTCGTGAATTTAAACTTCAAAGATTATGAAGAATAATGAACGTCCGACAGAAATTGAGGAGTTAGTTGAAAGCGGATGATTTGATGATGCAATGGCTTTGGCTGATGCACGAATCAATGAAGCTCCTGAGCAGGCTAAATTAGGTAGGTAAGTAATCAAATCATTCATCTCCGCAACCGGGATGCTTTCACAGAACGAGCACCTCTGTTAACGATAGAAAAAACGCCTCCGCGTTTCATCTCATCGTCGCCTCCATGATTATCCGAGGACGACCCTTTTGGATGCTGTCGGACTAGGTATCGTTCAGACGATCCTTCGTAATCACGCCTCCTATTCGTCTCGTAGCGCCTTCACCGGATCCAGCCTTGCTGCGAACCATGCGGGGAGCAGGGATGCGACAAGACAGATCACAAACCCCGAAATACAAATCACGGCAATATCCCATGGGACGATTGCGGCTGGGATTTCAGCAAACTGATAGATTTTATTGGGGAAAAGCTCGATTCTAAACAAAGTTGCCAAACCGCTCCGCACTTCATTGCGCCAGTGAAGGAGGAGCAAACCTGCGCCTAGGCCGATCAAGTTACCCAGCAACCCCACCACCGCACCCTGCGCCATAAAAATACCAACCACCTGCGTCTGCGTGGCGCCCAGTGCCTTAATCACTCCGATCTCCTTTTTCTTTTGCACGATCACGGTGATGAGCGTGTTGGCGATGGAAAACGCTGCAACGAGAATAATGAGTAGCAGGATGACAAACATCGTCGCGCGTTCGACACGAATGGCTTCAAACAAATCCTTGTTCTGATCAATCCAGGAACTTGCAAAGAACCCCTCTCCCAACAGCTGCTCAAAATCCGCCTTATGCGCGTCTGCCCAGTAAGGCTCCTTGGTGCGCAGCGTGATCCCATGGAGCGATCCGCGCATGCCGTAAACATCCTGTGCGCGATCGAGCGGCAAAATCAAAAATTCCGCATCGTATTGATAGCGTCCGGTATTAAAAAGACCGGTAATGGTCATCTCCAGCGGTTGGATTAATTGCTGGATGTCTTTCAGACTTTTGGCGTCCGGATCATTCTTCTCCGCCTTTTTAAGCTCGTTCATCACCTCCTTGAGATTGCTAGGTCCATGCACCAGTATCTTGTCACCAACCGTTACACCCAGCGCTGCCGCGAGTTCCGCTCCCATCACGCATTTATCACCGTCGAGATCAGCCGACCCGCCCGGCTTAATGAAACTCTTTATATCTATGATCTTCTCCTCACTCGCCAGCTCCACACCGCGCATTTTACCGGTAATGTATTGATCCTCAAACTGCAGCATCACCGGTCCCATCACATATGGCGAAGTAGCCACCACGCCCTCTGCTTGATCGAGCTTCCCGCGCACCGTTTCCGAGTCATCCATCAATCCTCCTACTTCCGTAATGCTCAGGTGCGCTTCAAATCCGAGCACCTTGTCGCGTAATTCCCGGTCAAAGCCCGTCATCACCGCGATGACTACAATTAACGCCATAATACCAATCGTCACACCTGACACCGACAGTAATGTGATAACCGAAACGAAGGTCCGTTTCGGTTTCAAATAACGTAGTGCGAGAAATAGACTAAAAGGAAGTTTCACAAAGAGCGCGCAACGTGCGTGAGCGACGCCGTGACGTCAATCCCGCTGTGTCCGAAGAAGATTATAGAAAGGATCGACGCGCCCCCCCTGCGAGCATTTTGAGCAGTATAGCGAAACGAACGGATTGATAAAACCCAGCCGGAGCAGCTCTTTTTTCGTTCCGGAGCAAATCCACACTAGCGGAACTTGCGTTTCTCCCTTAAAAGGCCGCCCGATTTTATGCCAAACAAATCCGCCGCCTCAACTTCTGTCGCCACTGCAAAACCGAAGAAGCTCCTAATTGCAAACCGCTCCGAAATCGCCATTCGCATCATGCGCGCAGCGACGGAACTCGGACTCAGGACAGTGGCTATCTACGCGGAGGAAGATCGATTTTCGATTCATCGCTTCAAGGCGGATGAAGCTTATCGCGTAGGCGAAGGCAAGGGCCCGGTCGGCGCCTATCTCGACATCGAGGGCATCATTTCTTTGGCAAAGGAAAAGGGCGTGGACATGATCCATCCCGGTTACGGTTTCCTTTCTGAGAACGCGAAATTTGCAAAAGCGTGTAAAGACGCGGGTATCATTTTTGTTGGGCCGAAATCTGAGCTACTCGATCTCATGGGCGATAAAGTCGCAGCACGGGCACTGACTCAAAAGCTGAAGGTGCCGACACTGCCGGGCACGGAAGATCCGGTGACGGATCGCAAGGAGGCGATGAAGGTCGCGAAAGAAATTGGCTTCCCGCTCATTATTAAAGCGGCGTTTGGCGGTGGCGGACGCGGGATGCGTGTCGTACACAAGGCGGTTGATTTGGAATCGCTGCTCGATGAGGCGCAGGGTGAAGCCGGGCGTGCGTTTGGAAATTCAGCGGTCTTTTTGGAAAAATACATCGGACGCGCCAAACATATCGAAGTGCAGATGCTCGGCGATAAACACGGCAGCGCGGTGCATCTCCATGAGCGCGATTGTTCCGTGCAGCGGCGGCATCAAAAGGTGGTGGAAATCGCCCCGAGCTACGGGCTGGACGACAAAGTGCGTGAGGAGCTCTGCGACGCATCGGTGCGGATCGCGAAAGAGATCGGTTACGATAACGCTGGCACCATCGAGTTCCTTTTGGATATGGATACGAATGAATGGTTCTTCATCGAGATGAACCCTCGTATCCAGGTGGAGCATACGGTGACCGAGCAGATCACAGGCATTGATCTTGTGCGTTCGCAGATTCTCATCGCGCAAGGCCACAAGCTGCACAGCAAGGAAGTCGGCATCCCGGCGCAGAAAGACATCCCGCGCCTGGGCTTCGCCGTACAGTGCCGCGTGACCACCGAGGATCCGGCAAATAAATTTACCCCGAACTACGGCAAGATCATCACCTACCGCAGCGCGGGCGGTTACGGCGTGCGGCTCGATGCGGGCATGGGCGAGACAGGCGCTGTCATCACCCCATTCTACGATTCGCTTTTGGTGAAAATCACGACGAGCGGTTCCTCTTTTCATAATGCGCTGGATCGGATGGATCGTGCGCTGCGGGAAATGCGTATCCGTGGGGTGAAAACGAATATCCCGTTTTTGGAGAACGTCATCAGTCATCCCGTGTTTCGCGCAGGCGATGCGACGACGACGTTGATTGATACGACCCCGGCTCTCTTTGAATTCAAGCCACGCCGCGACCGTGCAACGAAACTGTTGAACTTCCTGGGAAATGTCATCGTGAACGGCAATCCGCACGCAAAAGGTTATAAGCCCGCCCAGCCGTTTCTGCCTGCGCCGCTCCCGAAATATGACGGACATCAGGTGCCTCAGCCGGGGACGCGTCAGTTGCTGCTCGAGCTCGGACCGAAGAAATTTGCAGAATGGACGCTGAAGCAAAAGCGGTTGCTGATCACCGACACGACTTTCCGGGATGCGCATCAGTCGCTCATGGCGACACGTGTGCGCACTTACGACATGGCGGCCATTGCAGGCGCGGTCTCCCGACGGACGCCTGAGCTTTTCTCGTGCGAAATGTGGGGTGGTGCGACATTTGACACGGCGATGCGCTTTTTGAATGAGGATCCGTGGCAGCGTCTGCGTCTTCTTCGCGAGAAGATCCCGAATATATGTTTCCAGATGCTTCTGCGTGGGGCGAACGCGGTCGGTTACACGAGCTATCCGGCGAATGTAGTGGCAGGTTTTGTAAAGCATGCCGCCGAGTGCGGGATGGATATTTTCCGGGTGTTCGATTCGTTGAACGATCTCAGTAACATGAAAGCCGCGATGGAAGCCGTGCAAGATACGCATGGCATCTGTGAGGCGGCGGTTTGCTACACGGGAGATATTCTCGATCCGACACGGACGAAGTATTCGCTGAAATACTATGTGAGCCTCGCGAGGGAGCTGGAAAAGATGGGCGCACATTTCCTCGCGATCAAAGACATGGCCGGACTGTGCCGTCCTTACGCGGCGAGTGCGCTGGTGAAGGCGCTGAAGGAGGAGGTCGGTATTCCGATCCATTTCCATACGCATGACACGAGCGGTATCAACGGCGGTTCCATTTTACGCGCGAGCGATGCCGGAGTGGATGTGGTGGATCTGGCGATTGCGAGCATGAGCGGAAGCACCTCGCAGCCAAACATGAACTCCATCGTCGCAGCTCTTCAAAACACGCCACGCGACACGAAGCTCGATCTCGATACGCTGAATCAGTTCTCGGATTACTGGGAGCAGGTGCGTGGTTTTTATGCGCCGTTTGATACCGCACCGAAGACCGGAAGCGCAGAGGTTTATCTGCATGAGATGCCCGGCGGACAATATACGAACCTCAAGGAACAGGCTGCCAGCATGGGCCTCGGTGCGCGCTGGCCGGAAATCGCCCGCTGTTATCGCGAGGTGAATGATCTTTTCGGTGACATCGTGAAAGTGACTCCGTCGTCCAAGGTGGTCGGCGACATGGCGCTCTTTCTATTCACACGCGGGATTCGTCCAGCGGATGTCGTGAATCTCGAGCCTGGCAGTATCAGTTTCCCAGAAAGTGTAATCGATATGTTGAGCGGCGGTCTCGGCGAGCCGATGGGCGGCTGGCCAAAGAATGTGGTGAAAGCCGTGCTCGGAAGCACCAAGGTCAAGCACGCCAAGCCAGAGCCGGTGAAGCTGAAAGAAGTGCGCACGGAAATCGCAGGTAAGACCAAACGTGAGGAAAGTCAGGACGATCTCTATTCGCACCTCATGTATCCGCAGGTTTTTGCCGATTTTGCAAAATTCCAGACGAGCTACAGCGACGTGAGCACGCTCCCAACGACCGCGTTTTTCTACGGACTCAAGCCCGGCGAAGAAATCCAAGTGAGCATCGAGGACGGCAAGGTGCTATTCATCAAGCTCATCAATATCGGGAATGCCGACAAGGACGGACGCCGGGTGATCAGTTACGAACTTAATGGTGTGCCGCGCGAGGCGACGGTTGCCGACAAGGGAGTGGCGAAGGACACGAAAGCACGCGCCAAAGCGGTCGCTGGAGACATCAAGCAGATCGGTGCGCCGATTCCGGGTATGGTCACCGCGCTATCAGCCACCGTGGGCAAACCTGTCGCCAAAGGCGAAAAGCTCCTGACGATCGAAGCGATGAAAATGCAGACCAACATCCTCGCGCCTTGCGATGGCACCGTCGCAGAAGTGCAGGTTGCCGTCGGGGACGCCGTGGAGTCAGAAGATTTGATGATCAAGCTGAGGACTTGATTCTTATATCCATGCCGGATTCTGTAAATACTGCTGAACGGTCAATGAGAAGACTCATTACGAGATCCGTATCGGTAGTGGACACATTCCATTTGAGAAGAATATCTCCGAAGCTTTTGCGTGTCTGTCGTTCCATCTGAGACCGCATCATCTTTTTCATTTCCGGACCCTGCATCTTTTTTGCGATACCTTCTGCGGAGGTTGGAGGCTTAGCGGATGCAGGGGTATTGGTTTCAGGCGGGCATGAAAATGCTGTTTCCGGTAATTCTCCTTTTCTGTCGCGTAGTTTATCCCTTTCGGATGTCAGAAAAGTGTTTCGTTCCTTTAAAGCAGCTAGTTCAGACTGGCTTTGCTTCAATCCCTCCCGTTCATTGATCTCGAGCATCAGCTTTTCCTGCATTTGACTGATCTCGTTGCGTTGCTGAAATACCAGCACGCCGGAAAAAATGGCGACTCAGGCCAGGACAATGGAGACGAGTTTGTTCATGGTGCCAAAACAAGCGGATGCAGGTAATACAGTCCACCTGCAAAGCAATGAGTTAAGCGGAAGGAAGAAAAAAGGAAAAGGGTTGGGATCTCCGCGTAATATTCACTGCAGGAGCCTTTCATAGCGCGAAGCGCCTCGTCCTTTTTCCTTATTACTTTCTCCTTCATCCTTCCGCCCACAAACCATGAGTGCGGCTGCAAAAATTGCGTCCCTCAATGTATATAGTGGCGTTTTTACCGCCGAACCGCTTTTAATTTTCCCATGTCTGTCAGTTCTACCGCACGTGCCGAGGCGCTCATCGAGGCGCTCCCCTATATCCAGAAATTTCGAGGCGAAACTTTCGTCATTAAATACGGAGGCAGTGCGATGGATGACGAACAGGTGGTACAGCGGCTTTTACGCGACATTGTTTTTCTGGAGGCGGTTGGGATCAATCCCGTGCTCATCCACGGCGGCGGCAAGGCAATCTCAGAGCGGATGCGCAAGGCGGGACAAAAGCCACGTTTTGTGAACGGACTGCGTGTTACCGATATGGAGGCAATTGGGATCGTGGAAGACGTGTTGGATAATACGATCAACGCGCAGATCGTGCAGGAGATCAATGCAGCGGGAGGCAAGGCTGTGGGGGTTCATGGAAAGACAGTGCTTGAGGCAAAAAAAATGCCCCCTCAGCTCGACGAAAGCGAACTGGTGGACATGGGTTATGTCGGCGAAGTGATCAATGTGAAAATTGCCAATCTCGAACCGATCATCGCGCGAGAAGCTGTGCCGGTGATTTCACCCCTCGCGAGCGATGCGGACGGGATTATTTATAACATCAATGCCGATCTCGCAGCGGGCAGCATCGCCGGAAAGCTGAAGGCTGCGAAGATGATTTATATCAGCGATGTGCCCGGCTTGATGCGCGATCCGTCCAACCCCGAGACCCTCATCCCGAGTGTATCACGCCAGGAAATTGAGAAACTGGTGAGCGAAAAAGTCATCAAGGGAGGAATGCTGCCGAAAGTGGAGAGCGCGCTGCATGCGCTGCGTGGGGGTGTGAAAAAAGTGCATCTTATCGACGGGCGCGTTCCGCACTGTGTCCTGCTGGAGGTGTTTAGCATTGCAGGCATCGGAACCGAGATCGAGGGATAGGGACGGGAGGTAAATGGAAAAAGGAAGAATGGCCAAGGAGGAAGGTGTGGTGCCAGGAGGCTTTTGAATACTCAGCGACACATCGCTGGGGCAAAATGAGCATCCTTCCAAGGTAGTGCTTTGCTGCGCTCCACACACTCAGTAATGGAATCGGAGCGAAAGGCCGATGGGGTTTTGATAGGGTAACGATTACGCTTTCGCAGCAAGATCGACAAAGCGCTTCACGCAGGCGATCAGCTCATCTGGTTTAAACGACTTGGTCATGTATTCGCTCGCGCCCATGCGTAAAATTTTGATCTTGTCGTCCCATTCCACATTGGCGGTCAGCATGACCACTGGGATGTCTTTCAGCTCCGCTGTCTCCTTTAGTTTTGCGAGCGCTTGAGCTCCGTCCATCACCGGCATGGTTACATCCATTATGATCAACTCGGGACGCTCCTTTGTTGCAACGGCGATCGCTTCCTCACCATTTCCCGCTTCAAATATCTGACAGTCGAAGGACGATAATGCCTTCGTCAAAATCATGCGGATTGTTTTACTGTCATCGACGAGGAGAATTTTGGTTGCCATATTGGATGAATACGAAAGTGCAGGGGGACTATTTGTCGGATTTCACGTAGAGTTCCAGCAATACATACTGGTTCTGGCAACTAAAAACAAAATGCTCCCTCTCGGCGGAACTCACGGTTTCTATCGCCACCCGGCTTCCCCGGACAATGGAGGGAACAGAAAGCGAACAGGATGAGGGAGGCGTGGATAAATAAGCTTTCACATTCCCCGCAATCATATTGGTGATTTCACCGATTGCATCATTCACGTCCTCTCCTCCGTGCACCTCCTCCAGGCCGATTCCCAGAATGGCTGCAGTCATTTGCACCGAAAACTCCTCGGAAACGTGAATACAGATGACACCCGCCACCGCCCCTCCAAATCCCACACTGCCCATCACCCGCCCGCCCTCCAGCGAGACGTTTTGAGTGGGTTCTTCCACCTCAATCTGCATAGACAGCATGTTTTCAAAAACTTCACTTACCGACTTCGAGATGCTTGCTCTTAAATCCGTCTTGCTAATGGTGTTCCGCATGAAAACTCGATTATCTGAATGCTGTTTTTCTTCAAGTTGTTTTAACGATTCAGTGCTGCAAATTTCGTCGAATCACATTTGCCCGACTTAATATCGCGTCCGGCATTGCATCCAGCGTAAGCACTTCATCTACCACCCCCATTTCGATCGCTGAGCGTGGCATTCCATAAACCACACAATCCTCCTCGGATTGCGCAAAATTGGTCGCCCCGGCTTCCTTCAATCGAGCCATTCCTACCGCGCCGTCCCTGCCCATTCCTGTCAAAAGCACCGAAATCATCCCGCTAGCGTTATAGTTTGCTGCACTGCTAAAGAGCACATCCACGGACGGACGTTGATGCCAGACCACCGGGCCGTCTTTTAAAGTCACCACGTAGTGAGTCAGTTGCCAGCGTAATGTCATGTGCCGCCCACCAGGTGCCAGCAATGCGAGTCCAGGTTTTACGTGATCACCATCCACCGCCTCCCTCACTTCGATCTTGCAGAGCGAATTCAAACGATCTGCAAATGCCTTGGAGAAGAATGCGGGGATGTGCTGAACGATGCAAATACCAGGAATCTGCTGAGGCAGATGCTTTAATACTTTTTGCAATGCGTCCGTACCTCCCGTGGATGCCCCCATCAAAATAAGCTGCTGGGGATTATACAAAGACCGCACAGGTGCGACCTGCGTCACCCCACGAGTGGGCTTCGCTTGAGCCATTGCTGCTGCCTTGATTTTAAGAATCAACTGATCTCCCATCACCGTAAGCGCCGCAGGGTTTTCCGGCTTGCTCATTACCTCCAGCGCACCGGCAGTCAACGCCTCCAATGCCTTTACCGAGCCGTTGGCAGTCAGCGAACTCATCACCACAATCCGCACAGGGTGATGTTGCATCAGGATTTTCAGAAAAGTAATGCCGTCCATCCTTGGCATTTCCAAATCCAAAGTGACCACATCCGGCTTCAACGCTAGAATCTGGTCGCGTGCCATGTAAGGATCCACCGCCGTCCCCACCACCTCGATCTGGGAATCTCTTCCGATGATTTCCGCCAACATTTTACGGACTACTGCGGAATCATCCACGATGAGTACTCGTATTTTTGCGTTCTCCATAACTAGATTGAAACAGTCTTACGTCCGGGCGTTTCGATCAAAAGCCTGCCTGTGGCGATTTCCAGACTGACAGAACGGGAGATTTTTCCTCCCACCTCCTGAGCATTAATCAGCACACCGTTAGACTTCAGAATTTGCTGTAGTTTTTCGTAATTTCTACTGCCGATATGAAAGTAATCATCCAAAATACTGGCCCCTCCCACCACCCTCACAATGAGGCGCGATTTCTCCGCACCAAATCGATAGGCAGTGTGAAAGAGTAAAGGCACTCCCGTATCCAAAAACTTGTAAGGGAATTTTAGAGATTTTTCCTTATCAAGAGATGAGGTGGGAAGCATGGAATGCAGCAACCCGCCGACTCGCTTTACGGGATCATAAATCGCCACACCAAGACATGAACCCAGCGAGTAAGTCACCAATTCGGCACTGCTGTCATTGGTCACGACCATATCAGCCATGCCAACCACCATCCGCTTTCTAAAACAATCGGTTACCCAGTTCATGAATGTTCGGTGTGTGGTTTATAGTAAATACTCGGCCTCACGATTTTAAGCGGGTGACTCACACTGGTCAGCGTCTCAGAATGGCCAATAATCAAATAGCCTCCTGGTAAAAGCTGACTGCATAGATTTCCCACCAGTTGCTCCTGCGTCGCACGATCAAAATAAATCATCACGTTGCGGCAGAAGATCACATGAAATTTTCTACTGAATGGATAGGTCGCCTGCAAAAGGTTCAAACATTGAAATGCTATCTTGCTACGCAACTCTGGACGCACCCGATAGTACCCCTCCCACTTGCCGGAGCCATATTGAAAATAACGCTGGATCCAGGCTTGAGAGACCTGACTCAAACGTTCCTTCTCATAAATACCGCTCCTCGCCTTTTCGATCATCCGTGTGGAAATATCCGTCGCTTCCACATGCCAGTCTAGCCCTTGTAATTCGGCAGTATGCTCCGCGAGCATGACTCCGATGGAATAAGGTTCCTCGCCCGACGAGGCTGCGGCACTCCAGACGTGCAGACAGCCATCCCCTTCCCGCTTCGCTTTCTGACGGCTCAGCCATTCCTTTAAAATTGTTTCTTCTAAAAACTCAAAATGCCCATTCTCACGAAAAAAATTGGTGAAGTTGGTCGAGATGACATCCACCAGATGAGCGAGCTCTTCCACCCCGGCAGGCGACTCCAAAAGTCGGCAATACTCACTGTAGGTGTGCAAATCCAAATGCCTTAGGCGTTTCCCCAGCCGAGCAGACACTAATTCCTTTTTATCCGAGCCGAGATGAATCCGGCTGTTTTCGTACACTAACCGACACACAAGCCGGTAATCACGTTCCCCAATGACGTTCATGGTGAAATTCGCACAGGGGAAATTAGTCTTGTGAACACAATTGTTTCAACCGCATAAATCATGGATGTCGCAGTTCGATCACTAACCATGGCAAACAACTCCGAAGCCATTTTGGAAAAACTTGCGATGGAGGTTGTAATGACCGAACCCGGGCACAGCCACAACCACTCAAACCTGCTCGCCCTGCTTAAGGAGCTGGATGAACACCTGACGTCTGATTCCAGTGATGAATCCGCGCGCAAACTGGTTGAATTGCTAGGGGGTGAATTGCAGAACGACAAGACTCCCGTGACCCCGGCTCAAGTTGAGAAGCTCAACCAACTGATCTCACAATTAAGACAAACCCCAGCGGAGTCATCCTCGCCGTCCATAAATCACGTCCCCTTGGTCTTCGATGTGGCGGGCGATCGCGAAATCTTAGTCGAGTTCGTCAACGAGGCACACGAACACCTCGCCCAAATCGAACGCGCCGCTTTGGCGCTCGAAGAGAATCCCTCTGACGAGCAGGGCCTGCATCAGGTCTTTGCAGCATGTCACACACTGAAGGGTGGTGCCGGGCTGCTGAACCTCATCCCCATCAACCAACTGGCGCACGAGCTTGAATCACTTCTGGATCTCGTCCGTGAAGGTAAAACCACGCTCACACCCGATAAAGTCAGTGTCATTTTAAGCGGAAGAGACTGTCTCAAAACATTTGTATGCGAAATCGAAGCACAGCTCTCAGGTAAAAAAAAGAGCCAGCCATTCATCCTGCCCACCCAGGCGCTCATTGCAAAAATCCGGGCCGCTCAGAGAAAAACACCCAAGGCTGTATCAACCTCCATATCTCCCGCCCCTACGTCCGCACCACCTGAACTCAAAGAATCCGAAGCATCAAAACCCATACAAGAATTACAGGAGGAACGCTCCGCCATGCTACGGGTGGATACCCATAAACTGGATTCCCTGATGGATCTCGTAGGTGAAATGCTTGTCGCCCATTCCATGGTTGTCCGGGATGTGGAAAGCTTTATCAAAAGCGACGAGCGCTCCAAAAACAATCTGTCGCAACTGGGACGGATCACGAATGATCTCCACCGGATCACCATGTCTCTGCGCATGGTCCCCATTCGCCCGACTTTTCACAAAATGTCGCGCCTTGTCAGAGATGTCGCAAGCAATTTGGGAAAAAAAGTCCGGATTCTTTTTGTTGGCGAAGATACCGAGCTCGACCGAACCATAGTTGAACTGATCGCTGACCCTATCATGCACATGATCCGCAACGCCCTTGATCATGGCATTGAAAAACCATTAGTTCGCACCGCCCTCGGCAAATCCGCCATGGGAACCATTTATTTGCGTGCCTATCACAGGAGCGGCAAAGTGATCATCGAAATTGAAGACGATGGAGGAGGAATGGATCCCGCCAACATTCGCGCAAAAGCACTGGAAAAAAACCTGATCTCCGCTGATGACGATTTGTCCGAAGGGGAAATTCTGGATCTCATCTTTGCTCCAGGGTTTTCAACAGCCAGTGAGATCAGTGACATCTCCGGACGCGGAGTCGGCATGGATGTAGTCCACAACAATGTAGAAAAGCTACGAGGACTGATCGATGTGCGATCAGAACTTGGAAATGGCTCCGTCTTCACGATTACCCTCCCGCTTACACTCGCCATTATTGATGGCCTGATCGTTGGCATCGGAACCGAACGCTATATCATTCCGACTATTTCCATTCGTGAATCATTCCGTCCCAAAGCAGAGATGATTTTGACGCTTCAAGGACAGGGTGAGATGGTGAATATCCGGGGACAGCTCAGCCCACTTTTAAGATTGGGGGATTACTATGGAATTGAACCCAACTCACACAATCCCGCGGAATGCATCATCGTCCGTGTTGAGTCTGATCAAGAGGAGCGCTGCCTTCTGGTGGATAGCCTTATTGGCAAACAGGAAGTCGTGATTAAAAGCCTTCAGGAAAGCGTTCAGGCAAAATCCAGCCTCGCAGGCGCGGCAATCCTAGGCGATGGCCAAGTCGGCCTCATTCTGGACATTGGCGCTCTGGTGAAACTGAAGTAAGTAAGGTGGAAAGAGACGAAAGATAAGGGAAAAAGGTAGAAGGACGCTTTGCGCTTGGACGCTCTCCATCTGCCATCCATTCCATCCGAGTGATCCGTGGTTTCTATTCGCGTTCACGGATTGTGAGGCTATTGAAAACCTGTTCATTAAATCGATATGTGAGGCCGAAGGAATGCCCTCCAATCCGCCATCCGCAATCAACAATCCGCAATTCTAAGAGCGTGCACTGGCATCCACCATCTGGTCTATGACGCTGCTGCCGATGACTTTTTCAATGTCCAGCAAGGCCTTGATCCGTCCCTTCACTTTCGCCATTCCCATAATGAATTTGGTGTCCACATGCCCTCCAAAATCAGGAGTGTCTTCGATGTCTTCCTGGGCAATATAGAGCACCTCCTCCACTGCATCCACCACCACACCCGTCATCACATCCGCTCCCGCCGAGGTTTTGACGTTTACCACGATGATGCAGGTGGTTGTATCGTCCACAATCCGCGACATCCCAAACTTTGCCCGCAGATCAATCACAGGAACTACCTTGCCTCTTAAATTGATGACCCCACGCACATATTCAGGAAGACGTGGAAGTCGGGTGATCAACATCATTCGAATAATTTCGCGGACGTGCTTTACACTCACGGCATAAAACTCCTCAGCCAGCCTGAAGGTCAGGTACTTGCCCTCCAGCTCGTTTACGACTGGATTAATAGGGTTTTGGATTGGCTCTTTCATGAAAATCCCGAGGGAAGGTTCAATGGACTTTAGAAATTATGGAAATCGTCTGGATGTGGAAGCGCCCGTTTTTTTTCACCGTGCTCAAGTGCCGCCACCTTAGCCGCTTCAGTCTTCGATTTATAGTCCATATGACGTTCATCTTTCACATTCATACTCACCCGAGTTCTCGTTGAGCCCCTGCTGTTTCCAGCGTTGCTCTGGTACATATCCCTGCCGGATAAATCCTCTCCACGCACCATCACATTCAGCTCCTCCACAATCATCTTCACATCCATGACTTGTGTGTTCAATTCCTGAGCCGAACTGGCTCCCTCCTCCGCATTAGCTGCAGTAGATTGGGTAATCTTATCCATCTGGTTTACCGCCAAATTAATCTGCTCAATACCTTGCGTTTGCTCATGGGAGGCAGAAACCACTTCTCCTATTAACTCATCCACTTTCTTGGCTTTGCTGATGATCTCCTCAAGGCTTTTGGAAACCCTGTCACTGATTTGCGCACCCTTCTCGGTACGATCAAGAGCCTGAGCGATCTTTTCACCCGTCTCTCGCGCCGCAACAGCACTGCGTTGGGCAAGACTTCTTACCTCGTCAGCAACAACCGCAAATCCCAGCCCTGCATCTCCCGCTCGAGCTGCTTCCACCGCAGCGTTCAACGCAAGAATGTTGGTTTGAAATGCAATTTCATCGATCGTTTTAATGATGTTCGATATCTCCTTACTGGACTGCTTGATCGCATCCATCGCGTCACCCAGATCCTCAACGTCTTTCACCCCTACATCACCTGCGGCTTTGGCTTCTGAAGCAAAATCCTTTGCCTTTTTCGCATTCTCCATATTGCGCTTTGTCATACCCGACATCTCCTCCAGCGAACTGCTCGTTTCCTCAATCGAAGCCGCCTGCTCATTCGCACTGGCAGCAAGTGATTGGCTGCCAGCCGCAATCTGACTGGATGCCGAAGCTAGATTAACGGCTCCCTCGCCCATCGAATCCGTCACACGGCTCAAGGTGCTTACTGCATTGCGAACAACCACCATGGAAACCAGAAACAGAATGACGGAAACGCCCCCACTGAGCAACCAGACAAACCTGGAAAAGTCGTCGGCAAATGTAGATGCAGACGACTTGGATTCGGCCACGCTTTTTTCGATCTCATCACTGACCGCCGCCATTTTCATCTCCAACTCTTTATACTTTTCATTAAAAATCGGGTAACGCACTTTAGCCTCTGGCAGGTTGGTAAAAGCCAGATGCAAAACCTCAGCCGCGTCTTTTATATAAAGATTCAGCGGGTCTTCCACAGCCTTGAGCGCATTGATTACCCTCGCATCAAGATCAAGATTCTTATTATTAAAAATAGCCTTTCTAAATATTTTAACGTGCGCGTCGAACTCTCCTTGAAGCTCCTTCTCGTCAGCCTTCATAAAGCCTTCTCCGCTCACAATAACTGCCAGCATGGTTCCAGTCACATCAGCCTTTAGTGCATCATGCATCATGTCGCCCTCCAGATGGTTTCTCAGTGCATGGGCTGCAACATCCATCTGGTGAGTAACCTCCGTGATCTGCTCGAATTTTTGATTACAGATAGCGGCGACTCCTACAAGCGCGGCCACAAAAATCAGGATAATACTGTAGATCTTTTTACCAATGGTAAGTTTCATGAGGATTGCTTGAGGATATATGAATTAATAAAGATTGTCGCAACACAGCATCTTGACAAAATTGAAAAATGTCGCGGTGCGGCTTGATTGAAGATGCAAAATGAATTGTTTATGATGTTTTCAAACATCTAAACTGGAAAGTCTTGCAACCAATTTGCATAGAGTAAATTATGCCCAAAAGGTCGATCAATCTAAATCTTGTGCTCTTCAAAAACAAATTGAGACGAATCAATTTGAGCGAAAGCAACTTCCTGTAATTTTTCTTAATAGCCCCATGCCTCATAAAATCCTAGCCATTGACGACTCGATTGCACTTCGTGCCTTTATCTCCAAAACGATCGCACAAAGTCCGAATGAGTTCACGGTTGTCACTGCCAAAGATGGGAAGGAAGGCTTGGAGCTGTCAGTTTCCGGCGACATAGATGTCATTCTGCTGGATTTCATTCTGCCCGACATGGACGGAGAGGCTGTTTGCGAACAACTCATAGCAAACCCACTCACTGCCTTCATCCCTGTCATCATGATGAGCAGTAGTGTCGGCGACATCAAACGACTGGAAACCATATACTCCAACATCGTCAAAGCACTGGCGAAACCGTTCACATCAGAACTGCTGATGCAGACGATCCGTTATGTGATGCGTTCGCGCGACGACGTTCCTGCTCCACTGGCCCCGACAGCAAAGTCAAAACCAACGCGGCGCGAAAACCTGTCTACTGACCGCAAAATCGTCTTTGGAGGACGTAATGATTTCTTCCCGCTCTACCGGGCATTCACCTCTGCCCAGCATGCGGACATGACCGGCATCTTATGGCTTTATCTGGACGAGGCTCCCATTCAGTGCCTCTTCCGCAACGGCTCCCCACTTATTGTTACTACCAAGGACGTTGACGCCTATCTTGCCAACTCGTCGTATCACTTTAGTGAATCAGAAAAGCTCAAACTGGATGCCGCAATCCTTAACCAAAACGATACAGCCATGCCGGTCTTTGTATCTCTGGTGAATGAAGGTGTGCTCAACGAATTAATCGTGGATCAGCTCTGCCACGAACACGGTGCCCGTCTCCTTTCACACGCATGGACAGCTGGACGCTTTGAATTCGAGTTTGAAGCTATGGACCAGCTTCCAGGCATCAGCGGCCCGTTAAAACCACTCAATGCCAGCATTGATGAGTGGATGCTGGAAAGCCTCCGGCATGTTGGTGAGGAGACACTCAGCGCCATCGCGTGGGGCGATCTAGGGGGCATTCCCATCTATACGCGCGACGGCTACGAGCGCATCCAGCAAATCGCAGTCAATGAAGATGAGGCCAAATTTCTCAGTAATGTGGGTGACATCACCCTCAGCGAAATGAGCAAACTTGCGAACCTCACGGAGGAACAGGCGCAGCAAATTCTTTACCGATTCCTCTGTCTGAATATTTTTGAATACTGGCCGACCGCCATTTTAAGACGCGAAACCTAGCGACCCGATGTCCGCAACGAATTCAACGAATTTAGAAGAGATCAGGGCGGAATTAAAAACCGACGTCGAGGCATACATTGAGAGCAACCGGAAGCGGACAGAGTCCTATCTCTCCCTCGCCATGGATATGGAGAGCATGTATGAATATGCGCAGTTTATCCATGAGACGGATGAAGAAACTGCGGAGAGTATTTCCCAACTCATCACCAACCTGCTTTCGCGCTGGAAAGAAATGACCCTCATCGCCACGGACGGCCGCTTTGAGGAGGCATTCAGCATCTACCAGTATATCCGGCTCGAAGTGGACCTCGCCCGCGAAGGACACATGCGCAAGCATCTGCAGACGACGGATCCAGCCGATACCTATCACAATCCGAATACTTCGGAGTCCGATCAAACACTGGTTGCAGAAGATGATTTCACTGAATCTGTCGAACTCATGTCTCTTGATGCCTCCGAGCAGCACGACGTCATTCAGTTTGTAGATGAGACCTTCTTCGATTTTTTACGTGACGATGTAACTCTCGAGTTAAACCAGCTTTCGCTCACACTCGGTAAGATCATTGCAAACAAGGGAGAGGAGTCGGATTGGAAAAATCTGCGTTTACTCTGCGACTCTATCAAGGAGTCTTCGATCGTCTTCGGCTTTGAAGCCACCATCGATATAGCCGAGACGGCATGGCAAATTGCATACGCTGCAGATCAATACACCGAGCAGCGCACCGTGGAAGTCGCGCAAGGCGTCGCGGAAGCTGTCCAGCGCTACGCCGAACTCATCGAGCTTGCATTTGAAGTCGTCGAGCCGGGCTCCAAAGCTGAAAACACTGAATCGCTTCTTCATCGTGTTTCGATCCGGACAAAACCGGTAGCCGCCGGGCTCGCACGTAAAGCCGCCAAACCGAAGCTCAAAGTCGCGCAAACTATCGCCAAACAGACCGAAACGGAGCAGGCGGACATTTCTGAAACTCAAATGGCATCAACCTCCAATAAACAACAACTGTCAGACATAGACTCACCACCCCAACTTCGTCTGGTTTTGGAGGAAACTTCGCTCAACGAGATCACCCTTGGTGCAGCCCATCCGGTTGCCAAGGACATCGAGGAACCAATCATAACAAACCAAGAAATAGTCTTGCCCGGAACCCACCAGACCTCCGTCGCCGAGCCCGAGACTGCACGAACAAACGAAACTATTCTTCCTATTGAGGAAAAAACCATGGACCAAGAACTACGCGACCTTTTCCGGGATGAAGCTGCCGGCTATCTCAGCGAACTTTCAGTCGAACTCCGTTGTCTCCGTAATTCTCCACAAGAACTGCCGCTATGGGAAATTGTCCGTCGCCTGACCCACACCATCAAAGGCTCCGCCGCCATGGTTGGAATGCATGATGTCAGTGACGAAGCGTGGACAGCAGAGCAGCTCGCGCATACCGCAATTAAAGAAACAGCGCAGCGCTCAGCCTCCCGTGTGGACCGTGTCATCAGACTCGCCTCCGGAATCGCAAAGCTGCTTGCCGTTCCTTTTCATGTCCCGAATCCGGATCCGCCAGTTGAGGCACCAAAGCCAGCCGTAGCCGCCCTCCCAAGGTCTACCATTCACACCAAGTCTTATGAGGCAGCCCCTGCAAAGCCCACACCAGCAAAAGCGCCAACACCCCAACCCATTCAGTCAAAGGCTCATCTGCAAGTGCCCGTTTACACCCCGCCTCCCAAGGAGCCTCCACCTATCGCGCCCACGATTGACCCGGAATTACAGAACATTTTCCGTGAAGAAGTATCCGCCTTTCTCAAAGATCTCTCGCTAGAACTGGCCCGCCTTCGTCGCTCAGAACAAGACGCGGATATTTGGGAAATCGTAAAACGTCTCTGCAACACGATCAAAGGCTCCGCTCTGATGATCGGGCTCGAAGACATCAGCGATGAAGCATGGTCAGCCGAACAGCTTGCGCAGACTGCAATCAAGGAAGCGTCCCAGCGTACCACCTCCCGGGCAGATCGAATTGTCAGGATCACCACCGGTATCGCTAAACGATTTGGCATTACCTTCGTCGTCGCATCACCGTCCTCGCAGAACCCTGCGTGACACAGCGGACAACCCTATTGAATCGCTTTGGATGCGGGTAGAAATTTAACGATCCATCCCAAGTCGGCAAAATCTGTCCGTTCGTAAAAGTTACCCCTTTTGGATTGGTCGGGTGAATGCCATCCACTGTGGTGTATTGAGTGACGAGTGCTTGGACTCCGTATTTATTTATCCAAAGGAACCACCTCTCCGGGATCAGAGACTCCATTGCTGTTGCGATCGTTCCACGCCGCAAGTCCAGCGAGTTCCGAGCCTCTTAAACTGCCATCCTTGTTCTGATCCAGCACAGCCAGCGATTCATAACCATTCTTCCAAAACAGCTCCCAAGTGTAGCCTCCGAATAATTGTGCCCTGCATTTAATATTCCCGCTGCGACTCGGATTCCATACCAGCAATGCGGTGTCCGGCTTGATCCACGTCGATTGCCCACTCGGCCCCAGCCGCCTCCACCATTAATTCAGACATGACAGATCACTAGGAATCTGTTGAAAAACCCTGGGTATAGATGGGATGAATGAAACCGAAGGTTCCTTAAAACTCGCCCACTGATTACCCTTCCAGCTGCGCCTTATATTCCACTGCGCTCTTAAGGCTCCCTGCTTCAGCGGCGTCTTTGACTTCAAGTTTGTAAAGCCAGCCTGCACCGTAAGCATCGGTATTCACGAGCGCAGGATCTTTGCTCACGGCTTCATTGATCGCGGTAACTTTTCCAGCTACCGGCGCATAAATATCGCTCGCAGCTTTTACGCTTTCTACCACACACACGACTTCTCCGGCATTCACTTCCTTGCCGATTGGCGGCAGATCCACAAACACCACATCGGTGAGTTCTTCCTGCGCGTGATCGGTGATGCCAACCGTGCCGTCGGCGCGAAGCCATTCATGGGAGGTGCAGTAGCGGAGATCGTCGGGGATATTCATGGATTTAAAAAGTGAGTTCATTTTGTCGCAGCACAGAAGGCGTGATGCCATAAAAAATGTCGAAAATGGTCGAAAATGTGTGGGTGCGAGTTTGCACTCGTCAGCCGCCTTTATTATACCCCAAGTTGTCCAAAATGCTCTCCAACCGTCTCCAGCAAATCATCGACGTAAAGCACCAGGAAGTCGCCCGAATCCTCCCGCGACTGGAGCATCTGCGTTCAGCAGCCTTGCAGCGTAATGATTTCCGGGGATTTGCAGCGGCACTGGATCACCGTCCGCACGGCCTCGGACTGATCGCCGAAGTCAAAAAGGCGAGCCCAAGCGCCGGGGTGATAACCGGGGATTTTGATCCTGTGGAGATTGCGCGCTCCTATGAAAATGCGGGCGCACACTGCGTCTCGATCCTTACTGACGAACAGTTTTTTCAAGGAAATCTGAGCCATCTCGTGAAAGTGCGTGAAAGCATCAGCCTCCCCTGCCTTCGGAAGGATTTCATGATTCATGAAGTGCAGATTTTTGAAGCGAGCGTGGCGGGAGCCGATTGCATCCTGCTCATCGTCGCAGCGCTGGATCAGCAAACCCTGGAACATTTGTATCAGACGGCGGAAACCTGTCAGCTCGACGTCCTCGTGGAAGTCCACAACCGCGAGGAAATGGAGCGCGCCCTTGATCTCGGCGCAAAGATGATTGGCATCAACAACCGCAACCTCACCACCTTTACCGTGGACATGGCGACAACCGAGGAACTCAGTGAAGATGTTCCGGATGACGTCCTGTTAGTCAGTGAAAGCGGGATGAAATCCGGTGCCGACAGCCGTCGTGCTTTTCACGCAGGTTGTAATGCGGTCTTGATCGGTGAAAGTCTGATGCGCGCCGGAATCGCGGGGGTGGATAAGGCGGCGGCCGATTTTCTAAATGTCTCTCCTGAGGAAGCGCCCGGTGAAAAATAAGTTTCTATCAGCAGCGCTCTCCCTGATTTCTCTCGGGATGTTTGGTAGCGCCGAACAATCCTTCGCCCAGGAACACACCGATTCCCTGCAAAGCGCGGGCGGAAGTCTAGTCTTTGTCGAAGCCAAAGGCGGTGCAGGAAGCGGTTTTGCCTGCAAAATCGGAGACAAAAATTACGTCGTGACCAATCAGCATGTCATCGCCGGCCAGAGTAATGTGAAATTCACACTGCTCGACCGCTCCTTGCTGAAAACGGGCGCGGCAATGGCTGCGACAGGACACGACATCGTCGCTTTTGCCGCTGCGCCTGAGATAAAAGCACTGGAAATCCAGGGCGATCTCGAGAAAAGCATCCTCATTGGCGATGAAGTCGTCGTCCTGGGAAATACGGAAGGCGCACGTGTCATCCAGCCATTGAAAGGCAAGCTGGTCGGAATCGGGCCGGACCTTGTCGAAGTATCGGCGGAGTTTCTTCCTGGGAATAGCGGGAGCCCGATTATTCATCTCAAATCCGGAAAAGTCATCGGCGTCGCCACTTATCTCACGATGCGCGACCTGAGTATCCCGAGGGAGAAAGCAGAACCGAAAGTCAGACGCTTCGGTTACCGCATCGATAGCATTAAAAAATGGCAGCCGATTAACTGGCCGGTGTATCAGCAGGAGCACGCGCAATTACTAAATGTCGAAGCCCGCACCGGCGACCTTGCCGGGCTCCTCGAAGATCTGGCCGAGAATGGAAGAATTGACCCGCAAAAGCATCAGAATGCGGCGATCAAACCGCCGATAGAAAAGTTTACCCAAATCGTGTTGCGCAAAGGGATCAGTAAGCCGGACCGAAATCGTGCGATCAAAGACTTGATGTCTTCCCTTCGCACGGCCTGCACCTCGGACATCGATGCATTGAGACCGAGATTGCGCTACGACTACTTTCAACGACGCCTCAACGAAGAGAGCCAGGCGCGAACTCAATTTTGGGAAATCTTCGACAAGATCATGAAGGCTCAGTAGCGATTGGAAGCGGGTGAGTAGCGTCAAAACCGCGCATCCTTGAAATACTAGTGTAGTCCGCCGTAAATCGTGAGACATATAATTAAGGCCTTCGTATTGTCTTGAGATGCAGTGGAAATGGGCTTCCAGCAGCAG
>Ga0105047_10001642_pt1 | contig 40117 bp, 30 predicted proteins | sample MAT04_FD_78384 | JGI IMG/M metagenome (GOLD analysis project Ga0105047, IMG submission 78384) | Freshwater microbial communities from Lake Fryxell liftoff mats and glacier meltwater in Antarctica - MAT-04 (megahit assembly) | ecosystem: Environmental > Aquatic > Freshwater > Ice > Liftoff...
GCCTGGACCATCGCCAGCGCGGGCGGCGGGGTGAGCGGCTTCGATGCGGACGCCTTTGAAGTCGTGCGCAGCGGCTTCACCGGCCTGGCCGACGGCACCTTCGGCGTGGCTTTGAGCGGCAACAACGTGCAAGTGCTCTACACGCCCACCCCCGAGCCGACCACCGCCGTGTTCCTGCTCAGCGGTGCGGCCCTGCTCGCCGGGCGGCGCCGGCGGCGGAGCGGCGCACTCCAGGGCGCCGAATGAACCCCGCCGCCGCAGGCGCCAATCCCCTTCACCCGCGCGACCGTCGAGAAGGCAGGCGCGTCCCGCGCAATGGGGGAGGTTCGGCGCCCTGGAGTGCGCCGCTCCGGGGCGTGTTCCGCGTCGAGAGGTTTTCACGTCACGATCGCGGCTAAGAAAAACTCGCGGGGTGGCCTTGGATGGGGCACATCTCACGCCCCCGTCTTTTCCCTCATGAAACGCTGCCCGCTCCCGCTCCTCCTCCTCGTTGCCTTCCTCCCCGCATTACCCGCGCAGGCGCAAAAGAAGGACGGTCAGCCCGCTCCGCGCACCGAGGCGGAGATCCTCAAGACGGTCAAGCTGCCCGAAGGTTACGAGGCCACGGTCTTTGCGGCGCCGCCGGGGGGCGGGTATCCGACGGCGGTCAGCGCGGCGGTCGATGGGACGATCTTCGTGGCGATCGATGAAAACGGCTCGCTCGGCCGCGACCGCAATCCTGCCGATGGCGTCGCCGGGCCGAAGGATGGGCGCATCCCCGGCAAGGTCGTCCGCATGCGCGATACCGATGGCGACGGCAGGGCCGATGAATTCAAGACCTTCGCCGAGATGGAAAGTCCGCGCGGGGTGATCTGGGACGGACCGAGCGGCACGGCGCCGGGCACGCTTTACGTGATGTATCCGCCGAAGCTCGCCGCCTTCACCGACACCGATGGCGACGGCAAGGCGGACAAGCAGGAGGACATCCTGACCGGGCTCGGCTTCGATCTCGGCTTCCGCGGCGCGGATCACACGACGAATGGGTGCCGGCTCGCCATCGACGGTTTCATCTACATCGCCATCGGCGACTACGGCTTTACCAAAGCGGTCGCGAAGGACGGCACCACGCTCTCGATGCGCGGCGGGGGCATCGTCCGCATCCGGCCCGATGGCACCGGCTTCGAGATCGTCTCGCGTGGCCAGCGCAATATCTACGACGTCGCCGTCTCGCCCACGCTCGACCTCTTCACCCGCGACAACACGAACGACGGCGGCGGCTGGAATGTGCGGCTCAGCTTCGTCCCGCCCGGCGCGCACATGGGCTACCCGTATCTCTTCAAGAATTTCGCCGAGGACATCTTCCAGCCGCTCTTCGACTACGGCGGCGGCTCGCCCTGCGGTGCGCTCTGGCTCGATGAACCGGGGATGCAGAACGGTCTCTACACCGTCGAGTGGGGCCGCAACGCGATCATGTATCACCCGCTCAAGCCCGCGGGTGCAGGCTTCGCGGTCGATGGCCCGGACAACGGGCAGAAAGAGTGGCTGAAACTCACGCGCCCGACTGACATGGACGTGGATGCGAGCGGCCGCCTCTACATCACGAGTTGGGAAGGCGCGACCTTCAACTACAACGGGCCGAATGCCGGGTATGTCCTGCGCGTGGTGAAGAAGGACGCGAAGCCTGCGGCGGTCAGCGATTTGAAAAAGGTCAGGCAGTCGAAGGATCTCGTTGAGCTTCTGAAATCGCCGAGCTCTTCGCTCCGACAGGCCGCGCAGCGCGAACTGCTGCGTCGCGAACCGATCACCGGGGTCGCGGAGCTTCTCGAAAAGACGGCTGCTTCCAACGCCCCGATCGAGAATCGAGTGGCCAGTCTGTTCACGCTTCGCTTGTGGAGTGGCGCCAACGCTCGCGAAGCCCTGCAACGGCTTGCTGCCAAGCCTGATCTCCGCGCTGCCGCGCTCACCGCGCTGGGCGATGGCGGACCTCGCGTGGCCGATGTCCCCGGCAAACTGCTGGTCGCCGGCCTGGCGGATGCGGATTCCAAAGTCCGCGTCGCCGCCATCGGCGCGCTGCGTCGCCTCGACAAGACCGACAGCGCTGCCGCCATTCTCCCGCTTGTCGCGGATGCCGATCCCGTCATCTCGCATCTCGCCGTCCGCGCGCTTAGTCAGTTGAAAGCCGTGCAGCCCTGCCTCACCGCGCTCGATTCTGCCGACACGAAAGTCCAGCCCGGCGCCCTCCGCGCGCTCTACGGCATCTACGATCCCGCCGTTGTCGATGGTCTGATCACGCGGCTGCCCGGCGCGCAGGGCGAACTCCGCCGCGGCCTGCTCAACGCCCTCTGCCGCCTCGCCAATCAGGACGCGCCATATGAAAGCCCGAGCGTGTGGTGGGGCACCCGGCCCGACACCAGCGGCCCGGTTTATCAGCCCATCCCTTGGAGCGAGACCGGCAAGATCAGCGCGGCGCTCAAGACGGCGCTCGATAAATCCAGCGAGGACGACGCCAAGTGGCTCGTCGGTCGCATGTATGCCACCAAGGTCGCCTACCCCGGCCTCGTCGAACTCATGCTCGCCAAGGCCGGCGAGGACACACCCGCCAAGCTCACCGCCATCGAAGGGTTGATCCGCAATGACTCCATGCCGCCCGAGGCCATCGCCGCGCTACAAAGCGTCACCGGCGACAGCAAACAGGCGCCCGACCTGCGCGCCCGCGCCCTGCGGCTTTTCCAGAAATGTTTGGAGAATGGCAGCGTCTTCCCCGGCGCCGTCGTCGCCTTCGCCCCGCTCGCCGGACACGATCTCGGCGATGCCAGGCTGACCGCCGCTTTCGAGGACTTCACGCGCGACGGCAAGAACGGCAAATGGGTCGGCGATTACGCCAAGGCCCTCGCCGGCCCGGACGCGCCGAAACGCCAGCTCGCCGCCGTGGTGCTCGTCAATCTCGCCACCGGCAAAGTCGGCAAGGAGCAGGATCGCGAGAAGGCGAAGAAGGCCGTGGAGACAGGATTTGCCAAGCCCGAGAGCGCCGCGGCGCTGCTCACCGCCATCGCCCGCACCGGCGCGAAGCCGCTCGCCGAGCAGGTGAAGGCGAACCTCAACCACCCGAACAACGCCGTCGCCGAAGCCGCACTCTTCGCCTACCAAAAGCTCGGCCTGAACAACGAGGCCAAGCCCTCGAAGACGATCGGCGAATTGAAGTATGAAGAGGTCTTCGCCGCCGTGCAAAAAGGCGGCGACGCCAAGGCCGGGCAGGAGCTGTTCCTGCGCGCGGCGTGCATCGCCTGCCACACCGTCGGCGCCGACGAACCGCCGAAGGGCCCCGTGCTGAGCGCCGTGGCCAAGATCTATGATCGCGCCGCGCTGACCGAATCCATCCTCAAGCCGAACGCCAAGATGGCGCAGGGCTTCGAGAGCGCGTTTTTCAAGACGAAGAAGGGCGAGCAAATCGAAGGCTTCGTGACCCGCGAGGGCGGCGACAGCGTGGATGTGCGCAACGTGGCCGGCCAGGTGGTGACGATCGAGAAGGGCGACATCACCGAGCGCGGCCACCGTCCGCAGTCGATGATGCCCGAGGGCTTGCTCAACGCCTTCACCCCCGCCGAGCTGGCGAATCTGCTCGCGTGGATGGAATCGCTGAAGAAGTAGGCAGCGGCTCAGTTTTGGAAGCAGGGTAGTCATTCTGAGCGGAGTTCCGTGCGGGCGCCGACGGGACGGAACGCCGCTCAGAATGGCACACATTATTACAAACTGAGCTACTACGAGAAGTAGCCGCGGCCTTGAGTCGGCCCGGTTTCGCACCTACGCTCCCGTCATGTCGCTTCCGCAGACCAGCTCCATGACAGCCGCTCAATATCTTGAACGCGAACACGTCGCCGAGACACGCAGCGAGTTTTTGAATGGGCAGGTCTTGGCGATGGCGGGCACGAGCTGGCCGCACAACGATATCGTCGCCAATCTTCAGGGAACCTTGCTCCCGCAGTTGCGGACTCGGGGGTGCCGGGGATACAGCCACGATATGCGGGTCGCAGTGAAAACGCAGGACAGTTACTTCTATCCTGACTTTGTCGCTTATTGCGGGGCGAGAGAGGAGATTCAAGGCGCGACGGCCACCCTTCTCAATCCGACACTTGTGATCGAAGTCCTCTCGCCGAGCACCGAAGGCTACGACCGCGGGATGAAGTTTTTCCACTACCAGCAGATCTCTTCGCTCCAGCAATACGTGCTTGTCGCGCAGGAGCGCCCGCTGGTCGAAGTTTATACCCGGCAGGGCGATGGTTCGTGGCGTTACGATGCGTTCTCCGGGCTGGCGGCGACGGCTTCGATGGTTTCAGTCGAGGCGACGGTGCCGCTGGCGGAACTCTATCGCGAAGTGTCGTTCGCGGCCTGAATCGCGTTGTCTTCGCCGGGCTCGACCGGCTATAGCCGACGCCCATGAAAGTTCTCCCCACTCTCGGCGCGCTCTGCTGCGCGGTCGTTTCCGCGCTCGCGCAGAATGCCGCCATCCCCGAGCCGATCGACGCCCGGCTCATGCAGATGCCGGCGGTTTCCAAGACGCAGATCGCCTTTGTCTATGCGGGCGATATCTGGATCGCGCCGAAGGCCGGCGGGACGGCGCTGCGGCTCAGTTCGCCGCGCGGCACGGAGCAATTCCCGCGGTTTTCCCCCGATGGGACGCAGCTCGCTTTTAGCGGCAACTACGATGGCAATCTCGATCTCTACGTGATGCCGGCGGGCGGCGGGGAGCCGCGGCGGGTCACGCATCACGGGGCCAATGACCGGCTGCTCGGCTGGACGCCCGACGGCAAGTCGCTGCTTTTTTCCTCGCACCGATCGAGCTTCACCGAGCGCGTCGCCCAGCTTTTCATGGTGCCGGTCGAGGGCGGGCTGGCGCAGAAATTGCCCGTGGCCTACGGCGAGTTTGGGGCGATTTCGCCCGACGGAAAATTGCTCGCCTACACGCCGGTCTCGACCGACTTCGCGACGTGGAAACGGTATCGCGGCGGGATGACTTCGGACGTGTGGCTCTTCGATCTGGCGACCAGGACGGCGGAGAATATCACGAAGAATGAAGCGAAGGATTCGCAGCCGATGTGGCACGGGACGACGCTCTATTTCCTCTCGGACCGCGATGGCAAGCAGCGCAATAATCTCTGGGCCTACGACACGGCGACGAAGCAGACACGGCAGGTCACGCGCTTCACCGAGGCGGATATTCATTTTCCGAGCATCGGGCCGGAGGAGCTGATCTTCGAGAATGGCGGGCGGCTGCATCTGCTCGATCTCGCGACGGAAAAGACGCGCGAAGTGCGGATCAATGTGATCACGGACCGCGCGACGCTGCGCCCGCGCGTGGAGCGGGTGGCGAATCTGGTGCGCAATGCCACGATCGCGCCGACCGGCAAACGCGTGCTCTTCGAGGCGCGCGGCGATCTTTTCAGCGTGCCTGCGGAGCACGGGATCATTCGCAATCTCACGGAGACGAGCGGCGTGGCCGAGCGTTTCCCCGCGTGGTCGCCGGACGGGAAGTCGATCGCGTATTTCTCCGACCGCAACGGCGAGTACGAGCTGACGATTCGCCCCGCGGATGGCCAAGGCGGGGAGCAGACGGTGACGACGCTCGGGCCGGGCTTTCGCTATCAGCCGCAGTGGTCGCCGGACGCGAAGAAGATCGTCTTCATCGATAACGCGATGCGGATTTATCTCTGCGATGTGGAGGCGAAGACGGTGACCGTGGTGGGGAAACAGCTCTGGATGTACGAGAGCGAACTGACGCGCTTTGCCGTGAGCTGGTCGGCGGACAGCCGCTTCTTTACCTACGCGGCGGATCAGGAAAACCGGCAGTCGGCGATTGTGGTTTTCGATGTGAAGGAGAAGACGGAGCGGAAGCTGACGAGCGGTTTTTACGACGACGAGCTGCCGGTCTTCGATCCCGAGGGGCGGTATCTTTATTACCGCTCGAAGCGCATCTTCCAGCCGATCTACAGCGAGTCGGACAACACCTGGATCTACACCAATGGGCAGAGCCTGATCGCGGTGCCGCTGCGCAAGGACGTGCCTTCGCCGCTCGCGCCGCGCAACGACGAGGAGCCGGTGCGCGTTTCGCCCCCGCCGCCGGCCGCGCCGCCCGCGGAGAAAAAGGACGAACCGAAGAGCGACGCGAAAAAGGAGGAACCGAAATCGACCGATCCGCGGAAAGACCCGCCGCAGCAGGGAGAGACGGCGCTGAAGGAGGAAAAACCCGCGGCACCTCCGGTGGCGACGCCGGCGCCCGGCGTGGCGCCGAGCCGCCCCGTTCCGCTGCGTCCGCGGGCGGTGACGATCGATTACGACGGCTTCGAGGCACGCGCCGTGGAGCTGCCGGTGGGTGGCGGGCGGTTCGACAGCGTGATGGCGGTGCCGGGCCGCGTGCTCTTCCGCTGGCCGCCGCGGATCGGCGCGCGCAAAGGGAATGCGCCGCTGTCATTCTGGGATCTGGAGAAGCGCGAGGAGAAGGTGATCCTCGACGACTGCGGGGCCGCGGAGCTTTCCGCCGATGGCAAAAAGCTGCTCGTGAAGGTGGGCGAACAGTGGGGGATCATCAATGTGCTGGAAGCGCAAAAGGTCGGCAAACCGCTGCCGCTGGCGAGCCTCGAAGCGCGCGTCGATCCGCCCGCGGAATGGCGGCAAATTTTCAACGACGCCTGGCGCATCGAACGCGATTTTTTCTACGACCCCGGAATGCACGGTGTGGATTGGAAAGCGCAGCGCGAGTATTACGGCAAGCTGCTGGAGGACGCGGTGACGCGGAGCGATGTGAATTACATCCTCGGCGAAATGCTCGGCGAACTGAACACGTCGCACGCCTACCGCAGCGGCGGCGATCTGGATGAACCGGTGACGCGGGGCGTCGGTTATCTCGGCTGCGACTTCGCGCTGGAGGACGGTGCGTATCGGATCAAGCGGATCATGCAAGCCGCGCCGTGGGACAACGTGCGCTCGCCGCTGCGCCAACCGGCGATCAACGTGAAGGAAGGTGACTGGCTGCTCGCGGTGAATGGCCGCGCGCTCGACGTGCGGGAGGATCCGTGGGCGGCCTTCCAAGGGCTGGCGGACAAGCCGGTCTTCCTGACCGTGAACGACAAGCCGAACCGCCAGGGCGCGCGCGAGGTGCTGGTGCAGACGCTCGGCAGCGAATCGGCGCTGCGGCATCTGGCGTGGGTCGAGTCGAACCGGAAACGCGTCGAGGCCGCGAGCGGCGGCCAGATCGGCTACATCTACGTGAAGAACACGGGCCAGGACGGGCAGAGCGAACTCTACCGGCAATTCCGCGCGCAATACACCAAGGCGGGGCTGATCATCGATGAACGCTGGAACGCCGGCGGGCAGATCCCGGATCGCTTCGTCGAACTGCTCGGGCGCAGCGTGCTGAATTATTACGGGGTGCGCGATGGGCGCGACTGGACCACGCCGTTCGTCGCGCATCAGGGGCCGAAGGCGATGCTCGCCAATGGCTGGAGCGGTTCGGGCGGCGACTGTTTTCCGTTCCTTTTCCGTGAGAACAAGCTCGGGCCGATCATCGGGCAGCGGACCTGGGGCGGTCTCATCGGGATGACCGGCGCGCCGGGCCTGATCGATGGCGGGAGCGTGACCGTGCCGACCTTTGGCATCTACGACCGCGAGGGGAAGTGGATCATCGAAGGCTACGGCGTCGATCCCGACATCGTGGTGCTCGACGATCCCGCGGAGCTGGCGCAAGGTCGTGATCCGCAGCTCGAGCGGGCGATTGCGGAAGTGCAAAAATCCTTGCAAGCCAACCCGCCGCAGCCGCCGAAAAAACCCGCCTACCCCATCCGTGTTCCGCAATAGACTGGCTGCCGTTTCGAAACGCTTATGAACAATGAACCACTCCCCGAGGCCCTCGCCACTGCTGCCGCCACCGGCGATCCCGCCGCCGTGCTGGCTGCGGCGCTGTCGCATTTCGACTGTCAGGCGGGGACAGTCCACCTGCTGCGCGAGGGTGTGCTGAAGCTCGCCGCGCACCAGAACATCCCGCCGCCCGTCGTGCAGATCGTCGAGACCGTGCCCATCGGCAAAGGCATCGCCGGCCTGGCTGCGGAACGCCGCGAGGCGGTGACGATTTGTAATTTGCAGACCGACAACAGCGGCCAGGCGCGTCCCGGCGCCAGGGCGACGGGGATGGAGGGTTCCCTGGCGGTCCCGATGCTCGCGGGCGGTGAATTGCGCGGGGTGGTCGGCATCGCCAAAGCCGGCGCCTACGACTGGTCGCCGGACGAAACGGGTCTGCTCACGCGCCTCGCAGGAGCGCTCGCTCAGCGCCTCGCTCCGGAATAAATCCATTGACGCATCCGAGCACGCCGACTATCAGCCCCACCGGCCAAATGAGGGTAACTCAACGTTCAGGGATACCGGTTTTTGTGACGATGACGCTCTTTGCGGTCATCGCGCACTCGCATCCCCTGATGGCGCAGGTTCCTGACCCGATCGCGCCCGCCCCCGAACCAGCCGCGCCGTCCGCAACTCCCACGCCGAAGACCGTGACCAATGCCGGCGAAGTGCCGCCGCTGGTCGAGCCGGTCTTGGATTTGCCCGCCACGCCCGCGGCGCAAATCGACGCGATCACCCTTTTCCCCAATCAGGGTGAAATCTCCGGCACCGGTTTCAACGATCAGCGTTTCGGTTACGTGCTGCATGGCGAGGCGCGCGCGGTTTACGACAGCAATCTTTTCATCCAGCCGCGCAACGAGCGGGAGGATTTCATTTTTCGGATCTCGCCGGGAGTGTCCGTGGGGTGGGGCGAATTCAAGAGTGAACTGACGGGGGGGGATAGCTTCCGCAATCGTTTCGAGCGCTCCGCGGGGAAGAATTATTTCTACGTCAATTATTCGCCGAGCTACACTTGGTACACGAATAATGGTGACCTTGACGCCTTTGACCAGGCCGCGCGGCTCGAAGGGGAGTGGGCCATTCAACGCCTGACGATCGGGGTGCGGGCGGGCTATGTGACGGAGACGGTGCCGGTCGAGGACATCGGTAACCTCGTTGCCCAGAAGCGGCTGACCGCGGCGCTGACCTCGACCTACGATTACAGCGGAAAGACCTCCTTCGAGTTCAATAATTTCTTCGCCGGTGTGTCCTACGACGGCATTGGCCAGGATTCCCGCGAATGGCGCAACGAGGATTGGATGAACTACCAGATCTCGCCGAAGATCCAGCTCGGTCTGGGGGGGACGGTGGCCTACGTGGAGCGCGATGCGGTGCCCGCGCAAAACTACGAACAGGCGCGGCTGCGGGCGATCTATGAAGCTTCGGAGAAGCTGAAGCTGAGCCTCACCGGCGGGGTGGAATGGCGGCGGTCGGAGGGCGAAGATAGCCAGACGCATGGAACCTTTGAACTCGATATGGCGTGGAACCCATACGAGGGCGCCTCCCTTTACCTCCAGGGCTATCGGCGGTCCGTGACCGGAGTTTCCCTGGGAAGTGAATACAATATCGCGACCGGGGCGGTGGCGCAGTATCGCCAGCGGCTCTTTCGCCGCTTCTTCTTTGAGATGACTGCGGAGTATCAAAACTCCGATTATCAGCAGGGCTCGGGCTCTTCCAATCAGGCGCGAACCGACGATCTTCTTTCCCTCCGCCCGGGGGTCGGCTTCGACATGGCGGCGTGGTTGAATTGCGAGATCACCGGGGAGTATCGCCAGAACGATTCGTCGGACGCGCAACGCGGGTACGATGCGACCCGGGCGATGGTGCGCTTCAATCTGCTCTTCTGAGCGGCGCGGCTAGGCGAGCATCGCGCGGAGATAGTCGGCGTAGGAGGTCTTGCCGAGCCCCTCGATCAGCGCGCGCAATTCATCACGGGTGATCCAGCCCTTGAGCAGGGCGATTTCCTCGATGCACGCGATCTTCAGCCCCTGGCGATTCTGGATGGCGCGGACGAAATCGGCGGCTTCGAGCAGCGAATCGTGGGTGCCGGTGTCGAGCCACGCGAGGCCGCGCCCGAGGGTTTCGACGTGGAGTTCACCGCGCTCGAGGTAAACGCGGTTGAGGTCGGTGATTTCGAGTTCGCCGCGGGGCGAAGGCTTCAGGCTGCGGGCGAGTTCGACCACCTGGCGGTCGTAGAAGTAGAGCCCCGGCACCGCGTATTTCGACTTGGGCTGCTTCGGCTTTTCCTCGAGCGAAACGGCGACGCCCTGGGCGTCGAACTCGACGACGCCATACGCTTCGGGATTCGAGACGTAGTAGCCGAAGATGGTGGCGCCGTGCTCCCGACTCGTGGCGGTGTGGAGCGTCTTGGAAAAGTCGTGACCGTAGAAAAGATTGTCGCCCAGCACGAGGCAGGCGGGCGCGCCCGCGAGGAAATCGGCGCCGATGAGGAAGGCTTGCGCAAGGCCGTCGGGCTTGGACTGCTCGGCGTAGGAAATCTCGAGGCCGAACTGTTTTCCATCGCCGAAGAGGCGGCGGAACTGGGGCAGATCGAGGGGCGTGGAGATGATGAGGATTTCCCGGATGTCGGCCATCATCAGGACCGAGAGCGGGTAGTAGATCATCGGCTTGTCATAAACCGGCATGAGCTGCTTGCTCACGGCGCGGGTGACGGGGTAAAGCCGGGTGCCGGAGCCGCCGGCGAGGATGATGCCTTTGCGTTTCATGGGGGATTGATTTACAGGACGCCGAGCCGCTCCTGGCGGTATTTACCGCTCGTGATGTTGGCGCTCCAGTCCTGATGTTCGAGATACCACACGACTGTCTTGCGTAAGCCGGTGGTAAAGGATTCGGCGGGCTGCCAGCCGAGTTCGCCGGTGATTTTCGTGCAGTCGATGGCGTAGCGGCGGTCGTGGCCGGGGCGGTCGGGGACGAAGGTTTTGAGCGTGGTGTAGCTCGTGCCGTCGGCGCGTGGGCGCAGCTCGTCGAGCAGCGCGCAGAGGGTATCCACGACGGAGAGGTTCGCCTGCTCGTTGAGGCCGCCGACGTTGTAGGTTTCACCGACCCGGCCACGGTCGAGCACGAGGCGGATCGCGGTGGTGTGATCGCGCACGTAGAGCCAGTCGCGGATGTTTTGCCCATCGCCGTAGATGGGCAGCGCGAGGCCTTCGAGCGCTTTCTGGATCATCAGCGGGATGAGCTTTTCGGGGAATTGCCGCGGGCCGTAATTGTTCGAGCAATTCGTGGTCAGCACCGGCAGGCCGAAGGTGTGATGGTAGGCGCGGACGAGATGGTCGCTGCCGGCTTTGCTCGCGGCGTACGGGCTGTTCGGGGCGAAGGGCGTTTCTTCGGTGAACGCCGGGTCTTGCGGACGCAGCGAGCCATACACTTCGTCGGTCGAGACGTGCAGGAAACGGAACGCGCTCTTTCTATCCTGGGCGAGCTGGGTCCAGTAAGTGCGCACGGCTTGGAGCAGGCGCAGGGTGCCGACGACATTGGTCTGCACGAAGGCCTCGGGGCCGTCGATCGAGCGGTCCACATGCGACTCGGCGGCGAAGTTCACCACCGCGTCGATGGCGTGCTCGTCGAGGAGTTTCGCGACGAGTTCGCTGTCGCCGATGTCCCCTGCGACGAAGACGTGGCGCGGGTCGTTTTCCACCGGCCGCAGGCTGGCGAGGTTGCCGGCGTAGGTGAGCTTGTCGAGGTTGACCAGCCGCTCGACGCGGTCGAGTTGCTGGAGGACGAAGTTCGCGCCGATGAACCCGGCGCCGCCGGTGACGAGGAGTCGCATGGTTAGCTCGCTTTCCAGTTCTTGAGCGCCCTGGCGATGGCATCGTGGACTTCGCTCATGACGATGCCGGAGGCGAGGAGCTTCGAGCTGTCGAGCACGCAGTTTGAACGCGGGGTCTTCGCGGCTTTCTGCATGAAGTCGGCTTCGTCGGTGAAGAACTCGAACTGCTTGTTCGACACGCCGCTCGCCTTGATGAGATCGACGACTTCGCGCGTCGTGACGGAGCCGGGATTGGTCACGTTGTAGATGCCGAAGGGGACGCGCTTTTCCCAGCACTCCCACGTCGCGCGGACGAATTCGTCGAGCTGAGACAAGGAGTTTTCCGCTTCGAGCAGCCGCTCGTAGCGCATGACCTTGGTGAGATAATTGCGGGGAGATTCGACTTCGTTGAACGGGATGCGCAACCGCCAGATGAAGCAATCTTTCGCGCCGGCAAGGATCTCTTCGCCGAGCGCCTTGGTGCCGCTGTAGAAGGAGCAGTTGTCCGTGCGAAAGGAAAAATTGGGCGTGTCGGTTTCGCGGAAGCCGGGGCCTTCCGGCCGGCGGCCGGTGAAAATGCACCCCGACGAGACGTGTCCCCATGGCGTGCCGGTGGCCTCGCAGGCTTCGCGCAGGATGCCGGGGAGGAGGGCGTTGCCGTTCAGGCATTCGGTTCTGTGCAACTCGCAGGCATCGACGTTTGGCTTGCCGGTGTAGCCCGCGCAATTGACGAGGAACGGCGGTTTGGCCGCACGCAGGGCCGCGGTGAGGGTCGCGACATTGTAGTAGTCGAGGTCCTGGCGTGGGAATACGCGGCAGGGGACGCGGAGCTTTTCGAGCAAGCGCTGATAAGCGCCGCCGACGTAGCCACTCGCGCCAAGAATCCAGATCGGTTGGGTCATAAATGAAATCGCCCGACGGCTCCGCGGGTCGATGAGGGAAGCGGGCGGCGAGCGCGGGTAGATTCGCAGGGCTCCCCTAAATGTCCATCCCGCGGCGCGCTCTTCTGCCGGCTTTCCTTCGCGCCGGTTTTGTCTATCGTCCCGCTTCCGTGCGGCCCAGCCGCATTTTTTTAACCCTCTTTGATCCCCAAAAAATATGAAGAATCAGAAAATCGTGGTCTGCGGCGGCGGCGGCTTTATCGGCGGCCATCTCGTGGCCGAACTCCTCCGTGGCGGACACACCAATGTGCGCTCCGTCGATGTGAAGCCGATCAGCCAGTGGTATCAGGTCGATGATCGCGTGGATAATCTCGTGCTCGATTTGCAGGACCTCCCGAGCTGCCGCACGGCGCTGCAAGGGGCGCGGATCGTCTATAATCTTGCCGCCGACATGGGTGGCATGGGCTTTATCGAAAATAACAAGGCGCTATGCATGCTGAGCGTGCTGATCAACACCCATCTGCTCATGGCCGCGCGCGAAATTGGCGCCGAACGCTTTTTTTACGCCTCCTCCGCGTGCGTCTATAACGCCGACAAGCAGCGCGACCCGAACGTGACGGCGCTCAAGGAGGAAGACGCCTATCCCGCGATGCCCGAGGACGGTTACGGCTGGGAGAAGCTGTTCAGCGAGCGGATGTGCCGGCATTTCCGCGAGGACTTCGGCCTCGTGACCCGCAGTGCGCGTTACCACAACGTCTATGGCCCGCTGGGCACCTATGCGGGCGGCCGCGAAAAGGCGCCCGCCGCCATCTGCCGCAAGCTCATCGAGGCGAAGCTCAGCGGAAAGCATGAGATCGAAATCTGGGGGGACGGGCGGCAGACGCGCAGCTTTATGTATATCGACGACTGCCTGAAGGGCACGATCGACCTGCTGCACAGCGACATCACCGAAGTGCTGAACGTTGGCAGCAGCGAACTCGTTTCCATCAATCAACTCGTCGATCTCGTCGAAGACATCGCCGGGATCAAAGTGCAGCGCCGCTACAATCTGAGCGCGCCCAAAGGCGTGAATGGCCGCAACAGTGACAACACGCGCATTCTCGAATTGATGAAGTGGGAGCCGCGTGTCCGTCTGCGCGATGGTCTTGCGAAGACCTATGCGTGGATTTACGACCAGATCGTCGCAGGCTCCTGATCGGAGCCCCCAGCTCGGACCGGGGTCGGATGGTGCACCCGAGGGGTTTTGTCCATCCTGCCCATAATATGACAGGGGCGGCCGCCCCGTTGGGTGAAGTGCTTCTGTAGTGGTCGATGGTCTTAATCCTGCTACCCTGCCCGCTTCGTGATCCGACACCCCTCATCCCACCGGCCTTTGCGCCTCCCCCGGCCGAATCGTCGGCTGGTGGTCGGACCCCGCCGCCCGGCTGCCTTCTGAGATGGTTGTGGGTTCCTCGCAGCGCCCCCCCGCTCTCCTCTCCTTCCGACTTGGATCCGTCTTGCCAGGACGGGCTTTTTCCGGCTCCCTCCAGCCGCTCCATCGACCATGCCCACTGTGAAAATGCCTCTCTTCACTCTCCGCCGCTTCCTCTGCCTCGTGCTGTGTTTGGGCGGTTTCGTTTCAGGTCGCGCCCCCACCCGGGCCGCCGATGCCGAAATCTCCTACCTCCTCGCGCCGAACGACGTCGTCGAGATCAAAGTCTTTCAGGAGGACGATCTGGAGGCCAAGCTCCGGATTTCCCAGAAAGGCACCATTACCTTTCCTTTGATCGGGCTCGTCTCCGTCGGAGGCAAGACTCCGCAGGATGCCGCCGCCGCCATTCGCGAGGCATTGGCCAAGGATTATCTGGTCAACCCACAGGTCACGGTGACGGTGCTGGATTACGGCAAGCGGCGTTTCACCGTGCTCGGGCAGGTGCAACGGGCGGGCAGCTACGACATGCCGGACCGCGAGAAGGTGACCCTGCTGGACGCCATCGCCATGGCGGGTGGTTACACGCGGATTGCCGATCCGGCCAAAATCACCCTCCGGCGCAAGAGCGGCGGCAAGGAAATCGTGTTGAAATTCAACGCCAAAGCCATCGCCCGCGATGGCGCCGTCGAGTCGGTCGAGATTCAACCCGGCGACATCATCACCATCGGTGAAAGTCTGTTCTAGCCCCCCGGCCTTCCTCACTCTCTGTGCCCCGGTTTGCATCGCCATGCACCGGCGGCGGTCTGGTCGAAAACACTATTCATGAAAAAAGCGTTAATCACCGGCATCACCGGCCAGGACGGCAGTTATCTCGCGGATCTGTTGCTGGCCAAAGACTACGAAGTCCACGGCATCATGCGGCGGGCGAGCACCTTCAATACTTCGCGCATCGACCATCTTTACGCCGATCCGCACGTCAATGGCGTGCGGCTCTTCCTGCACTACGGCGATCTGGCCGACTCGCTGAACCTGACCCGGCTGATCGACCGCACCGGGCCCGATGAGATCTATCACCTCGGCGCGCAGAGCCATGTGCGGGTCAGCTACGACATCCCGGAATACACCGGCGACATCGTCGCGCTCGGAGCGATCCGCATCCTCGAAGCGATCCGCGAGGCCAGGGTGCCGGCGCGATTTTATCAGGCCAGTTCGAGCGAGATGTTCGGGAAAGTGCAGGCCGTGCCGCAGATCGAGACCACGCCTTTCTGGCCCCGCTCGCCCTACGCCGTGGCCAAGGTCTATGCCTATTGGGCGACGGTGAACTACCGCGAAAGCTACGGGATGCACGCCAGCAACGGCATCCTCTTCAACCACGAGAGCCCGCGCCGCGGTGAGACCTTTGTGACGCGGAAGATCACCCGTGCGGTGGCGGCGATCAAAAAGGGGAAGCAGAAGGACCTTTACCTCGGCAACCTCGATGCGAAGCGGGACTGGGGTTACGCGCCGGAGTACGTCGAGGGCATGTGGCGGATGCTCCAGCAACCGGAGGGCGACGACTACGTGCTGGCCACCAATGAGACGCACACGGTGAAGGAATTTGTCGGGGAAGCCTTCCAACATGTCGGGCTCGACTGGCAGGAATTTGTGAAATACGACGCGCGTTACGAGCGGCCGGCGGAGGTCGATCTGCTGATCGGCGATCCGGCCAGGGCGAAGGAGAAGCTCGGCTGGGCTCCGGCGACCAAGTTCCGGGAACTGGTCAAGATCATGGTCGAGGCCGACCTGGAAGCCCTGGCCTGAACGTCGCCCGTGAAAACCGCGATCCGCCTGAAAAAGACCCCGCCCGGAACCTTGAGTTTTCCCACCCGAAGAAGTGAAGAGTAGCATTTCTCCATTGCCGGAAAGTTCCTCGCCGCCGATGCCCGCGTTTGGCGTGGAGATCTGCACGCGCGACCGCTGGGACGATCTCCCGGGAACGCTGCCCCGTTTAATCAAGAACAGTTCGCCGCCGGCCCGCCGGGCCGCCCGGTCGCTGACTTTTGCGAAGAACACCCTCAAACTGATGGCCGTGGCCGAACTCGCCGCGCTCGCGTGAACCACGGATGACCGCCGCCTACGCCTACCATTTGGATGCCGGGTCGCCCGCCGTGCAGTCGGGAAGGCCGCACTCCATTCTCCGCAATTTCCGGCAGCTCGGGGTGGAAGTGCGCGAACTCTTTCCGCTTTTGGAAGTCGGCGTCTGGCAGCGCAATTACCGCAAGATCAGCAACCGGCTCCTCGCCCGGGAATACCTGCTCGACCGCGATGAAACCCTGCTGCGCGGCTTCGCCGATCAACTGCACGCCGGGTTGCGCCGCACGGCTGCGCAGTTCGTTTTCAGCCCGAGCACGCTGCCGCTGAGTTATCTCGAAACCGATCTGCCCGTGACCTTCTGCGCGGATGCGCCCTTCTGCGCGATGGTGGATTATTACGGTTCGTTCACGCGCCTCAGCCGCCCGCAGATCGATCTCTCCGAAATGCTCGAAGCCCGCGTCATCTCCCAGGCTTCGCTCGCGGTTTATCCGACCCGGTGGGCGGCGGATCAGGCGATCCAAGGCTACGGTGCCGATCCGGCAAAGGTGGCGGTCATCCCGTTTGGCGCGAATTTTGGAAGTCGCAACCGGCCGGAGGAAGTCTTGCCGTGGATTGAGGAACGCGCCGCCCGGCAGCCGGTGCGGCTGCTTTTCGTCGGGCGCGAGTGGGAGCGGAAAGGCGGTGACATCGTGGTGGCTACGGCGGCCTGGCTGCGGGCGAAGGGGTTGGACGTGGAGGTCGATCTGGTCGGTTGCACCGTGCCTTCGCGGCACCGCCACCTCGATTATCTCCATCCGCACGGCCCGCTTTCGCCGCGGCGCCCGGAGCAGGAGCAGGCGCTGACGAAACTCTACCAGCAGGCGCATTTCCTTTTCGTCCCTTCCCGCGCGGAGGCCTATGGCATGGTCTTTTGCGAGGCCAATGCCTTCGGCCTGCCGGCCATCTCCACGGCGACGGGCGGCATTTCCGGCGTGATCCGCTCCGGGGTGAACGGCCATGCCCTGCCGATGGAGGCCCGCGAGGAGGACTACGGGCGGGTCATCCTCGACGTCATGGAGTCGCGCGAGAGCTACACCGCCATGGCTCAGAATTCCTTCCGGGAATTCGAGCAGCGGTTGAATTGGGAGACGTTCTCCCGCAATTTCCTGGCCAGGATCGGCGAGGCCAAATTTTCGGAGCTTGCTTCCCATGCCGGTGCTGGCCGTTCCAAAAATCCGCCATCCCCCGTGGAAATCCACTCCCCGGAACCGACCCATGAACGAGCGCCAGCGGACACTCCTCCCGCTCCCGCCGCGCCGCTGCGCGTGGCTTTCGTGGCCAATGACTATTTTGATCCGGTGCAGGTCGGCGCCTGGTCGGGACTGCCCTACTTTATCTGGCAATCCCTCGAGAAGCAGGGCGTGGAGATCCAGATCATCCGTCTCAGCAGCAGTCGCAACAAGGCGTGGCGCTGGTTGAAATTCGGCGCCGCGAAGCTCCTGGCCCGGCGACGCTACCTGCGGGATCGCGACACCGCGTTGCTCCGCTCCTATGCGCGGCAGATCGAGCGGGCGCTCGTCGGGCGGGAGGTTGATTTTTTGTTTTGCCCCGGCACCGCCCCGGTCGCTTACGTCGAAACCAAAATCCCCATCGCCTTTTGGGTCGATGCCTCCTTTGCCGGCATGGCGGACTTTTATGGATCGTTCACCCGCCTGACCAAAGGCAGCCTCGCCGAGGGGCACGCCTCGGATCAAGCGGCGCTCGAGCGCTCGGCGCTCGCGATTTATTCCTCCGATTGGGCGGCGGAATCCGTGCGCCACGCCTACCGCGTCGATCCGGCGCAACTGCACGTCGTCCGCTTCGGCGCGAATCTCAATCAAGCGCCCGACGAAACGCAGATCCGCGAAATCATCCGGCAGCGGGAAACGGAAACCTGCCGACTGCTGCTGGTGGGCGTCGATTGGGAGCGCAAGGGGGCGGGCATCGCCCTCGCCGCCCTCGACGAATTGGGAGCGCTCGGGGTCAGGGCCCGGCTCACCGTCATCGGCTGCCACCCGCCGCCGGGGCTGAAGTTGCCGCCCAATGTGGAGATCATCGGCTTCGTCAGCAAAGGCACCGAGGAGGGGCGGCAGTTGATCGAGCGTTACTTCCGCGAATCGCATTTTTTCTTCATGCCCACGCGAGCCGAGGCTTACGGACTGGTTTTTTGCGAAGCCAATGCCTTCGGGTTGCCCTGCGTGGCCACGGATGTCGGCGGAGTTCCCTCGATCATCGAGGATGGGGCGAACGGCTGCCTGCTCCCGCCCACCGCACCCCCGTCCGAATTCGCTGCCTGCATCATGGACATCTGGCGTGATCGCGAGCTTTACGAAACGTACGCGCTCAACTGTCACCGCATCTACCGCGAGCGATTGAACTGGGACTCCGCCGGGCGCAAGGTCGCCGAACTGCTGCGGACTTATCTGGCCGAGAAACGCCCCGCGATCTCATGAGCGAACATGCCCGGAAACGCGAGCGTTCCATCCTCGCCTTTTTTGCCACTTCGCTGGCTTCGCGCGGCCTCGGCATCGGCTGCCAGTTGTTGCAGGTGCCTATCGCCCTGCGCCTCCTGGGCAATGAAGCGTTTGGCCTTTGGGTCGCGCTCTTCGGCGTCGGCTTCATCCTCGCTTCCACCGACTTCGGCATCGGGCTCGGCGTGCAGAATAAGATCGCCGAAGCGCTCGGGCGCAACAATCGCGCAGCGGCGCGGGGCATCTTCGTCACCGGGCTGGTTTTCCTGCTCGGGATCATGCTGCTCTTCCTCGCGATCCTTGTGCCGGTCTGCCAGTTCAGCGATCTCTCCGGCATGCTGCGGATCACTGACCCGGCGGTGGCGGCGGCGACGCGCCCGGCGATCCTCGTCGTCGTCATGGTGTGGTGCGCCAATATCCCGCTCGGTCTCGGCCAGCGCCTGGCCTATGGCGCGCAACTCGGCTGGGCGCACAACGTCGCGCAGACGGCTTCGCAGGTCGTGTTGCTCGCCGCGGTGGCGCTTGGCGCGTGGTATCGCGTTGGCCTGACCACCTTTTTTGTCCTCACCTTCGCGACCGGCGCCGTGATCAATCTGGGCTTCCTGCTCTGGCTGCTCCGCCGCCTCGGGTGGCAGCGCCTCTCGCCGCAGTATTTCCAAACGCCGCTGCTTCGCGAACTGGCGCGGGTCGGCATCTTTTTCTTCCTCCAGCAGATCGCCACCATGGTGCTGTTCAGCGCCCCGCCGCTCATTCTTTCCGCGACGCTCGGCGCGGCGGAGGTCACGCCCTACAATCTCACCCAGCGCGTCCTCAATCTCTTCATGGTCGTGGCCAATGCCGTGCTGCTGCCGATCTGGCCCGCCTATGCCGAAGCCAAGGCGCGCGACGACTGGGCGTGGATCCGGCGCACGCTCTGGCGTTCGGTCGGCATCGTGACCGGCCTGGCGGTGCTGCCGATGATCGCCGTCGGCCCGTTCGTGCCGCAACTCATCGCGTGGTGGACGCGCGGGGAAGCCGTGCTCCCCGCGGCGCCGCTCGTCTGGCTGCTCATCGCCTGGAATGCCTTGACCGTGCTCCAGCAACCGTTCGGTTATTTCCTCGCCGGCATTTCCAGGATCCATCGCGCCACGGTCTATGCCTTTCTTTCCACCGCCACCGCGCTCACCGCGATCTTCCTGTTGCTGCCCAAATATGGTGTCAATGGCGTGCCGCTCGGCCTCATCGCGGGCTTCATTCCCTTCATCTTCGCCGGCAATGTCCTCGAATCGCTCTATGTCCTGCATCGACTCGGCAAACGCCAGGCCGCTGCCACCCCGCCACCTTCCACGCCTCCTGCGGAGACCGTGGCCCTGACCAACAACGTCAAAGTCATCCCATCACCATGAACCACCGGCCTTTCTCCCACCTCCGTGAAGCGCTGCGCCGTCGCCGGCCTGCGCAACTTTATTCCCTCTGGAAGCTCTGCGGGATCCTGGAGACACTCCGTTATCTCGCACAGCGCCTCCTCAATCTGCCGATCGTCACCCTGCGTCTGCCGGGCATTGCGCAGCCGATTTATCTCCGCCCGTTTACGAGCGACTGGACGGCCCTGCGCCACGTCCTCGAGGAGCGTGACTGTGATGTGCCGCTGGATCGGGAGCCTCGCTTCATCATCGATGGCGGCGCGAACATCGGCCTCGCCTCCGTGCTGCTGGCGAATAAATACTCGCGGGCGAAGATCCTCGCCGTCGAGCCGCATTCGGACAACGCCGTCCTGCTGCGCCTGAACTGCCGCGGTTATCCCAATGTCGAACTCATCTCAAGCGCGCTTTGGAGTTCCAATACCTACCTCGAAATCGCCAATCCGGACTCCGACATTCACGGCGGTTTTCAAGTGCGCGAAACCGGCTCCGTGCCAACCCCTGGCAGCTTTCACGCGGTGACGTTGACGGATCTCCTCCAGCGTGGGGGAGCGACGGAGATCGACTTGCTCAAGCTCGATATCGAAGGTGCGGAGACCGAGATTTTTTCGCGCGGGTATCAGGGCTGGATCGGTGGGGTGAAAACGCTGGTCATCGAAACGCACGGGGCTGCGGCGGAGAAGATCGTTCGTGACACGATGACGGCGGCGGGGCCATTTCGCTGTTCGCTGCGCGGGGAGAAAATCGTCTTCCAGCGCGAGGTCCCGGCCGCCTCGGAAGTGAACAGCGGAGCTGGGATTGGTCTTCCCGCATGATTTGCCTCCGGACACCATGCCCCGCCTGCCGATGATGCGTGTTGTTCAAATCAGCGCCACCGACGCCAAGGGTGGCGCGGCGCTCGCGGCGAACCGCCTGCATCGGGCGCTGCGCACCCAGGGCGTGGCGTCCACGATGTTCGTCGCCGAGACGATCTGGGAGGATGAAAACGTCCGTCAGTTCAAGATCGCCTCCCGACCGTCGCTAAATCATTTCCTCTACCGCGTCGCCCGCCGCCTCCAGCGGCGCGTGAGCTTTCCCGACGGCATGCTCTTCACCCTCGACTGGACGCTGCTCGGGGGGCTGCCGTTGCGCCAACTCCCGCCCGCCGATGTGCTCCATCTGCATTGGATCGCCGATTTTATCGATTTCCGCTCGCTCCCGCGACTCGCGAGCCGGGCTCCGCTCGTCTGGACGTTTCATGACATGAACGCTTTCACCGGTGGCTGTCATTACGACGGGGGGTGCGGACGGTTCACCGACCAGTGCGGCGCGTGTCCGCTGATGAAATCCGAGGACGTTCGCGATGTCACTTCCCGGGTCATCCGTCGGAAGATGCTGGCGCTCCAGTCGATTCCCGACTCCCGGCTCGTCGTCGTGGCGCCCAGCGAATGGATGGCCGGGGAAGTGCGCCGGAGCAGGATCTTCGGCCGCTTCGAGACGCGGGTCATTCCCAACGGCATCGACCTCGACGTTTACCGCCCGGTCGATCGCGCGGCGGTTCGCCAGCGCCTTGGCTTCGCGCCGGAAGATCGCGTCGTGCTCTTCGTCGCGGAAACGCTGCGGGACGGCCGCAAAGGCTGGGCGGCGTTGATGCAGACCCTCGCGCCGTTGCTCATCCAGCCACGGCTGCGCGTGCTGACTATCGGCAATGGCGATACGAGCACCATGTCCGGTCCGCAATATCGGCATCTCGGCCGGTTGGTCGATCCGGTCGCCATCCGTGATGCCTACAACGCGGCCGACTTCTTCGTCATCCCGTCGTTTCAGGACAATTTTCCCAACACGGTGATCGAGGCGCTGGCCTGCGGGACGCCGGTCGCGGGCTTCGCCACCGGAGGAATCATCGACGCCGTCGAGGAAGGGGAGTGCGGTCTGCTCGCGCCCACCGGTGATATCGCCGGATTCACGGAATGCATCCGCGCGCTCCTCGACGACGACGCCTTGCGACGCTCGATGAGCGTGGCCGCCCGCGCCCGCGCCGTCGCGCACTACGGCACGGCCCGTCAGGCGCAGGCGCACCGCGCACTTTATGAGGAATTGATCGAGGCCGGGCGGGGGACGCCGGCCCGGGTGGGAATACCCGCATCGCTCCCGCTGCCATCATGAGCGCCTCATCCGTGGCGGCTGATTCCGCTGTTTTTCCCTACGCGCTTTCAGTGGTCGTGTGTACTTACAACAACGCCCCACTCCTCGCGGAAACACTGGCGCATCTGCAAAAACAGCACGCGCCCGGCCGGCCCTTTGAAGTGCTGGTCATCGACAATAATTGCACCGACGACACCCCGCGGGTCGTCGAGCGATTCCAGCCGCACGTCGCGCATCTGCGCCGTATCGTCGAAACGCGGCAGGGCCAGATGTACGCCCGCGTGCGCGGTGTGCAGGAGAGCCGCGCGCCCTGGATCGCCTTCGTCGATGACGACAACCTGCTCGACCCCCGTTGGATCGCCGCGGCGTTCCGTTTGATCACAGCGCAACCGCGCTGCGACGCGTTTGGCGGCAAGGTGGTGATCGATTGGGAGGAACCTCCGCCCGCCGACATCGCCCGCCGCGCTTATGCCTATGCGGCCACGGACCTGGGCCCCCGCGCCCGGCGGCTTGCGGGTGACGAACGCTGGCGGCTCCGCGGCGCGGGGTTGGTCTGCCGCAAAGCGGCGCTCGAGCGCTGTGGCTGGCTGGACTGGCAGGTCTGCACTGGCCGCGCGGGCCGCGGCACGATGTCCGGCGACGACACGGAACTCGTCATGCGCATCGCCCGCGCCGGCGGGGAACTTTGGTACGAGCCGGCCTGCCAGTTGCAGCACCGCATTGCCCGCCGCCGCCTCACCTGGAATTATCTGCGCTCGCTGCATTTCAGTTTTGCCCTGGCCGTTCCCCTCCTGCTCGGTTTGCGCTCGCACGGTTCCCTCATCGAGTGGGCCGGTCGGCTGGTCATGCTCTTCATCCGGCGCGCTTACTGGCTGACGCGGCACAGTCTGCGTGGCTTGCGCGACCCGGATGCGCGGGCCACGGCGGTGCTCAGCCTGGACACCCTGCACGGGTCCTTCCGCGGCGTGGCCGCGGTGGCCCGCATGAGCCGGGCAGAACGAAGCGCCTGGTTGGGCGCCTCCAGCGCGGTGGTGGCCGAACCGTCCGCGTTGCGTGTGCTGCATGTGCAAAATGGCCGGATGTATGGCGGCGTGCAGCGCATGCTCGCCTGCCTCGCCGCCGAGCGCGCGCAGTCCCCGCGCCTGGAGTCGGTGTTCGCCATTTGCTTTTCGGAGCGCCTCGCGGTGGAACTCGGGGTCTCCGGCGCGCAGGTCGAAGTGCTCGGCCCGGCGCAGATCAGCCGGCCCTTGCAATGGCTGATCGCCGGTTGGCGCCTGAGCCAGTTGCTGGCGCGGGAGCGCTTTGCGGCCGTGGTCTGCCACGGCTCGTGGCCGCTCGCGCTTTTCGGTCCCTCCATCCGGCGGCGGCGGGTGCCGCTCGTCCTCTGGATGCACAACGACACCAAAATCCGCAACAAGAACCTCATCGAAATTCTCGCCAGCCGCAGCCGCCCGGATTTGGTCATCGCCAACAGCGCCTTCACGGCGGCCAGCCTGCCGCTGCTTTTCCGCCAGCCGCCGCCCCACCTCGTGCTGCCCTGTCCAGTGTCGCGTCCCGCGGTGGCGACGGATCGGCGCGCCGCGCTGCGCGCGGAATTGTCCACCCCTGCGGACGCCGTCGTCATCGTCCTCGCCGGCCGGCCCGAACCGTGGAAAGGACATGCCGAATTGCTCGACGCCCTGGCTCGGCTGCGCGAACTGCCGAACTGGGTTTGCTGGATCGTCGGCGGCGCGTTCACCGCGGAGCAGACGACGTTTTTGGCGAGCCTCGAAAGCAGCGTGGAAGAACGCGGAATCTCCGCCCGCGTGCGCTTCACCGGCCAGCGGGAGGACGTCGCCGAATTGCTCGCCGCCGCGGATCTTTTCTGCCAGCCCAACGTCACGCCCGAACCTTTTGGCATCGTCTTCATCGAGGCGCTCTACGCCGGACTGCCGGTGGTCACGACCGATCACGGCGGCGGGCGGGAGATCGTGGATGCTTCGTGCGGACGGCTGGTGCCGCCCGGCGATCCCGGCGCGCTGGCCGGAACCATCGGCGAACTCGTGCGCGATGGCGAGTTGCGCCGCACGCTCAGTCGGGGAGCGTTGCCGCGCGGCTTGCAGATTTCCGACCCGTCGCGGGTGCTGCCCGCCTTGCAGGTGGTGCTCTCGCGATTCTCGCCCGGCGGGGCCGCGCCGCGGATCCCATCCGCCGCCGAGCCGGGAGCCTTCAAGCTGACGCCGCATGGATAATCCCGCCCGATCCGCGTCTTCCACCCCCAACCTGGAGCCTCGCTAAACACGAACATGCTGCACCCGCCGACCATCTGGCACTCTTTGTTGGAAGCGACTCTTTCGCTCAGCGCGCGACTGAATCAGCAGGCGACTGGCGGCTGGTATCAGCTCGGCCTGTTGCGGCTGATGGGCGTGAAAGTCACCGGCCCCGTGGCCATCGCTCCCGGCACCAGTTTTCTCGGCGCGGGCAATTTGCAATTGGGGCGCTACGTCACGATCGGCGCCGATTCCCGGATCGTGAGCTGGGCGCCGGTGCGCATCGGCGATGATTTCATGGCGAGTGATTCGCTGACCATCAACAGCGGCGGGCATGATCCAGTCACCCTTCAGCCGCAAATCGCGCCCATCCAGGTCGGCGACCGGGTCTGGTGCGGAGCCGGCGTGACGATCTGCTCCGGCGTGACGATCGGCGACGATGTCGTGATCGGCGCGCGCTCCCTGGTCACCAAATCTTTGCCCTCCAATTGCATCGCCTACGGCAGCCCGGCCAAGCCCGTCCGCCCGCTGGAACGCTCGCAGCCCCGCGTCTGGTCGATGTGGCCGGAGCGCGCGGCAGGCGGGCATTTGGAAGGCGCCTCGAATCTCAAACGCTGGCTGCATTGGTTGCGCGCCCGGATCTGAATGCCCACCGCCCTTCACCCCTCATCACTCGAAGCACCGGCCGCGGGCGGGCTGCGCGATACCCCCAGAGTGGGCTTCGGCATCGTCGTCTTTTACGCGCTGGCCGCATTTCTCGTCGGCCTGGTGCGCAGTTGGGGAATTCCGCTGGTGGGATTGATGCCCGTGGGAGAGTTGATCCTCGCGGGAGTTTTGGGGCACGCTGTGCTCTGGGTGGCCATCACTCGCCGACTGCCGGCGCCACTCCCATCCCCACGGGTGCTGGGCGTTCTCGTCGCCTGCCAGATGGTTTCGTTCGCGAGCTACATTGTCGCCGATTTCTGGCGGGACAGCGCGCCGGTCGATATGCTGCGCGGCTGGCTGCGGATGGTCTTCATCCTCATCGATATCGGCGGGCTTGCGCTCCTTTTCGGAGCCAGCGAACGCTCGTTTGTGTGGATGATGCTCGGGGCCGGTTTCTCTGGCTTTCAAGCGCTCATCATCCCGCCTTTGTTCAACGAATATTGGAAGTTTGGTTTCGGCTATCCGCTCACCCTGCTGGTCCTCCTCGCCGTGCCGCGGTTCCTGGGATTCTGGGCCTCCCTCCTGGCTTGCGTAGGAATGGGAGTGCTGCACGCCGCGCTGGATTTCCGGAGTGCGGGCGCGATCTGCATCGGCCTGGGTGTGCTCAACGGCCTCTTTGTCGTGCCGCAACAAGTGCGCAAAATCCTCGTCGGTGCGGTCGCCGTCGTGCTCCTCATTACCTCGCCGTGGACGGCGCCCATGATGTTTGCCGACACCGACGGACGGGCAAACCGCTCCAACGTCGAGCGATCGTCGATGATGCAGGCGGCCTGGGAAGGATTCACGGAATCGCCCCTGATTGGCCACGGCTCCTGGTTCAGCAATTCGGACGTCATGGACAATTTCCTTCTCATTCGTTCCCAAAAGGCATCCCTGGCCGGAGGAGGCATGGGCTTCAAGGACGACGATTTCGAGGGCGTCGCCATCCACTCCCAGATCCTCGTTACGCTGGCGGAAGGCGGGTTTTTTGGCGGAACATTTTTCTTTGTCTATGCCGGGTTCATTTGCTGGGCGTTTTGGTTTTGCCTCGTGGAGACTCCGTGGACCTGGCTCACGCCTATGCGGATCTTCGTCCTGTTCTCCAGCTTTTGGGACGTGTGGATGAGCGGCTTCACCGGTCCGATCCGGGTGAATATCGCGATGACGGCTGTCCTCATTTCAGTCCTTTGGGCGGAGCGCCAAAAATTGCGCGCCGCTCGTCGCCAGCCAGCCGAAACGGAAGACGATCCGGAAAACCTTTCCCTGCTCGGCGCAACCTCATCCCGCAGCGGAGCGGCCCGGACATTATGAAAAGTCGCCGCGTCTGTCTCCCGAATATCGGTTCCCGATTCTAGATCCCGATGCTTTTCACGTCCTCCGAGTTTCTCGTCTTTTTCCTGGTCGTCTTCGGCCTCTACTACCTGCCGCCCCTGGGGCGCTGGCAGGTGCCGCTGCTCGTCGCGGCCAGTCTTTGCTTTTACGCCTGGCACACGCCGATGCTCCTGATCCTGCTGACCATCTCGATCGCCATCAACGCGGTCGGGAGCTTTCAAATCGCGCGCCGGCCCCTGAATCAGGCCCTGTGGTGGGGCATCGGTTGTGTCGTCGCCAATCTTTCGATGCTCGGCCTGTTTAAATACGGCGCCCTCGTGGCCGGATTGTTGGCCGACGCCCTAGCTCTCCCGACTGGCCCGGAGAGCGCGCTTTCATTGATCCTCCACCTGCCGCTGCCCATTGGTATTTCGTTCTACACCTTCGAGGGCATCAGCCTCGTGGCGGACGTGCTCAAGCGCCGGAAGAAGGCGGTGCCGGGGAAGGCGGACCCGGAACTCGCCCTGATCGTGCATCCTTCCCCGACCCAGCACTTTCTCCGCACCTCCTTGTTCGTCGCCTTCTTTCCCCACCTGATTGCCGGCCCGATTTTGAAGGCGTCGCACTTCTTTCCCCAGATTGGGCGGAAATATTTTCGGGACATCGCCTGGGCGCCCCCCATTGAAACGCTGATCATCGGTTATTTCCTCAAGCTCGTCGTGGCCGACAATCTCAAGGATTTCACTTTTTGGATCGGCTACCCATTCTACCAAACGCTCAGTCCGTTGACCGGCGTCGTGCTGCTCTTTGGCTATTCGATCCAGATCTTCGCGGATTTCGCCGGCTACTCCCTCATCGCGATGGGGCTTGGCCGGTTGTTAGGCTACGATCTGATTAACAATTTCAATTTCCCCTACATCTCCCGCTCGCTGTCGGAATTCTGGCGGCGCTGGCACATTTCACTTTCCACCTGGCTGCGGGATTACCTCTACATCCCCCTCGGCGGCAATCGTTTCGGCGAGGCGCGAACCTATGTGAACCTGATGGTGGTCATGACGCTCGGCGGGCTTTGGCATGGCGCGGCCTGGAGTTACGCCGTCTGGGGTGTTTATCACGGCGCGGGTCTCGCCCTGGAGCGCTGGGTGATGCAATGGCCATTCGTCAAGAAGGCCAGCGCGACTCCACGGACCGGTTGGCCGCGCCTGTTCACGGATGGATTCCTCACGCTCTACGTTTTTGGCTTCGTCACGCTCGGCTGGCTGCTTTTCAAATTGCCCAATGGTTCGCAGGCTGCCGATTTCCTCATCACCCTGGCCTCGAACCGGCAGAACCCTTTCGACTCCTCCCGCTGCGCCGCGGTGCTGCTCTTTTCGTTGCCTGTCGTCATCTATCATCTGGTCCACTATCCGGATTCACCATTCGAAGCGCTGCAACGGCATCGGTGGTGGCCCGCGCTGCGCCAGGTCTCCGTGGGCATCGCCCTTGTTTTCATCATCCTTAACAGTGGTTCCGCAACCGACTTCATCTATTTTCAATTCTAGGCGCCGTCTCGCGTTTGTCTTTGTGCCTGCACTGCTGATCCTCCTCGGCTACGCTGCCGCTATCCGCTGCGGGTGGGTGCCGCCGACCGATGGCTTCCAGGTGCGCGACAAAAATCGCATCAAGAGCGAGCGCTACCTGCTGGATTCCCAACTCCAACCCGAGGCGGTCGTGGTCGGCAGTTCCCTCGCGGCGAATCTCCCGACGCAGGAAATTTCTCCGCAGGTTTTCAATCTCGGGCTGGCCGGGGATTCGGCGTGGACCGGGCTGGATCTCATTCAGGGACGGCCTGCCTTTCGCCCGCGGATCGTGGTGGTCGAGGTGAGTGATTTGCTGCTGCGCTCGTCGGATCGCGAATTTGTCCACGGCCTTGTCGATCCTCCGCGCATGGCGCTGCGCAAGGCCTGGCCGATGTTTCGGACCGAATATCAACCTGTCGGAGTCGTGCTGAAAGAAATCGGGCGCTGGCAAAAACGCCGGAAATCAGCGGCCAGCGCCCCGCCACCATCGGGCGTCCTGCCCGTGACCGAACGCCTGATCGAACAGGCCCGGCGCACTGGCGAGGGTGGTCTCGAAGCGGGTGAAGAGCAGCGGCTGAAGGAGGCTTGCGGGCGTTTGCGGACGAAGATCGAAGAGTTGCAAAAGAGCGGACTGCGCTGCGTTCTCCTCGATGTGCCCGGCGAGGCCGGATTGGCCACCACGCCCCGGGCCAAACAGCTCGCGGCGCTCTTCGATCAGGAATTTCCAGCCGCTCAGTTCACCTGGATTCGTCCGGCGGCCGATTTCAAAGCCGCGACCTGGGACGCGGTTCACCTCATCCCGGAAGATGCGCTCAACTATGCCCGGCACCTTTGTCATGAACTGGAACGCTAAAGCGCCAGCCAACCGGGCGCGGCTCCGCGGCTCGTGATGAAGTCCGGGTCCGAGACCGTTTCGTCAACGATCGTGGTCCGCACGATGATGGGGATTCGCAACGTCGATCTCGCCCTGCAGTGCCTCGGCAGCATGAAGGCTCTGGTGCGGCATCCGTTGGAGTTTGCGATCCACGACGATGGAACTCTGCATGCGGAGGCGCGTGCGCGCCTGCGGGAAAATCTCGGGCCCTGCACGTTCGTCGATCGCGTCCAGGCCGGCGAAGAAATCGCCGAGCGGCTCAAAGCGCATCCGCGGTGCGCAACATTCCGGAACGAGCATCTCTTCGGGCTCAAGCTTTTCGATGTGCCACTGCTCTCCGCCAGACGGGCCGTGTATTGCGACACCGACATTCTCTTCACCCGCCCGATCGAGTGCCCGGCATATTTTCTCGGGGAAGGCCACCCGTTCACGGCGATGCAGGATTTGAAGGAGTCATATTCGGTCCGGTTGGCGCAGTGGCCGATCCTCCGCCGCCGGGGCATCCGGCTCGCCAGCCGGGTCTGTGCCGGGATGATCAGCCTGGACCCAGGCACGCTGGATCTGGATTTCATCGAGTGGCTGCTCGGGGTCGATGCGGAGATCGGGCTGTTCAGCGGCTTCCCATTTTGGGCGGAGCAGACGATCTACGCCGCGCTCGCGGCGCGCACCGGCTGCGTGTGGATTCAGCCGGAGGAATGTCTGGTGGCTCATCGGTCGAGCTTTGCCCGGACTCAGGGCGCGGCCATCATTCATTTCGCCGGCTTTTCGCGGCCGCTGCTCGCAGGTGTCTATGCCCGACTCCAACTTGCGGAAGACGATCGCCCGGCCCTCCGGCTCGGGACGGTGCCGACGCCGGAGTGTGGCATGTGGCGGCGGCTCCAGAGCGGCGTTCGCACGCGATTCTTTCTCCGCGAAGAACCACCCCATCTACGCACCAAATGAACCAGTCGCCGGAGCCGCCCGCCCGCACCATGCCTGAAAATCCAAGGAAGGATGCGACCCCGCGCCGCCGGTCAGGTACGCGTAACAAACCGCCGTTGTTGGGCCTTGCCTTCGGAGGGGCGCTTCTGGCAGGTTCTCGCGTCCTTTTTGGAGGCATCCCCGCTGCTTTCGGGCGGGGGACATTTTGACGACTCAAACCACCAATCCATCGGGAAACAAGGTCGCAACTCCGAACCAGCAGCGCCTCCTGGTCGTGACTCCGACGCTGGGTGTTTCCCCTTATCTCGACGAGACGGTGCGCGGCGTGACTTCGCTGAAGATCCCGTATCTGCATGTCTTTTCGTGCCCGCGACCGGTCGTGGCCCAGCTCAAGGAGCGTTATCCGCACGCGACCGTCGTGGCGGATGCAGGCAAGGAAGCCGGTCTTTACGGAGCGATCAACGTCGCGCTGCAAGCCGCCGGGGAAGACTGGCAATGGTTCACCTACATCAATGACGACGACGAACTGGCGCCCGATTTTTCCGCGGTGGCGCAGCGCCATTTTGCCCGGGCCGAGCCGGAGCCGATCGTCTATGGCAATGTGCGGGTGATCGACGAGAGCGGCGGGACCACCCATTTTTTGACCACGGAAAGATCGCCCCGTTTCATCCCGGCGCTGCTGCGGGCCGGGATCAGCCCGCTCAACCAGCAAGGCATGCTCTTCCGCCACGATGTGGTGCGTGAACTGGGCGAATTCAACACGCAGTATCGAATCTGCGCCGATCTCGATTTCTGGGCGCGGGCGCTCGCCGCCGGATATCGTTTTCGCTACTACCCGGTGGAAGTCGGGCGCTTCCGCATCCGGCGCGGCCAGATTTCCGGAGATGTGAACCTCACCAGCCGCGAGCAGGATGAGATCGCCTGCCGGCTCTTTCCCGACGCGGGTGGGGCGCTCGATCGGTGCGTGGCGAAGTGGCGTTACCGGGTGTGCAATTTACCCCGCTATCTCGTGCGCAGCCGCCAGCTGGGCTGGATCTCAAGTAACCAAATTCTCTCGGGCGGAGGCCGACCGGACTGATCGAACGTGCGCTGATCCTCAACGATTATGCCCACGTTAGCGGCGGCGCGACCGCGGTGGCGATCGCGTCCGCGCGCGGGCTGGCGGCGCGCGGGATCGCCACCACCTATTTCACGTCGATCGGGCCGATCGATGCTTCGCTCCTCGACGTGCCCGGTTTGCGCGTGGTTTGTCTCGATGGTCAGGAGATCGGGCGGGACTCGAATCGCCTTCGCGCCTTCACGAGCGGTCTGTGGAATAAACCCGCCCGGCGGGCTCTGGATCGTGAATTGGCGAGGTCCGATCCCGCGGTGACGGTCGTGCATATGCACATGTGGACGAAGGCGCTTTCGCCCTCGGTGCTGCACCTCGCGATCCGCCGCGGGTTCAAAGTCCTGATCACCCTGCACGATTTTTTCATCGGCTGCCCCACCGGTGGCTTGTTCCTGCACCAGACCGCGGAGCTTTGCCCGTACGTCCCGCTCTCCTGGGATTGCGTGAGTTGCTCCTGCGACCGCCGGAATTACGGGCACAAGCTCTGGCGGACCGCCCGCACCGTTTTGCAAAACCACCTGCTGCGCATCCCGCAGGGCGTCGCCCACTTCGTCGGCGTCTCGGAGATGAGCGCGAACCTGATGCGCCCGTGGCTGCCGCCGGACCGCCCGATGACGGTGGTCCGCAATCCGGTCGCGACCGTCGATCTCGGTCCGGCCCCCGTGGCCGAGTCGGCGCCGTTCCTTTTCATCGGCCGATTCTCGGTGGAAAAAGGCGTGCTGCTCGCGGCGCAGGCCGTGCAGCGGCTGGGTGTGCCGGCGGTTTTCATCGGCGACGGGGAACTGGCTGCCGAAGCGCGTGCGCTTTGTCCCCACGCGACCTTCACCGGCTGGCTCTCCGCCGAGGAGATTCGCGGATGGTTGCATCGCGCGCGTGCGCTGCTTTTCCCGCCGCTGTGGTATGAGACGCTGGGCTTGGTGGTCGTCGAAGCGGCGGCAGCGGGCGTGCCCGCGATCATCTCCGACCGTTGCGCGGCGACCGACTTTCTCGGCGATGGCGAGCGCGGCCTGCATTTCGAGCACGGCTCGCTCGACGCGCTCTGCGCGGCGATCACCCGCCTGCAAGATCCCGCTCTCGCGGCGCGGCTCGGGCGCGCCGCCTACGACTGGCACTGGCAGGATCCGTGGACGACGGACCGGCATGTGAGCAGTCTGCTGGCGCTTTACGAGGAGGTGCTCGACGCGGATCACGCATCGGTGGTTTCCGCGTGAAGGTGCTCCTCGTTTCCCAGCCTGCGTCGGATGGCGTCTTCCGCCATGTGGAAGGGCTGGCAGATTATCTCATCGCGCAAGGCATCACCGTCCACCTGGCCTATTCGGATCGGGAGGCTTGCGACGAACTCCGGCCGTTCGTCAACCGAGTCGCCGCGGCGGGAGGGCGCACGCTGAACCTGCAAGTCGGCAACGGCCCCGGACCGGGCGACCTGCCCGCGTTGTGGGCTTTGCACCGCTTGATCCAAGAGACGGCCCCGGACATCATCCACGCGCACAGTTCCAAGGCGGGTGGACTCGTGCGGGGGATGGCGTTCCTGGGTTTGCGGCAGCGCATTTTTTACACGCCGAACGGCTACTTCCGCATGCACGCGCCCGACGGCCTCAAGGCGCGCGTCTTCCACGCGATCGAGCGGCTGCTGGGCCGCCGCGGCACAACAATCAACGTCTCGCAGGACGAAACCGCCTTTGCCCGGGACCGATTGCGCATCCCGGAAGCCAGTCGCCGGATGATTGCCAATGGGGTGGACTGCGCGCGCTTCCGCCCGGCCACTCCGGATGAAAAGGGGGAGTTGCGCACCCGGTTCGGCGTGTCCCCGGACGCGCTGGTGCTCGGGACCGTCGGGCGTTTCTCCGCCCAAAAAGACCCTCTCACGACCTACTCCGCCCTCTTCAAGGTTCTGCCATCTGTGCCGAATCTGGTCTTCGTTCATCTGGGAAAAGGCGAACTGGAGCCGGAAGTGGATGCGCTGCTCGCCGCGCAGGGGCTTGCCGGGCGGTGCCTGCGCCTTCCCTATCTCGCCGACACCGCCACCTTTTACCGCATGCTCGATGGTTTTGTGCTCGCCTCGCGGTACGAAGGAATGTCCTTCGCGGCGATTGAGTCGATGGCCAGCGGCCTGCCGCTCATCCTCAGCCAGGCGCCGGGCAATCAGGATTTCGCCCACTATGGACTCGATCGCATCTATTGGACTCCGCCGGAAAATCCGGAGGCGCTTGCCGCTGCCATCCTTGCGTGGCATCGGCGATCGACTTCCGACAGCACTCTGCCTAACCACCGAGCGGTAGCGGTCGAACAGTTCTCCGTGGAAACCGGCTATGCGCGCCTGGTCGCTGGGTATCGGAAAGACCGCAAGACGTTCCGCGACTGCTCTTTCAGTCACCTCGGTCCCGCGGACCGCTCTCGTGGCGGTGCCGATCATTAGTTTACGAAGAATTGTCTCTCGTTTTTGATCCATTTATGATTCATTCTCGGCCATGAGAAAAGCTTCGCTGATGGAGCGCGTACAAGCGCGCGCTCCCGCCTACTGGCCTCTGATGCGGGAACAGCCCCTTTGGGCTGTGATGTTTGCCTTCTCCCGCATCAATGCAGCGCGCGGCTTGGAGCGACTCATTTCATCCGCGGGACACAAAAAGCCGGAAAACGTCAATCACACCGCCTTCCCGGAGTTGGATCTTCAACGGGCGGTTTCGAGCCTCATTGAGGATGGAGTTTACCAAGGTTTGCGGCTGCCGGAGCCGGTGATCGAAGAAATCGCCGCCTTCGCCGAGGTGAACCCCTGCTTTACAAAAAAGGAACCGAAAAAAGGATTTTTACCTCGCAACTACCGCGATGCGAATAAGGAGCGGGAAGCGGACATCCTCGCGGCGTTTTATTTTGAAACGGTCGAACGTTGCCCGGCGGTGATGAAGCTTCGGCGGGACGAAGCACTCAAAAGCATCGCTTCCGCCTATTTGGGGCAGAGGGCCATTCTCATCCGCACCCGGCTTTGGTGGAGCTTTCCGGCGGAGCGCATCTCGGAGGGGGATCTGCACATGGCGGCGCAGAATTGCTATCATTTCGACATCGACGGATGGCGCACGCTGAAATTTTTCTTCTACCTAACACCGGCTAATGAAGGCGCGGGGCCGCATCAATACATTCGAGGAAGCCATCGCCGTCGCCGTTTGCAGGATCAGTTTAGCCTCACCACCGGGCGTCCGACGCCGCAACTCGAGCGCTTCTACTCCCGGAAGGAATTCCTCACAATCACCGGAGAGAAAGGGCTGGGCTTCGCCGAGGATCCCTTTGTCTTTCACACCGGTACGGTGTGCCGCGATCAGCCACGTCTGATGCTGGAAATTGGCTTCGGTGTTTCTGCCGCGAACCCGGCCTACCAGAAGCCCGATTTTATTTACGGTCGATTGGGCTGAAACGGGTCCGCGGTCTCTCCCCATAACGGATTGCCGTGATCCGCTCAGCCCGGCCGCTCGGGAGCGCCGTAAACCCCTTCGCCGTAGCTGCCTGACGAGTAGTGGTAATAGTAGTCCCGCCCGCCCGCCGGCGGAAGTTGGTTGAGGACCAAACCCGCCAGCGCGGCGCCGGCGTCGGCCAGTTTCAAATGTGCGCGGGCGGCGGCCTTGCGCGGCGTGCGCGCCGCATGCAAGACGAGGACGACCGCATCCACCGCCCGGACGAGCAGGAGGGTGTCGCTCACGGCATTGACGGGCGCGGTGTCGATGACCACCCGGTCGTAGTGCTCAGTCGCCAGACGAAGCATCTCCCCGAAACGCGGGCCGGCGAGCAATTCCGCCGGCTGTTTCGGACGGAACCCCGCGGTCAGTACGAAGAGCTTTGGTTGCCGCGCGGCCCGCGCAGCTTCACCGAGCGAAACCCGATCCAGCAGGACATCGGCTACGCCAGCGTGCGGTGGCTGGGCGTCGAAGAAGAGGCGTTCGAGCGCCGGGAGCCGCATGTCCGCATCGATCAAGAGCGTGCGCAGTCCCTGTTGTGCGAGCGCGATGGCGTAGTTGGAGGCGCAGAAACTCTTTCCTTCGCCCGGAACCGCACTGGTGAAGAGGAAGGACCGCCGCTCAGTGGGGGGAGCGAGCAAGGCTAGCGACGTGCGCAGGGTGCGGAAGTTTTCGGCCGCGGCCCCATGCGGTTCACGCAACACCGGCAGGTTTTCCTCACTTTTAACAGGCGTCGAATCGCGCGGAACAGACCCGAGCGCCGGCAGGTTGAGAAATTTCTCCGCCTCGTCAACCGTGTGGAGCGACCTGTCCACGGCCACGCGTCCGACGGCGAATCCGCCGCCGACCATCCCGCCCGCCATCAGGGCGAGTGCCAGGACCAACTTTTTGCGTGGTTTGGCCGGAGCGGCCGGTTGGGAGGAAGGAGAAATCACGCGCACCGTCTCGGGACCGATGTTCTTGGTGACGTCGGTTTCATTGAGGCGCGTGAGCACGGATTGGTAGAGTGTCGTATCCGATTCGACGGCCCGCGACATGGTTTCGTAGTCGATCGCGAGCCGGCCGAGTTCGAGAGATTTCACTTCCTGCTCCCGCAGGGCGTCCTCAAATTTCTGTTCGGTCACGCGCGCCGACTCCACGGAAGTAGCCAGACCGTCGGCCGCGATCTTGATCGCCCGATCCAGGCCCGCGCGGAGTTCCTCCAGCCGGCTCTGCGCCTGAATGTACTTCGGGTGTTTCGATTTGTAGCGCTGGCTGAGATTGGCCAATTCGGCTTCCTGCGCCGTGAGATTCCTTTTTTGATCGAGCACGATCGGGGCGCTCGCGATGCTGGCGACATTGAGCAGCAGGTCGGGTCCTTTGCCGGTCAGTCCACGCACTTGCGAATAATCGGACTCCAGGCGGAGCCGCGCCGTTTTGGCTTCGGTGACTTTGGCATTGAGTTCGCGCAACCGGGCGTCGGTGATGTTGCGCGATTCTTCGAGGGAGACCGCCTTGGTTTTCTCGCGATACTCCTGCAACGCTTCCTTGGAAGCCTGAAGCTTGGTGTTCAGGCGCTTTACTTCGCCCATCAGGAAATTGTTGGCCTGGCGGGTAATCTCCCCATGCGTCTCGAAGACCTGCTCCCGATATTCCTCGATGATGACATTGGGCAGGACGCCGGCCACCCGCGGATCGATCGCCTGGGCCTTGATGCTAATGAGCCGCGTTCCCCGGACCAGGCTGACTGACATGCCTTGGGCCAGCTTATAAATCAACGCGCCCTCGTCGGCGGGCTGCCCGTCGCGCATCTTTAAGCCGAGGGCTTCGCCCGTCAGGCCGAGTTTGGGATTGCGAACCACGCGCGCCAGGAGGGTCCAGTTGCTCAGGTTCTGTTCGAGCGTCTTGAGCGCTTCGACACTTTCCAGGTTCTCGCTGTCGATGCCATCAATTTTTACGACCCTCCGCTCTGACTGCCCCACCTGGATGACCGCCTGACCCTCGTAAATTTTGGGCGTCCACCACAGGTAGAGCAATCCAAGCGACAAACACGCGGCCATGCAGCCCAGCACGACCCACACTTGACTGCGAAGTGTGTAGTAGAAGCCTACGAGGTCGATCTCCGTGGGAGGTTCGCTGGTCGATGGTGGGCGTGGATTCATCGGGGAAATTTTGCGTGCATGGGTTGATATTTCCACGGGGTGGTCTTCAGGCCGCGTTCTTATTTTTCACGAAAGTCATGAACATGATTTGGAAATCGAGGAGAACACTCCAGTTCTCGAGATACCACAGGTCGCACTTGATGCGCTCGTTGAGATCGGTGTCTCCACGCAGGCCGTTGACCTGCGCCCAACCGGTGATGCCGGGTTTGGCGTTGTGGCGCGCGTTGTAGTGCGGGATCTCGTGCTTGAAATTGCGAATCAGCTCGGGCCGTTCGGGGCGCGGCCCGACGAGGCTCATCTCCCCCTTGAGGACGTTCCAGAATTGCGGCACCTCATCGATGTTCAGCCGCCGCATCAGGGCGCCGATCCGCAACCGGCGAGGGTCGTCTTTGGTCGTCCAACCCACTTCCCCAGGGGTTTCCGCATCGAGCCGCATGCTGCGAATCTTGAGGATGTCGAACTCGATCCCGCTTCGACCGATGCGGCGCTGGCGGTAAAGAATTGGCCCGGGAGACTCCCCATAAACAATCCCGCCAAAAACCGCCATGATGGGCAGGGCGAGCATCAGGCCGACGAGCGACCCCACGACATCGAGCAGGCGCTTGATGAAGATGTTGACCGAGCGATCCAGCGGCAGCCGTGAGACCCCCAAAATCGGCACGCCGCTCACCGTCTCGAGATGGAGCCCGGAAACGAGAATCTGGAAGTACGACGGCACGACCTTGAAATCGACCATTTCGCGCTCACAGGTGTTCGCGAGCCGCACGATGTCTCCTTTGATCCCGGCCACGTCCGTGAGGATAACCATATCGATTGCCTTGGTGCGCAACACCTGCAGGAGGTCTTCATATTGCCCCAATATTCCGGCGTGGTGGGTCCGCCGAAAACGCGCGCCTTTCGATCCGATGAAACCCACGACCTGATAGGCGGAGACGGGGTCCTGGGCAAACTCCTTGGCGAGGCGTTCGGCATCCTTGTTCCATCCCACGAAGAGAATCCGCTGCCGCAAATTCACCGCGACGAAGGAGCGGGCCAGGTAGCGATGCAGCAGCCACCTCCAGCCGAGGACAGCGCATGGGGTCAGCACACTGGTAAAGACGATGAACAGGCGGGAAATCGGCGGCGAAAATCGGAGGACCAAGGAGAGCGACAGGAAAGCGGCGGCCCACCAAAAGCAGGCCTTGAGGCTTTGCAGTGACACGAACCGGTACCGCAACAAGGCATTGCGCTCGTAAACCCCGAAGCTGGTTAACATGAGGATCAGCGCGAAGGCCCCGAAGGCGATATACCCCGAGTAATCCGCCAGCCGTGGAGAAGTGGGAATGCCCACTTCTCTCAACGGCGTCTCAAAGCGTAACCAAAAGCTGAAGATCAGCCCATAAATGATGACGATCGTATCGCAAATCAGGGTCGCGACCACCAGTCGATCAGGCAGGGCCTTGTCGCGCCGGCGAAGCGCTTCGGCAAAAGTGTCGCTGGAAGCTGGCTGGTCGAGAAGACCAGTCTTGGACACCAACCCTGCGGCGTCATCTTCCTGTGCCTTAATTAAGCTTTCTTTTTTTGGACTGAGCATATGGCCCTGGCGCCTCCCTGAATTGCGCGGAATACATCCCCGCACAAGCCGCGATTAGACGGCGCGGACGTTATAGCAACCCTCGTTCCCGTCAAACGCTTTCCCCGAGAGTCATCCCCCCCCCCGGAAATGCCACTCGCGGACGAAAAGCAGTCCGGGCTCCGGCGCAATTTCCCGCCTTCGTCCGGGAATGACAACGTGCTGCCGATCGGTTCGCTGTCCGGTCGGGCGAAACGCAACTTTGGCCAAAAAATTCTTGCATCCTGTCCGTGGATTTCTATTTTCCGCCTCTCCGCTGCGGGTGTAGCTCAGTTGGTAGAGCACTTCCTTGCCAAGGAAGATGTCGCGCGTTCGAGTCGCGTCACCCGCTCCACTCCTTAATCCGAAGGGGTGGAGCAAAAGCCGGAGGAAGTTCTCCGCCTCGAGAAAAGACTCCTTTGGAGGATTGCGTCACCGGCCTTCCGGGTTGACCGACTCGCTTTCGGCTATTTCTTCGCCTTGACCGCCTGCTTGGCAGCGGCGGCGTGGTTCTTTTTCTGCGTGTTGACGTTCGCCTTTGCCTGTTTCTGCGCGGCCTGTTTGTTCGTCGCTTTCGGTGATTTATCGCCCATAGTTCGCAGAGCTTCGCGAGCATCGTTGCAAATTGCGAGACATCCCTGTCAAAAGCCGGTAGGAAAAACCGAATCAGCAAAACCAAACCCACCACCCGTCATGGCCAAAGGTAACAACAGTCACAAAAAAGAAGTCAAAAAGCCGAAGAAGGAAAAGCCCAAGCCCCTTCCGACTCGCAGAGGTTCCTGACGCAACCGTCGGAGCCCTGGCTCTGCACCCCCCCCACTGGTCCCCTCCGAAGGGTGCCGGCTTTTGAATCTGCTCGCCACTCCGCGTCGCCGGCATCGGGCGGGTTCGTTCCGGCTTCGCGCCGTTTTTCTCCCCCTCTATGGCCATCAAAAATTCCAAGAAAATCGCTGGTGAATTCGCCAGCCGCTACCGCATTGACGACGGGAAAAAGTTCCGCCTCAAGGACGTGGACCCCGCGGATACGTGGAAGGTGAAATCGAAGGAGCAGGCTGGGCAATTGCTCGCGGAGGGCGTGCAAACGCTTTCCAGCATGCAGGAAAAGCTCTACGCGCAGGACAAATGGGCGGTGCTGCTCGTCTTTCAGGCGATGGATGCGGCGGGCAAGGATGGGACGATCAAGCACGTTATGTCGGGCGTGAATCCGCAGGGTTGCCAGGTGTCATCGTTCAAGGCCCCGACGACGCTCGAACTGGATCACGACTTTCTCTGGCGAACGACCTGCCTGTTGCCGGAGCGCGGACGGATCGGAATTTTCAATCGCAGCTATTACGAGGAGACGCTGGTCGTGCGCGTCCATCCGGAGTATCTGCGCGGCGCGAAGTTGCCGCCCGAACTCATCACGAAAGAGATTTGGAAGGAGCGCTTCGAGGACATCAACGCCTACGAGCGCTATCTCAGCCGCAACGGCGTGCTCATTCGGAAATTCTTTCTCCATGTCTCCAAAGAGGAGCAGAAAAAGCGCTTCCTGAGTCGCCTCGAGGAGCCGGAGAAGCATTGGAAATTTTCCCTCGCCGATGTCCAGGAGCGGGAACATTGGGACGCATATCAAGCGGCGTATGAAGACACGATCCGCCACACCGCCACCCGGCACGCGCCCTGGTATGTGGTGCCGGCCGACAATAAATGGTACTCGCGCTTAGTCGTGGCTTCCGCGGTGATCGACGCGCTTTCCTCGCTGAATCTCGCCTTCCCCGAAGTCGATGAATCCAAGAAGAAGGAACTCGCCACGGCGCGCGCGGCGCTGCTCCGGCAGAAGGACTGAACCGCCTCTCGACGCGAAGCGCCATTTTATCCGGCTGCCTTCGAGCAATTCCCCCGGTAACCTGCGTCGCCGTGAGGCCGGCGCCTTTCGTCGTGATCGGCGAGAAGATTCAGGCCGGCACCGGCACGGGATTCGCTCAAATCGCCGTGCGCCGCTTGCCTTGCAATCAATCCACCGTAGCGTGCGCGCTCCCTTCAATGCCCGTTCCGTCCGACTCCTCTTTGTTCCGCAATTTCCCCGGTGTTCGCCGGCTCATTTCACCCGCGCTGCTGCTCCTGGGCCTGGTTTTCCCCGTTTGGGCAGAGAGCGGATCCGAGGCTGGCGGGGTGATGCAGTTGCCCACCCGTGCCGAGGCC
>Ga0105047_10001644_pt1 | contig 40111 bp, 39 predicted proteins | sample MAT04_FD_78384 | JGI IMG/M metagenome (GOLD analysis project Ga0105047, IMG submission 78384) | Freshwater microbial communities from Lake Fryxell liftoff mats and glacier meltwater in Antarctica - MAT-04 (megahit assembly) | ecosystem: Environmental > Aquatic > Freshwater > Ice > Liftoff...
CTTAATCGCGGAAGCGCGGAAGTGCGGAGACGCGAAACCCGATCTGCGGATCTCTTTTCTCTCCAGTTCCGCTCTTCCCGCTTCCGCGTTAACTCCGAATGTTATTTGGCTGCTGCCCGTGCCGCCGCCTGTCGTTCCTGCCACGGAAACTTGCGAGCCGTGGCCCTCGGACGTTCGAACTGTGTGCCCACCGCGATGTACGCCCGGCGGAAGTCATCCGACTGGTTGATCGGGGTGTAATGCAGCGTGCGCTCTAGGTGGAATGTCGCCCCGCCCGCCGGCAACTCGCATGAAACCGCCGAGCCGAAATCAAACGCCCCCGGCACGACCTCCAGGCCGGGCGTCAGCGGGTTGTCGCCGATCGGCTGGTGCGGGATCACGTCGAAATCATGCGACCCCGGCACAAAATACATGCAGCCGTTCAGCTTCGTCGCCGGTTGCAGTGGAACCCAGATGCTGATGCCGCGGTACTCTTTGGCGGGATTCCAGTAGGCCTCGTCCTGGTGCCACGGCGTCGGCGCGTTGTTGTGCGGCGGCTTGTTGATGGCGTGGTCGCCGACCATCCGCGTTTCGGGTCCGAGCAGCTGCTGCATCATGGCCTTGAGATTCGCCACCATCTGCGTCTGCAGCAGCGCGGGGGCATATTTGCCCGGCTGGAGGATCTGCGCGACGTCCTCCTTCTTCCCCTTCTGCTTCGCCCCCGTGAGATTGTAGAGGTCGCCCTCGGTTTTGCTGCGATCCTCGTTGAAGAGGCGGTCGTAAATCCGGCGCACTTCCGGGATTTCCTCGACCGGCATCACGTTGTCCACCGCCAGGTAGCCGTTCTGCTGGAAAAACGCGATCTGCTCGGGCGTCAGGAGGCGCGTCGGCTCCAGCGCGGCGGGCGCGGCATAATCGGGGACGGGCAAGGGGGCGGCGGCATTCATCGCTCGACAGTCTACTCCCGCCGCCAAAGCGTGGCGTCCGACAATGTCCCGCAGTACAAAATCTAACATGGGCCGCCTGACCCGCGCCCTCCCGCCGGAGCACGTCATGACGCCCGAGCAGCTAGCCCGGCGGTTCGAGCGGTTCGAGCGCCAGATTGGCATTCCGGGACTCGGCGAAATTGGACGCTACCGCTACGCCAACGCCTACGAGGGCCTGCGGCTGCGCGCCCACCCCCAGGGACTCGAGATCTGCTTCCTCGCCCGCGGGCAACAGACCTACCGCGTCAACAACAAGATCTACCGGCTGCGCGGCGGCGACCAGTATCTCGTGTTTCCCGGCGAGCCCCACGACTCCGCCGGCATGCCGGAGGAAAAGAGCGTGCTTTATTGGCTGTTCCTGAAGCTCAAGCCCGCCCCCCGCTCCCTCCTGTTTCTCGATGCCGCCGCCTCGCGCGCGCTGCGTGAGGCCCTCCTCACCCTACCCTCCCGACATTTCGCCGCCGAGCCGGGCACCCGCGACCTGCTCGAGGAAATCTTTGCCGCCCTCGATCGACCCGCCTCGAAACTCGACCGGATCGGTGCTGCCGCCCTGGTCCTGCGTTATCTTTTTTCCACGCTCCGCGCTTCCCACCGCAATCGCCGCGCCGCTCCCTCCCCGCGCATCCAGCGCAGCCTCGCGCATATTGCCGCTCAAAATGGTGAACTTCCCTCCGTGCCGCAGCTTGCGCGTCTCGTCCGGTTGTCGCCTTCGCGCTTCAAGGCCCGCTTCCGCGAGGAGGTTGGCCTGCCGCCGCGCGAGCATGTGCTGCGACAGAAACTCGCCGTGGCGCAGACGTGGCTCCGCCGTCCGGGCGCCACCGTCACGAGCGTCGCCCACGGTCTCGGGTTCTCGAGCTCCCAGTATTTCGCGACGGTCTTCCGCCGTTTCACGGGTCTGACACCGACCCAGTATCAGGCATCCTAGGGTCGCCGACTTGCTGTGCCCCTACTTCAGTCGCGGCGGCCCGGATTGAATCTGCGGCCGGCCCTTAATTCCGGCTTAGCGCTGCTCGCTCTCAATCCGCACCACCTTGCCGTCGCGGAAGTCGACCCGGAAGCGTTCGTGCTCCCGGCGCGTGGGATAGGCCAGGTAGTAGGGATAGAACGGGTCGCCCCGGCCGTAATAATAGCGGTGATAGTAGCCCCGGTAGAGCATCAGGCCGTCGTCGTCCTCGTAAGTGACGTAACTCCAGATTTCACTGGCGCCACTGGCATCGGTGCGCTCGCTGATGCGATCAGGTTCGCCGAGCGCGAGTTTGACCATGGCCGCGTCAAACCCGATGCCGACCTTCCCCGCCTGGATGAGTTGCTGCTGTTCTGGCGTGAGCTGGGCGTAAATCGCGGGATTTTGGTTGATGCGTGACTGTGGTGACGAACAGCCCGCCAGGACGATCAGGCCGGCCGCCAGGACGAAAACAGAGATAATGGATTTCATGAGAGTGAGGGAACGTTGCTCCTGAGAAAAGAACCAGCCCCGGCTGGTTCCGCAAATATGGAAGTTTCTTTAGCCCCAGGGGCCGGCAGCGACTGAGTGAGTTAACCACGAAAAACCCGAAGCAGACGAAAATCGATCTGATCGAAGCATTTTGCCTACGGATCACACCTATCATCACAGTTCTGCACAACCTGAACCTTGTTTCTTCGTGTTCTCCGTCAGCAAAAGGGACCGGAAGTTTGGGTTTCGTGTTTTTCGGGTCTTTCGTGGTTAATTCTCCCACCCCATGAAAACCCTGCTGCTCTGGGACATCGATGGCACGCTCACGCTCTCCGGCGGCGCGGGCATGGCGGCGCTGGAGGCGGCACTACAGCGGGAATTCGGCGTCGGCGCGCCCACGCCGACCAAGGGCATTGATTTCGCCGGCCGCACCGACACCTGGATCATGCGGCAAATTTTCGCCCGGATCGGACTGCCGGGCAGTGAGGCGAATCTCTCGCGCCTGCTCGCCGCCTATCTGGCCGAGCTGCCCGCCGCCCTGCAGAACCCCGGCACGTGCATTCTGCCGGGAGTGTCCGCCGCCCTCGAGCAGCTGGCCGCCCGCGGCGACTGCGCGCAGGCCCTGCTCACCGGCAACGTCGAGCGCGGCGCCCGCATCAAGCTCAACCACCACGGCCTCTCCCACTATTTCGCGTTCGGCGCCTTTGCCGACGACAGCGAATTTCGCAATGAACTCGGCCCCTTCGCCCTCCGCCGCGCCCGCGCCCACCATGGCGTGGAGTTTGCGCCGGACCGGGTTTTTGTGATCGGCGATACGCCGCACGACATCGCCTGTGGCAAGGCCATCGGCGCGCGCACAGTCGCCGTCGCCACCGGGCGCTACTCGGTGGCTGAGTTGCGCGCCGAGTCCCCCACGCTCGTCTTTGCCGACCTCAGTGACACGGCGGCGCTGCTCAGTGCGCTGACGTAAGGTGGGTGGTGCGCTCCGCGCGCCGCTGTCCGCGCGCGGAGCGCACGCACCACCCCGAAGCCGTCGTTATTTCTTCCGCTCCTGAATGGCGACGACGCGGCCGTGTTCGAAAACGACGCGGGTCTTTTCGTTGGGTCCCCAGTTCTGACCGCCGACGCTCACCCCGGTGCCGATGGAGGTCGAACCGTTGCCGCCGCCAACGCCCACGCCGATGGAGAACGACGGCGAGTGGTCGAGGTAAGACCAAGTTTCCACCGGGCCGTTCGCGAGGTCGACCACGGTGAACACGTTGTCGGGTTCGCCCAGCGCCACCTTCACCATGTCCGGCAGATACCCGACCGCGATGCGGCCGGCGCTGACCTCACGCTGCACCTCAGCCGGCCAGGAATTATAGACCGCCTGGTTTTTCTGGACGCGGTCAGCGGGAGTGGAGCAACTGGCGGCCAGGAGCAGCATGGTCGCGGGAGTCAGGCAGCGGAGGAATTTATTCATGGCCGGCGGGAGGGGGATTTTGTTTGCTGGGGCCAGACTGGCCCACGCAAATGGACACCACAATCCCTGCCACAGTTCACTCCTCATGAAAAAGACTTTTTCGATCGCCATCGGCTCCGACCATGCCGGTTTTACCTACAAGGAAGCCATCAAGGCCATGCTGCTCGCCGAGGGCCACACCGTGCGCGATTTCGGCACCCATTCGACCGAACGCTGCGACTACCCGGACTTTTGTTTCCCCGTGGCTCGCGCTGTCGCCGCCGGTGAGGTTGAGCGCGGGATTGTCCTCGGCGGCTCCGGCAATGGGGAGGCCAACGCCGCCAACCGGGTGCGCGGCGTCCGTTGCGGTCTGTGCTGGAACGAGCAGGTCGCCATCTGGAGTCGCTCCCATAACGACGCCAACTGCCTGTCGATCGGCGAACGCACTGTCACGCAGGACGAGGCGCTCAAGATCGTGCGTGTCTGGCTCGTCACCGAGTTCGAGGGCGGCCGGCACATCCCGCGCATCCAGAAGCTCGACAGCATGGCGTGATTTTCGGCACACAGCCGCACCCATCTCCCATGTGAACTTTCGTGAAATCACGCCCGCCGACCTCCCCGCGCTGTTTCTGGTGCGTGCTGATGCCGTGGAGAATCGCATGTCGTTGGAAGGGCTCACCAGCATTGGTGTCACGATTGAGTCCCTAACCCAGCGGCTGGCGACCACGCACAAGGGCTGGCTCTGCGAGATCGGCGGCGTACCGGTCGGGTTCGCCATCGGCGTTGGCAGTACGGGCGAAATCGAAGTGGTCGCCGTCCTCCGCGCCTACGAAGGCAAAGGCATCGGCAGGAAGCTGACGACGCTCGTGCAGGACTGGCTTTGGACCCAAGGCTACGAAAACCTCTGGCTGACCACCGGTATCAAACCTTCTCGTGCACTGCAGCTCTACACCAAGCTCGGCTGGAAGGTCGTCGGGACCCTCCCTCACGGCGGCAGCTACCGCATGGAATTGGAGCGGCCCGGGACTTGAACCGTATTGCCCACGGAACACACGGAATACACGGAAGAAATTTTGTCTTAATTTTCGGCCCGACCTTGCGTGTGTTCCGTGTATTCCGTGGGGCATTCCCTCTGAGGCTTGGAATTGTGACTCTGTAACCCGTTACGCTTTAGATAATTGATTGGTTCCATATAATTATATTTGACATTAAATTAACCATTACTTCGATGTTCAATCGTTATGCCCACCCACTATCGAGGCACAAAGGTCGAAATCGACGCGTTGAACGCCTACATCAAGTTGATGCGCGCCGCCGAGTCCGTCACCACCCGCGCCCATGCCGTCCTGCCCAAGGAGGTCACTCTCGCGCAATTCGGCGCCTTGGAGGCATTGCTGCATCGCGGTCCACTCAGCCAGTCGGATCTCGCCAACAAGCTGCTCAAGAGCGGCGGTAACATCACTCTCATCGTGGATAACCTCGAGAAAGCGGGCCACGTCGTCCGCGAACGCAGTTCCGAGGACCGCCGTTTCGTCACCGTTTCCCTCACCGATTCCGGGCGCGCCTACATCACTGATCTCTTCCCCAAAGTCGCCGCCAGCATCACCCGCGAGCTCGGCTCCCTCTCCTCGGCCGAGCAATTTACCCTCGGGTGGCTGTGCAAAAAAGCCGGCTTGGGTTCGCCTGTCGTCTCGTGAGTTCCCCTCCCATTTGCTTTTTCTTACTCCCCATTACTTTAAGTTCAAAATATATGTCTCTCCCCCAATTTAATAAATAACCCATAAGAGCTAACACGCTTCCTACCATGAACCTGCACGGCCTCCATCACATCACCGCCATCACGTCCGACGCCCGCAAGAACGTCGACTTCTACACCCGTGTGCTCGGTCTCCGTTTCGTCAAAAAATCCGTCAACCAAGACGATCCGGGCACGTATCACCTCTATTACGGCGACTACGCCGGCTCGCCAGGCACAATCCTCACGTTCTTTCCGTGGGCCGGCGCCCCGCGCGGACGTCCCGGCCACGGCCAAGCCTACGCCACCGCCTATTCCATCCCAGTCGGCGCCCTCCCTTTCTGGCAAAAGCGTTTCAGTGATCTCGACATCCAAGTGGGCGAGGTGGAGACGCGATTCGGCGAACAAGTCCTGACGTTCTTCGACCCCGACGGCCTGCGTCTCGAACTCGTCGCCACCGCCGAAGCCGATTCACGTGCGCCGGCACCGTCCAAGGACGTCCCTGCCGAACGCGCCATCCGCGGTTTCCACAGTTCCACGCTCGGTTTAACCAGCGCGACGGCCACGGCCGCCGTGCTCGTTGACACCATGGGCTACCGGCAGGTCGCCTCGGCCGGCGCCCGCACCCGCTACACCGTCGCCACCGGCGGTCCGGGCACGTACGTGGACCTCTTCACCAATCCCAAGCTCCCCCGCGGCCTCAACGGCGCTGGCACGATTCACCACGTCGCCTTCCGCACGCCCGACGATGCCCACCAGGAGGAAGCCTTGAAGTCGCTGCACGCCCACGGCCTCTCGTCGAGTCCCATCATCGACCGCGCTTACTTCAAATCGCTCTATTACCGCGAGCCGGGCGGTGTGCTGTTTGAAGTCGCCACCGACCAGCCCGGCTTCGCGATCGACGAGCCCATCGAAGCCCTCGGCCAGAAACTCTCCCTGCCACCCCGCCTCGAGCCCCACCGTGCCGAGATCGAGGCCGCCCTGCCGAAACTATTTTAATATAGGGGCGCCGTCTTGCGACGCCCATTTCCGCGATCCTCCCAAGGGCGCCGCAAGACGGCGCCCCTACCAAACCGCCCATGTCTCCTCTCTCTTATCAACATATCTTCGAACCCGCCGCGCCCGCCGAAGCCTCGGCGAAGGCGGGGCACCGCGTTCAACCACCTCCTCCTTTGCTCCTCCTGCACGGCACCGGCGGCGACGAACACGACCTGCTCCCGCTCGGACGCGCCCTCTCGCCCGGCTCCGCCCTGCTGAGTCCGCGCGGCAACGTGAGCGAGCGCGGCGCACCGCGCTTTTTCGCACGACTCGGCGAGGGTCGCTTCGATCCCGCCGAAGTCACCCGTCGCACGCACGAACTCGCCGATTTCATCGCCGCCGCGGCGAAAGAACACGGTCTCGACCGCACCCAACTCATCGCCGTGGGCTTCTCCAACGGCGCCAACATCGCCGCCACGCTCCTCCAGCTCCGCCCCGAGTCGCTCGCCGGCGCCGTATTGCTCCGCGCCATGGTCGTGCTCGACCAAACTGCTCCGGCGGGTTCGCTCACCGGTAAACGCGTGCTCCTCGCGAGCGGCATGGAGGATCCCATCGTCCCCGCCGACCACCCGGCGCGGCTCGCCGCGCTCCTGCGTGCCGGCGGCGCCACCGTCACGTTGCAAACTTCCGCCGCAGGACACGGCGTCGCCGCGGCCGACATCGCCGCCGCGAAAAAATTCCTCACGTAGGTCGGGCTTTACGGGCCCGACGCTCCACGGCAGCCAGTCAGGATTCCGCCTTCGCCACGGCCTTTTCGCGGGAAAACCCGAACCACGAAAATGGCCACCGCCTAGACAAACCCACGCCCCGCCTGCATTATCTAGTCATGACCATGCTCTACCGCCGCCTCGGTTCCTCCGGTCTCAAGGTCAGCGCGCTTTCCTTCGGCGCGTGGGTCACGTTCGGCCAGCAGATCAAGGACGCCGCCGCGACGCAGCTTTTGCACACGGCCTATGACGCCGGCGTGAATTTCTTCGACAACGCCGAGACCTACGCCGACGGCGCCGCCGAGCGCGTCATGGGCGCTATCCTGAAAAAATCCGGCTGGCCCCGCGACACGTTCCTCGTCTCCAGCAAGGTCTTCTTTGGCGCGGAACGCGAGGGACCCAACCAGACCGGCCTCTCGCGCAAGCACGTGCTCGAGGCCTGCGACGCCGCCCTCCAGCGGCTGCAGGTGGACTATCTCGATCTCTATTACTGCCACCGCCCCGATCCCGAAACGCCAATCGAGGAAACCGCCCGCGCGATGCACGATCTCATCACCCGCGGCAAAGTGCTCTATTGGGGCACCAGCGAATGGAGCGCCGCCAACCTCGCCGAAGCCTTTGCCGTTTGCGACCGCCTGAATCTTCACCGTCCCGTCGTCGAACAACCGCAGTACAATCTCTTCCATCGCTCGCGCGTGGAGCAGGAATACGCTCCTTTCTTCAAGACTCCCGGCCTCGGTCTCACCGTCTGGTCGCCGCTCGCGAGCGGCCTGCTCACCGGTAAATACAACAGCGGTGTGCCCGCCGGCTCGCGTCTCGACACGCCGGACATGGCCTGGCTCCGCGACCGTCTCACCAGCGATCCTTCCTATCCCAAGAAAATTGTGGCCGTCCAAAAACTCGCGCCGATCGCCACGGAGCTGAACACCAGCCTGCCCTGCCTCGCCCTCGCCTGGTGCCTGAAAAACCCACATGTCACCTCGGTCATCCTCGGCGCGTCACGCCCCGAGCAGCTGAAGGAAAACTTTGGGGCCCTGACCGTCCTCGAAAACCTCACGCCCACCCTCATGGCTCAAATCGAGGCGATCTCGAAACCACTCGCCGGGTAGCCCGTGGCCGCACTCTACGAAACGCATATCCCGGTTACTGGCCTGCAGGTCAGTTCGGCATTTTACCGTGACGTCGTGGGATTGGTTCCGGCCTTCGCGCAGCCAGGGAGAGGAGTGGAGTTTTTGTATGTGGGCAGCCGCGAGGGCGGCATGGTTGGATTATGGGTGCCCGGAACCTCGTACGGTTGGAAATCCAAGGATAGGCCGGCGAGCCACTTCGCGGTTTCCGTCACGCTCGCGGCGCTGTTTGCCTCCATCCCGCGGCTGCAAAATCTTGGAATCAAACTCACCGGCTTCGATGGCGCGATTGCCTCCGAGCCGTCGGTGATTGGCTGGATGCCCTCGGCGCAGGTCTACTTTAAAGATCCTGACGGACATATCCTCGAGTTCATCTGCAATCTCCCGGATCAGGCCGTTCCTTCATTCCTCGGCGGTTGGGCGGATTGGCAGAAACTAAAGCGCGCTTAACCGCTCGGCCTCCTTCAACCGATCCGGTAGATCCGTCGCGCCGTACCCGTGGCAATCGCGGTCTGCTCCGCGCCACTCAACTCACCCAGCAATTCCGCGGTCGTCTGCAGCCACGCGGACAGGTCAAAGGTCAGGTTGCACACCGGCCAGTCGCTGCCCCACATCAGGCGCGCGGGGCCGAAGCACTCGAGGCAGTGCTCAAAATACGGCCGCACTTGCGGCGTCATGGGCCTGGCCGGGTCGCACACGCTTGCCAAACCGGAAAATTTGCAGGCCACGTTCGGCTGGGCTGCGAGTTCGCGCACGTAACCTCGCCAGGGATCAAGCTCCCCTTTCGCAACGTCCGGCACGCCGGAATGATCGAGGACGAACATCGTGTCCGGGCATTTCGCCGCCAACGCCGTCGCCGCCGGCAAGAGCGGCGGACGCAGGCAGAGATCAAACGTCAGCCGGTTTCCCGCCAGCCGGCGCAGGTTCTCTGCAAACCGCGGCATTTCAACCAGCCCGGCCGGCATAGTGTGCAGTACCCGGCGCACTCCGCGGACCCGGCTATCGCGCGCGTAATGCTCCAGCTGCACGGAGAAGGCCTCGGACTCCGGCCACGCCGCCGCAATCACCACGGCCACCGGGAGCTTCCCGCGATCCTCACGCGCCATCCGCCCAAAATAGTCCGCCTCGGCTTCCTGCTGCCCCGCGGGGACGTCGGCTTCCATGAACACCATGGACCGCACCCTCAGACCCGCTGGGGCTAGCGCGGCCGCGGCACGATAGTCTTCGATTCGGTAGGCTCGGTTCAGCACCGGCTCCGCCGCACACCAGGCGTAGGAGAATTTCTCCGGGTATAGCAGGTGGACGTGCGAATCGATGAGCTCCATGCGACGCGGGAGGTTGAGACAAGCAACCCGCCTTGCAAAGCGGGGAATCCGTCGGGGTCAGGTCTACCCTGTCCGCCATAGCTTGGCGGCGGAGGGCGGCCCGTGATTTCCGGGCGTAGGCTGCGAGCTTGCTCGCGCTCTGGTCGGAAGCGCCAGCAAGCAGGCGGCCTACGCCGGAAGATCAGAAGCGTGTGCAAGCAGGCAGCCAACGCCGGCGATTCCCAGCGAACGGGCCCAACCCAGGCCAGGTGGCCTATGCTCCGCGCGGCACCCGTCCCGCCAGGCCAAAAAAAGACCGGCGCGGTGAGGCGCCGGTCTGAAATTCCCGGGACGCAAACTCAGCTTGAGGCCAGCAGCTGCTTCATCTGCTCGCGGATTTGCTGCTGCTTGGACTCGAACATCCAGACGCGCTCGGCCAGCGCCGCCGTCTCCTGCTCGAGGGCGACCTTGTTGGACCGGATGTTGGCGCGTTCCTGGTCCATCTCCGCCTGCCGGACCATGGCCTTGTCCAATTGATTCTGCATCAGCAGCTCGGCTTCCTGCATCGCCGCCTCTTTCTCGGCGAGCGACTTTGCCTGGTGCTGCAGGTCCTCCTTCAGCACCTCGGCTTCGTTCCGCGCGGCGGCCGCCTTGGCGAGGTTCTGTTTGGCGAGCAACAGCTCGGCTTCCAGCTTCTGCTGGGCGGCTTCGATTTCGGCCCGCTTCGGGGCGAGCTCCTTCAAGGCTTTCTCGACCTGCTCTTCGCGGCCGGCGAGTTCGTCCGCGGCCTGGCGCTGCTCGGCGGCCAAAGCGGCGCGCTGGGCCTCGATCTTTTCCATCTCAGCCTGCTGCCCGGCCGCAATCTTGTCCAAGGCCGCGCGGTCCTTCGCAAACTTCGCCTGCACCTGAAGGGCGACCAGGCGCTCGGATTCCCATTTTTCCTGGTCGTGCCCGAGCTGCGACACCGCCTCGTCGTGCGCCGCTTCCTTGGTCAGGAGCGCCTTCCGCATCTGCGTCAGCTCGGCTTCCTTCGCCGTCAGCTTGGCCACGGCCTCAAGGTGGCCGGCCTGGGTCTGCGTCCACGCAGCGCGCTCGGCCTCGAGCTTGGCCGCCGCCTGCTTCAGGAGCAGCTGGGAGGCTTCAAATTTCTCCTGCTCGGCTGCGAGTTTCGCGGACTTGGCCTGGGCCTCGACGACGGCTTCCTCGCGCGCGATGAACTCCGCCTCGAGCCTGGCGCGCTCCGCCTGGAAGGCGGCAAGGTCGCGCTCGTGCTTTTCGCGCGCCTTGTTCAGCGCGACCTGCTCGACCACGATCAGCTTCATCTTGGCCTCGGTCTCCTTCTGGGCGGCCCGCGCTTCCTCGGCGGCCGCGCGTTCCTCCTCGAGTTGCGTCTTCACGTCGCTCAGTTGCGCCAGCTCCATCTGGAGTTTTTCCTGGCTCGCGAGCAGCTGGCGGGTTTTCTCCACCAGCGCCTGCTCGCGCTTCGTCAGCTCGACCAGGCCGGTGGTCACCGTGGCTTCCGAGGTCTTCCGGGCCACCACCTCCGCCTCAAATTTTTTGCGCTGCTGCGTGAACAAAAGCTGCTCGGTCTCGAGCTGCTCGCGCGCGGCCGCCATCTCCTCTTCCACCCTGGCGTCCACCGCGACCCGTTGCGGGGCCACCATCACCGGCTTCGCCGTGCGGAGGCGGCTGACCTCCTGCTCCAGTTCCGTGGCGCGGGCCTTGGCCTGCGACACCGCCTCGCGCGTGGTCTTCAGCTCGCGCGCCAGCGCGTCGGACTCGCCGGGCTCAGGCAGGGGCGACGTGCTCCCGGGCCAGCCGGCCCGCGACCCGTGCACCGGCGGGGCGGCGTCCGGATCGGTGAGCTGCATCATCAGCTCACTCCACTCGTCCAGTTTCGCCGTGCGCGAGGAGCCGAGCTCGGGCTTCAGTGTCGTGTAGATGCGCTCGACCATGGCCCGCAGGTCAATCGGGTGGTGAAACAGGTCCTTCACGCCCACGCGGATCGCGCGGATTACGTTCTCGAGTGCGAGTTCCTCGCTGACCACCAGCACGGGCGTGTCCTTCTGCCAGCGGCGCAGGGACTCGACGAACGCCAGCGGATCGTTGGTCAGGTCACGATGGTCGACGATGATCAGCGAGAACCGCTCGCCGCGGAGCTCGTTCACCAACTCGGCCTCGGCCGGCAGGTCGCGCCAGTAGAAGCCGGTGTCGCCGACGAGAATCGAGTGGGCGCGCGTTTCGTTGTTCTGCAGCTTGCGGGCGAGGAGGATTTTGGCGGACATGGTGGGAAGTTTTTTGGCGGATGGGTTAAACCGCGGGAGTTAATTTGTATCTTCTCCTCGTCGCATAACTCCAGCTTGTGGTGGTCAATTCGCTGTAAATCCAGCCGGGTCAATTTCCCGTAAAAAAAACCCGCATCGCCTTCTCTCTCGATTTTCTATCCACTGCCCCGTTTTCTCGCCGTTCTCCCGATTCGTCCCCTATCCCACCCATGGCCAACGACTCCCTCTGCTTTCTCGAACAGACCGATTTTTCGCTGCTCCTTGCGCGCGGCGCCGCCGGTTCGTCACCCTTCAAGCTCGAGGCCCTGCAGGAAGTTCCGCTCGCTGATGCCGCCGCCCTCAGCGCCGCGGTCGGGGAAGTCTTTGCCACCGGTTCCGCCGGCGCCGTCTGTTCCCTCCGCCCCAAACTGCGCGCCTTGCACCTCGCAACCGCCGACGAGGCCAGGCGTTTCCCCGGCCTCGGCGGCGTGCGTCAGCTGGCCACCGCGCACACCACGCTCAGCACCCTGCCCCCAGCTTGGCTCGCCGCCGTGTCCGCCCGTGATGGCGCCGCACCGGGCGCCGCGCCCTGGCTCGCCTCCCTGGCCTCGGCCGAGGGTCACGCCGCGTCCACCGCTTTGCTGGGCACCCTGTCGATCAAGCCCGCGCGCAGTGTCTCTGCCACGCTCAATGCCGCCGGCGCCATCGCCACCACCATCAGCGCCCCCATCTGGTTGCTGGAAATCGGCGAACTCTCCTCCCACGCCCTGCTCATCAGCCGCGATGGCGTCCTCGCCGCCGGCCGCGTGTCGCTCAATCTCGACCGCCTCGCCGAGGCCGTGCAGGCCGAGCTCGGCCTGAAATTCCGCGGTTCAGCTATCAAGCTGTTTTTCAACCCCGTCTATGATTACACCGAGGTCGGCCCGCGCATCGCCGCCCGCCTCGCCACCGTGATCAAGCCTGAGCTCACCGCCTTGCGCGGCGCCAACAGGGCGCCCATCGCCCTCGCGTGCATCGGTCTGCCGGCCGCCCAGCACTGGTTCGCCACGCAACTCGCCGCCGCGCTCGAGCTCGCCGCGTTTGCGCCCGAGCCCAAGGCCCTCGACCTCTCTTTCGCCACCCCGGAATTGGAGGCCACGGTCTCGCCCGCGTGGTTTGGTTTTCTCCGTCTGGCCAGCGCCTTCCGCTCCGACGCTCCGGCCCCGTGGGACGCCGAGTGGCTCAATCTGGAGACCATCGCCCTCCCCGTCGCCCCGAAGCCGGCAACTCCGGCCCCCGCACCCGCGCCGGCTCCCGTTCCCGCGCCCGCGCCTGCGGTGGTCGTCGCACCGGCACCCAAGCCCGCTCCCGCGGCGGCTCCTGTCCCCACCCCCGCGGCCGTCGCGCCGAAACCCGCCGCGCCGGTCGTGCCCGCGTCTTTCCCGATGCCTGAGACCCGGACGGCTGCGGTAGATCCCCGCCCCGTCACGCCCGCTCCCGCCCCGACTCCCACCCCGCGGGCGGCGGCTTCCGCCACGCCCGTGGCCACCCCCGCTCCGAAACCGGCCGCCCCGTCACCTGCTTCCGCCCCGGCTCCCGTCCCCATCGCGGCCAAACCTGTCGCCGTAAAACCGGCGACTCCCCCCCCGGCACCGGCCAAGGCCCCAGTCGTCACGCCCACCCCGGCGACCGCCAAGCCTGCCGCCGCCGCGCCCGTCGCGAAACCCGCCCCCACCGCTTCCGCCGTCAACTATTCCGCCAAGCCTACTTCCCCGGAGAAATCCCCGGCACCGAAAAAACCCGCGCCTCCGCCCGTGCCGATTCCCGTTAACACGCTCCCGATGGCTGAGATCCCGCCGTCGCGCCCGTTCTTCAAGAATCCCGTGGTCCTTATCATGCTCGTCGTGATCGTGCTCCTCGGCGGCGGCGGATATCTTTATTTCGAGTCCCAGAAGGCAGCCACGCGTCTCGCGGAGGAGAAGGCCCGCACCGACGAGCGCCTCCAGGTCGAAATCGCGAAGAACCGCGCGAGCGAACAAAAGGCCCAGGCCGAGGTTGCAGCCCGCAAGAAGGCCGAGGCCCAGGCCGCGCAAAGAATCGCCGATGCCGAGGCCGGCCGCCAGCGCGCCGAAGCCGAGGCCCACAACTCCACGGTCGCCCGCCTCGCCAACGCGCGCGGCACGCTCGTCATCGCCACCGATCCCGTGGGCGCCATGATCACCGTCGGCACCCTCGCGCCGCGCCCGTCGCCCGCGACGTTCTCCGACCTCAAGATCGGCAAATATCCCGTTAGCATCGCGCTTGACCTCTACGACACCGCGCAGCTCGAGCTCGAGGTGAAGGAGGACGCGACCACCGATACCGGCGTGATCAAGTTGAACAAAATCCTCGGTTCGCTCGAGCTCATCAGCGATCCCCCCGGTGTCTCCTACGAGGTGAAGCCTGCCAACACCCTGTTTGTCTCCGCTGACGCCCGCCGCACGGGCCGCACTCCCGATACGCTCACCGACCTCATCCCCGGCGACTACACCATCACCTTCGCACGCGACGGCTGGATGCCCCAGGTGGAGACCGTCACCGTCGCGCGCGACTCGATGGCCCATGCGAAAGGCGTGTTTCCCAACGGAATCGTAAAAATCTCCAGCAAGCCCGCCGGCGGGGTCGTCACCCGCGATGGCGTGCGGCTCGGCGTCACCCCGCTTGTCCTCAACGACCAATTGCCCGGCGACGCCTCTTATCTCATCACCCTCGCGGGCTATGCGCCGGAGCCGGTCAACGGCCGCATCGTCGGCGGCCAGGTGCTGCAATTTAACCCGGTGCTCGAGACCTACGACCACTTGTCCAAGTTGAGCGAACTCGACCAGCAGCCGAAGGTCATCTCCACCGTGCAGCCGAAGTTGCCGTACGAATTCAAACTCTCGCGCAAGAGCGCGAAGGTGAACGTCGAGCTCACCGTCACCCGCGATGGCAGCACGAAGGACCTGGAAGTGCTCCCCGGTTCCGATCACAACCTTTCCCTCGCCTGCCTGGCCGCCGCCGCCCAGTGGAAATTCCGCCCCGGCTCCATCCACGGCCGCGCGGCCAATGTCCGCCTGATCGTGCCGTTCAACATCGAGGCCACCGAATAAGTCAGGTCAACTCCGGCCTTGCCGCCGCGTGGGATCATTTTCCGGCAGCGTCTCGCGGGCCGGACCTCGCAAGGCATTCGCAACTTTTACCGCGACGCCGCGACGCAGGCTTGCGGGCGCCATGTCGCATCCTCAGCGTCGGTACTTTGGACATGGTTTTCCCTCCTCCTCCCGCTCTCCTTGCGTCGCACGACTTGCGACCCGCGGACCTTGAGAATTCCCCTTCCGAGTCCTGGCTGCGCATTTACGCCTGGATGCAGCTCTCCCGTTACGGGGACAACCGCATCCTCGATCTCTTCCGCCAGGGACTCATCAAAGGGACCGTCACCGGCGGCCAGGGCAGCGAGGGCCTGGTGATCCCCCTCGCGCTGCTCGCCGACAAGGCCATCGACGTCGTTTCGTTCTCCCACCGCGGGTTTGGCGGCCACCTCATCTGGAGCGACCACCTCTGCAATCACCTCAACCAGTATTTTGCCAACGCCGGCAGCCCCACCCGCGGCCGCGAGGGCAACATCCACCACGGCGATCCCGCGAACCGCTCCCTGCCGATGATTTCCCATCTCGGCGCGATGCTCTCCAACGTCGCCGGCGCCACCGATTCCCAGCGCCGGCTCGGCCAGCCCGCCGTCGGCTTCACGTTCTTTGGCGACGGCGCCTCGAGCACCGGTGATATCCACGAGTCCCTCAACCTCGCGTCGCTGCTCAACCTGCCCGTTATCTTCATCCTCGAGAACAACGGCTACGCCTACTCCACGCCGGTCAGCGAACAATTTGCCGCCGGCACCGAGCTTTGGCGCCGCGCCGCAGGCTATGGCATGGAGGGCTTTGCGCTCGATGGCACCGATGTCGAAACCTCCACCCGCACGCTCGCCGCCACGATCGCGAAGGTCCGCGCCACGTCTCGCCCCGTGCTGATCGAGGTGCACACCGTGCGCCTCCGCGGCCACGCCGCCTACGATACCGGCGATTACATGAAGCCCGGCGAGCTCGACAGTTTCGCCGCGCGTGACCCGCTCCCTTCCTTTCGCGCCCGGCTCGTGGCCGCCGGTCACGCTTCGCAGCTGGACGCCATCGACGCCGACAATGCCGCGTTCGTCGAGGCTTGCGTCAAAGTCGCGCTCGCCACGCCGAAACTCACCTCCGATGGCCTGGAGGCCGGCCTCTTTGCCCCCGCCTCGCCTCCCCTGCCGTGGAAACCCACGCCCCCCGCGGCCACGCCGCTTAACCTCGCCCAAGCGATCAACGCCGGACTGCGTAAGATCCTCACCGAGCGCCCCGAGTCCATTCTTCTCGGCCAGGATATCGGCACGTACGGCGGCGCGTTCAAGGTCACCGACGGCCTGCTCAAGGACTTCGGCCGTCCGCGCGTAATCAACACCCCTCTCGCCGAAAGCGCGTGCACCGGCTACGCCATCGGCCTCGCGGTCAACGGCCACCGGCCCATCGAGGAATTCCAATTCGCCGATTTCTCCACTGAGGCCGTCACCCAGATCACCCTTAACGCCGCGACCTACCACTTCCGCTCGGGCGCGGCCTGCCCGCTCGTGCTTCGCTTCCCGTGCGGCGGCGGACTGACGTTCGGCTCGTTCCACTCGCAGGAACTCGAGACCCTGTTCCTCTCCATGCCCGGGCTCAAGGCGCTGTATCCGAGCACCCCGCAGGACGCGTTTGATGCGATCCTCGCCGCCTTCGAGGACAACAACCCCGTCCTGCTTTTCGAGCACAAGGCGCTCTACCGCCGCGGCCGGTCGCCCGTCGTCTGGAACCCCAAATATCGCGAGGTCTGGACTCCCCGTCAGCTGCGCACCGGCGACTTCGCCACGTTCGTCACGTATGGCGAGATGGTCCATCTCGCCGAGGAGGCGTGCGATTACGTTACGGCCGAATACGAACACAGCTTCGATCTCTTTGACCTCCGCTGCCTTTCCCCGCTGAAGCTTGAGGCCATCGAGGCGTCGGTCGCGCGCACCGGCCGGCTCGTCGTGTTGCACGAGGGCCGTCGCACCCACGGCTTCGGCGCCGAACTCGTCGCCCGCCTGACAGAAAAGCTTTTCTCCTCGCTCAAGACCGCCCCGCTCCGCATCGGCTCGCTGGACCTCCCCGTGCCGTTCGCTCCCGAACTCGAGTCGGTCTATCGGCCGACAAAGGACTCCATTATCGAGCAACTTACCGCCTGGATGGGTTGAGCGAATTGCCGAATGGCGGTTGTCGAACGCCGATTGGGTCGCTAACGCTCTCACCGCATGGCTCGGAAACAATCGGCACCCGCCCCTCGAAATTCGAAAATCTCCGGCGCCAGCTGGGCTCGGATCCGTCTGTTCGCCATGGACGTGGATGGCATTCTGACCGATGGCACCGTGCTGATTTCGTCTGACGGCACGGAGACGAAGACTTTCTCCATCCTCGATGGACTCGGCTTGGTGCGGTTGAACAAGGCCGGCCTCGCCACCGCATGGATCAGCGGCCGCGCCTCCGGCGCCACCACCGTGCGCGCGACCGAGCTCAAGATCCCGCATCTTATCCAAGGCCGCATCGACAAGCTCACCGCGCTCCAGGAAATCGCCGCGCAGCTGAAACTTTCGCCCGTGGAGTGTGCCTACATGGGCGACGATGATATTGATGCGCCCGCTATCGCCTGGGCCGGCATCGGTATCTCGGTTCCCGCCGCGATGCCCGCCGCACTCAAGGCCGCCCGCCTCGTGACCCGCCGCGCCGCCGGCCACGGCGCGGTCCGGGAAATCTGCGAACACCTCCTCGCCGCCCGTGTCGCACGTTAATCCCGTGAAGCGCTCCCTCCATCCCCTCTGCCTGCTCGCCTGCTGGGGCCTCTCGGTCGCGGTCGGGGCCGCGACGCTCGCGCCCGCCATCAACTGGGTCGCCCCGCTGTTCACGAAGGACAATTTCCGCTCCATGACCCTCCGCGGCGCCCGTGCGAGCTTTCCCTCCAACGACCAGGTGGACGTCGTGGACCTGAACCTCACCGCCTACGCGGGCGACGCCACGAAGAAAGTCGAGACCGTCATCGTCGCCCCCTCCGCCACGTTCCTGCCCCGCCAGAACATCGCGCGCGGGGATGCCGGCGTGCAGGTAGTCCGGGACGACCTCGAGGCCTCGGGCACCCACTGGATCTACGACCACACCCGGAAAAAGGTTTCGCTGACCGGCCACGTGCGGATAGTTTTTAACGCCGAATTCAAGGCCATCCTGAAATGAAACTCCTTTCCCTTTTCTGCTGCATCCTGGCCTCGGGCCTTTCCGTCCACGCCGCCGAACCGGGCGCCCAGCGCACCACGTTGGACTGCGAGAAGGCGGAGATGTGGAGCATCGGCGCGGAAACCCGCGGCATCTGCACCGGCTCGGTCACCCTGGTCGGCACCGACCTCAAGATTCTCTGCGACCGCCTGGAATTCACCGCAGTCGGCGTCGGTGACAAGACCGCGACCCTCCCCGCGCTCGACAAGTTCAAATACATGCTGGCCACCGGCCACGTTGTCATCATCCAGGGCGACCGCGAGGTCACCTGCGGCCGCGCCGAGGTGCTGCCGCGCGAAGACAAGGTCGTGCTGACCGAAAATCCCGTCCTTATTGACCATGGGACCGACTGGACCACCAAGGGCGACAAGATGATCATGCTCCGGGGCGAGCGCCGCGTGATCGTCGAGAATTCCCGCGTCACGGGCCCCGCCCTCAGGGATCTCGGCTACAAGGCCGGCGAAGAGCCCGTCAAACCCGCTCCGGGCAAATGAGCATGACCCCCGCCACCCCGGCTTCCGCCCCGGCCGCGGTTGCGGAAATCCGCACCGAGGAACTCGTCAAATCCTACGGCCCGCGCAACGTCGTCAACGGCATCAGCCTCAAGTTCACGGCCGGCGAGGTCGTCGGCCTGCTCGGTCCCAACGGCGCCGGCAAGACCACCACGTTCTACATGATCGTCGGCCTGATTCCCGCCACGTCCGGCCACGTGACCCTCGATGGCACCGACATCACCCGCCTGCGCATGCACGAGCGCGCCCGCCACGGCATCGGCTACCTGCCGCAGGAGCCGTCCGTCTTCCGCAAGCTCACCGTCGCAGAAAACCTCCTCGCCATCGTCGAGACCCTTAACGTCCCGCGCGCCGAGCGCGCCGCCCGCGTGCAGGAACACCTCGCCGAGCTCAGCCTCGACCACGTTGCCAAGCAGAAGGCCTACACCCTCTCCGGCGGCGAGCGCCGCCGCCTCGAGATCGCCCGCGCCCTCGTCACCCGGCCCAAGTTCCTCCTGATGGACGAACCGTTCGCCGCCATTGACCCCATCTCCGTCGCCGAGGTCCAGAAGATCATCCTCCGCCTCAAGGCCCGCGGCATCGGCGTCGTTGTCACCGACCACAATGTCCGCGAGACCCTCCGCATCGTGGACCGCGCCTACCTCATCAAGGAGGGCAAGGTGCTGACCGAGGGCACCGGTCAGTTCCTGATCAAGGACGAATCCGCGCGCAAATATTACCTCGGCGAGGACTTCGACCGGACCTTGCATCCTTGGGCGACTAAAACCTGAGTTCCCCTCGCCCCTTCTCCCATGCATAAAGCCATCCACGGCATCACCGTCGCGCACTTCTTCGAGACCTACCGTGACAAGTTGAAACTGGAGGTCGTCAGCGGCGAAGCCGGCCTGCACCGGCTCATCCGCGAAGGCAGCATCAACCGCCCGTCGCTCGCGCTCACCGGCTTCTTCAAGTATTTCGCGAACAAGCGCGTCCAGGTCCTCGGCGCCGCCGAGATGACTTACCTCAAGACGCTCTCGCAGAAAAAGCAGGTCGAGATCTTCCAAGGCATGGTCCAGCGGCACATCCCCTGCCTCGTCCTGACGCGCAATTTCACTCCCACCCCGCCCCTGCTGGCCGTGGCGCAGGAAATGAATCTGCCCGTCATGCGCACGCCGATGATCACGATGAATTTCGTGAACGCCGCCACGCTCTGCATCGACAACGAGTTTGCCCCCAGCTCGACCGAGCACGCCACCACCCTCGATATCAAGGGCGTCGGCGTGATGATGCGCGGCACCAGCGGAGTGGGCAAAAGCGAGTGCGCCCTCGCCCTGATCGAGCGCGGCCACTCCCTCGTCGCCGACGACCTTACTGTCATCAAGCTCCTCGACGAGCGCGAGCTCATGGCCACCAGCCGCCCGCTTAACCGCGGCTGGATGGAGTGCCGCGGCATCGGCATCATCAACATCGCCGAGATGTTCGGCGTGAAATCCATCCGGCTCGAGAAGCGCATTGATCTCGTCGTCTCCCTGCAGGAATGGACCCCCGACGTCGTCGAGGAACGCACCGGCCTCGAGGAGAATTATTACGAGATGCTCGGGCTCAAGATCCCCCACATTGTGCTCTACGTTCGCCCCGGCCGCGACATGGCCCGCCTCGTCGAGGTCGGCGCGTTGACGCAGGCGCTGAAAACGATGGGCCACGACCCCGCCAAGGATTTCAACGACCGCCTCATCTCCTTCATGGCCCGCCAGACCGCCGGCAAGGTCCTGCCCATCACGCCCATCGACCGCGAGGAACACGCGCGCGAGTCTTGAAAAGCGGCCCCCGTCCAATCTCGGACTGCTGACTCTTTCTCTTACTCTTTCTCCCTCCCCCTGATTTCCTGCCGAACGAAAAAGAGAAAGAGGAAAGAGGAAGACTTGGTCGCCAGACTTTCTCCCCCGGGCTTTTGACCGGAATTGTTTATCCGGCTCCGTTCCGGCGCATTGCGATAGATTTTTCGAGGAGAACGATTGAAGTCGGCGAGCCGCGCCCTACCGTCGCCCGCATGTCATCTTCCGCTCCGCGCTCCGACGGCCGCACCGTCTCCCAGCTCCGCCCCATCACCTTTGAAGCCGGCATCGCGCCCCACGCCACGGGTTCCGTCCTCGTTGGCTTCGGTGCCACCCGGGTGATCTGCTCCGCGATGATCGAGCCCAAAGTCCCTTCCTGGATGCGCCAGCAGGGCGTCAAGGGCGGCTGGCTCACCGCGGAATATTCGATGCTGCCATACTCGACCCTTGAACGGAAGCCGCGCGACATTTCCAAGGGCAAGCTCGACGGCCGCACCGTCGAGATCCAGCGCCTCATCGGTCGCTCCCTCCGCGCCATCATCGACCTTCAAAAGCTTGGCGACAACACCCTCTGGATTGACTGCGACGTGCTCCAGGCCGACGGCGGCACCCGCACCGCCTCCATCACGGGCGCCTATCTCGCCGCGCGCCTGGCCGTGCAAAAACTCATTGATGAGAAGCGCCTCGCGGAAAACCCGTTGGCCGATTCCGTCGCCGCCGTGAGCGTCGGCCTCTTCGGCGGCCGGGAGCTGCTCGATCTCAATTACGTCGAAGACAAGGACGCCGAAGTGGACGCCAACGTCGTCATGACGGGGCGCGGCCAGTTCGTGGAAGTCCAGAGCAGCGGCGAGGAATCCACCTTCTCGCCCGAGCAGCTCACGAGCCTGCTGGCCCTCGCCCAAAAAGGCCTGAAGGACCTCTCCGCCATCCAGACAGCGTTCCTGACCAAACACCTGCTGAAGCGCTAGCGAGCCCGCGAACCCTCCTGTTCGCGCGCAACCCGGGGCTTCGCTGTTGTTCCAGGTCGTCTGGACGTATTTTCGTCCCGCGGGGTCAGGTTTATCCTGATGCGCCATAGGGTCGTTTTGCCGATTCTTTTTACCGCTAAGAATCCTGTATGATACTTGGAACCAAACGCTAATCTTTCTACGAAATCTCCGGGCACACTCCCCAGTTCTTCCTTTTAATTTCTCCAGTACCCGAATTTCTCACCTGTCCGTCCAACCTAACTCCCGCATCAACTCATGAAGCCTTCATTTGTCAGAAAATTCCTCCCGATCCTCGGCGCAGCGCTGCTCTTGGTCGCGTCCCCTTCCCGCGTTTCCGCCGCTCGCACCTTTGCCGTTTGGCTCGATGGTTCGGCGACTGACGGTGGTAACGCCATTCCCACAGTCTTAAACACCAATTTTGGCGCCGGGGCCGCCACGTTGATCTCCACGGCCGATCTGGAAACTCCCGGCTTTCTCAATTCCTTCAGCGCCCTGGTCATGAGCCGTTACGATTCTTCGTTCGGCATTTCGACGATTAGCGCTACGGCGATTGCCAACATCCAGCTTTACGTCGGCCTGGCGGGCAGCGCTGGCCAAGGCGGCGTGGCCGTGTTCACCAATGACGCAGCGGATACCTTCATAAGCAGCGGCAGCGGCGACCCGGTCGACGCCAACACCACCCAGCTCTTCGTGAACGCCGCCACCTTTGCCGCCGACAGTGGCCACGGTTTTATTGGCGAGTTCAACGGCGCTGCCATGGCCTTTGAGACCAACGCCAACGGCTCTGCGCTCAATCTCCTCCAAGGCAATGCTGGCAGACTCGGTTTTCTCAACATCGGAAAATTCGTCTATGCCGTAGGCCCGGTGGGCGGATCAAACCCGATCGATGCCGGTGTCACGTTTCCGTTCCAAAACGATGAAACCTCGACGTATGGCATGGTCGTCACGGGTGCCAATCCGAACAACATCGTCGATGTCTACTCCGCCCCCGGTTCGATCTATGACAACATTCCTGCGGTCGTCGCCAACACCTACGTGATCAGCGGCGGCAATCCCGGCATGACTCCCGTCCCGGAGGCCTCCACCTACGGCCTGTGCGGCACGGTGTTGCTTGCAGGCTTGGCCGGCTATCGCCGCCTCCGTCGCAAACAGGCGGCTGTCTAATCGTTCCAAGCTGCTCCGGCAGCATTCAGTCCCGAAAGCCGTCCCATCCGGGACGGCTTTCTTGCTTTTCCTGTGGGGAGCGCGGCGTGGCACCTTCCCCAGCACCGGCTCGCCAAGCCATCGCGCAAGGTCGAATCCCCGCTACCCGCGTTTCGATGGCATAACCTGAGCAGCCTTTCCACGAGGCTCGGGACTTTCCGGTCCACCGGCAGTGATCAAGCCGCTCGTTTCCGATACCGACCGCCCCCACCGGGATTGCCTTCATCGGCCAGTCAACGGGGTGCCAGCACCTGGACCACCGTAAACGTAAACCACGAGGCTGGGTCAGCGGTATCGCCCTGCAAAAAATCACTTCTCGCTACGGCTTTTCCGGACCTTCCGCGGCGCTTTTCACCTCGCCGAAATTCCCGCTCTCGCACGCCCGCACGAAACTCTCGGTCACGCTTTTCAAATCTTCCCAGCGCGCGCGGATCTTCTTCGCCTCCTCCGGCGTGATCTTGTTGTCCGCGGCCGACGTCGCGATCGTCGTAAGCATGTCCGCGAACTCCTCGACAATGCCCGTCGTCAGCGGGATCAGCTGGCCCGTATGATTCAGACTGGCCGGATTGCGGATAAAAAATCCCCCCGTCTGTTCCGCGACCCATTGCGCGATGCGCGCGTCGCCCGTCGCCTTGATCAGCTGGCCGACGCGGTCGAGCGGATTGTTCGCCCCGCTGCCGGAATCGTCGGACGGCGGTTCGGCCCATTTGTAGATCAGGGACAGCGACAGCTGCAGATCCGCCGCGATCTGCTTCGCGCTGGTCTTCTTGAAAATTTCCCGGAGGACCTCGTGCGATTCCATGGCGCGCTACGGTGCCCAAGCCCGGGGCAAAGGCAATCCCGGGTCTTGACCCGCCGGATCCCCTGTTCCCGCCGCTTTTTTGCGTGCCTACCGCGGAGGCTTTCTGGCTTACTGACCGTCTTCCATGAATATCCACGAGTATCAGGCCAAGGTCCTGTTCGAAAAATTCGGCGTGCCCGCGCCCAAGGGCTCCGCCGCCAGGTCCGCCGCCGAGTTTGACGCCGCCCTCGCGACCCTCCCCGAGGGTCCGATCATGGTGAAATCCCAGATTCACGCCGGCGGCCGCGGCAAGGGCACGTTCACCAATGGCTTCAAGGGTGGCGTTAAATTCTGCCCGACCAAGGCCGAGGCGAAGGACAAGGCCGTCGCGATGCTCGGCAACACCCTCGTCACCGTCCAGACCGGCCCCGCCGGCCGCAAGGTGCAGACGATTTATTTCACCGCCGCGAGCGACATCAAAAAGGAATACTACCTCGCCATCCTCCTCGACCGCGCCTCGTCCCGCCCCGTCATCGTCGCCTCCACCGAGGGCGGCGTCGAAATTGAGAAGGTCGCCCACGACACCCCGGAAAAGCTCCACAAGGTCCTCGTCGATCCCGCCTACGGTCTCGCTGATTTCCAGGTGCGCGAGTTGATCACCCAGCTCGGCTTCACCGGCGCCGAGGCGAAGAACGCCGCCAAGCTCCTCCGCAATCTCTACACGATGTTCTGGGAAACCGACGCCGCCATGGTCGAGGTCAACCCGCTCATCACCACCCCGACCGGCGACGTGCTGGCGCTCGATGCGAAGGTCTCCTTCGACGACAACGCCCTCTTCCGCCACCCGGAGATCGTCGCGCTACGCGACCTCAATGAGGAGGATCCGAAGGAAATCGAGGCCGCCAAGGCCAGTCTCTCTTACATCGCCCTCGACGGAAACATCGCCTGCCTCGTCAATGGCGCCGGCCTCGCCATGAGCACGATGGACATCATCAAGCATTATGGCGGCAGCCCTGCCAATTTCCTGGATGTCGGGGGCGGCGCTTCGAAGGAACAGGTCGTCGCAGCGTTCAAGATCATCCTCGGCGACCCGAACGTGAAGGGCATCTTCGTCAACATCTTCGGCGGCATCATGGACTGCAACGTCATCGCCCTCGGCATCGTCGAGGCGGTAAAGGAAGTCGGCCTCAAGCTCCCGCTCGTCGTCCGCCTCGAGGGCAACAACGTGGCCGCCGGCAAGGCCACCCTCGCCCAATCCGGCCTCGCCTTGGTCAGCGGCGACACCATGGCCGACGCCGCCCAGAAAATCGTCAAGCTCGTCGCCGCCTAATCATTTTGCCCACGGAACACACGGAATACACGGAAGCCTGCCTCCCAATTTTTCTTCCGTGTGTTCCGTGGGCAACTAAGTCAGACTCAAATTCCCCTGCCATGAGCATTCAAGTCAAGGAACTCGCCTTCGTCTTCCACCCCGTTACCGACGTCCCGCGCGCCCGAAAATTTTACGAAGAGCTGCTCGGCCTCAAGATCGGCATGCAGGTCGAGTTCACGCCCGGCCAGTGGTGGATTGAATACGACGTCGCCGGCCAGGCGCTAGCCATCACCAATGCCATGCCGGGCAAACCGGCCGCCTCTCTCGCCTTGGAGGTCGCCGACCTCGGCTCCGCGCTCACGGCGGTGCATGCCGCCCCATACAAGGTCGTGACCGAGCTGGCGGCCTACGGCAACTGTCGCATGTTCCAAGTCGCTGACGCCGACGGCAACGAGATCACCCTCCACTCGCGCAAGCTCAAGGACTGACCCGATCTCCCATCTCCGATCTTCGATCTCCCCGCGCAGCGCCTCCCCTCCATGTCCATTCTCATCACTCCGCAGACCAAGATCCTCGTCCAGGGCATCACCGGCGCCTTCGGCGCCAAACATGCCCAGCTCTCGCTCGACTATGGCACGCAAGTCGTCGCCGGCGTCACCCCGGGCAAGGGCGGCCAGTTCTTCGAGCACAACAGCGCCAAGGTGCCGATCTTCAACTCCGTCGCCGACGCCGCCAAGGTCACCGGCGCCACCGTCTCGGTCATCTTCGTGCCGCCGCCGTATGCCGCTGACGCCATCCTCGAGTGCGTCGACGCCGGGCTCGACCTCGCCGTCGCCATCACCGAGGGCATCCCGATCAAGGACATGATCCGCGTGAAGCGCGCGATGGCCGGCAGCAAGACCCGCCTCGTCGGTCCCAACTGCCCCGGTATCGTCACCCCCGGCACCGGCAAGGACTCCAACGGCGGCTGCCGCATCGGCATCGCCCCCGGCTACATTCACAAGAAGGGCCATGTCGGCGTCGTCTCGCGCTCCGGCACACTCACTTACGAGGCGGTTTTCCAGCTCACGACCAAGGGCATCGGCCAGAGCACGTCCGTCGGCATCGGCGGCGATCCCGTCAACGGCACGTCGCACCTCGACGTGATCAAGCTCTTCAACGCCGACCCCGACACGCACGCCATCATCCTCATTGGTGAAATCGGTGGCAACGCCGAGGTCGAGGCCGCCCGCTGGATCAAGGCCAACTGCAAAAAGCCGGTCGCGGGCTTCATCGCCGGCGCCACCGCTCCCGCGGGCCGCCGCATGGGCCACGCCGGCGCGATTGTCGGCGGCGCCGAGGACACGGCCGCGGCCAAGATCGCCGTCTTCCAGGAATGCGGCATCGAGGTCGCCGTCACGCCCTCCGACATGGCCGACGCCCTCCTCCGGGCCGCAAAGGCCAAGGGCGTGACCCTGAGCTGAAGTTTAGGTGGAACGCGTTGCCCCCAACGCGTTGTTTCGTTCACTCCAACTTTGGACGTGGTCAGTGTCACTTTACGCGTTGGGGGCAAAGCGTTCGACCCCCGTGCCACTTAGCGCGGCTCAGCCGGCAGGATTGCCGGGTCGAGATTCCGGTAGACATACCACTCCCAGCCCGACAACGGCGCATGGGGAAAGACGCGGACCAGCTGGTAGTCTCGCCCCGCCGCGTCATGCAACGCATCGGGTGGCACGGGCGTGCTCTCGTCCAGCCGGTGGAGGAAAATCCATTGCAGCCCTTCCGGCGGCGGCTGTTGGGTCGGGTAATAGTGCAGGCGATGAGCCGGCCCCACCGCCGCTTTGTAATAATCCATCACGCCAAAATTCCTAAAATCCAAATCACTCGACACCGTGATCGCACCGGCCGGTGTGCGCTTCGCGATATAACGCAGCGCCGCCTGATATTGCCCCCGCCCGTCGCGCACGAGCCGCCCGGTGTGCAGGCCATTTCCGATCAGAAAACCGGTGAGCAACCCTCCGGCAGCGATCGGTCCTATCCGTCCCATCAGTCCCATCCGCCCCCTTCCGCAAACCGCCAGCCGCACCAGCGCGTACCCGGCCAGCAGCAATCCCAGCGCCGCACTCACGATAAAATATCGCGGATACAGCAGTCCGAACCGGCTGAACATCTGGACGATCGCGGGTGCCACGAAAACGCCCATCGCATAAAAACCAGCCATCGCCCGGTCGCGCCGCAAAAGCAGAACCAAGGCTAAAATCGTCACCACGAGGAAAACCAGCATCGCGCCCACCCCCCCTTTTCCTCCGGGAAACCCGAGGCTGAACGCCGACAGCGTTCCCAGCACCTCACCCAACGCAAGCTTGGGCCCGCCGCCCACCTGCACCTTCCGGACAAATCCGAGGTAATAGAGCCCGAGAAACAGCCAGGGCCCGGCTTGCCAGCACAGCAGATGAACGAGCCGGTCCCGCCACGCGCTCCAGTTCGTGAAAAGCTTCACCCCCGACCAGACCAGCCCGGCCAGCAACACTTGGAACGCCACCAAGTGTGACAGCAGCCCCAGCACACAGCTGAGCCCATAGACAAACCCCCATCCGCTCGCGGGCCGTTCCGGCGCTCGTCCCAGCGCGTAAAGCGCCAGAAACCCAAATCCCACCGCGGGTCCATAACCGCGCGCCTCGGACGAAAAGTGGATCAGGAAATAGGATCCGCCGACGAGGGTCGCCGCGATCAGCCCCGCGACACCGGCGCGCGCCGGCGTTTCATCGGGATGCAACTGTTGATACTGCCGTTGGACAATCAGGCCCGCCAAACCGACCGTCGCCGTGCCCATAAACCAGGAAAGCAACCGGTAAGCCCACGCCGGCTGATCCGGCCCGACCAGATAAAGCCAGAGCGAGTTGAGCGGATGATTGTTGTCATGCCACAGCCGCGTGAGGATTTCCGCCGGCGAGCGCAGCTGCTGCACCAGCCGTAGTGACCAGATTTCATCCAGCCACAGGTCGTTGCACAGCCCGGCGAAGCGCCCCACACCGAACACGGCGACCAACCCGCCCAGGGCCCAAGGAAACCATCGCTGGGGTGACGCAGATTGATTCGTGGAAGCCATGGGCCGTGGTCGCCGATTGAGCCCTAAACCGCGTGACTGGGAACCAAATTATGGTGGGCCGTGCGCTCCGCGCGCGGCTGCCTTAATTGCGAGAAGTCTATTCCGGACCGCGGTGGCCAAAGCGCCGCGCGTGGAGCGCACGGCCCATCCGTAACGCTACATGGTCGACTGTTCACGCCTTGCACGCCGTCGAACGCTGCGGCTTAACCACCTCATGCGCCCCACCTTCCCGCGCCGGTCTGAATGAACGTTTCTGGCCAACCTTTCCGCACAATCTGGCCTGCGGCGGACGGCACCGCGGTCGAGATCATCGACCAGACGCAACTGCCGCACGCCTTCGCGACCGTCCGGCTTGCCACGCTCGACGATGCCGCGCACGCCATCCGAACGATGCTCGTCCGCGGCGCCCCGCTGATCGGCGCCACCGCCGCGTGGGGCCTGTGGCTCGCGCTCCGCGCGGACGCTTCCGACGCGGCGCTCACCCACGCGCACGCCACGTTGCTCGCGACGCGTCCCACCGCCGTGAATCTTCGCTGGGCCCTCGCCCGCGTGCAGGCGCACGTCGCCCCGCTCACGCCCGCCACCCGCGCCGCCGCCGCGCGGCAGCTCGCAGTGGAAATCTGCGACGAAGACGTGGCCCTCAACCGCGGCCTCGCCACCGCCGGCTTGCCGTTGATCCGGGCCATGGCCGCACGGAAACAAACCGGCGAACGCGTCAACGTCCTCACCCATTGTAACGCGGGCTGGCTCTGCGCGGTCGATGTCGGCACCGCCACCGCCCCGATTTACGCCGCCCACGATGCCGGCATTCCGATCCACGTTTGGGTCGACGAAACCCGCCCGCGCAACCAGGGCGCGAGCCTCACGGCCTGGGAGTTGCTCAATCACGGTGTACCCCACACCGTTATCGTGGACAACGCCGGCGGCCATCTCATGCAGCGCGGACAGGTTGACCTCGTGATTGTCGGCACGGATCGCACCACCGCGACCGGCGATGTCTGCAACAAGATCGGCACCTACCTGAAAGCCCTCGCTGCGCGCGACAACGACGTGCCGTTTTACGTCGCCGTGCCTTCGCCCAGCATCGACTGGACACTGCGCGACGGCCTCCTCGAAATTCCGATTGAGGAACGCTCCGCCCGCGAGGTCACCCATCTCGCCGGCCTGCTCCCCGACGGAAAGATCGCAACCGTCGGACTTACTCCCGTGGGCAGTCCCGTCGCCAACCCCGCTTTCGACGTCACTCCCGCCCGCCTCGTCACCGGACTGATCACCGAGCGGGGTGTGACCGAGGCCTCCGAAACCGGGCTGCGCCAGTTATTTCCGGAGGTAGGGCGGAGTCTCTGACCCGCCTTCCGACACCCCGGTGGCGGGTCAAAGACCCGCCCTACTCGAGCCATGACGGCAGAATTGATCTCAATTTCCGGGATAAAACGGCCGAAATCCGGTGTATGACAAAAAAGGCCTAAAAAAGACTGGACGGCATGGGGAGTGCTGACACGTTCCGCAGTGCATCAGGAACGAATCGGCCCTCCACAAGCCGGTTCTGCCAACCGGGCCGGGAGCGGCCACGGTGGATCGAATCCCTCGGGATTCGGATGTGCGGGACCCGCAAGGGCTCCGAACCAAAAGCGCTCCCGAAGACGAAACCGATCTGATGCCTCAGATCGGTTTTTTGTTTTCACCCCCTGATGCGCGAACCTGCCAACCCCAGACCATCACGCATCATGTCCAACCTAACTAAACTCCCCGGAATCCGCGTCGACGCGGAGAATCCCAACCATCACCTGTGGGACAACCACGGCACGTGGTTCCTGCACTACACGGTGCATCCCACTTCCTTCACCAAGGAACGCATCCGCCGCTCGCTCGGCACCAAGGACGTCAAGATCGCCCGTGAGCGCCGCGATACGTTCTTTGCGCACCTCGCTTCGGAGGCCGTCAAAGCCCCCGCCGCCGTCGTCCGCAAGGAAGCCGCCGCATGAGTGCGGAGGTGCGCGTTCTTCGTTTCGCCCACCCACCCGCGCACCTGCCACCCGCCCTCCACGGGCAGGTGCTGGTGGCCACCGTGCTGCTCGACGAGCAACCGGCGCCCGAAGGCCAGATCGTGCGCCAGTTCGAGGCGTGGCATTACCTGCTGGCCGACGGCTCCCCCGCGGGGCTCGTCAGCACCCAGTCCCGTCAGGAGATCGAAGCCTTCATCGCTCGTTTCTATTTCGGACCCGAAAACGGCTACGAAAACACCAAGCCGGCGCTCTCCCTGGCGGTGTAGGGCGGGGTCGCCGAACCCCGCCGGATCTCCGCCGATTTTCCGGCGGATATCCCGGATCGATCCCGAAAAATTCAGCATTTCGCACCGATTCGCGCAACTCGCGGGCGAAGAATTCAACCCGTCACCTGCGCCGGGAGCAGCGCCGCATCCTGCATGCCATGGATGATCTTTTTATCTGGCGGGCAGAAAGTAGCCAGCGCCCCTGAGAGCTTCGCTTGGCCGCCTGTGATAAAATAATACGGGCAAAGCCGCAGCCGGCCATCCACCTCGCGGGCCTCAAAGGGCGCCTCGCGTCCATAGACGCGGTGAACGATCCGCCGCGGTTTTTTGTAGGTCTGGAGCAGGTGCAGGTTCGTCGGGGCGAGTTCGACGGCATTCGCCACGCCTTCCTGCCATTCCTCTCGGGAACAATCGCTGCCGAGGATAACGCTGCGCGCGCCCCAGGCCGTCTCGTGGTAACCGGATATTTTGATGATCAGGTCGCGTTCCTTCTGCGACGCCGCGGACAGATCGCGCCAGTCGCTGAGCGCGCGCCCACCCGCCAGCGGGCCGGCGAGGATCGCACCGGGCGGCAGGGGTGCCGGATCCATCACCCAAGACGGCGGGATCAGGGCGCGGAGCAGCTTGAGCGTCCGTCCGCTGACCGCCTCCGCCCAGAAATCCTGCAGCAGGTGGTGATGGAACAGTGCGAGCGAGAGTTTCTCCTCCTGAAACGGCCTCATCGGGGGCGTGATCGCCACCTCGCCCGCCGACCACGCCTCGAAGATGAACCTCGCCGTCTTCACGTTCGCGAGGTCGAAGAGTTCGAAAAAGCGGTAGATGATGTCGATTTTCTCCGGGTTGCCGTCGGCGTCGAAGCAGAGTTGCGGGCCCAGCGGGAAAATATCCTCGGGCCGCATGCAAAACACCCGTTTGCCCTGCAGCTGGAGCTGCGCCGCCAGCCACTGCATCTCCGGCCGGTAAGTCGCCGCCTCGTCGCTCACCACGAGTGCGATGAAGGGATTCCGTGTCTCGGGCCGCAGCGCCGCGATCGCCGCATAAAAATTCGTCACCATCGCGTCGTTTCCGCCAAGGATGGCCCCCCCCGAATCCTGAGCTGCCTCGGAGGTCCCCGCTGAGCTATCCTTGCCCTCCCTAGCTCGAAGAGCGGCGGAGGGCCCCGTATCATACAGCCGGTTCAGGAACGCCGTGAGCCCGATGCCACCCGGCACCGAGTCGAGTTCGGTCAGCGCGAATCCGTCATCCGTCAGCAACAGGTCGGGCCGCAGCACCGTCGGAAACGCCCCGCGATTTCTCGGGTCGCGCGCATGCGCGATCAGCTCGGCCGGTTTGCCCCGATCGAGGTAATCGGCCACCCACGGCGCGAGCAACGGCTTGTTACGCAGGAGGTTCTTCCCTGCCACCGAGCGCAAATAAAGCGTCTCCAGCGCCTGGTGAAACTCGAGGCACGCCCCGCCGATGGCCTCAAGCTGGACGAGTTGGTCCGGCGAAATGGGCCAGGCCTCGGGCGAGAGCTGCCACGTCTTGTCCTCGAAGAGCGGCTGCCCGCTGAGCGCGGAGCGGATCTGGTCGTGAGGCAGGTCGGACATGTGAAAGAGGGAAGCCAGGAAGCCGGGAAAGGAAAGCTAGGACAGTATTCTTGGCCTCCCGGGTTCCGCATTAAATTCAAATTTCCATCTGGATAATTCGGACATGAATGAAGAGGGAAGCTAGGAAACCAGGAATGGAAAACCCGGCGGTTTTTCGTGGTTTCCTGGTTTCCCCCTTAAAAATCAATCTTCCATCTGGATAATTCGGACATGAATGAAGTAGGAAGCCAAGAAGCTGGGAGTGGAAAACCCAGGGGTTTTCGCGGTTTCTTGGTTTCCCCCCTTAAATCAATCTTCCATCTGGATATCCTTGTTCCGGTGCCGCGGACTGCCCGCACGGAGCCAGCCGTACACAAAGCGGTCCAGGTCACCGTCGAGCACCCCCTGCGTGTCGCTCGTGCTTACCCCGGTGCGCAGGTCCTTCACCATCTGATAGGGCTGCAGCACATAGCTGCGGATTTGGCTACCCCACCCAATTTCGCCTTTTTCGCCGTAAAACCGCTCCATCTCCGTGCGCTGTTCGTCGAGTCGCTTTTCGTAGAGGCGCGCTTTCAAGACGTTGAGTGCGGCGGCCTTGTTCTTGATCTGGGACCGCTCATTTTGGCAGACGACCACGATGTTGCTCGGAATGTGCGTGATGCGCACCGCCGAGTCCGTCGTGTTGACGCCTTGGCCACCCTTGCCGGACGAACGGTAGACGTCGATGCGCAGCTCGGCCTCGGGAATCTCGATCTGAATTTCGTCGGTAATCTCGGCGATCACGTCCACGGCGCAGAAAGAGGTGTGGCGGCGCTTGTTGGCGTCGAACGGACTGATGCGCACGAGCCGGTGCACGCCGCGCTCGGCCTTGACGTAGCCGTAGGCGTTTTCGCCCTTGATGAGGATTGTGGCCTTGCTGATGCCGGCCTGATCGCCCACCTGCACGTCCTGCAGCTCCATCGTATAGCCGCGGCGCTCAGCCCAGCGGCTGTACATGCGGAACAGGATGTCGGCCCAGTCGTTCGACTCGGTGCCACCCGCACCCGATTGGATCGAGAGGATGGCGTTGTTCTTGTCGAACTGGCCGGTGAGGAAGGACGCGATTTCGAGCTGGTCCAGTTCCGGGACCATGAGCGCGACACTGTCCTCGATTTCCTTTTCGTAGGCCTCGCGCTCGCCGGCCGAAGCGGCCTCGACGAGCTCCTGCATCACACCGATATCCTCGACCCGCTTGTGAAACGCGACGACAGGCAGCACTGCCCGCTTCAGGCTGTTCAGTTTGCTGATGTGCTTCTGCGCTCGCTCGTTGTTATCCCAGAAACCCGCCGCGCCCATCTGGGCGTCCATTGCCTCTATTTCCCGCTGCTTTTGGTCAACGTCAAAGAAACCTCCATAGATGCCCGGCGCGCTTCTTAATGTTTTCGATGTGGTTGAAGGTCTCTGGTGCGATCATTGAACCCTCATTGCCCCAAAGACCGGCGGCTGGCGCAAGCGGTAAATCGGGCAGTTCCGCCTACCCGCCCTCCCTCGAAGCCTATTCGACCACGGATGACACGATCTGACACGGATCGATCCTGAACCTCGTGTTTGAATGCCTGATCCTTGTCCTTCCGAGTAATCCGTGATGAAAATTTCCGTCACGAAACCGGCTTGTCCCCGCACCCCTCACCTCCCCAACCTTCCCACCCATGAACCGCACCATTGCCCGCCCCAGTGGCCTCGACCTCGATTCTCCGGGCCGCCGCGATTACCTCGTGGCGCTCGAGCATGACAGCATCTGGGGGGACCACCTGCTCCCCCTCACCGTGTGGGTTGGTCCCGAGGCCGCCCCGGGCAAGGGCCTCGTCTCGTTCGGCTCCAATCACGGCAACGAGTATGAGGGACCCATTGCCCTCAAGCACCTCCTGCAGGAGATCAAATTGGAAGACGTTCGCGGCCGCATCATTTTGATGCCCGTCCTCAACGTGCCCGCCTTCAAGAGCGGCACGCGCGATACCGTGACCGAGGACCGCGTGAACCTGAACCGTGCCTTCGTCGACGGCGCCGGCGTGACGCCCGCCCTGGCAGGCATCACGCACCGCATCGCCGCGTTCGTGCGCGATTACATCTGGCCCCGCGTGCATGTCGTGATTGACCTGCACTCCGGAGGAGACGTCGCGCGCTTTGCTCTCGTCGCCAGCTACCACCCCGTGGAGAGCCCCAAGCTGACCCGCCAGATCGAGGAGACCGCCCGCTGGTTCGGCACGCCCCTCGTAATGACCTATCAAAACGTCACCCCCGGATTACTGCCCTCTGAAGCCGAACGCCTCGGCAAGATCACCGTGGGCACCGAGCTCGGCTGGGGTCGCGCGGTCAATGCCGAGGGCGTCCGTTGCGCGCGCCAGGGCGTGTTCGCCGCCGCCATTAACCACGGCTTGCTGCGCGGCAAGATCGAGAAGATCGGCGCGCATCGCGACGGCACGCAAAAGCGCGTGGCCATGGTGGATCGCGCCTGTTTTTCCGTCGCGCCGTTCGCCGGCCACTACGAGCCCATCCTCGATTGCGGCGCCACCGTTCGCACCGGTGCCACCGTCGGACTGTTGCACGATTTCGATTATACCGATGCCGAGCCGCATCCCGTCGTCGCCGGCGTCGATGGCATTGTCATCGCCCAGGCTTGGGCCGCCGCGGTGCCACAAGGCCAGCACATCGTCGTCGTTGGCAAGGTGCAGGAGTGGGCCAAGTGAAGATCGAATCCGTCGATTTTTTCTACCTGTCGATGCCCGAGGTGCTCGACATCGGCGATGGCAGCCAGGACGCCCTGCTCGTGCGCGTGCGCGCCGGCGGGTTCGAGGGTTGGGGCGAGTGCGAAGCCGCACCGCTGCCCTCCATCGCCGCGTGGATGTGTCCCCGCTCCCACTCCGCCTGCAAACCTGTGTGCGATTCCGTGCTCGGTCAGACCATCGACGCTGTCTCCGACATCACCCGCATCGGCAATCTTGTCCGCGAAAACAGCCTCGATCTGCTGCAAGCCGACCACACGTTGTCCGGCGTTGATATCGCGCTCTGGGACCTGCTCGGTAAAAAGCTGGGAGAGCCCGTTTGGAAACTGCTCGGCTACAAGCAGTCCTTCCCCAAAACACCCTACGCCTCCGTCCTCTTCGGCGATACGCCCCAGGAAACGCAGAAGAAAGGCCGCGCCGCCCAAGCCGCCGGCTATCGCGCCGCCAAGTTCGGCTGGGGTCCCTTCGGCCGCACCACCGTCGCCGCCGACCGCGAGCAATTGCACGCCGCGCGCGAGGGCATCGGCTCTGACGGCCTCCTCCTCGTGGATGCCGGAACCGTCTGGGTCGACGATGTCGCTCGCGCCGCCCAGGTCCTCCCCGCCCTGCACGAAGTTCGGGCACTCTGGCTCGAGGAACCCTTCGTCTCCGGCGCGCTGGACGCCTACCACGCTCTCTCCGTGCAAGCCGGCACGCTCAAACTCGCCGGCGGCGAGGGCGCCCACAATATCTGGATGGCGCGCCACATGATGCAACACGGCGGCGTCGGCTTTATCCAGATCGACTGCGGCCGCATCGGCGGCATCAGCGTCGCCAAGCAAGCCGCCGACGACGCCGTCGCCCGCGGCATCACCTACGTGAACCACACCTTCACGTCCCACCTCGCCCTCAGCGCTTCGCTTCAACCCTTCGCCGGACTGGAGAAGGACGTGATCTGTGAATACCCCGTCGAGCCCAAGCCGCTCGCCGTCGAGATGACGCGCAACCACCTGAAGCGCGACGCCAATGGCTGCGTGCGCGCACCGGACACTCCGGGCCTCGGCATCACTCCAGATCTGGTCGCGGCGAAAAAGTATCTCGTCCCGGTCGAAATTTCCGTGCGCGGCGGGATTCTCTATCGCACACCTGAACTATAAACGTCACCGGCTATCGCGAGGTTAGGTGGCTTTTCTAATGCCGCGCGTAACCCCAACAGAAGAGGGTGTAGATAATTCCGCCAAGATAAAGCGCGCCAAAGATGAGCTTGTTGTGCCGGGCCAGCCATTCCGGCAGATAGATGTCGAAATTATCCCGACGATCTGCCGTGTAGCGGGCCGCAACGGGAGTGAGCGGACAGTGCATGCCGTTGAACAGGAGCACGAGCACCTCCACGAACACGATGCCAATGAGAATTGCGGCATGACGATAGTCAGCGCGCCACGTCAGGATCGATATCGCTACAATACACGACGCGAATATTACCCAAACGATCGTGTGGGTCACCTTGATCGCCCGAAGTGTCATTGGGCGGAAGTCATGTCGTTGCCATGGCGATGCCAATCTGCCTGCGGCTCAGACATCAATGATCTCACCCGCGCGTCGCTTCTTCCGGTCCCAATACCAGCTGATCCAGATGCAGGCTTCGTAAAGCAGGCAGAGCGGGATCGCCATCGCGACCTGGGTGATGACTTCGGGCGTGGTCAGCACCGCGCCCATGATGAAGGACAGCACGATCACGTGCCGGCGGTAGTGTTTCAATTGCTGGTGGTTCACGAGGCCGAGCTTCACCAGTAGCAGCACCACAATCGGGAATTGGAAGCCGAGGCCCATCCCGAAGATGAATTTCGAGACGAAGCTGATGTAGTCGTCGGCCCGCCAGTCGAGGGCGTTAAATCCCATCAGGTCGGAGTATTCCACCGACGCCCGCAACGCCAGTGGCAGGAGGATGAAATAGGTCAGCAGCACACCCGAAAAGAACAGAACCACACTCCAGCCCAGCCAGGTGAAGAACATCTGGCGTTCCTTGATTTTCAGCGCCGGCAGGAAGAACTGGCCCATGAAAAACACCCAGAACGGCGCCGAAATGATCAACGCGCCATAAATCGAGACGTGAAACGCGATAAAGAATGCCTCCGCCGGCGCAAAATTGTGCAGCTTGATTCGCATGCTTGAATCGTTGCCCGGTACCGCCGGCAGCAGCTTCAAGGTCAGCGTCGGTTCCTCGCCCGTCTGCGTCAGACCCACTTGGTAAACCGCGTGGGGCGCGTCACCCGGCGGCATTCCGGGAAACTGCTCGCGCGTCACCACATACGGCCCGAGTTCGGTGTCGCCGACCCGGAAGGCGATCGTCGGCTTGGGTTTTTCGAACCGGTCAATCTTGCTGAGCGGATACTCGAGAATGGCGACTAGCTTCGGCGAGATCAGCAGGCAGACGACCAGCGCGAGGCCGATCGCAATGGACGACCGGACCAACGCGCTCCGCAAGTCACTGAGGTGCGCCCAGAAGGACTTCTTCGGGCCGGGTTCGTCACCCTCAGGCAAAAATTCGTCTTCGTCGCTCATCTCAGTTCGACGCAGGAGACAGGAGTTGCCCGCAAATTGCGCGAATTAACGCGAAGGAAAGACAATAGAAACGAAGCCAAACGGAATGGGTTGGGGTTCGGACCATGTATCCGGATCTTCCTCCGGCATTCGGGTAGATTCGCATCATTCGCGGGCAACCGTTTGGAGATTGGCTGGTTTAGCTGCGCAATTTGCCAGTCGCCTGCTCAGCAAGGAAGCTGGCGTACGTTTTTGCGAGGCCATCCTTGAGGGCGATTTTCGCGCTCCAGCCGAGCTTCGCCAGCCGCGAGACATCCAGCAGCTTGCGCGGCGTGCCGTCAGGTTTTGAACTATCCCATACCACCTGGCCCTTGAAACCAGTTGTCGTAGCGACGGTTTCCGTGAGCTCCTTGATCGTCACATCCGTGCCCGTGCCCACGTTGACCCAGTCGGGTGGATTCTCAACGCGCAGGAGAAACGCGCAGGCATCGGCGAGGTCATCCACTTGCAGGAACTCGCGCCGCGGCGTGCCGGTGCCCCACGCCGTAACTTCGGGTTGGTTCGCCGCCTTGGCCTCATGGAACTTGCGGATTAGCGCGGGCAGCACATGCGAATTCTGCAGGTGGTAGTTGTCGCCCGGACCGTAAAGATTGGTCGGCATCGCCGAGTGAAACAGCACGCCGTGCTCTTTTCGGTAGAACTGCGCCAGCTTGAGCCCGGTGATCTTCGCGATCGCGTAAGCCTCGTTGGTCGGCTCCAGCGGACCCGTCAGCAGGCAGTCCTCGGTCATCGGTTGCGACGCGTTCTTCGGATAAATGCACGAGCTGCCCAGGAACAGCAGCCGCTTCACCCCGTGCCGGTAGGCCGCGTGGATCGTGTTCGCCGCGATGGCGAGGTTCACGGACAGAAACTCCGCCGGATAGGTCGCATTGGCGTGAATGCCGCCGACCTTGGCCGCCGCGATGATCGCCGTATCGGGCTTCTCCGTCCTGAAAAACTCTTCCACCGCAGCCTGCGACGTCAGGTCGAGGTCCTGCCGCGAGCGCAGAAGCAGGCTCACGCCCGGTTCTGACGTGTACCGTCGGACCAGCGCAGCGCCGACCATGCCTTGATGTCCGGCAATAAAGAGTTTCATGATTCGATCTTGGAACACAGAGAACACAGAGGATGCACAGAGGTCACCGAGTTCAGAAAATAGAGACAGGGATGCATTCCTCGGTGTCCTCCGTGAGCTCTCTGTGCCCTTTGTGTCGCACGCTTCATGCGAAAGGCGCCTTCGACGGATTCGGCAGCTGCGCGATCTGCGCCTCGCGCTTCGCCAGCTCGAGGTCGTGTTCGACCATGATCTTCACGAGCTCCTTGAACTTCACCTTGGGCTCCCAGCCGAGCTGCTTGCTGGCCTTGGCGGGATCGCCGATCAGCAGGTCCACTTCCGCGGGCCTTTCATAGCGCTTGTCGTATTCAACGTGCTTTTCCCAGTCCAAGCCCAGCAGTCCGAAGGTCTCCTGGCAGAATTCCTTCACGCTGTGCGCCTCGTTGGTCGCGACCACATAGTCACCCGGCGTATCCTGCTGCAGCATCAGCCACATCATCTCGACGTATTCCTTGGCGTAGCCCCAGTCGCGCCTGGCCTCGAGGTTGCCGAGGTAAATCGAGTCCTGCAGGCCCAGCTTGATGCGCGTGGCGGCCCGGGTGATCTTGCGCGTCACGAACGTCTCGCCGCGGCGCGGACTCTCATGGTTGAACAAGATACCGCTCGACGCATGGAGGTTGTAGCTCTCGCGGTAATTCACCGTCAGCCAGTGCGCGTAAAGTTTTGCGCAGCCATACGGCGAGCGCGGCCAGAATGGCGTCACCTCGGTCTGCGGCACCTGCTGCACCTTGCCGAACATCTCGGACGACGACGCCTGGTAATACCGGCATTTTTTAACGAGCCCGGCCTCGCGGATGGCCTCAAGGATGCGTTGCGCGCCCAGGCCGTCCACGTCGCCCGTGTATTCCGGGATGTCGAACGACACGCGCACATGCGACTGGGCGCCGAGATTGTAGACCTCGTCCGGCTGGAGTTCGTAGAGGAGCTTCACCATCTGCACCGAGTCGGCGAGGTCGCCATAGTGCAAATGCAGCTTCACGCCGTTCACGTGCGGGTCTCGGTAGAGATGGTCAATGCGGCTGGTATTAAAGGTCGAGGCGCGGCGGATGACGCCATGCACCTCGTAGCCTTTGCCGAGCAGCAGTTCCGCCAGGTAGGAGCCGTCCTGGCCAGTGATACCGGTGATAAGCGCTTTCTTCATGTAGGCTCGAAGCTAGGCCACCGCCGCAAGCGGGCAAGCCCGCAGGAGGATTGATCCGAAGTAGGGCAAGGTCTTCGACCTGCCCTCTGGCGCATAGGAAGGAACTCGTTTCCCTCAACACGTGGATCGACTTCGGCCTCGATTCGACTCCGGCAGAGGCTCAAGCGCGTTAAGGGCTGCACGCTCCACCTCGGAGGCGGGTCAAAGACCACAGCCATCCCACAGGAGGGATGAAGTTAGTGGCTCGGAAAGCGGCGGTTTGGCTATCAGAAGATAGGGTGTGAAAAAAAACGCCCCGCCTCCCGAGCCGCCTGCAGCCCTAGCGTGCTGCGGCAGTTGGTCGAACTGATTCCCACGCACCTGGTGGCCAAGCTGGCCCGGACGCATGGGGTGGACGCGCAAGCGCGCACGTTTAGTCCGTGGAGCCACGTGGTGACGTTGCTCTACGCGCAGCTGTCGCATGCGCTGAGCCTGAACGATGTGTGCGACGGCTTGCGGCTATCAACGCTCGCGTAAAACTGACCCACTAACGCTCGTTTAGAACTGACCCACCCCTGTTGGAGTAGTTGCGGAGGAGGGACAGAGGACGAGCCCCAAGCCGGGCGTCGCGGTAGCGAGGCC
>Ga0105047_10001645_pt1 | contig 40102 bp, 38 predicted proteins | sample MAT04_FD_78384 | JGI IMG/M metagenome (GOLD analysis project Ga0105047, IMG submission 78384) | Freshwater microbial communities from Lake Fryxell liftoff mats and glacier meltwater in Antarctica - MAT-04 (megahit assembly) | ecosystem: Environmental > Aquatic > Freshwater > Ice > Liftoff...
ACCGACGACGCGGTGCTGGTCATCGACGACGACCGGTCCGGACGGGACTCGCAACGTCTTGACCTGGGGAAATACAGTGGAGCTGATGGGAATCGAACCCACGACCCCCTGCTTGCAAAGCAGGTGCTCTAGCCAACTGAGCTACAGCCCCGAGTGACCGTCCGGCCGGGCCGGCGCGGATCGGATGGCTCACGGTAGTCGGCACCAGCGTGGTGGTGAGAAGGCGCCGCTCGAACAGGCGAGCGGGTTCGGTCAGCCCGGCGGCGGTGCGACCGGGGAGTGACGCCGTCCCCGCGTGCGGAGCGTGCGGATGGCGTCGGTGGAGAGCAGGGCCCACGCCACCAGAGCGGGCTGGAACACCAGGCGGACGGCCCGCTTGGCGTCGGTGTCGAGGCCGAAGGCGTCGACGCGGCCGGTGAACTGGGCAATGTTGCCGGGGAACACCGCCACGAAGAACACTGCGGCGGTGACGCCGACCCAGGCCCGCACCGGTTGCTTCCAGGCCACGACCAGGGCGGCACCCAATGCCAGTTCGACCACACCCGAGGCCACCACCACGACGTCGGGGTCGGCCGGGAACCACGTCGGCACCTGCGCCTGGAACTCCTGGCGTTGCACGGTGAGGTGCCCGGTGCCGGCGGCCAACAGCGCGGCACCGAGCGCGAGCTGACCGATCATCTGCACGCCTCTGCCCGTCGTCGAGGTTGCGGCCATTCGAGGCTCCTCAGCCTGGCGGGCTGATGGCGCCCGGTTCGGCGACCATCCCCACCTGGATCAACCTACGCCGCCGAGGGCCAGCGGCCTCCTGCTGCCCCGATCGTTCTCCCCGGTGCGGACGACGGCCGCCGGGTCCTAGTGGCACGTCGCCCCTCAGGCTCTGCGGGCCAGGGTGTAGCGGACCTGCTGGTCGAAGCCCAGGCGACCGTCGGGCCGGGGAGCGGCGTGGAGGGCGTCGACGGCGTCGGATCGCACTCGCCCGAGCTCCTCCACCGGCACGCTCTCCCAAAGCTGGCGCTGACCGTGCGACATCGACCACCGGTACCAGTGTTCGTGGTCGTCGAAGCGCACCTCGACGATGGCGGTGACCGTGCGCACGTCCACGAATCCGGCCTGGGTCACCAGGGCCTCCATGCCGGCGTCGGACGCGAACGGCCCGCCGGTGTTGGTGCGTGGGTCCCGCTGTTCGGGCGGCAGGTAGGAGCGCAGCGCCCGCTCGACATCGTGCCACTCGTCGTTGAACGGCCCGAACGTGGTGACCCCGAGACGCCCGCCCGGCATCAGCACGTCGTGCCACGAGAGCAACGCCACCAGTGGCTCGGTGAGGAAGAACAACACCAGCGACGACGCCACCACGTCGAACCCGGCGTCGGGCACCGGCACGGCGTTGGCGTCGCCCACCTCCACCGTCACGAACCCGTCGAGACCGGCCTCCACCACGTCGGCGCCGGTGCGCTCCACCATCCCGGAGGCGACGTCGATGCCCGCCACGTGACCCGTCGGCCCGACGGCCTCGGCCAGGCGGAACAGGGCGGCCCCCCGGCCACAGCCCACGTCGAGGGCCCGCTCTCCTGGCTGGGGGGCGAGCTCGGCCACCAGGCCGGCCGCGATCGGCTCGAAGAAGTCGACCCCCACGGCGTCGTACGTGTCGGCCACGCGATGGAACACATCCGCCACCCGGGCGGCGGGATCGTCGGTCACAGGCCGACGGTACCCCCATCCCCCTGAGCGCCCCCGGGACTTGGGGCAGACTCGGCCGATGGACGAGCTTCGCTTCGACGACAAGGTCGTGGTCATCACCGGGTCGGGCCGCGGGTTGGGCCGCGAGTACGCCCAACTCTTCGCCGCCCGTGGGGCCAAGGTCGTGGTCAACGATCTGGGGGTGGCCATCACCGACACCGGCGACGGCGGTGAGGCCCCACCGGTGAACCCGGCCGACGAGGTCGTGGCCGAGATCACCGCCGCCGGCGGAACGGCGGTGGCGAACTACGACACGATCGCCACTGCCGAGGGCGGCGAAGCCATCGTGGCCGCCGCCCTCGAGGCCTTCGGTGCCGTCGACGTCGTGGTCAACAACGCCGGCCAGGTACGGCTCCACCCGTTCGTCGACTTCCCCGACGACTACGTCGACACCGTGCTCGCCACCCAGCTCCGAGGGGCCCTCAACGTGGGCCGCCCGGCCTGGCGGTCCATGGCCGCCAACGGAGGCGGCCGCATCGTGAACGTGTCGTCCGGCGCCGCGTTCAACCAGGTCCCCAACGGCACCGTGTACGGCATGGCCAAGATGGGCGTGGTGGGCCTCACCCGCCAGATGGCCGGTGAGGGCGCAGCCGTCGGCATCGCCGTCAACGTGGTGGCTCCGTACGCCAAGACCCGCCTCGGCACCGGGTTCGGGCCCATCCCGTGGAGCGACGAGCTGGGCGAGTGGTTGCACCCGCGCCTCGTGGCCCCGCTCGTTGGTTGGCTGGCTCACGAATCGTGCCCGGTCAGCGGCGAGTGCTTCAGCGTGGGCGGCGGCCACGTGGCCCGGGTGTCGCTGGCCATCAACGAGGGGTACCTCGACCGCGACGCCACCCCCGAGTCGATCGCCGACCATCTCGACGCCGTGATGGGCGGCCGCACCACCGAGGTCACCCCGGCGGCCTCGCCCGTCATGGGCGCCATGATGGGCGGCTTCCGCGGGCCGAGCCACCGCTAGGTTCGTCGGCCATGCCCACCGCCCTTGTCAACGGGATCGACGTCTACTACGAGCGATCGGGAGAAGGCCCCCGGCTGCTGTTCTGCAACGGGTCGGGGCAGAACCTCGAGACCAGCGGGATGCTCGTCGACGTGTTCACGGCCCGGTTCGACACGGTCGCCCACGACCAGCGGGGCCTCGGTCGCACTGCGGTGCCGCCCGGCCCGTACACGATGGCCGAGTACGCCGCCGACGCGCTCGCCCTCGCCGACCACGTCGGCTGGGACACGTTCCGTCTCGTCGGCATCAGCTTCGGCGGCATGGTGGCCCAGGAGATCGCCGTCACCGCTCCGGAGCGGGTGGAGCGTCTCGCCCTCCTCTGCACCTCTCCTGGGGGTTCCGGAGGGAGCAGCTATCCGCTCCACGAGCTGGCCGCCATGGCCCCCGCCGACCGAGCCGCTCTGGCGATGACGTTGATGGACGCCCGCTTCGACGAGCAGTGGCTGGCCGAACACCCCGACGACCGGATGTTGGCCGAGGCCATGGCCGGGCGGCGCCCACCCGAGTCGGGAAGCGACGCCGAACGGGGTATGCGCGAACAGATGGAGGCCCGCCGCCACCACGACGTCTGGGATCGCCTCCCCCGCATCACCAGCCCCACCCTCGTGGCCAGCGGCCGCTACGACGGCATCGCCCCTCCGAGCAACAGTGAGGCCATCGCCTCGCGCATCCCGGCCGCCGAGTTGCGTCGGTACGACGGCGGCCACGCCTTCTTCGCCCAGGACGGCTCCGCCTTCGGCGACGTCGTCACTTTCCTCGCCGCCGACTGACTGGGGAACGCCCGTCAGCCGGCGATGGCGTCAGCGGCCTGGGACATGAACTGGTTGAGATCGAAGTACTCGCGCCAGTTGGCGATCTTGTCGCCCTGCCACTCGAAGATGCCCATCACCGGCAGCTCCACCAGGCCACCGTCGGCCTTGCGGAACACGTCGATGCGCTCGGTCATCACCGTCGAGCCACGCGACACCATCTCGAGGATCTTGTACTCCACGACGGTGAGCCCGGTCGTGAACATGTCGACCATCCCGGCGATGGCCTCGTGGCCGACCAGCGGATCAACCGGGATGTTGTGGTACGTGGCGTCCTCGGTGAACCACGCCACCACCGCGGCGGTGTCGCTCAGTTCCCAGGTCTGGCAGAACTCCCGGGTCAGCGCCTCGTAGTCGTGACCGTCGCTCATCATCGTCCCCCTCTTCGAGTGGCACCCCAGGCGGCGCCGATCGACAGTCATCGTGGCACCTTCCGGCCGGCCCGTGAGTCGTGGACGGAACACCTAGTCTCAGCGGGCCGCGGTGCGCAGGGGGCGACCGCCGACACCGGGAGCCATCATGCCGATCAGCCGACTCGACGACTACCTCGGGCATCAGATCCCCGAGCCCATCGGCACGGTGTCACCGCAGAGCCCCAATTTCTACGACCGCTACTACTTCAACCTGCACGGCAGCACCGACGAGGTGTTCCTCGTCACCGGGCTCGGTCAGTACCCGAACCTCGGTATCACCGACGCCTTCGTCTCGGTCTCCATCGGCGACACCCAGCACACCGTTCGGGCCTCGCGCCACCTCACCGAGGATCGGATGGACAGCGCGGTGGGCCCGCTGCGGGTCGAGGTGCTCGACGGCCTGCGGAAGCTGCGGGTGGTGTGCGAGCCCAACGCGTGGGGCATCGCCTTCGACCTGGTCTTCGACGGCACCGTGCGCGCCCTCGAGGAGCCCAAGACCGTCAGCCGGGCCAACGACGTGATCACCCAGGACACGTGCCGCTTCGCCCAGGTGGGGGCGTGGACCGGCACGCTCGAAGCCGCCGGCCGCAAATTCGTCGTCACCCCCGACCGTTGGTTCGGCGCCCGCGACCACTCGTGGGGGATCCGCCCCGTCGGGGTTCCCGAACCGGTCGATCCGGCGGCTCCTCGCCTCGAGGGCGCCCCCATGGGGTTCCACCACAACTGGCTGCCCATGCAGTTCGACGACCACATGGTGAAGATCACCATCGACGAGATCCACGACGGCACCCGGGTCGGCCAGGAGGCCGTGCGGGTATGGGCCATCGAGGCCGACCGGCCCGACGACCACCTCGGTCGCCCCGAGATCGAGATCGAGTACATCCCGGGTACCCGAGAGGTGGCCGGGGCCGAGGTCTCCTTCAGCGGCGCCGGTGCGTCCGATCTGCGCATCCGGGTCACCCCGTTGCGCACCGTGTACCTCAAGGGCGGATCGGGGTACCTGTACGACGGCACGTGGGGTCACGGCGTAGACCAGGGCGGCCTGGTCGTGCAGGGCCTCGCCCACGACCTCTCCACCCCCGAGGGCCGAGCCGAGCTGTCGTGGCTCAACGAGACCCTCAGCCGCTACGAGACCAGTGACGGCCTGGTGGGGTACGGCATGTTCGAGAACCTGTCGATGGGCCTCTACCTGCCCGCCGGCTTCGACTCACCGACCGCCGTGGCCTGACCGTCCCGGGGCGAACCTGTCGTCCCCGTGTTCGAACCTGTCGCCCCAATCTCCGAACCTGTCGCGCTTCACCGCCCTATGAGGCAGCGTTCGTAGACAGGTTCGGGGGGGGTGGGGGGGAGCTACGCGGCGGCCAGGATGTCGATCACGAACACCAGCGTCTCGGTGCCCGAGATGCCGGCCTGCTGGTTGCCCTGGGCCCCGTAGCCCTTGTCGGGCGGGATGATGAGCATCACCCGCGAGCCCACGGTCTGTCCGACGAGGCCCTCGGAGAATCCGGGGATCACGCTGCCCGGATCGAGCGGGAAGTCGACGGGCTCACCCCGCTCCCACGAGGAGTCGAAGACGGAGCCGTCGGACCACTTCACCCCGACGTACTGCACGGTTGCGGTCTGCCCGGCCTGCACCTCTGGGCCGGTGCCCTTGATGAGGGGTTGGATGACGAGCGTCGTCGGGGCCGGTTCACCGGTGAGGGTGATCTTCGGCGCCCCGCCCTCCTCGGTCACGGTGGGCAGGCCCGGTGGCGGCGTGACCGGCTCGCCCGAGGCGCGGGTCGGCACGGTGACGGCACTGCGGATGTCGAAGACGAACAGCACCCAGATCTCCTGGGCGTAGGACGTGGCCAGGACCCGGGCGCCGACCTTCTGGCCGACGAGCGCGTTCTTGATGCCCTCTTGCAGGTTGCTGTCGAGCGGTACCACCTCGGGCTTCTGGCCCCAGGTGGTCTGCAGTTCGCTGCCGTCGACACCGCTGACCACGGTGTAGTCGAGCGTCACCCGTTGACCGTCGGCCACGGTCTCACCGGTGCCCTCGGCGATGACTCGCGAGTCGACCTTGGCCGTGTCGGGCTCGGCGAAGGACGGATCGAACTTCACCTCCGGCTTGACGGCGATGTCCTTGGACACCTCGACACCGTCGAGCGACGACGTGTTCACCACGGTCGTGGTGGTGGCCGCGGCGGGGTCGGTGGTGGTGGTGGACGACGAGTCGCTGCTGTCGGAACTGCAGGCCCCGAGCAACAAAGCGGCGAGAGCCAGGGCGGCCCCGGCGGCGACGAGGCGACGACGGTATCGGGGGGCGGGGGGAGAGGAGGTCGAAGTAGGCACCCGGACACGCTACGACGTGTCGGGGCAACGTGAGGTAAGCGACCTCTTCTCACCGTCTTCTCACCCGATCGGAGCAGGCTCGGGGCCGGGGTTGCGCATCTGGTGATCGCCGAGGACGCCCGGGCCGTTCGTGAGGTCCGTCACCCGCGCTCTGGAGCTCGAGGGATATCGCGTGTCCCGCCGGCCCGGTGAGGTCCAGAAGGGCCGTCGCGTCCAGCGATGCTACGTAAGAAAAGTGTCAGTAAACCGCCCGGAATCGGTAACACCGAGAAAACGGGGGGGAAACGGCTCGTCCTTAACGTCAGCAATGCGTCAGACGGAGCACCCTGCTCCGCACGCGTGGTAGGGGCTGACAGCGCCGTCGCCCGTAGCCCACCGGGGTGTCGTGGCACCGAAACGAGGAGGAGCAATGGTTCATCTGATCACCGCGGTCATCAAGCCGCACAAGCTGGAGGAGGTGAAGGACGCGTTGAGAGTTGTCGGAGTTCAGGGACTCACGGTGAACGAAGTCAAGGGCTTCGGCCGCCAAGGCGGGCACACCGAGACCTATCGCGGAGCGGAGTACACCGTCGACCTCCTTCCCAAGGTGAAGGTCGAGGTCCTCGTCGACGCGACCGAGACCGACAAGGTCGTCGACACCATCCTCGAGGCCGCCAAGACCGGCAAGATCGGTGACGGCAAGATCTGGATCACCTCGGTCGAGAAGGTCGTGCGCATCCGCACCGGTGAACGGGACGTGGAGGCTCTCTGATGGCCTCGACGCGGTCCCTTCCCACGCTCTCGTCCGAGAGCCTCGCTCTCCGGAGGTCCCTCGGGACGCCCAAGCGTCTCGCCGTCGGTGCGGGTGTGGCCCTCACCACGCTGCTGGTCACCGCCGGCACCGCCTTCGCGCAGGAGGCCGGTGAGGTCGTCGAGGTGGACATCGCCACGGTGGCCACCACCGCCGACCGGGCCATCCAGTCCGGCAACCTCGTCTGGATCGTCATCGGTGCCGCCCTGGTGATCTTCATGCAGGCCGGATTCGCCATGGTCGAGACCGGCTTCTGCCGGGCCAAGCACGCCGCCCACGTGGTGAGCACGAACCTGGGGATCTTCTTCCTCGGTTTCGTGGCCTTCTTCCTGGTCGGGTTCCCGTTCATGTTCGGTGGCTACTACTACCTGCTTCCCGGATTCGACTACGGCTTCTCGCAGGCGGTGGGCAGTTCGCTCATCGGCAGCGGGAACTGGGTGTTCCTGTGGCAGGGCGGATGGGCCGGCACCGGCTGGACCGGTGGTGACCTGCTCAACTCCGGCGCCCTCATGGCGTTCTTCTTGTACATGGTGGCCTTCATGGACACCACCGCCACCATCCCCACGGGGTCGATGGCCGAGCGCTGGAAGTTCAAGTCCTTCATCGTCTGGGGCCTGTTCTGCGGGGCGATCTACTACCCGCTGTTCGGTGCCTGGACATGGGGTGGCGGCTGGTTGGGCAAGCTCGGCAACTCCCTGGAGTGGGGTAACGGCTACGTCGATTTCGCCGGCTCCGGTGTCGTGCACGCCATGGGCGGTGCCGCCGCTCTGGCTGGTGCCATCGTGCTGGGACCCCGCCTGGGCAAGTTCACCAAGGAGGGCAAGCCCCGGGCCCTGCCGGGCCATCACATTCCGATGGCCATGCTCGGTACCTTCATCCTGTTGTTCGGGTGGTTCGGCTTCAACGCCGCATCGACCTTCGCCTCGAGTGACCCGCAGATCGGCCTGATTGCCGCCAACACCGCCATCGCTGGCTCCTTCGGCGGCTTCGCAGCCATGCTGTGGATCTGGACCCGCACGGGGAAGCCTGACCCGGCCATGATGGCCAACGGGATGCTCGCGGGTCTGGTGATCGTCACCGCTCCCTGTGCCTTCGTCGATCCGTGGGTCGCCATGATCCTCGGCATCGTCGCCGGTGTGGTGGTCATCGAGTCGGTGTTCTTCATCGAGCGCAAGATGAAGGTCGACGACCCGGTGGGCGCCATCTCCGTGCACGGCGTGTGCGGAACGCTGGGCGTGCTGGCGGTCGGGCTCGTGGCCAACGGCAAGTACGGCATCGATGCCGGCGGCGCCGGCCTCGGCTGGAACGGCACCACCACCTCCGTCGACGCCGATGGTGTGGCCGCAGGGGTCACCGGCCTCTTCTACGGTGGCAACGGGGGCGGTCAGCTTCTGTCCCAGCTCGCCGGCATCGTGATGATCTGGTCGGTGATGTTCGGGATCGCCTTCGCCTTCTTCAAGATCCAGAACGCCCTCACCAAGGGCGGGATCCGCTCCGACGAGGGCGAAGAAGAAGCCGGACTCGATCTGCCGGAGATGGGCGTGCTCGCCTACCCGGACTTCGCCGGCACCCACGAGGGGTACAGCGACGGGGGTTCCATCAAGACCCCGACGTCGGTCAGCTGAACCATCGGCTGATCAGCAATTCGCAGTTTCGGAGAGGGCCCGGCGGTTCGTCCGCCGGGCCCTTCCGCGTGGGAGGGTCACGGTCCTGTCATCACCCCTGCCCACCCCTAAATGTGAACGGTACGTGACCAAGGGGCGCGGGGACTTGTGGGGGGCTGCGTCGTCCGGCATGGTGCACCCCATGGCTCGATCCACCACTCCGCGACCAGCCCCAGACGCTGGGTTCGCCAACACCTGGAACGCCACCGACAAGGTGCGTCGCAAGCAGATCCGCCGCCTCGTGCGCGTCGGCCGCCCGCAGGAGACCGCGGCCGACGCCCGCCTCGCCGTCGGTTTCGTGGGCTTCCAGCGCAGCCGCCTCTGGTACCGGTTCTTCTGGCTCTGGTTCCCGGTCGTCGTGCTGGGTGCGCTCTACGCCGCCACACTGGTGCACCCGCTGGCGATCGGCGTCGTGCTGGCCGTGGCCGCCAACGGGTTCCTGGTGCGTTGGAACTTCGGCCGGACCGAGAAGGTCAACGCCGAGTTCCTCGCCGAAGCCGGAAGCACGCCCGAGAAGAAGAAGGAGCGGCTCGCTCCCTCGGGCATCACGCTCCGCCCCCGGGCCAAGAAGCGGGCGGGCGGAAGGGCCAGCCCCACCGCGACGTCGACGCTCTGAGGCCATCCATCGCCGGCGCGCCGGGCTGGTGAACGACGAAGGCCCGGCCACCAACGGCCGGGCCTTCTCACGTCACGGAGGGGCGGCGCCCTGCGGGCTGGCGTCCTCGGGGAGTGACGACCGCACTTCGATGAGGCGCTCCCGCAGTTCGTGGTCGCGGTGCCCGAGATCGTCGATCCACAGGTCGATGGCCTGGCGCAGTGTGGCGTTGCGGTCACCGTTCATGACGGCCACCGCTTGGGCGTCGTCGGCGGCGTTGGCGACTTCGTCGACCATGTTCGAGCCTTGGCGCTTCGAGAAGATCACCGCGCCGAGCACCACGAGCAGGGCCACCCCGGCGATCACGAACCGCACGTCGTTGTCCTTCAGACTGATGATGGCCGGCAGCATGAGCAGCGAGACCAGGTTCATCACCTTGATCAGCGGGTTCAGAGCCGGGCCGGCGGTGTCCTTGAACGGATCGCCGACGGTGTCGCCGATCACCGCCGCCTTGTGGGCCTCGGACCCCTTGCCGCCCTCGTTGCCGTCCTCGATGTACTTCTTGGCGTTGTCCCACGCCCCACCCGAGTTGGACAAGAAGTTGGCCATCAACTGACCGGTCACGATGGCCGAGGCCAGGAAGGCGCCCAGCGCCAGGTAGCCGATGCCGAACCCGATGATCACCGGGGTGAGCACCGCCAGCAATGCCGGCGTGGCCAGCTCGCGCAGCGAGGCCGTGGTGCAGATGTCGATGACCGGGCCGTAGTCCGGGCGCTCGGAGCCGTCCATGATCCCGGGCTTCTCGCGGAACTGGCGGCGCACCTCCTGCACCACCGTTCCGGCCGTGCGTGACACCGCCCTGATGGCCAGCGACGAGAACAGGAAAGCCACCGAACCACCGATCAGCAGACCGATGAACGTCTTCGGGTCGGCCACGTTGATCTGTACGAGGCTGGCCAGGGTGCCGCTGATCTCGGCCTGGGCCACGGTGGCCGCGTCGAGGGTGCTCTTGGCGATCGTCTCGGAGTACGAGGCGAACAACGCCACGGCGGCGATGACCGCCGAACCGATGGCGAATCCCTTGGTCACGGCCTTGGTGGTGTTGCCCACGGCGTCGAGGCTCACCATGATCTTCTCGGGCTCGCCCTCGAACTCGCCCGACATCTCGGCGATGCCGGCGGCGTTGTCGGCCACGGGGCCGAACGTGTCCTCGGCCACCACGATGGCGGTGGTGGCCAGCATGCCGATACCGGTGAGGGCCACCAGGTAGAGGGCGAAGCCGATGTTGCCTCCGCCGAGGGTCAGCGCCACACCGATGGCGACGGCGATGGCGATGATGGCCCACACGGCCGACTCGAGGCCCGACGAGATGCCCTCGAGGACCGTCGTGGCGGGGCCGGTGCGGGCCGCTTTGGCGATCTCCTGCACGGGCTCGGTCTCGGTGGACGTGAAGTACTGGGTGATCTTGGAGGCGGCGAAGCCGAGAATGACACCGGCGACGATGGCGCCGAACACCCGAGCCCCCAGGTTCGAGACGGTGGCCCCGGCCGGGTTCCCGATGTAGAGGAAGGCCACCAGGCCGGCACCCACGACCGCCAGCGCCTGGGCGATGTAGATGCCCCGGTTGATGGCCTTCAGGGCGCTGGTCTCACCCGGACGGGCCCGAACCAGGAAGATGCCCACCATCGAGGCCAGAAGCCCGATACCCATCACGATCAGCGGGAACATGAGGCCCTTGGCGGTGTCCTCCGGGCCGAGGCCGATGCCTCGGAAGCCCGACACGCCGAGGATGATCGACGCCACCAGGGTGACGGCAAAGCTCTCGAAGAGGTCGGAGGCCATGCCGGCGCAGTCGCCCACGTTGTCGCCCACGTTGTCGGCGATGGTGGCCGGGTTGCGGGGGTCGTCTTCGGGGATGCCGGCCTCGACCTTGCCCACCAGGTCGGCGCCCACATCGGCGGCCTTGGTGAAGATGCCGCCGCCGACGCGCAGGAACAGCGCCAGCAGCGAGCCGCCGAAGCCGAAGCCGATGAGGATGGCGGTGGCCGTGTTCTGGAACACCATGATGATGATCACGGTGCCGAGCAGGCCCAGGCCGGCGGTCAGCAGGCCGGCCACGCCGCCGGTACGGAAGGCGATCCGCAGGGCGGCGGGGAAGTCGCTGCGGCGGGCCGCAGCGGTGGTGCGCACGTTGCCGCGAACGGCCAGCCACATGCCGCAGAAGCCGATGGCACCGGAGAAGAGGCAGCCCATGACGAAGGCCGCGGTGCGCCACGCCCCGCTCTGGGCGTAGGTGAGCGCAGATTGGCCGTCGGGCTTGTCGACGGCTGTGGACGTGACGAACACGATGACGGCCACCGGCACCACGATGACGGCGATGGTCCGGAACTGCCGCTTCAGGTAGGCCAGCGCCCCTTCCTGGATGGCGCCGGCGACCTCTTGCATCTTCTCGGTGCCCTGCTCGTGGGCCAGCACGCCGCGCATCAGCACGACCCCGACGACCAGGGCCAGGAGGGCGACGCCCACCAGGAAGAGGAGCCACGCCCATTCGGCGGAATCGAGCGTGAAGGTCTGCCAGCCGCCTTCAGCTGCGGCCAGGACTTCGGTCATGTGGTGTTGTCCTTGTCTCGTCGCCGGAGGTCCGCCGGCGCCTCGGTACCCGTGCGGCGTTCCCCTGTGCCGCGAGCGCCGAGATTCCAGCCGTCAGCGGCCCGGAGTGTCAACTCTCGCCGCGGGGAGACGGTAGTGCGAGGCTGGTCCGGTGAGCGACGAAGGCCAGACACACGCTCACGGTGCTGGGCACTCTCACGGGGGCGGCGTCGCCGCCGCGACCCGGGACGGGGCCCAAGAGAGCCTCAACGTGAGGGGCGCGTACCTCGGGATGGGGCATGCCACCCTGCAGGTCGAGCCCGACACCCACACGGGGTGCGGGGAGATCACCTGGTAGTGGCCACCGGTGACGCGGCCGGAGCGGGGGCGGAGCCGGCCGGCGGATCGCCGATGGCGTACATCTTCCCGCCGCGGGTGCCCACGTAGATCCGGCCCTTCCAGACCGCCGGGGTGGCCTCGATGCATCCGTCGAGCTGCAGCGCCCACACCTCGGGTGGATCGACCCGTGGGTTGCTCACGTCGTAGGACCGCAGCACCCCCTTGCAGTCGCCGAGAATCAGCCGGTCGTCGACCACCACCGGGGACTGCCACGTCTGCGACCCGAGCTGCTTCTCCCAGAGGATCTGGCCGGTCTGCTGGTCGATGCCGAGCACCCGGCCGGAATTGGTGTCGGCGTACACCACCCCGTTGGCCAGGGCGAGCGTGCCCCAGATGCCCTGCTTTCCCGCAGCCTGTTCCTTGACCGACCACACGATCGGGTTGTCGGGCTTGCGAGGATCGAGTTTCATGATCTGGCCCACCTCGATCGAGCGGGCGTTCTGGCGTTCGAACTCCGACCCGACGTACAGGAAGCCGTCCGGGTCGATGACGATCGAGGCGTCGGTGTCGTCGCCGGTCCAGAAGCGGAAGACCTGCGTGGGCTCGCGCCCTTCCTTCAGGCCGGTGATGTCCCAGCCCTGGATGAGGCCGGCCGAGTTGGCGAAGTACACGGTGTTGCCCGAGACGGCGACCGAGTTCTCGATCGAGTACTGCCGGTCGCTGATGACCTGGTCGAGCTGAGCGTCCCAGCTCGGGGTCTTGAACACGAGCTCGGGGTTCACCGTCACCAGGCCGGCGGCGTCGTAGCCCCGGTTGAGCCTGAGGATGTAGAACCAGCTGTTCTCACCGCCTACGAAGAGGTAGTCGTCGATCACCAGGCCCGACCCGTCCCAGTCGTCGTTCCACACCTTGCGTACGCCGTAGTCGAGGGCGTTCAGCCGCCACAGTTCGACGGCCCGGTCGCCCCGGTCGGTGGCCATGATCCGGTAGTTGTTGTCACGCGAACCCGAGTAGGTGAGGGGGTAGCCGTCGGGGTCGGTGGTGACGGTGCCCTTGATGATGTCGCCGGTCTTGAACGGGGCCCGCACGTTCTTTGCGGTGTCGGCGTCGAGCCAGTGGATGGCGTAGTCGTAGGCGCCGAACGACAGCAGGGTCTGACCGTTCTTCTCGTACACGTTCGGTTGGCCGGTCCACCCCGTTCCGCACCAGGTCTGCGTGCTCCCCCCGTCGGAGGAGTTCCCGCACATGTTGCCCTCGGGGTAGGTCCACAGCACCTGGGGTGCGGTCGGCACGGGTCCGGTGCCGTAGTACGAACGGGTGGGGTTGCCGCGGAACGTGAGGACGCCCGGCACCTTCTCGCTCCACATCCGCCCGGAGCTGGCCGGGTTCACCCAACCGTCGTAGGCGGGCAGCGGCGCCTCGGTGGTGGCCGAGGACTCCTGTTCGTCGACCGGCTCGACGGCCGGAGCGGCGTCGGCGCCAGGATCGGTCGTGGCGGTGGTGGCCGTGTCGGACTGGTTCGACGACGAGCGGTCGGCGAGGAGGGCGTACCCACCCCACAGGACCACGAGGGTCAGCAGCACCGCGACCGGACCGAGCCACGGCGGTCGCCGGCCCCGGGGAGGAGGGTCCGATCCGGAGGAGGGTGCGTAGGGCCTGCCGGGTTCGTCCATCGCACCTCGTCGAATCGATCGGTTCAGCCGACGCCACCTTCGGCGACGAGGCGCTCGAGCAGCAGTTCGGGGTTGTCGTGCTCGAGGCGCTCCAGCCAGTACTGGCTCTCGAACAACGCCATGAGAGTACCGTCGGCGCGTCCCAGCACCCGGACACCTCGCATGCCGCGCAGTGCTGTCGCGCTGGGACCGTCGGTGCGCCGGGCGATGCGGTATTTGGTCGGCGACAGCTCGACCGGGGCCCCGAACTCGTTCTCGAGGCGGTAGACGGCGACGTCGAACTGCATGGGCCCGACCGCCGCGAGGACCGGGGCCTGGTCGCCCTGGTCGGCGTCGCGTAGCACCTGCACCACCCCCTCCTCGTCGAGCTGGGCGATGCCCCGCCGGAACTGCTTGAACCGGGCGGTGTCGCGCACTCGGGCCACCGTGGAGTGCTCCGGGGCGAAGCTCGGGATCGACGGGAACTCGACCTGCTCGTCGAGCCAGAGGGTGTCGCCCACCCGCACGTCGGTGGCGTTCACCAGGCCCACCACGTCACCCGGGTAGGCCTCGTCGATCGTCTCGCGCTCGGAGCCGAACACCTGGTGGGCGTACTTGGTCGTGAACGGCTTACCGGTCGGTCCGTGGGTGACGACCATCCCACGCTCGAAGGCCCCCGAACACACCCGGAGGAAGGCGATGCGGTCGCGGTGCGACGGGTCCATGTTCGCTGCCACCTTGAACACGAAACCGGAGAACGGCGCATCGAGGGCCCGAGGCTTGCCCTCGATGTCGTCGCGGGGGCTGGGCGCCGGTACGAGGTCGATGACCGCGTCGAGCAGCTTGCGGACCCCGAAGTTGGTGAGGGCCGAACCGAAGAAGGCCGGAGTGGACTGGGCGCCGACGAACAGCTCGACGTCGAGATCGGCCCCGACCTCGTCGAGCAGCGACAGTTCCTCGAGCGCCGTGTCCCACGGGGGTCCCTCTTCGTCGGCCGCCTGCTGCGGGCTCACGACCTCCTCGGGGGCCTCGGTGGCGCCGCGGGCCACCCGGGTGAAGCGGGTGAAGAGCCCGTCCCGACGATCGATGACGCCACGGAAGTCGCCGGAGATCCCGACCGGCCAGGTGACCGGGGTGACCACGAGCCCGATCTGTTTCTCGATCTCGTCGAGCAGCTCCAACGCGTCACGTCCGGGACGGTCCCACTTGTTGATGAACGTGAGTAGCGGCATGTCGCGCTCACGGCACACCTCGAACAGTTTCAGCGTCTGGGGCTCGATGCCCTTGGCCGCGTCGAGCACCATGATCGCGGCGTCGGCCGCGGCCAGCACCCGGTAGGTGTCCTCGGAGAAGTCGCGGTGACCCGGGGTGTCGAGCAGGTTGACCACGCAGTCGCGATAGGGGAACTGCAGCACCGTGGAGGTGATGGAGATTCCTCGCTGCTGTTCGAGGGCCATCCAGTCCGACGTGGCCGAACGCCGACCGGATCGGGCCTTCACCGCCCCGGCCTCGGAGCTGAGAGCCCCGCCGTACAAGAGGAACTTCTCGGTGAGCGTGGTCTTGCCGGCGTCGGGGTGGCTGATGATGGCGAACGTGCGACGCCGGGCGGCCTCGATCGCGGGGGAGAGCATTCAGGCGAGCGTAGGGGGCGTTACCGACAACCTCTACGATCCTTCCCCGTGGGGGCCGACGACGAGACACGACACGTACCCGGTGCCCGCGCCCCCGATCGCACCGGGTCGCTGTCGAGCAGCGGCCTGCGGTTGGCGCTCAACGAGTGGGGTGAACCCGACGCCCCGATCCTGGCTCTCGTCCACGGCGGCTTCGACTTCTCGCGCACGTTCGACGTGTTCGCCCCCCTGCTGGCTGATGCCGGATGGAGGGTGGTGGCCTGGGACGCCCGGGGCCACGGTGACTCCGAGCACGCCCACCTCTACAGCTGGGCCGCCGACGTTCGCGACCACTTCGCCGCTCTCACGTTCCTGAGCGATGGGCCGGTGTGCGTTCTCGGGCACTCGAAGGGCGGCGGGCAGATGCTCGACCTCCTCGACGCCCGTCCGTCGCTGGCGCGGGCCTTCGTCAACCTCGATGGGCTGCCGTCCCAACACTCGGCGCCCGACATCCCCGATCGTGAACGCCAGCGCCTGCGGCGCGTCGATCTCGAGTCCTCGCTCGACCGACGGCGGCGGCGCAACGAACGTCAGCGGCGCCCCGACACCATCGAGGGCCTGGCCGAGCGGCGGGCCCCGATGAACCCTCGCCTGCCCCGCGAATGGCTCGAGTACCTCGTGACCGTCGGGGCCCGGCCCGACCCCGAGGGGTGGCGGTGGAAGATCGACCCGGTGCTGCACCTCGGGGGTTTCGGCCCCTGGCGCCCGCAGTGGTCCATGGAACATCTGGCGTCGCTCGAGCTGCCGTTCCTCGGCGTGCTCTCCGGGGTCGCCGACGACCCGATGGGTTGGAAGAGCCGCCGGGGTGACGTCGACCCGTACCTCCCACCCGGTGGGCGCCTCGAGTACTTCGACGACATCGGTCACTTCCTGCACATCGAGCAGCCCCGCCAGATCGCCGACCTGGTCGTCGAGTTCCTGGAGCCGTACCGATGACCCGGACCACCGAGCTGCTGCCCAGCGGACGGCTCCATCTCGCGTTGCACACCCTGGCGTCCGGTGAGGGCAGGCCGCTGTTGTTGTTGCACGGACTGGGTGAGGCCACGCCGAGCGCGTGCCCGGCGTGGGCGGCCGGGTGGCCGGGACCGGTGCTCGGCCTCGACTTCACCGGACACGGCGAGTCCGGTGTCCCCGTCGGGGGTGGCTACACCCCCGAGTCGCTCATGGCCGACGTCGACGCGGTGCTCGCCGGGCACGGTCCGCTGACCATCGTCGGTCGGGGACTCGGCGCGTGGGTGGCTCTGCTCGTGGCCGGTGGGCGGCCCCGACTCGTGCACGGGGTGGTACTGGCCGACGGGCCCGGTCTCGCCGGCGGTGGCCACCAGCCGCCGTCGCCCTACGTGACCCTGTTGCCCACAGAGCCCGGCCGGGTGCCCGACCCGTATGCCCTGCTCGAGCTCTCCCATGACGTTCGCCCCCCCGACTACGCCCTCGATTTCGTGCGGTTCGCTATCGAGGACAGCGAAGTCGACAACCCGATCGTCGTCAGCGCCCGCGTGCGCCCCGATTGGCTGGCGGCCGTCGCTGCCGACATCGGGGTGCTCGACCTCTCCCTCGAAGAGGCGCTCGTGGCGGTGGCGTGAGCCGATCGGTCAGACGTCGCGAGCGGCCACGTAGTGAGCCAGGTCGGTCAGTGCGCTGATCGCCTCCGGGCGCAACGGTGAGCGCTCCAGGGTGTGGAGGGCGACGTCGGTGAGGTCACCGATGGTGGCCTCGATGTGGGCCTTGGCCCCGGTGTCGACGAGGACCTGTTGCAGCGCCTCCACCTCGTCGTCGGCGAGGTCGACGGCACCGACCCGATCGAGCAGGGCCTGGTGGGCGGCACCCGCCCACTGCACCGCAGTGGCCAAGAGGGGCGTGGGCTTTCCCTCGCGCAGGTCGTCGCCGACGGGCTTGCCCGTGCGGGCGGCGTCACCGAACACGCCGAGGATGTCGTCGCGCAGCTGGAAGGCTTCACCGAGGGGGGCCCCGTAATCCGACAGCGACTCGTGGAGCTCGTCGTACCGCCCGGACAGGGCGGCTCCGACGTGCAACGGTCGCTCGATCGTGTACTTGCCGGACTTGTAGCGGGCGATGCGGTGCGCGGTGGCCAGATCGGTGCCCGGGCGGGCCGTGCCGAGGACGTCGAGGTACTGGCCGACGTTCAGCTCGATCTTCAGCTCGCTCCACACCGCGAATGTCGGGGGGGGAGTGGCACCCATCAACCGGTCGGCGTAGACGTCGGCCAGGTCGCCGACGAGGATGGCGACACCCTCGCCGAAGCGACGGGACTCGCCGCGCCACTCGTGGGTGTGGTGGAGGTCCTCGAACTCGAGGTGGACGGTGCGCTCACCGCGCCGGGTGGCTGATCCGTCCATCACGTCGTCGTGCACGAGGGCGAACGCGTGCAGCAGCTCGAAGGCCGCACCGGCGTCGATCACCAGGTCGTCATCGGGCTCACCGCCGGCGCCGACGTAGGCCCAGTGGCAGAACGCCGGCCGGAGGCGCTTGCCGCCGTTGAGCACGAAACGGGTGAGGGTTTCGAGCGGGGCGATGAGGTCGCGGTCCACCGCGGCCCAGCGTGAACGTTCCTGGTCCAGCAGCTCGGCCAGGCGGGCCTCGACCGGGCCCGCCACGGCCAGCAGAGCTTCCGGGGCGTCGGCCGCCGAGGGCCCTGGGGTCGTGGTCACCGTTGCCCCTCGTCGTCCTCGTCGTCCTCGTCCCCGTCGTCGGCCGCGGCGGCGTCGTCGGTTGATGGGTCGCTCGTCGTGAGGGTGTCGAGGTCGGCCACGATCCGGGTGACCTCGAGTCGGGTCGAGGCGAGGCGCTCCCGGCACCGCGCGATGAGCGCCGCCGCCCGCCGGACCTGCTCGGCGAGCTCGTCGACGTCGACATCATCCCCGTCGAGCCGCTCGAGGATCTCCTCCAGCTCGGTCACGGCGGCGGCGTAGCTGACCCCGGCGAGGTCCGTTCCGGCCCCGGGGCGGGGGGTGGACTCCTCAGGAGGAGAGAGTGGGTCAGGAGCCATTTCCGTCGCGGTCCGTTTCGGGGGTGAGGGAGAGATGGTGGTCGGCGAGGACTGCCGAGATGAAGCTCCCGTCGGCGACCGTCGTCACCACGAGATCGCCTTCGCTGACGTCGATGGTGGCACGGACCACCTCCCCGGTTCTCGTCCGGGTGATCGACCACCCTCGCGCCAGGGCCCGTCGCGGGTCGTGGGCGCCGATTCGTGCATTGAGCCCTTCGACCCTCCGATCGGCGTCGCGCAGGGCGCGTGGCCCCTGGGTCCGGAAGCTGGATGCGGCGCGGGACAGGCGTTCCTCGTGGATGCGCAGATGGCCACGGGCGCGCGCCTCGGCCCGACCGGCATCGCGTTCGACCCGGGCCGAGGCCGCGTCGACGGCACCAGGCGCACGGCGGCGTAGGTGGTGGGTGACGGCGTCGAGCCGGTCGGTGGCCAACTCGGCCCGTGACAGCGCCGCTCGGGCGGCCCGCCGCGCTCGATGGGTGCTGTCGACCCGGGCTCGGTCGAGGCCGTCCGTGCTCCGGTGGGCGATGCCCGTCCATGCGGTCTCGGCGCGAGTCGCTCCGGCCCGCACGTGCTCCACCAGGGCGGTGGCGCACGCTGTCGGGGTGCGCTCGGCCCGGTGAGCGACGAGGTCGGCCACGCTCTGGTCGGTTTCGTGGCCGATACCGGTGAACACGGGTACCCCGAGGCCGGCGATGGTGCGGGCCACGATCTCGTGGTCGAACGTGGCGAGATCGGTGCGGGCGCCGCCGCCCCGGACGAGGGCGATGGCCTCGACCCCGGCGGCGGCCGCGGTGCGCAGCGCCGCCGCCACTTCGCGTTCGGCGCCGAGCCCCTGGACGCGGGCGTCGACGTGGAGAACCCGCCACGCCAGCCCGCTGTCGGCCAGCGTCTGCAGGAGATCGGCCTCGGCCGCGCTTCCCGTCGCGGTGACCAGCCCGAGGTATAAGGGGGCGAGGGGCAGGGCCAGGCCACGGTTGCGGTGCAGCAGCCCTTCGATCTCGAGGAGCTGCACCACCCGGTCGCGGTCGTTGCCGAGCAGGCCCAGCGTGTACGTGGGGTCGATGTCGAGCATCTGCACCTGCACCTGACCCCGGGGGGCGTAGATCTCCACCCGCCCCCGGATGCGGATCCGGACGCCGTCGTCGATGCGGATGCTCCCCGTGCGGCGCAGAACGGCGTTGACCCGGTCGCGGGCCGACGCCCAGAGCACGACGGGGATCGAGGCCACGGGGTTCCCCGCCTCGTTTACGCGGTCGACGAGGTTGAAGTACACGTGACCGTGACGGCTCCGGCTCATCGAGGCGACTTCCCCCTCGACCCACACCGCGGGTCCGAACCGCTCGGTGAGCGCGTCGGCGATGGCGTCGACCAGTTCGACCACCCGGAAGGTGCGATCACCCATGAGCGGGACGGTACCGGGCGGGGGACGGCGACCTGGGCTGGCGCCCGACCGCGAGGACTTTCACCGTGCCCGTCGTGCCGCGACTGTGCCGTGGTGGCCGCGTACAGTCGTCCTCGTGGGTCCGAGAACCGTTGCCGTCATCGGTGTCGTCCTAGCTGCGGCTCTCACCGCTGCAGGTTGCAGTGGTGGGCAGGATGACACCGCTCCTTCACCGACCACCGGGCCCGGCGCGGCCCCGACCTCGCTGACCTCCCCCGATCCCACGACGCCGGCCACCACCCCGACGTCGATCGGGCCGCCGTCGCCGTCGGTGCTCCCACCACCCGTCACCGAGCCTGGCGCGTCGACGTCGGCCACGACCTGTTCGTCGCTGGCCGACGTCCTGCCCCTGGTCGATCTGCTGCCTCGGGACGGGGAAAGTTGGCCCGACGAGCGTCAACGGGTCGTGGTGGATGCCCGGCGTGACGCCGCCCTCTACCGCCAGGCCACGGGCGCGGCTCCGCCGCCGTTGGTCGCGCCCCTGACGGCACTGACCGACTTCACCGGGTGGGTGGCCGACACGGTGCAGGACGCGGGTTCCGCGGTGGCGGCCCGGGCGGCCATCGATGCCTACCCGGCCCAGGGCGAGGCGGCCGCAGCCTCGGGCGAGGTCGATCGTTGGCGGCGCACCAACTGCCCCTGAGGGCATCGGCGCACCGGTTTCACTCCTCGACCAGTTCGATCAGGGTGCCGAGGGCGTCCTTGGGGTGGATGAAGGCCACGGTGGTGCCCCGGGAGCCGCGGCGGGGTTGCTCGTCGAGCACCCGGAAGCCCTGGGCCTTCACCGCGTCGAGGGCCTCGGCACAGCTGGTGACGCGGTAGCCGACGTGGTGGATTCCGGGTCCGCCTCGCTTCTCGAGCCACTTGGCCACGGTCGAGTCGTCACGGGTGGGCGTGAGGAGCTGCACGTAGCTCTCGGCCACCTTCAGCAACGCTTCCTCGACACCGTCGCTGTCGACGACCTCGCGGTGGTCGACCACGGCCCCGAACGTCTCGCGGTAGTAGTCGATGGCCTCACCGAGGTCGGGCACGGCGATGGCGATGTGGTCGATCTCGGTCAGCAACGGGCGGGTCTGGGCCGATTCTGTCGTCTGCACCTGGGGGTCGTTCTCGCCGGGTCGGCGCACGCTGATGCTCATCGGGACTCTCCTGGTTCAGGCGCCATGGCGGCGGAAGGCGGTGATGCGGTCCTCGCCGATCTCGGCGCGGAAGTCGGGGTCGTCGATGCCCAGTCCCTCCTCGGGAGCCAGGCACAGGACCCCGATCTTGCCCTCGTGGAGGTTGCGGTGCACCTGGAAGGCCGCTTCGCCCGTCTCTTCGAGGGGGAACACGGCCGACAGGATGGGCTGGATGCGGCCTTGGCAGATGAGGTCGTTGGCGGCCCAGGCCTCGGCGTAGTTGGCGAAGTGGGAGCTGATGATGCTCTTGAGCTTCATCCACAGATGGCGGTTGTCGAACTCGAGCATGAAGCCACTGGTGGCGGCGCAGGTGACGATCTTGCCGCCGCGAGCGGCCACGTAGACCGACGCTCCGAAGGTCTGGCGGCCGGGATGCTCGAACACGATGTCGACGTCGCGACCGATGAGGCCCCGGATGTCCTTGCCCAGCCGGCGCCACTCCGACTCGTCCTGGGTGTGCTCGTCGGACCAGAACCGGTACGCCGCAGCCTGGCGATCGATAGCCGCCTCACAGCCGAGCTGCTTGAGCAGCTCCACCTTGTCGGGTGACGACACCACCCCGACGGGGGTACCGCCCCCGTTGAGCACGTACTGCACGGCGTAGCCGCCCAGCCCACCGGTGGCCCCCCACACCAGCACGGCGTCGCCCTGTTGCATCTGGGCGGCGTTCTTGCTCACGAGCATGCGATAGCTGGTGGAGTTGCACAGGGCGTTGACCGCCGACTCCTCCCACGTGAGGTGGGCGGGCTTGGGCATGAGCTGGTTGGCTTTCACGACCGACAGATCGGCCAGGCCGCCGTAGTTGGTCTCGAAGCCCCAGATGCGTTGGTTGTCGGCCAGCATCGAGTCGTTGTGGCTCGAGTGGTCCTGATCGTCCACATAGTTGCAGTGCACGACGACCTTGTCGCCTGGCTTCCACTTGCGCACGGCGGAACCCACCCGCAGCACGACGCCGGACGCGTCGGAGCCGACGGAGTGGAAGTCCTGGTCGTGGCGCTGGCCCCAATACCCCTCACGTCCCATCCGGGTGAGGAAACCGAAGGTCGAGACCGGTTCGAAGATCGAGCTCCACACGGTGTTGAAGTTGATGGAGCTGGCCATGACCGCGATGACCGCCTCGTCCGGGGCCAGCTCGGGGAGGGCGATCTCATCGAGGTGGAGGGCCTGGCGGGGGTCCTTGTCGACCGACGGCACCCCCTCGAACATGGCTTGCTCGTCCTTGCGGACGACGATGGCCCGGTAGGTGTCGGGAAGAGGGAGGTGGGCGAACTCGTCGGAGGAGGCGCCCGCCGAGATGGCATCGAGGATCGGCTGCATGGTCGAAAAGGTAGTGGTACCCCTACCCGCGACGCCAAGAAACTGACGGTCCAGTCACTGAGTGAGACCTCAGCCAGACGGGATCGGGGCGGGATCGGGTGGGGATCGGTCGCGGTTGGTCGTGGTCGACCGCAGTGTCAACGCTGGGTGTGGCCGTCTGGCTACAGTGAGTTCGCGAGCCTGGTGTTGGACGAGGCGCGACGACGAGGAAGGTCCCCAATGGGTCCGGTGCCCGATGACATCGATGTCGCAGCGCTCGTGGCTCGGGCACGCGCCGATGCTGATGCCATCCTGGCTCGCGCCGAGGTCGAGGCCTCGGCTCTCCGGGGTCGTTCGGAAGCCGATGCGTCGGCGGTCCGGGCCCGGGCGCTGGTCGAGGTCCAGGAACTCGAGACCCGGGCCCGCAACGACCGCGAGCACGCGCAACGCCTGCTCACCGATGCCGAGGCCCGGGCCGCAGCCATGCTCGACGAGGCCGAGGAGGTTCGCCGCGGCGCCGACGGCACCATCGAACGGCTGGTGGCCACCCGGCGCGAGCTGGAACTGGTGATCGAGCGCCTGGCCCGTCTGCCCCACACCGTGGTCGACCTCACCGAGGCTGCCGCCGAGGCCACCGCCGAGGCCACCGCCCCGGCCGCCGCCCCGGTCCGCCCGCAGCCGAGCGCGGCGGTGACGACTTCTTCAGAGACCGTGGACGTGCTCGATGCCGACGCCCTGGTCGACCGCGATGTTCTGCCCCTCGGTGCGGCGGTGGCCACCGTCGTCGCTCCCACGACCCGTCCGGTCGGGGGCCCGGGGGCGACCCCCGGGGAGGAGAACGCAACGGCCGACGAAGCCGACGAAGCCGAGGACCCCGTGGCGCGAATGGTGCGATCGGCCATCGAGAGGGCGGCCCGTGCTGCTTCCGAAGCCTCGGCGTGGCCGACGAACCCGGCCGATCAGCGCGAGGCCCTACGCACGAATCGTGGCGACCTGAGCTGAGCGCTCTGGCTCCTCGGGGCTTTGCGTCCCTACACTGACGACCCTGTCACCCTCGGGAGGGAAACCATGGCCGGATCCGTCATTCTCAGCGGAGCGCGGACGCCGATCGGCAAACTGTCGGGGGCCCTGGCGAGCTTCGCCGCCACCGATCTCGGCGGCATCGCCATCGAGGAGGCGCTGGCCCGGGCCGGAATCTCGGGCGAGCAGGTCGACGCCGTGCTCATGGGTCAAGTGCTCCTCGCCGGCGCCGGCCAGCTGACCGCCCGTCAGGCCGCCGTGGCCGCGGGGCTGCCGCTCAGCGTGCCCGCCACCACCATCAACAAGGTCTGCCTGTCCGGCCTCAACGCCATCCACGTGGCCGACATGATGATCCAGACCGGCGAGGCCGACATCGTGGTCGCCGGTGGCATGGAGTCGATGACCAACGCGCCCTACCTGCTGCCCGGTGCCCGCGCCGGATACCGGATCGGCGACCAGGCCGTGGTCGATTCGATGATGTTCGACGGTCTCTTCTGCGCCATCGACCAGTGCGCCATGGGCGCCGGCACCGAGAAGTACGCCGCCACCCTCGGGCTCGAGAGGGCCCCCCAGGACGAGCTGGCCGCACTCAGCCACGAGCGGGCGGCCAAGGCTCAGAAGGACGGGCTGTTCGACGCCGAGATCGTGTCCGTGGAGATCCCCCAGCGCAAGGGTGACCCCATCGTGTTCTCCGAGGACGAGGGCGTGCGCCCGGGGACCACGGCCGATTCGCTCGGCGCGCTGCGGCCGGCGTTCGACAAGGCCGGCAACATCACCGCCGGGAACGCCTCGCAGATCTCCGACGGCGGTTCGGCCGTCATCGTGGCCTCCGAAGCCGCGGCGGAACGCCTCGGCGTGGCCCCGCTCGGCCGCATCCTCGGCTACGGCCAGGTGGCGGGGCCCGACGCGTCGCTGCTCGACCAGCCCGCCAACGCCATCAACGTGGCCCTGGCCCGCGCCGGCATGGCCGTCGGTGACCTCGACCTGTTCGAGCTGAACGAGGCCTTCGCCGCTGTTGGTGTGGCCTCGATGGCCACCCTCGGCATCACCTCCGAGATCACCAACGTCAACGGCGGGGCCATCGCCCTCGGCCACCCCATCGGCATGTCCGGCAACCGCTTGGCCCTGCACCTGCTCCTGGAGCTCAAGCGCCGAGGTGGCGGCAAGGGCGCCGCGGCTCTCTGCGGGGGTGGCGGTCAGGGCGACGCCATCCTGGTCGAGGCCTACTGACCCTCGCCGGGTTCCGGCGTCGAGACTCGCCAGAGCGGCGAGGCCGCACCAGTTCTAGCGGGCCCGGCTCTTGGGCGTCGGGCCCCTTCTCGTTCTGGTCTATTCGATCTCGCGACGGCCTTCGAGGGCCCGACCGAGGGTGAGTTCGTCGGCGTACTCGAGGTCGCCGCCCACGGGGAGGCCGCTGGCGATCCGGGTGACCGTGAGGCCGAGGGGCTTGAGGAGACGGCCGAGGTACATGGCCGTGGCCTCCCCCTCGATGTTGGGGTTGGTGCACAGGATCACTTCGGTGATGCCCTCGGGCTCGATGCGGGCGAGGAGCTCCTTCACCCGGATCTGGTCGGGGCCCACGCCTTCGATCGGGCTGATCGCCCCTTGGAGCACGTGGTAGCGGCCCTTGAACTCGCCGGTCTTCTCGACGGCCACGATGTCGGGTGATTCCTCGACGACGCACACCACCTGGGTGTCGCGCCGGGCGTCGTTGCAGATGCCGCACTCGGCGCCCTCGGCGATGTTGAAGCAGCGGGTGCAGAACGTGACCCGCTCCTTGGCCACGGCGATGGCCCGGGCCAACCGAAGGGCGTCGTCGGTGGGGAGCTTGAGCAGGTGGAAGGCGATGCGTTGGGCCGACTTCGGGCCCACGCCGGGAAGGCGGCCGAGCTCGTCGATGAGGTCCTGCACCGGGCCGGCGTACAGCGTCACGGTCGGACGGTACCGGCTTCGTCGTCGCCGGCTTCGTCGCCGACGATCTCGGCATCGATGATCTCGTCGTCGCCGCCCTGGGCCCGGAGCAGTTCGTCGAGAGAGAACGCCCCGTCGGGCCGGGGCGACTCGTCGGCGCCCGGTAGGCCGAGTCCGCCGAGTCCGCCGAGTCCGCCGAGCCCCCCCAGACCACCGAGATCGGGGAGGCCACCCATGTCGAGCCCACCGAGCGAGGACTGCTGGAGGTCGCCGATCTGGGCCATGGCGTCGTTGAGGGCGGCGAGCACGAGGTCTTCGAGCATGCCGACATCGTCGGGGTCGACGGCGTCGGGGCGGATCTCCACCTGCCGGAAGTCGAGCCCGCCGGTGACGGTGATGCGCACCGCCCCCCCGCCCGAATGGCCCACCACCTCGGCTTCGGCGGCGAGGGCCTGGGCCTCCATGAGCTGCTGTTGCATCTCCATGGCCTGACCGAGGATGGCGTTGAGGTCGAGGGGATCGGACATGGGAGCTCCTGGAGGTGGGGGTTCAGAGGAGACGGTCGGAGGGGGGGTCCACGAGTTGGGCGCCGGGGAACGCCGCGGTGATGCGGTCGACTCCCGTCTCGGCCACGTCGTGGGCGTCGGTGAGATCGGTGAGGTCGATCTCGGTGGACTCGTCCACCGGTTCGGTGGCGGTGGCGGTCGGACCTGGTGATCCGGGTGCTTCAGCGTGCTCGTCGACGATGACGCGGATGGCGATGGCCCGACCGAAGTGGGCGGCCAGGGCGGCCTCGACGTCGGGCCGGCACTCCTCGCAGCGTTGGGCGTGCATCGGGTTGGGGAGGCCGAACACCGCCGTTTCGCCGTCGATGGACAGCCAGCCGCCGCCGGCGAACCGGACCTTGGCCCGTTGGTTGAGTCCGCTCAGGACGCCGTCGCTCCAGGCCGCAGTGAGGGCGGCGAGGTCGGGGACCGTGCCGGCGGCTTCAGCGTTGGGCGTGGGTGCCGCGACCACGGGCTCGGATTCGGCGGGCGGTTGGGCGGCCGGGGCCGATGGCGGGGTGGCTGGTGGTGACGCGGTCGGGGGCGACGCGGTTGGGGGCGAGACGGGTAGCGGCGCGGTGCGGTCGGGCGCCGATCCGGCGGACCGTCGCGGCGGGGGAGGTTGCCGGGTTCCGGCAGTCGACGAGGCGGCGGGAGTGGGGACGGATCGGGGCGTTGCCCCTGCACTCGGCTTGACGGCGGCGAGGGCACCGCGGGCACCGTCGGCCGGTCGCGAGCCCGCGGTGGGCGCCGACGGGGCTACCGCCGGATCGGCGTCGGTGTCGGTTGGCGGCTCTGGAGACGGCGGTTCTGGGGTCGGCGGCTCCGGGGCCGGCGGTTCGGGGGACGGTTCGACCGGGGTGGGAGCCTCGCGGGGGTTCGATCGAGGGAGGGGGGTGGGTGGAGACGAAGTGGTTGCTCCGGAACCCATCGCCTGCTCGAGCAGGGAGAGCCGTTCGGCCAGGGCCGCAGGAGCGGTGTCGGCGTCGGCCCGGGTGATCCGGACGAGCGCCACCTCGAGCGGGATTCGGGGATCGAGGGCGTCCTGGATGCCGACGAAAGCCTCACCGAGAACTTCGAGGGCCCGGGTGGCGCCCGCCGCGGTGAGCCGTTGCCCCTGCTCGACACACCGCTCGCGATCGGCTTCGGTCAGCCGGGAGAGGTCGGCGTGCACGGCGGCGAGGAAGATGTCGCGGAGGCGGCCGATGAGGGTCTCGCCGAGCACTCTCGGGCTGCGGCCCCGGCTCATCGCCGACTCGACTGCGACGAGCGCTCGGGCGGTGTCGCGGTCGCAGACCGCCTCGACCAACTCGTCGAGCGAGTCGAGCTCGTCGGGCACCCCACCGGCGGCCACCACCCGGTCGAGGGCCGACAGCGTGTCGCGGGCCGACCCCGCCCCGGCGCGCAGTACGTAGGCCTTCGACGCTTCATCGACCTGGAGCCCGCCGTCGGCGACGACATGGTCGACCAGCGCGGCGAGATCCGACGCCGACAGCAGGTGCACCTCGAAGTGCTGCGTGCGGCTGCGGATGGTGGGCAGCACCTTCTGGGGGTCGGTGGTGGCCAGCACGAACACCACGTGCTCGGGCGGCTCCTCCAGCGTCTTCAACAACGCGTTGGATGCCGCCGTGGAGAGCATGTGGACCTCGTCGAGGATGTACACCTTGGTGCGGCCCGGCGTGCCGAGCGAAGCCTTGGCGATCAGGTCGCGGATGGCCTCGACCCCGTTGTTGGACGCCGCGTCGAGTTCGTGCACATCGAAGCTGGTACCGGCCGCGATGGCCCGGCACGAGGGGCAGGTGCCGTCGGGTTCGCCGTCGACCGGGTTCTCGCAGTTGAGGACCTTGGCCAGGATGCGGGCGGTGGAGGTCTTGCCGGTGCCGCGAGGGCCGCTCAGCATGTAGGCGTGACCGACACGGTCCTCGACGACGGCGTTGCGCAGCGCCGACACGAGGTGCTCCTGGCCGCGCACCTCGGCGAAGGTCTGAGGCCGGTAGCGACGGTAGAGCGACTGGTAGGCCATCGCCGTCGAGCCTACCGACCAGTTGCGATGGCGCCCGGCGGACGCCGCAACGGCCATCGGCGCGGCCCGGAGGGAGCGTCGAGGCCCGCTCCCCCGTGTGACGGTCAGGCGACCTGCGGCACATCGGAGGTCCCGCTGAGAGCTGCTGCCTTCCGGCCCTGACCCGGTTCACGAGTTCCGATTGCACAGGACCCGACCGCCACACGCGAGAGCGGGCCGGGGCACACGATACCCTCTCGCCTGCGTTCCCCGTCCGGCGTAGTCGTGCGGGGGCCCCGGGAGGGGTGCGAGAGCGGCCGAATCGGCACGCTTGGAAAGCGTGTGTGGGGAAACTCACCGTGGGTTCGAATCCCACTCCCTCCGCTGGTTTCGTCGCCGCCCGGCCGCACCGGGCGGCGGACGGAACCCCGAGCTGTCGAGACGTTGGCGCGGGGGCTGGCCCGACGTCGGGAGCCCAGATCGGGCATGGTTGACGTCCGAGCGGAAGTGTTCGATGTTCGCGTGACGCATCAACAGGGAGGGCCCATGCCGAGCGCCGATGAGTTGAGGGACGCCCAGCGAGCCACGTGGGCGAGGTGCTCCGCGGGCTGGGAGAAGTGGGACCCCGCCATTGCCGAGCAGCTAGCTCCGGTTGGTGAAGCGATCATCGAGAGTATTGACATCGCGGAAGATCATCAGCATCTCGACATCGCGGCTGGCACGGGCGAGCCGGGCCTGAGTATCGCCCGACTCTTGCCGAAAGGACGCGTCGTCCTCACTGACCTGGCGCCCGAGATGCTGAAAGTCGCAGCGCGACGGGCCGAAGCGCAGGGGTTCACCAATGTCGAGACGAAGGTGTGCAGCGCCGACGATCTGCCGTTCGATGGCGCCACATTCGACAGTGTCTCCGTGCGGTTTGGGTACATGTTCTTTCCCGACGTGGCCAAGGCGACGGCCGAGTTCGTGCGTGTGTTGAGGACGGGCGGACGGGTCTGCTCGTCGGTCTGGATCAGGCCCGAGATGAACCCGTGGACGACGATCGCCATGCAGGCAATCGCGACCGAGGTGGTGCTGGCGCCCCCCGATCCGGATGGGCCGAGCATGTTCCGGTGCGCGGCCCCGGGATATGTCAGTGCCTTGTACGAGGCGGTGGGGTTGCGCGAGATAGCCGAATGGGACGTCGAGGTGGAGCTCGTGACGCAGTCGTGCGCGCAGTACTGGGAAATGGTCAGCGAGCACGTCTCTTCCGCAGTGGTGGCGCTCGAGCAGGTCGACGAACAGACACGCGAGCGCATTGGGGCGACGGCGATCGCGAACGTGAGCGCGTACGAGAAGGAGGGAAAGGTCCGGATTCCGGGCGTGGCTCGCTGCATCGTGGGAACGAAATGAGACCGAGCGCCACGCGCCAAAGCCCTCGCACCCGCCCTCTTCGACCCAGGATGACCGACTCAGGGGTATCGGAAGGTCGCTGAACCACCGACGCCGTTTCCGCGAGACGCCACTAGGCCGTGGTGTGGGCCCGGGCGGATCTCCGAGGACACGGCCGACGCCGTCGGCCAAGATGGGGCATGGACTTCGCCGCCGCCTCCGCTTCCCTCCACGACCTCGACACCCTCGACACGCCCGCGCTCGAGGTGATGGCCCGGCTCGAGAACAGCGGGCAGGCGTTCTACGAGATGTTGGCCGAACGGATCGGCAACGACGAGGCCGCCGAGCTGCTGCGCCGCAACGGGCGTGAGGAGGCCAAGCACGGCGAACGGGTGTTGCGGGCGCTGGCCATCAAGGAAGGTGAGGGTTACACCCCGCCGCCAGTGGTGTTCGAACCGTTCGAGGTGAACCTGCCCGACACGATCGACGTCAGCATCCTGCCGTTCATCGTGGCCGGCGAGATCGACGGCGACGCCGGCTACCAGCGGTGGGCCGACAACGAACCCGACCCCGAGGTGGCCCGCCTGCTGCGCCTCAACGGACGTGAGGAGACCAAGCACGCCGAGCGGGTACAGCAGGTGATCGCCATCCTCGAGGGGGCCTCCGCCTGAGCGGGAGGGGAGGGTCGAGCCGGCGTCAGGTGGCCTTCTCGCCCCAGGTGTTGAAGTAGGTGATCTGCTCGATGGGCCGACGTTTCGCCGGCTTGAAGTCGTCGCCGGTGTAGTACGCGACCGGGATCAGCGCCGTCTGGGTGACGGTGTCGGGGATGCCGAGGAGCTTCGCGGCTTCGTGCTCCTGGGCCAGGTGGAGCGTGGTCCAGGCCGACCCGAGACCACGTGAGCGCAGGGCGATCATGAAGCTCCACACGGCGGGGAGGATCGAGCCGTAGTAGCTCGCCGCTTCCGTGACGCTGGCGTTCTCGGACAGGCGGTCGAGCTGCACCGGGATCACGTGGACCGGCACGTCCTGAAGTCGCTCGGCCAGGTAGATGGCCGACTCCGACACCGCCGTCATCGTGGTCTCCCCCCGGGCTTCGGCCGCCGCCTTGCTTGCTTCCATGTAGGGCATGAAGGTGGCCCGGTACATGTCGGCCAGGGCGGCGCGCTTTTCAGGATCGTCGATCACCAGCCACCGCCACTTCTGGCTGTTCGACCCGGTGGGCGCCTGGATGGCGAGGCGCAGGGCGTCGAGCACCACCTCGCGTTCGACCGGACGGTCGAGGTCGAGTCGCTTGCGGACCGACCTCGTGGTGGACAGCAGGTGGTCGGTCTGGGAGAGGTCGAATGCGGCGGTCATGGTGCGGCTCCTCGATGCGGCGACGATGCGTCGCGAGTCGCCGCATCGTCGCATGCGTGTCGCGCCCGTGCCTCGGAAGCGGACCGGCGGGCATGGCCGCGCCGGTAGCGTCGTCGTCTGTGACCGCGCGGTTGACCGATGACGAGCTCATGGGCCTGGCCATCGCCGAGGCTCGGATGGCGTTGGCCCACGGTGACGTGCCGGTGGGGGCGGTGGTCGTGGTGGGTGGCGAGCTCGTGGCCTCACGCCACAACGAGCGCGAGCTGACGGGTGACCCCACCGCTCACGCCGAGGTCCTGGCCGTGCGCGACGCGGCCGACGCGCTGGGAACGTGGCGACTGGCCGACGCCACGTTGGTGGTGACGCTCGAGCCGTGTGCGATGTGCGCCGGCGCCGCGGTGAACGCGCGCGTGGCCCGGGTGGTCTTCGGTGCCCGCGACCTGAAGGCCGGGGCCTGTGGCTCGCTCTATCACCTCGGTTCCGACCCCCGCCTCAACCACGAGTTCGTGACCACGGCCGACGTCCGGGCGGACGAATGTGCTCTGCTCCTCACCGACTTCTTCGCCGAGCGCCGCTGAGACAGTTCGGTCGCCATCTCGGCCGGGGGGGCCGAGTTTCAGTCTGGCCGGGTCTCGGGAGCGGCCGCTAGTGTCGTCGGCGGAGAGTTGCCAGAGCGGACGAATGGGACGGCCTCGAAAGCCGTTGTGGTCTTCGGGTCACCGTGGGTTCGAATCCCACACTCTCCGCCACGCGAGTGACCGGCGCCCTCGGGCGCCGGTTTCGCGTTCCGGCCGTAGCCTGACGGCCTGATGATGCAACAGTCACCCCACATGCTCATGGGCTCCGATGCCTCCCGGATCAAGGGAGTCAAGGTGGGCCGCCGCACCATCCGCCGGGTCCTCGGCTTCGCCCGGCCCTACCGCGGCGCCCTCGTCGGCTTCGTGGCCGTCATCATCGTCCAGGCCATGCTGGCCCTCGTACCGGCCTTGCTGCTTCTGCGCATCATCGACGTCGCCATCCCCCAGTCCGACCGATTGATGCTGGGGGTGTTGGCCGCGTTCATCGTGGGGGCGGCGCTGGCCGCGGCGGCGCTGTCGTTCGTCGAGCGGCTCTACTCGGCCCGCATCGGCGAGGGCCTCATCTACGACCTGCGGGTGCGGCTCTTCGACCACGTGTCGGCCATGCCCATCGCCTTCTTCACCCGCACCCAGACCGGCGCGTTGATGAGCAGGGTCAACAACGATGTCATCGGCGCGCAGCGGGCCGTCACCACCACCCTGGGCTCGGTGGTGTCGAACTTCATCGTGCTCACCACCACGCTCATCGCCATGTTGGTCCTCGAGTGGCGCCTCACCCTGCTCACGCTGGTGGTGCTGCCCGTCTTCATCATCCCGGCCAAGCGGGTGGGCCGGCGCCTGTCCGTCATGACGCGTGAGGGGTTCGACCTCAATGCCTCGATGAACACCACCATGACCGAGCGCTTCAACGTGTCCGGCGCCCAGTTGGTGAAGCTCTTCGGTCACCGCACCCGCGAGTCCGAGGAGTTCTCCGGCCGGGCCGGGCGGGTGCGTGACATCGGCATCAAGAGCGCGATCTACGGCCGCACGTTCTTCATCGCCCTCACCCTCGTGGCCGCCATCGGCACCGCCCTCGTCTACTGGCTCGGCGGAGAGCTCGTCATCAGTGGCACCATCACCCTCGGCACGATGGTCGCCCTCGCCGCTCTGGTCACCCAGATCTACGCCCCGCTCACCGGGCTCTCCAACGCCCGCGTCGACATCATGACGGCGCTCGTGTCGTTCGACCGGGTCTTCGAGGTCCTCGACATGGAGAACCCGATCGTCGACGCCCCCGACGCCGTCGTGCTGCCCGCGCCGAAGGGGCGTATCGAGTTCGACGACGTCACCTTCCGCTATCCGGCCGCCAGCGAGGTCTCGCTGGCCTCGCTCGAGGGCGCCGGCACCGACGAGCTCGACACGCGGCCCGGGGTCGAGGTGCTCCACGGCATCAGTGCCGTCGCCGAGCCCGGTCAGCTCGTGGCCCTGGTCGGCCCGTCAGGGGCGGGAAAGACCACGCTCAGTTCGCTCGTTCCTCGCCTCTACGACGTCACCGGCGGGGCCGTGCGCATCGACGGTCACGACGTCCGTGAGGTCACCCTCGACTCGCTGCGCGGCGCCGTGGGCGTCGTGAGCCAGGACCCTCACCTCTTCCATGACACCGTGGCCGCCAACCTCCGCTACGCCCGCCCCGGGGCCACCGATGCCGAGATCGTCGCGGCGTGCCGCGCCGCCCAGGTGCACGAGGTCATCGCGGCGCTGCCCGAGGGCTACGACACCCTCGTCGGCGAGCGCGGCTACCGCCTTTCCGGTGGTGAGAAGCAGCGTCTGGCCATCGCTCGGGTGCTGGTCAAGGACCCGGCCATCGTCATCCTCGACGAGGCCACCAGCCATCTCGACAGCGAGAACGAATCGTTGGTGCAACAGGCCCTGGCCACGGCGCTCGAGGGCCGCACCGCGCTGGTGATCGCCCACCGCTTGTCCACCATCGCCAACGCCGACCTGATCCTGGTGATCGACGAGGGCCGGCTGGTCGAGCAGGGCCGCCACGAGGACCTCCTGGCGGCCGAGGGCCTCTACGCCGAGTTGTACCGCACGCTGGTGCGCGGCGAGATCGGCGAACTCATCGTCTGACCGACCGGCCCTGGCTTCGGGGCCAGGTTCGGCTCACCGGACCGGGGTCGTGGCGGCGAGGCCGGCTCTCACCCGGGGGAGGACCTCGGCACCGAGCGACTCGATCTGCTCGCGGGCCTGATCGGCGGTCACCCCGGGCGCGTGGATGCGCAGGTTGAGGCAGTCGGCGTCAGCACCGACGAGCGCATCGACGAGCTGGCCGGCCAGGGTCTCCGGGTCGTCGCCGCACAGCCACCCCGACCCTTGCCAGTGGCGCTGGCGCTCGGCCGGGGTGTACCCCTCGTAGACGGCGAACTGGGCGGCGAAGGCGGCCTCGGGCGGATCGCCCAGCCACACCCGCCGCACCAACACGCGCGACCCGCCGCCGCCGGCCTCTCGGTGGGCGGCCGACAGCTCCTTCAGCCGCTCGGGCGAGCTGGCGCCGTCGTAGATGACCCCGGCGCCCACGCGTGCGGCCCGGCGCGTCGCCGCGGGGCTCATCGCCGTGGTCACGAGCGGCACGGATCGCCCCTCGGCGGCGAGCCCGGCCAGGGCTCGGTCGCCGTCGAGTACGCCCAGGTCGTGGCCGCGCAGCATGGCCGCCAGCCGGGGGAGGTCGGCCTTGAACTGCGGTACGGCGTCGGCCAGGTCGAGGCCCATCGCCGTGAAGTCGAGCTCCAGCGAGCCCGGCCCCACGCCGACCCCGACCCGGCCCGGGAAGCGCGCGTCGAGCCAAGCCACCTCCTCGGCCAGCAGGCCGACCGGACGCAGAGGAAGCAACAGCGGGCACGGTGCCGCCCACCCCGTACCCATGGCGTGGAGCTGCCACCCCGTCACCTGGAGCGGGTTGGGTAGATAGCCGGCAAACCCTCCGTGGTGCTCGCTCGTCATCACTCCGTCGAACCCGACCGAGGCCGCCAACGCCGCCTGCCGGCACAACTCGTCCACGATGGCAGGGGCGGTGAGTTCGTTGTGCGGATAGACCCGCAGCGACACCGATCCACGCCCGAACGGTTCGGCGGCATCGGAGCGGGGCGGCATCGGCGGCGAGGGTAGTGCTCTGTGCGGGCATAGGTTCTCGTTCCGTGAAGGTGGGCCTGGTGACCACGACCGATGTGTCGGTTCTCGTCGATGACGTCGACCGTCCGGTGGTGGATGCCGCCTTCGCGGCCAGAGGTATCGGCGTCGACCGGGCGGCGTGGGACGACCCCTCGGTCGATTGGGCCGGCTACGACCTGGTGGTCGTTCGCAGCCCCTGGGACTACCCCGAGCGGCTGGAGGCTTTCCTGAGGTGGTTGGAAGATGTCGGCAACCTGCCCACGTTCCACAACCCGGGACCGCTCATCCGTTGGAACCTCGACAAGCGCTATCTCGACGACCTCGCGATGCGGGGAGTGCCGATCGTGCCCACCCGGTTCGCGTCCGACGCGACCGGGCTGGCCGACGCCCTCCTCGCCGGGGCGCGGGGCGCGCCGGAGCTGGTGGTCAAGCCCAGCATCTCCGCCGGGAGCCGCTTGACCGGGCGGTTCACGTCGGGTTCGGCGGCGGCCGCAGACCTCGGTGGGCGCATCCTCGATCTGGGGCTCACGGCGATGGTGCAACCGTTCGCGTCGAGCGTCGACACGCGAGGCGAGCACTCGGCGGTGATGTTCGACGAGGAGCTCTCCCACACCTTCCGCAAAGGTCCGATCCTCGGTGACGAAGGACGACTGCGCGGTGACACCTACATCGAGGAGGTCAGCCCCGTCGCGCTCTCACGAACCGAGCACCGGGTCGTGGCCGAGGCCTCGGCGGCGTCGACCCAGGTCGCCTTCGAACGGGGCTGGCTGCGATCGGGTGAACAGATGCTGTACGGGCGATTCGACCTGGTGACGCTCGACGACGGCACCGTCGCTCTGCTCGAAGCCGAGCTCTTCGAGCCCTGCTTCTTTCTCCCCGTCGATCCATCGAGCGCCGACCGTTTCGTCGACGCGGTGGTTCGCCGGATCACGAGTGGGTAGGCCGGCGTCGTCGCCTCAGCAGGCCCTCTGCTCGGTGTTGGGGTCCAGGGCGTCGCCGAATCCGAAGCACGGAGCACCCGGCGTGATGACCACCGAGGAACCGGTGCGGAGGTTGCGGTAGAGCACGTAGTGCTCACCGGTGGCGTTGTCGTACACGTAGAGCTTGTAGTTGCCGGCCAGCATCGGCCATGACGTGAACGAGTTGCCCACGTTGCGGGTGAGCGAGAAGCCCTGTTCGGGGTAGAAGCCCGAGGTCACCTGGGTGAGCGGAGCCACCTGGAACGCCTGGATTTCCCAGCGGTCCGCCGGCCACGGGCCGCCGTGAACCCAGCCCGACAGACGGAACACGCCGGGCTGGCCGGCGACGATGGGTCGCATCGAACCGAGCGGACCACTCCAGGCCTTGCCGTCGGCGGTGACGTAGGGGAACCCGCCCTCGATGCGAACCCCACCCTCGTTGGGGCTCGACGGGTAGAACTCGAGCGCCCAGGCCGTGGCCCGGTCCGACCAGCCGTGGACCACCAGTTGGTCCCTGGTGGCACACCACCACCGGTTCTGACACTTGTTCCAGTCGGCGCCGCCGATGAGCACCCCGCTGGCGATGGCGCCACCCCCCGAGCCGAACGAGGAGGTGCGGTAGTAGCTGGTGCGACCCATGAAGGAGTCGGTGCACGCTGCGTAGTAGGTGTCGTTGTACGGCCCGTTCTCGGTTGCGTCCCACTGCTCGTGGCAGGGGTTGTACCGGTCGGGACCCAACAGGATGTCGACCCCCATCGTGCCCCCCGCGCTGTGGGCGCCCCCGATCGAGATGAGGGCGGCCGAGGAGCGCACGGGCGCAACGGTCAGGGTGTCGGGCCGGCAGGCCGCCGCCACCAGGACCAGGGCGAGGAGGGTCACCACGACCGTCGAACGTCGGGCCCCGCGGCCACGAGCTGTCCGTGGGTTCGTCGGGCGGGGGCGACGGGGGAACTTGATCATCTGGCGCGACCGATCGACGGGGACGAGTGAGATGTCGACGGTTGCCGGCCGAGACTTGAGGGGACGCCGAGCCGGGGGCCGTGGTCCTACGGTGAGGGCATGAGCGACCAGGTTCCTCCGCGCGCCAACCTGCGGCCCGAGCGGCTCACCGAGTCCGAGATGGTCCGCCGCCTCTGGGCTCACGAGGAGATCCGCCAGCTCGCGGCGCGCTACGCGGTGGCCGTCGACTCGCGCGATGTCGAGACTCTCGTCGGTCTGTTCGTCGATGATGTCCGGGTCGGACGCGACCGGCGCGGACGCGAGGCGTTGGCCGAGTCGTTCCGGGCCTCGCTCGGGGCCATCGGAGTGTCGATGCTGCACGTCGGCACCCACGCCGTCGACCTGCTCGACGACGACCACGCCACCGGTTCGGTGTACTGCCGGGCCGACGTGGAGGAGGACGGGAAGATGATCCGCCAGGCCATCCTGTATCGCGACACCTATGAGCGGCGTGACGGCTCCTGGTTCTTCGTACGTCGCATCCACGAGCTCTGGTACGGCGAGGTGCTCGACGCCAATCCGCTCGACCAGCCCTCGGCCGACTGGCCGGCGCGCTCGTACGGGCGGGGCACGGTGCCGGAGTCGTGGCCGAGTTGGGTGGCGTTTCGGGCCGGGCCCGGGGCCTGACGCAGACCGCCTCGGCCCCTGCGGGCGATGCGGGCCTAGCATTCATGCCCGTGACGACCACCGACGTGACCACCGACGCCGAGCTGGTGCAACAGCGGCTCGACCAGCTCCTCACCCTCAACGATGCGAAGGGCGACCCCGTCGAGTTCCTCGGCGCCCAGTTCGACCTCGGTCTGGCCTGGGTCAACTTCCCCGAGGGTCGCGGCGGTCTGGGCCTGTCGCCCCGGTTCCAGAAGCAGATCGACGAGGCCATCGTCGCCGCCGGCGGTCCCAACGCCTGGGCCCGCAACCCGATCGGTCACGGCATGGGTGCTCCCACCGTGCTCAGCCACGGCTCCGACGTCCAGCAGGACCGCTACCTGCGGCCGCTGTTCACGGGCGAGGAGGTGTGGTGTCAGCTCTTCAGCGAGCCCGGCGCCGGGTCCGACGTGGCGTCGCTGTCCACCCGGGCGGTGCGCGACGGCGAAGAGTGGGTGGTGAACGGCCAGAAGGTCTGGACGACTCTCGCCCACATCTCGCGCTTCGGCATGCTTCTGGCCCGCTCCGACCCCGACCAGCGCAAGCACAAGGGCATGACCTACTTCGTGGTCGACATGCACGCTCCGGGCGTCGAGGTCCGGCCGCTGCGTCAGATGACCGGTGACACCGAGTTCAACGAGGTCTACTTCACCGACGTGAAGATCCCGGACGCCGAACGCCTCGGCGATGTGGGAGAGGGCTGGGGCGTCTCGCTCACCACTCTCATGAACGAGCGGGTATCGCTCGGTGGGGGCACCCCGCCGAAGGGCAGCGGTGCCATCGCCGAGGCCCTGGCCGTGTGGCACCAGCATCCGGGTGACGCCGTGGCCCGAGACGAGCTGGCCCGCCTGTGGATCCGGGCCGAAGTCGGTCGGCTCACCAATCTCCGCGCCTCGCAGTCCCGACGTGTCGGCACACCGGGCCCCGAGGGGTCGATCGGCAAGCTCATGTCGGCCGAGCTCAACCAGCGCATCTACGAGTTCGCGGTCGGGCTGCTGGGGGCCGAAGGCATGCTCTACGGCACCTACGCCATGGAGCGTGGCGGCGGCTACCGGTCCACCCAGTCGCGGTTCCTGCGCAGCCGGGCCAACACCATCGAAGGTGGCACGTCCGAGGTCATGCGCAACATCCTCGGCGAACGCGTCCTCGGCCTCCCCGGCGACGTGCGCACCGACAAGGAGCTCCCCTGGAGCGAGGTCCCTCGCTCCTGACCCGTTCCTCGCCCCGCGCTGATCAGGCCGCGAGCCCGGCGTAGACGGGCTGGTCGGCACCGCGCTCACGGTCGTCGGTCCTCGCGTCACCATGGCCGTTGTCGGCGCCGTGGCTGTCGCTGTCGCGGGTGTTCCGGGGCCGGGTGGTGACGGCCCAGAGGCCGACGGCGATGGTGGCGATACCGGGTAGCACGAAGGTGAGCGTCGTTCCGAACGGCAGCAGCAGGCCGGCCAACGCGTAGGACAGCGGGTCGAGGGCCAGCAGGGCGAAGGCCATGATGGCCATGATGCGGCCGCGTGACGCCTCCGGCGTGCGTTGCTGCAGCCAGGTCGACAGCACGATCATCAGGGCGCTGAACGACGCTCCCATCAACACGGCCAGGAGACACGCGGGCACGATGTGCCCCACGAAGCCCAGGCCGAACATGGTGGCGCCGATGACGAGGACGCCACCGCCGAGCACGAACGGCAGCGACCGACGCGACAGCCAGGGAGCGACGAGCAGGCCCAGCAGGGAGCCGGCGCCGAAGGCGCCGAGCACGATGCCGAGCTTGTCGGCACCACCGAGTCGTTGCTCGGCCAGTACCGCCCCGCCGACGAACACCGGGCCGGCCAGCAAGAGGCTGAGGGCGGCGAGGACCACGAGCAGGCGCCAGACCTCGGTGTCGGCGCGGGCCAGGCGGAGCCCGTCGATGAACCGGGGGCGGGCGTCGCCGTTGACGGAGGCGACGGGGGCCACCCGGTGGAGCCGGTCGGCCGACACCGCGGACACGAGCGCGAGGGCCACGACGAGCCAGAGGACTGCGGTCGAGCCGGTCCAGGTGTACAGGGCTGCGGCGATGGCCGGTCCGAGGAGGTCGCCCATGCTCTCGGCACCGCCGATGATCGAGTTGGTGCGCGCCAGTCGATCGTCGTCGACGACGGCGGGGGAGGCGGCATAGGCCGCGGGGTACGACGCCCCGTCGACCATGCCCAGCGCCGCCCCGAACACCACCAGCAACCAGAGGGACGGGACACCGGTGGCGGTGACGGTCAGGGCCAGTGCCACGAGGATGACGACGCGCAGTGCGGCGGCGCGCTGCAGCACGATGGTGGGGCCGACCCTGTCGACCAGCGTGCCTCCCCACGGCAGCAGCACGGCGCGAGGCACCGCCTGGGCGACCAGGGCGATGGCCGCGGCCGACGGTCCGTGGACGAGAGCCATCAGGGTGATGGTCATGAACAGCACGGCCTCGGTGCTGTAGGCCGCACCGGAGGTGAGGATGAGCCAGCGCGCCGCGGCACGCGGGCGGCGGGGGAGTGAGGCGAGGGTTTCAGGTGTGTTCACAGGGGGACTCCAAAACGAGACTTTGGTGTCTCAGATTGTGCCTCATGGAAACAAGTGAGTCAAGGGAGTATCGTTTAACCGTGCCGTCCGCCCGTTCCGATCGAACCACCCGACCCGCGGCCTCACCCACCCCCCGGGTCCTTCGGGCCGATGCCGCCCGCAACCGGGCCCACATCCTCGAGACGGCGATGGTGGTCTTCGCCGCTGATCCCCTCGCCACCGTCGACGAGGTCGCCACCGCGGCGGGGGTGGGCCGGGCGACCATCCACCGTCATTTCCCGACCCGCGACCAGCTCCGCCAAGCGGTGTGGTTGGGGGCTCTCGAGCACCTTCGCGTGGCGTTGGCGACTGCCGACCTCGACGAGCTGAAGCCGCCGCTCGCCCTCGACCGGATGCTCGAGGTGATCCTGGCCGAGTCGGTGGCCTATCGGGTACTCATCCGGGTGGGTGTCGAGATCGACGACGAGGTCGATGCGGCCTTCGAGGAACTGCTCGGCCAGGTCGGCGAGGTCATCGA
>Ga0105047_10001646_pt1 | contig 40092 bp, 36 predicted proteins | sample MAT04_FD_78384 | JGI IMG/M metagenome (GOLD analysis project Ga0105047, IMG submission 78384) | Freshwater microbial communities from Lake Fryxell liftoff mats and glacier meltwater in Antarctica - MAT-04 (megahit assembly) | ecosystem: Environmental > Aquatic > Freshwater > Ice > Liftoff...
GAAGACTCGCTGCTTGTTGGCGCGACGGCCAGCATGGTGCCAGGTGTCGCCGTACTCGTAGCCGCCACGGAGCCCGGCGATGCAGAACACGCCACCGGCACCGCACCACGCCGCGACGTACGGCATCCACGCTGGCGTCTCCGCGATTGCGAACCCGCCGTAGCCGTTCAGGATGAGCGGCGTGTTCTTCGATGGCGTGACATCGGCACGATGAATCACGAACATCGGGATTGATGTGCCGTCGACCGATGGGTAGAACACCTGCGTGACCTTGAGGTCGGGCAGCAGTGTTGGGTCGATCGCATCGCCCCACGGCTGCAAACCATCGGCGACGGTGAAACGGCGCACGCCAATCGGCGCGCCGAAAGTGGCGACGGCGATGAAGGCACGACCGTCGTCGGCATCAAGCGCTGCGACGCCAGCGACGCCGAGGTCGACCACTTCGCCACTCGGCCAACGCTCGACACGATCGACGGCCACGCTGCTCGCAGTTATCAAAACTTCGTCGCCGAACGGAGCGAATCCGCCGAACGGCGCAAGCACAGTGTCGGGGCGCTCGGGCACAATCGTCTCCCACGCCGCCGGATCGCTGAGCGGGGCGCGCACCACCCGACCGTTGGGCGCATCGCGCATCGTGACACCCACCAACGAGTCACCATCGAATTGCAGGCTGGTGGTCGCGTTGACGCCCTCAACCACCGTCGTCCACGTATCGGTGCTCGTGTCAAGCAGGTGAATATCAATCCGCGTCCACGTCACGAGTACATGGATGAGTACGTAGCGACCGTCGCGGCTCGTCGACACGTCGGGCCACGACTCGGGTGTGGGCAGTCGATCAAACACAACCGGGTCGCTCGCAACGTCGGTGCCGCCGCGATGGAACCGAATGTGGCGGTTGTACTCGTCACCCTCCGGATACGCCGCGTAGTAGAAGCCGGAGGTATCAGGCAGCCAGCCGACGCTGGCGGCACGCGTATTTGGAATGCGCAACGGGTACACGACCCCGTTGGCGACCTCCATCACGTGCAGGACGCTGTTCTCGGTGCCGCCCTCGCTGAGGCCGTACGCCACCACCGATCCGGTGGGCGACGGCTGAAACCAGTCGATCGCAACTGCGGCGTCGGTGGCCATCGCCGCCGGATCGAGCAACGTGCGAGCGGGCATGCTCGGGTCGATCGCGCTGCGCACAACCAGCGAGTACTGATCAGCGCCGGCGGCTCGTTCGAGCACGAAGAGCTGCTCGCCATGCACCGACAACGACTGCGTGGTCGGCAAGCCGATCAGCGACGACAGACGTTCGTGCCAACGATCCCAAGCTGGGCGATCGGAAAGCGCTGCCTTCGTTCGTTGGTTGTGCGCGGAAACCCAGTCGACAACTGCGGGTGACTCGCCGTCTTCCAACCACCGATAGGGGTCGCGTACTTCGACGCCGTGGTAGACGTCGGCCACGACACCCCGCATGGATGCAGGTGCCGCGGCTAGCTGCGGTTCAGCCACGCCCCATGTTTGGGCGCTTGCCGTGGTTTGCCTTGCTGCGGCGCAGGCGCGCCTTGCGCTTCTTGGTCTTCTTCGACATAGCTGTCGAGCCTATCTGACCCTTTCAGGTTCGCGTTTGTACGGTTTTGCACGCATAGCGCGCGAAAGTGTTCAGACGCTGGTGGTCCAGGCCAGCAGCTGCTCGACTGGCCAGGTATTCAGGATTTTGTCCAGCGGAACACCCATTTCCGCTGCCCGGTTGCAGCCGAGCGGCTGCCACTCCAGCTGACCGGTGGCGTGGGCATCGCTGTCAATGGCGAAGTAGCAGCCGTAATCGACGGCCATCTTTAGCAACGGCCGGGGCGGGTCGAGACGCTCGGGGCGGCAGTTGATTTCGACGGCCGTGGCGAACTGTGCGCAAGCGGCAAACACGTAGTCCGGGTCGAACGTGCTGGGGTCGCGTTTTCCGATCATGCGGCCGGTGCAATGGCCGAGGATGTCGACGTTCGGGTTGGCGACGGCGCGCACCATCCGCTCGGTCATTTCCTTGCTGCCCATGCGCAACTTGCTGTGCACACTGCCGACGACGACATCGAGCTGCGACAACACGTCGTTGCCATGATCGAGCGTGCCATCTTCGAGGATGTCGACTTCGATGCCGGTGAGGATGCGGAAGGGGGCGAGCTGTTCGTTGAGCGTGGCGACGTCGGCGAGTTGCTGGTGCAGCCGTTCCTCGCTGAGGCCGTGCGCGACGGTGAGTCGCGGCGAGTGATCAGTCAGCACCATGTACTGGTGGCCGATCGCGATCGCGGTACGCGCCATTGCTTCGATGGTTGCGCCGCCGTCGCTCCAGCGGCTGTGCATGTGCAGATCGCCGAGCAGAGCATTGCGATACACAGCGCCCTCGGGAGTAATCGGCAGTTGCGTCTTTGCTTCCAGCTCGGCGAGATACGCGACTTCGCCGCCGGCCAATGCCTGCTGGATGACGGTGGCCGAGCTGTCGCCGATGCCGTCGAGCTCGGTGAGCGTGTCGGCCTTCGCCCGTTGCGCGAGTTCGTCGGGTGGAAGCGCGCGTGCGACTTCGAGCGCACGCACGAATGCCTTCGTCTTGAAGCCGGTGTCGTGTACGCGGTCAAGGCAGTGCACCACACGTTCGAGGGCTGCAACCGGCGTCACGCACCCATTGTAGGTGCGGGGCTAGACGACGAACCGTCGGCGACGAAGGGTACCGAGCAAGCCGACGCCACCAACGAGCAGCGCGGTCCCGACATAGGCGACCGAACTGTCGCGCTCGGCGCCGGTGCGTGGAAGCGACCCGGGCACCGGAACCACCGTCGTGGTCTCGAGCAGCGTGTTGTCGACTGCGACGTACGTGCTGGCCGACGCGACTTCCGTTGTCGTGGGTTCAGCTGACGGCTGAGTCGTCGCAGGCGCGGTTGTCGTCGATTCTGTCGTCGTGGGTGCGATGGTCGTTGTCGTTGGCGCAGTTGTCGTCGTCGCCGGTGCGACTTCGATCGACGTTTCCGCACGGACCATGCGCGAAGCGCCACCGGTGATCAGATTCTGACCACCCTGGCCGGTATCGAACGCGGGCTCGCCGCGATACACGTCGGCTGGTCCCGGCGCGAAAGCTGTGGCAACCACGGTGACGGTGCCAGGCGGGAGGGACACCGTCACCGTGGCTGTGCCGTCCGCGCTCGTGGTCGCAACCAGCGGGACGTCCAGTCCGCTCACGAGTACGGAGATTGGCTGGTCGGGTACAGGGTTGCTGCCCGACCGAAGAGTTGCTGTCGCAGTTCCGTCGACGGCGAGCGCCAGATCAAGCAGCCACTCCTCGGTGACGGCTTCAGCCTCGTGGTGCAATGCGAACGCTCGCGACTGCAGATCGGATCGGCCGGACGCCGCCTCAATACCGCCCAGGTTTGGTACCAGTGGATCGTTGGCAATCGTCGCCCGATTGGGGCCAGCGTCGTCCTGCGCGTAGTAATGGAACACAGCCCACAACGCGGCCGCGGTGAGGTTGTCGGTCGTGTCGCCGTACTTCCATGCCAGGTAAGCGCTGAGCGCGCCGGTCGGATCTTTGGGGAACGATTGGCCAACCCAGCGCGCCGACGAGTTGATCGCGGGGTGGATGCCGCGGTTGAAGGTGCATGAGCCCACACGGAAGCTGCCAGCGGGATCGCGAAACAGCCACTGGCCGGCCCAGATCGGGAAGGGCGAGTTGGCAACGCCAGCCGTATGAAACTGAATCGCCATGCCCGCGCAGCGATAGTCGCCAGTCGCGTCGGGACCGTCGGAGAACGTGGTGTGCTCGACGCAGTTGCCTGGGATCTCAGTGCCCAGTGGCTCGGCGGCCGACGGCGCGGCGGCGGGGATCAGAAGGAGCAGCAAGGTGAAAATCAGCGTTGCGACGATTGAGTAAGCGATTGGCTTCACGCCTGCACTGGGCACAACCGGTTCGCTGGCGCGGCAATCTTGTCTGAAGTGTGGCCCCGGTAGCCTGCACCCTTCCTATGGAACGCTTCGGCCTGGTCGGCCTCCCCAACGCGGGCAAGAGCTCGTTGTACAACGCACTCACCGGTGGCGGTGCGCTGGCCGCGCCGTATCCGTTTGCGACCAAAGATCCGAACATTGGTGTTGCCCGTGTGCCCGACGAGCGGGTCGAGCGGCTGGGAGCGATGAGCAAGACCAAGACGTTGGTGCATGCGTCGGTCGAAGTCGTCGACATCGGCGGGCTTGTCGAGGGCGCATCGAAGGGTGAAGGTCTTGGTAACAAGTTCCTCGCCAACATTCGCGAGGTCGACGCAATCGTGTTCGTGCTGCGTGCGTTTGAGGACGACGACGTGACCGGGTCGAGCGATCCGATCGAGCACTTGCGCGTCGTCGAGATCGAGTTGGCGCTAGCCGACTTGGAGACAGTCGAGAAGCGGCTGAACCAGGCGACACGTCAGGCGAAGCTCGACAAGGGCGCTGCCGCCGAACTGGATGCGCTACAGGCCGCCTACGACGCGTTGAGCGAAGGCAAGCCGTTGTACCGCGCTGGCTTATCGGCCGACTTCAAGGCGGTACTCAAGCCCTATTTCTTGCTGACCAACCGATCGGTCCTTGCTGTCGTCAACGTCGGTGAAGCCGAGTTGGGCCGGGTCGCCGAGATCGAGCAGCGCGTGCGCGACGAGTTCACGTCGGCGGGCGACAACGTGGAAGTGATCGGCATGTGCGTGCAGTTGGAAGCGGAAGCGGCGACAATCACCGACCCTGTCGAGCGCGCCGAGATGCTGGAAGGCTTCGGCCTCGGCGAGGGCGCGCTGTTCCGCATGGTGCGCTCGGCGTATCACCTGCTCGGGCTGCGCACGTACTTCACGACTGGCGAGAAGGAGACGCGGGCGTGGACGTTCTACGCCGGTTCGTCAGCCCCTGAGTGTGCGGGTCGCATCCATACTGACTTCCAGCGCGGCTTCATCAAGGCCGAAGTGATTCACTGGGACGACTTGCTAGAACTCGGTGCGTGGAACAAGGCCAAAGACGTCGGCAAGCTGCGCATCGAAGGCAAGGATTACCACCCCATCGACGGCGACGTAATGGAGTTCCGCTTCAACGTATAGCAGGGCTTTCGCGGGCTGCGGCGATTCGGCCGTAGTGCCTCTGAGCTGGTCTTACGTCGGCAACCTCGACGAGCTCCAGCGCTCGCTTCTTGAGGCGGCCACCGATTGGCACCAGCTCGTAGTTGAAGACGCCGAGCGGCCCCTCCAACTTCTCGTCCATGATGTGGACGTTTATGATCTCGCCGGTCGCGATCTCCAGCTCCACTTCCACGGGCACCCGGTACGTCACGTACACAACCATCACGGTCTCCTTTGGCGTCGACGGCAAGCCTCGCTCGAGGGTGTCACAACGATCCGAGGCTGGGACGATCGTGACGCTAGACATGGGACGATCATGTAAAGAAGATTGGGACGATCATACAAGTTGGAGCGGGACGATTCGTCGATTTGAGCTAGGGTGAGAGCGTGATCCCGACGATCGAGCACGTGGAACGGTGGGCCGATCCGTTCATCGACCGCCTGCTCGACGAAGAGCCGGCGATCCTGCTCGAAGGCCCCCGTGGATCTGGCAAGTCCACGCTGCTGCGCTCGATCGCACATCGACGGAACGCTCTCGTGCTCGATCTCGACGATGACAGCGTGCTCCAGCTTGTTCGTGAGGACGTCGGTTCCGCGCTGGCGTCGCCAGGGCTGGTGGCGATCGACGAGTTCCATCGCGCCCCAGAGGTGCTCTCCTACGTCAAGCGCGTTGTCGACCGCCAAGGCGGGACGGCCCGGTTCCTGCTCGCCGGGTCGGTGAGCTCGTTCCTGTTGCCTCCTGGGACCGAGACACTCACCGGTCGGGCACATCGGCTCTCGCTCATGCCACTCGCCGCGGCCGAGATCTTCGGTGCGAAGCATCGGTGGTTGGCCGAGCTGCTCAGCGACGGCGAGCCGCGCAACTTCCGCACGACCCTCGAACGAGCCGACGTCTTCGACGTGGTCGCCGCAGGCGGCTACCCGGCAGCCCTCCGGCGCACCACACCGGCGCAACGAACCCGCTGGTTCGCGAGCTACCTGGCGACCGTGACCGATCGCGATTTGCCCGACCTCATCGACGTCCGCCACTCGGGGGCGCTCTCACGGCTCTACCGGCTCATCGCTCAACGGACCTCGTCGACCGCAGTCAACACCGAGCTGTCACAGGCGCTCGACGTCTCCCAGCAGACGGCGGCCGCGTACCGAAGACTGCTGGAGCGCCTCTACCTGACGACCGAGCTGCCGGGATGGACGGTCGGCATCTCCGCCAAGACCGGGCATCGAGCGAAGGTTCACGTCACCGACACCGGGCTCGCCGCCGGGGTCCTGTCGCTCTCAGCGCAACGCCTGGCCACCGCCGCGATGGGCGGTGCGTTCCTCGAATCGTTCGTGGTCGCCGAACTGACACGGCAGGCGACCACTATCGACGAAGCGCTCACGTTCGCCCAATTCCGCGATCGCTCGGGGGTCGAGGTCGACATCATCATCGAACGCCCAGACGGCAGCGTCGTGGCCATTGAGGTGAAGTCCGCCCGATCCGTGAACCAACGCGACACCAGTGGCCTGACGTTCTTACGGGATCGCCTCGGTGACCGGTTCCAGTGCGGCATCCTGTTCCACACGGGTCCGCTCACCGCACGCCTCGGCGAGCGGGTATGGGCGGTTCCGGTCGCAGCGCTGTGGGACGGGGTCTCCAGGCCCGAGGATCCGTTGGAGGATGGCAGGTCATGAGGTCTCCGAAGGGGAGAACCATTCGCCGTTGGCTCGCAGGTGGGCGAACCGCTGGCGCCAATACCTCACCACGAGATCGCTGTACACGTTTCACTGGTAGCGATTTCGAGATTCGGGGTACTGCACAGCATGAACGAAAATCATGTTGACGCCGTCATTGTCGGAATGGGACCGGGCGGTGAGGACCTAGCTGGCAGGCTCGCCGAGGCCGGCCTCAAAGTCGTCGGCATCGAGAGCCACCTGGTGGGCGGTGAATGCCCCTACTACGGGTGCATCCCTTCCAAGATGATCATCCGTGCGGCGGATCTGATTCAGGAGGTGCGCCGCGCCCCCACCGTCGCGGGAGCGGCGAGCATCACCCCGGACTATTCCATCGTCGCCGACCGCATCCGCGACGAAGCCACCGACGATTGGAACGACGCCGTCGCTGTCGATCGGTTCGTCGCCAAGGGTGGCATCTTCGTGCGCGGCTGCGGCGTGCTTGACGGGCCAGGTCGCGTGCTCGTCGGCGACGACGCCTACGTTGCACGGCTGGGAGTAGCGATCGCCACCGGCACGTCGCCCTTACTCCCGCCGATCCCCGGGCTCAGCGACGCCCAGCCATGGACAAATCGCGACATCTTTAAGATCCGTGTGAACCCTGCATCGTTGATCGTGCTCGGCGGTGGGGCGATCGGCCTGGAGGTCGCCCAAGCGTTCTCGCGGTTTGGCAGCACGGTCACCGTCATCGAGGCCCTCGATCGGATCCTCGCACCAGAGGAGCCCGAGAGCAGCGAACTGGTGTCGCGAGTACTTCGCGCAGAGGGGATCGACGTACGTACGGGAAGCGCGGCCACCTCGGTGACTCGCACGAGCGTCGGCGTCTCCGTCACACTGGCCGATGGCTCAACCGTCGTCGCCGATGAGATCCTGGTGGCAGCCGGTCGCACACCGAACCTGCGCGGCATCGGCCTGAGCTCGGTCGGACTTGACGAGAACGCGAGACCAAGCATCACCACCGACGAGCACATGCGCGTCGCTGGAACCGACAAGCTGTGGGCCGTCGGCGACATCGCGGGCCGAGGTGCCTTCACCCACATGGCGGCGTACGAGGCCGCTATCGCGGCCGACGACATCCTCGGGGTGAGTGACCGCCGCGTCGCTCAGCAACACGCCGTCTCGCGGGTGACCTTCACAGATCCCGAGGTCGGTTCCGTCGGTCTCACCGAACAGCAGGCCCGCGCTAACGGCCTGAACGTGCACATCGGAGTCGCCAACTCAGCCACATCGAGTCGCGGGTGGATACATGGGCCGGGCAACGACGGGCTCATCAAGTTGGTGTTGGACGCCGACCGGGGCGTTCTCGTCGGTGCCACTTCAGTTGGGCCGCGCGGTGGCGACGTGCTGTCGATGTTCAACCTTGCGGTACACGCCCGTGTCCCGATCTCCGAGTTGCACACCATGATCTACGCCTATCCCACGTTCTACCGCGGTGCTCTGGACGCCCTCGCGGACCTCAGCGCCAAAGGCACGAACACTGCGAACAACAACACTACGAACGACAAGGAGCAGTCATGAAGGGTCTGCCCCAGGAGCCTGCACACACGACCGGGCAGACGTTCTTCGTCAACGGCGGTCTCACGCTCTATGTCGACCTCCGATCGACGTGGTCGTCTGAGTGAGCGGCGCGCGGGGGCCCTCCCGCTGCAGCGGCGCCGAAGACGACAACCAATGAACCCCGAGCAGCAGCGACGCGACGACACGGGGGCAGATTGGAAGCAATGGGGTCCGTACCTCGCTGAGCGCGCGTGGGGCACGGTGCGCGAGGACTACAGCGACCACGGCGATGCATGGGAACACTTTCCGCACGACCATGCGCGCAGCCGCGCGTTTCGCTGGAGCGAAGATGGCCTCGGCGCGATCAGCGACAGTCAGCAACGGCTGTGCTTTTCCTTCGCGTTCTGGAACGGCCAAGACCCAATTTTGAAAGAACGAATCTTCGGGCTGACCGGCAACGAGGGCAACCATGGCGAAGACGCCAAGGAGTACTGGTGGTACCTGGACTCCACGCCCACGCACTCTTGGATGCGCTGGCGTTACATGTACCCCCAATGCGAGTTTCCGTACGAAGAGCTCGCACGCGAAAATCGCGCGCGCGGCCGCAATGACCCTGAGTTCGAGTTGAACGACACGAACGCGTTTGCCGACGACCGGTACTTCGAAATCACGGCCGACTACGCAAAGGTCGACGTCGATGACTGGTGCATTGAGATGCGAATTCGAAACGCGGGGCCGGAGGCAGCGCCGTTGCACGTGCTTCCGACGCTGTGGTTCCGGAACACCTGGTCGTGGGGTCTCGATGACCGACGGCCGGTACTGACTGCGACCGGGTTGCGGCTTATCGCCGAGCACGCCGAACTCGGCCGGATGCAGCTTTCATGTGAGTCCGCGGCTGCTACCGCTGTGACCTGCGAGAACGAGTCGAACGGCGCCCGGCAACTCGAATTGGCGAGGCCCGATCTGGTTCCCCGTGAACTATCTCGTCATCGAAGCGGTCCGCAGGTTCGCCCGCTTCTTCGGAGACGACCACCTCGTCGAGTGTCCGACCGGCTCGGGCAACATGACCATCCTCACGCACGTCGCCGACGAGATCTCCGATCGACTGATCGGCCTCTTTCGAAATGACGCAAATGGTCGCCGTCCGTGCTTCGGTGCCGATCAACGCATGCAGCAGGATCCTGCGTGGCACGACAACCTGCTGTTCCACGAATACTTCCACGGCGACAACGGCGCTGGCTTGGGTGCCTCGCATCAGACCGGCTGGACCGGGCTCGTTGCCGACCTGATCATGCGACGAGGCGCCGGCACCGTCCAGCCTTGACGAGCCGAAGCCGCAGTTCGCGCCTCACAGAAATACATCGGCTACTCGTCACGCAGTAACTCGGTCGGTTCCAGGCGGTTGACCAGGCGCGAACCGACGAGGGTGCAGACGACCGTCGCCAGCAGTAGCAAGCCGATCGGAGCAAGCAGGTTTTGTAGGGGCAAGGTGTAGCCGGGGGCGAGCACGAACAGCGGCCGCAGCACGGTGACGAAGTAGTAGCCCATCGCCGTCCCGACTAACACGCCGACGATGGCGCCCACGACTGCGACTGTGCCCGCCTCGGCGGCGATGAGCAGTCGTATCGTGCGCACGTCAAGGCCCTGCGCTCGCAGCGTGACGTACTCGCGTCGCCGTTGGAGTAGCAGGCCGAACACGAAGATCGCGATCGTGACGACCTCCATACCGAGCGCGAATGTGGAGTCGAGATCGACGAGCCCGGCGATGTTGAGCGCGGCGAGGCTGGATTGGTCGCGTGCAACGGTGGTTGCCCGAGTGCTGATCTGCAGTGAGTCAGCGGCCGCCGGACCCTGTTGCAATGACATGAGCCCGCGCGCCAGCCCGGAATCGGTGGTCTCAATGGTTGAGGCCAGGAAGAAGTCGGGTGTCTTCGACGGGACGTGGGTGATGTATTGGTGAATCGACATCATCGCGTCCGCACCGTCGGGAAACCCTGGGAGCCGATCGAATAGGCCAGCGATGTGGAGGTCGACTTCGACCTGGGCGTCGGTGCCTCGAGCCATCAGCACATGGAGCACGTCGCCTGGTTTTGCCTTGAGGAACTGAGCCATCTCAGTACTGACGAGCACGGCACCAGGGTCGTTCTGCAGCGAGCGAAGCGCGGCAGCCGCATCGCCGGTTGGGAAGTCGCCGTTGCGCAGGGGAGCAACCATCCCGAAGGAAGTGGGATCGACGGCGGCAAGGTTGGCGGGGTCGGACGTGCGCGCGCTGCGCAGGATGACGTTGCGGATGCTGTAGATCACCGGGCTGCTCTGGGCAACTCCGTCAGTCCGGAACAGGCCGGCCTGCTCTGTGGTGTACGTGCCTTGTGTCGTCGGGCCCGGAGCGATGCGGATGTCGGAACCGGTGGCGTACCGCCCGTCCTTCGCCTTGGCAGCGTCGTAGGAGGAGGTGAAGCCAGCAAGGCTGGTGCTAAGGGCAACGATGAGCGCGACGATCACGGAGCCGTTGCTGATCGCCCACGGTCGCCGGCCAATGCTCAGCCGGTAGAGGCTTGGTAGCGGTCTGCCAATCGCACCGGCCGACTTTGGTTGTGTGCGCTGGAGAACGGTGCCGACGATGCGAGCGGCGACGAGGCTGCCAGCGAACCAGACGGCGATGGGCAAGACGAGTAGCGCAAGGTTGAGCTTGACGGCACGTCCGAAGTACACCGATCCGGACTGACCGTCGAACGCGTGAGCACGGACTGCCAGGACCGTACCGACGAGAACGACGGCGCAACCGACGATGTCGAGCCTGGCCCGACGCCATAGGGGTACGGTCCGCGCAAGCCGGGCGCGGTCCTCGTTGATCTCTCGATCAATCGAGCGGCGGCCGGTGATGTAGAGCGCCAGCCCGGTGGCGAGAAACCCGCCTGTGCTGCCGAGCACGGCTGAGCCGATGAGACGCGACGTGCTTGCCCGATCGAGTGATTGGCGTCCCAAGATCGCGGCGGCGAGCGAATAGCCAAGGGCAAGTCCGACCAAGGAGCCGACGGCTGTCAAACCCGCAGTGCGGATCGCGAGCATGCGCAGCAAGTGACGGCGGCTGGCACCGCGAATCCTCAGCGTGGCCTGCTCGCGCCGTTGGGCCTCGGCGAGGACATTACCTGCGTACCCGGCGAGCACGGCGGCGAGGAACCCACCGGGCACGCCGAGGAAGATGAACAGGCGCTTGGCGGCGGCCGCGTCTCCCATGGCCACAGTCAGGGTGTTGGAGATGTTGTCGAGCAGGAAATCCTGGTGTGCTGCCACCGCGCTGACCGCAGCGGCGATGCGCTTTGTCTCGGCGACCGCCGTTGCCGGGTCGGCGTTCAGGTACTGGCGGTCGACGGTGATGTCGATCTCGCGCACGGGCGGGTTCTTCAGCCGCGAGCCGCGAGCGGTGGCAGCGCGCTCGTAGGCCGGCACTACCTTGTCGGCGAAGACCGCGGGGGAAACGATCATCGAGTGCTGTGTGTAGATGAACTCTTCGAGATCGCCGCCGCGGCGACTGGAGAACAACGAACGACTCTGACTGAGATCGGCGATGCCGCTGACCGCGATGTCAAAGGTGGTGGCGTCGGGCAGTGCGACGGTGATCAAGTCTCCGATTCCGGCGCGCATCGCGATGGAGGCTTCGACGCTGAGCACCGCTCCGTCCGGGCTGACCTGACCCTCCACCAGCTTGATGGTCGCGTCATGTGCGACGTAGTCGACATCGAGGCCAAACAGCTTGGCCGGGCCTGATGCCGTACGACCGTTAGATGACAGGGTGTCGGAGCCGAGGTCGACGATCGACAACTGCCTCGCGGCGGCCACGCCCTCGACCTGGGAGATCATTTGCGCGAGCTGGTCGAGCGATACGATCGACGGCTTGTTGGCGGCAATGGGAACGACCGACTCGCGACTTGAGAACGTGGAGTCCACCGTCGACTCACCGAGTTGCGCGTCGGCTTGAGCCTCGGCGAGGTAGCTGATAACGACGGTCGCTCCGGCTTTGACGACGCCGAGGTTGAAGCCAGTCGGGCCTGCACCGTGAGCGAAAGGGTTGTCGTCGAATCCGGTGATGGCAGCGCCGTCGAGCACCGCCGATCCGATCACGAACTGCAGGTTCCGTTCCGGAATCGAGCGAACTGTTACTTCGTTGGCTGCGACGTCGCTCGGGTTGTGGATCTCGAGAGTCACGCGGATCCGATCACCTTGCTGCGCAGCGCTCGCTGGATCGAACCGTTGGGTGAGGTCCAGTGTGCCTCCGACCCGCTCGGTGACAATGCGCTGCATGTCGATCGGTAGCGGTGCGACCGCTCGCTGAGTCATCGACGCCGACAAGCCATCGACGAAGAACAAAATGCCGCAGAACAGGCCGACACCGAGCGTGATTCCCAACATCGTGGACAGAGTCCGGCGTGGGTTGCGTGTGAGATCTGCGAGAACGTATCTAGCCAACACGGCGAGTCTCCTCATTTGCTTGGGCCCGCGAGAGCGTCACGACACGCTGCAGTTGCTTGGCCATGGTCGGGTCGTGGGTGACCAGCACCAAGGTCGCAGCCATCTCTCGTTGCACATCGATGAGCAACTTGATCACCATCTGCGCGCTGTCTGCGTCGAGTGCCCCGGTCGGTTCGTCGGCGAAGATCACGGCGGGGCGATGAATGACAGCTCGAGCAACTGCCACCCTCTGTCGCTGACCGCCGGAGAGCTGATCCGGCAGTCGCTTGGAGAGCGAGCCAAGACCGAGGCGTTCGAGGATCTCGGCAGGCGCGGTCGGTTGGCTCGTGTTCATGTCGTCGCGGCAGATGGCCAATTGCAGACCGAGGTTCTCCTCGACCGTCAGATGCGGCAGCAAGTTGTCGGCTTGATACACCATTCCGAGAGCGCGTCGGCGGAACCGCACCCGCTCTCGTTCCGACAATGTCGAGATCGGTTGATCGCCGATCTTCACCGTGCCGGAGGTGGGGCGCGCCAGCCCTGCAAGCACGCCGAGAAGGGTCGACTTGCCACAGCCGCTTGGACCCATTACCGCAACGTTGGACCCGCTTTCGACGAAGAACTGTGGGCACTGCAGCGCCCGAACTGTCCCGGCCGCGGTTCCGTAGTCGACGATGAGGTCGCGCGCGTCGATGCTGTTCGCGCCGGTGTTGGAGATACTCATCGCCTGCACACCTCTCCATCGACCAACGCATAGCGGTGATCGGCTCGATCGGCCAAGGTGACGTCGTGCGTGACGTAGAGCACGGCAAACTCCGAGCTCAGTACCTCGTCGAGAACCCGACCCGCTGTCTCACCATCAAGCTGACCGACGACTTCATCGGCCAACAGCACGGCCGGCTCGTTGGCCATCGCGACAGCAAGCGCGACTCTCTGCGTTTCACCGCCGGAGAGCTGGCGCGGACGACGGTCGGCACAATGTGCCACCTCGAAGCGTTCGAGCAGTCGCCGTGCACGGCCCCGCGTTGCCCGGCGACTGCGGCGAGCTCCGAAGGCGAACGCGAGCTCGACGTTTTCGAGCGCTGTAAGGAACGGGATGAGGTTGTCGGACTGCAAGGCGATGCCGATCCGCGCCGCGCGGAGCTTGGCTCTGGCACGGTCGTCGAGATCGCTCATGGCAACTCCGTCGACCTCCACGGAGCCGGTGTTAGGCCGGAGCAGTCCGGCGATGAGGGACAACAGCGTCGATTTGCCGGACCCAGATGGACCGACCAGGCTTGCCTTGTCGCCGGCGTTGATCGCCAGATTGACTCCACGCAGCGGGGTGGATTCGTCGACAGCAGTCGAGAACGACTTCGTCACGTTGCGCAATTGAACGATCGGCTTGTCGTTCATGTCTTGCGCTTGGATTGTGGTGCCGAGCCAAACACGTCGGGCGACGTTTCACGAGCATGCTGCTCGAGATCAAGAACAGTTTGACTGGCGTCCGCAAGACCCGAAGAGCTCAGCTCGACGAAGTTCCGCAAGTCGAAGGTGTCCTGGTGCAGGCTCGCATCCAAGGGGACGTTGTTGATCACTCCGACGCCGGGGGCGTAGTACTTGTTCTCGTTGTCCGGAGCTCCGACATTGCCCTCCTGGACGACACGGACGTTGTCGTAGCAGGCGAAGGGCACGCAGAGCGTGACGCCCATCTGCACCGGCTGACCGACCGACGCCGTTTCGCCGGGCGATCCGCCGATCTTCCACCGCGGCGTGTTCATGTCAACCGTCGCAGGAGCCAAGATGCCGATCCCGCCACCCTGGTCAGTGCCAAGCCAGGCGCTGTCGGTGTTGGTATAGGCACCTCCTTCGTAGTCCTCGGTGTATCCGCCAAGGATCCACACGTTGCCGTCCTTGTCGAGCGCCAAGTAGTCGATGCTGCGCTGTGAAATCTCACCGGAGTCGGTCGATTCGTCGAGCATGGCGATGGTCATCACGCCGTCGATCACTCGAATCACGTCGGTCATCGTCGTGATGATCTCGTGAGGTACCACTCTTGAGCCAACTTCCGTCGATCCCGCACGCACCCACTGCAGGCCGGGCTTCAGTGGGTGGAACGTGTTCGTGTCGAGCGTTGGGTCGACGAAGTTCGCAGGGTCGAACGGGATAATCGTTCCTACGTTCGTGTCGGGCTTCTTCGCGGTCGTATCGCCACCACAAGCCCCGCCGAGCAGCCCTAGGGCGATAGTCACACTTAAGATGCCAACATGTCGGATCGAATGTCGGCTAGGGGTGATTCGTGTCGTCATCGCGGGAACGGTAAGCGTTCGTTGCTGACTGTCTCCTGACTGTCTGCTGACTTACACCCAACTGCCCCTAGAAGCTCGGGCGAACGCAGATCGTCGGCGACGATCAGGAGGTCGATGTCTGAGGCCCCATCTGCCTCGCCGCGCGCAACCGATCCGAACAACCACGCCGCCGAAAGTTCGGGCCAGGAGTGCGTCGTCGATGGCTACAACGCGCTCGACGCTGCTTGCGCAGTTAGCCGACCTGGCGATCCTCACCTACGCTCGGGCAATGCGGCCGAACGTTCTCTTTGTCACCCTTGATCAGTTTCGGGGCGACTCGTATGGTGCCGCCGGACATCCGCTCGTGCGCACGCCGAACCTCGACGCCATCGCCGCCGCTGGTGTTCGCTTCGCCCGTCACTATGCGCAGGCCGCACCGTGCGCGCCCGGCCGCGCGGCGCTGTACACCGGCACCTATCAGATGAACAACCGCGTCGTCGCCAACGGCACGCCGCTGGATTATCGCTTCGACAACGTCGCGCGCGCCGCGTTGCGTGCGGGCTATCACCCGGTGATGTTCGGCTACACCGATCAGGCTGCCGATCCGCGTCGCATCAGCGATCCCAACGATCCGCGGCTGTCGAACTGGGAGGGCGTGCTGCCCGGCTTCGAAGAACTGCTCTGTCTCGACGAACGCCATAAGCCGTGGCTCGAGTGGCTGGAAAGTCTCGGCTACTCCGACAAGGTCATCACCGATCCCGAGTACGCGTTGTCAACCGAGCACAAGCGCCCAGCCGAACACTCGGTCACGCAGTTTCTCACCGACCACTTCCTTAGCTGGCTCAACACACAGGATGGTCCGTGGTTCGCGCACACGTCGTTCATTCGGCCGCATCCGCCGTATCGCGCGGCCGGAGCGTACGCGGCGATGTACTCCCCCGCCGACTGCCCGCCGCCCCTTCCGATCCCCGAACCGCTGAACCGTTTGCACGCAACGCTCTTGGAGGTGACCGCTTGCCCGAGCGACCCAGCCAAGCTGGCCTATCTGTGTGCGCAGTACTACGGGATGATCAGCGAAGTCGACCATCACCTCGGCCGCATCGTTGCCGCGTTGAAGGTGCGCGGCGAGTGGGAGAACACCGTCATCGTCATCACCGCCGATCATGGCGAGCAGCTCGGTGATCAAGGGTTACAACAGAAGTGCGGCTACTTCGAGAGCAGCTACCACATCATCGGGATTGTGCGCGACCCAAGCCAGCCCGCGGGGCACGGCACCGTCGTCAACGACTTCACCGAGAACGTCGACATCATGCCAACGCTGTGTGACGTGATGGGCGTGCCCGTGCCCGTCCAGTGCGATGGGCTGCCACTGACACCGTTCCTGCGCGGCGAGCGACCGCGGCATTGGCGACGTAGTGCGCACTATGAATGGGACTGGCGCGACGCATTGATTGGCCAACGCGAGCATCCGTGGCCGTGGGATCGGCGACTGGAACGTAAGAACCTGGCGGTGCTGCGAACCGACAACCACGCATACGTTCAGTTCGGCGACGGCGATTGGTTGTGCTTCGACCTTGCCGCCGATCCGACCTGGCAGACGCAGACCACAGACCCCGCCGTCGTGTTGCCGCTGGCGCAAGAGATGTTGGTGTGGCGACAACTACATCTCGATCGACAACTAACCGGGATGTTGCTGCACCACGGCGGCATCGGTCGCCACCCCGACCCGGTTCCGATCAGCTGATTCGTTCGTAGATCAGATCGATCGAGTCGCGGCCCTCGTTCAGCCCGCGCGTTTCGAAGCGTGTGACCGGCCGCCACTCGGGCCGGGCGACAACGCCGCCGCGCAGTCGCGCATCTTCAGCGCAGAGCTGCGCGATCCTTTCGGCATAGTCGACGATGTCGGTCGCGAAGTGCAGCGTGCCACCGACGCGTACAGAGGCGACGAGTTGCGCGATGACATCGGCTCGCGCCAATCTGCGATGCCGCTGCTTGGTCTTGGGCCACGGATCGGGAAAGAACATTCGCATCCCCGCCAGCGAGGCGAGCGGCAATCGTGGCAGCAACGCGAGCACGTCGCCTTCCATCACACGCACGTGCTGCCAGCCGTTCAAGTCGATCGCCTCCAGCACGTGGGCGACGCCGGGCGTGTGCACATCGACCCCGACGATCGCCTCGTCCGGACGCAACGCGGCCAACGTAGCCAGCGCGTCGCCAGCACCGAAGCCGATGTCGAGCACAACATCGATTGGTGCAGCGAGAGTGGAAAACACGTTCGACCACTCCACATCGCCCTCGGCCGGCAAGGACCAGCGAGCACTTCGAGCGCGATACAGGTCCATCCGCTCAGGTGACAGCCGCCTTCGACGAAGTCGATAGCTGCGGATCGGAGGATGCGGCGGTGTCACCATCGGGTCATTGCTACCACCGCTAGCCTCGGCTCAGTCATGCAGTTGGAAGCCGGAACAAACGAACACCACGAACGAGTTCGCTTGCCGGTCGTGCCATCGCTGTTAGCCCTCGGTTCGGGAATCGTGTGGAGCCTCGGCATCGTCACCGCTCGAAAGGCTGACCAGACCGATGCGTTTCAGTATCTGATCTGGCGTTCGATCGGCGTGGTCGCAGTGATGGAAGCCATCGGATTGTGGCGTCGGCAACCAGTTCGCACGCTCGTCGCCTGGCGCAGCGGTCGCGTGATGGCCGTCGCGAACCTCGGCATCTTCCTCGCATCGATTGCCTTCGTGTATGCGGTGAAGACGACGACACCTGCGAATGCAGCGTTTCTCAGCTCGCTGACTCCATTGGTCGCAATGGTCTTCGCCACCTTCCTCGGCGAACGGCTGACCCGTTCGACGATCATCGCGCTCGCCATCGGTGTCGCCGGACTGGTCGTCACGGTGTTCGGCGATCTCGGTGCTGGCAACATGAAGGGCAACATCTCGGCGTTTGCCTCGTCAATCGGCTTCGCAATGTACGCGACGTGTGTGCGTACCGACCCACGCCGCGACTGGTCGCCCGTGCTTGCCGGATACTGCACGCTGATGGTCGTTGTGTGCTCGGTCATCACGATCGCGAACGGCCGCGAGTTGGTTCCACCGGCGAGCGATATCGCTTACGCGCTGCTGCACGGCGGCGTACTGCTCGTCGTTGGAACGCTGATGTTCAACGAAGCGGCCAAGCACGTGCCTACCGTACCGATGACGGTATTCACGCAAACCGAGATGGCCTTCGCTCCCCTGTGGGGCATTCTGCTGCTGAACCTGCACCCCAAGCCGTGGACGCTGGTGGGTGGGGCGATCATCTTCGCCGCCGTCGTCGGCAAGGCGGCCTACGACTCGACGCACGGCGTGCCGCGCAGATTCGTCGCCGTGCCTGACGTTCCCCTGCTCTAGTAGATCTGCCAGTCTTACGCCATGGCGTCCGACGAATGTTGGCTGGTCTGTGGCGGTCATGTCCTGGCCAGCGCCGAGCGCGCCAACAGCCGCGGATCGCGCGCCCGCGGCTTGCTCGGCCGCGACGGCACCGGTGGTGCGATCGTGCTCGCGCCGTGTCGCAGTGTGCACACATTGGGGATGCGATTCGCAATCGATGTTGCCTACCTCGACGAGCAGGGCATCGTGGTCAAGATCACGCACATGCGTCGAAATCGAATCGGCTGGCCGGTCTCCAAGGCGCGCAGCGTCATTGAGGCTGAAGCTGGCGCGTTCGAGCGTTGGGGTCTACAGGTCGGCCAGCAAGTGGAGCTGCGCGAGTGACCGGCCAACTGTGGCTGGTGAGCACTCCCATCGGCAACCTCGGCGATTTGCCGCCGCGAGCCGTTGCCACGTTGCGCGCCTGCGCGCTGATCTGCTGCGAAGACACGCGCCACAGCGGCAAGCTGCTGTCGCATGCGGGTGTCGCTGGCGTCCGCTTGGCCGTCGCCAACGAACACACAGAAGAGGCGCGTACCGCCGAGGTACTTGAGCTGTTGTCCGGCGGGCACGACGTCGCGGTGCTGACCGACGCGGGGACGCCCGGTATCAGCGACCCCGGTGCGCGGCTGGTGCGCGGCGCAATCGCTGATGGCTATCGCGTGAGTGCCGTGCCCGGACCGGCCGCGCTGGTGATGGGACTGGTGCTCAGCGGGTTCGATACGACCCGATTCGTGTTCGAGGGTTTCTTGCCACGCAGCGGCAAGGACCGCGCGCACCGGATCGCGGAGGTCGCGAGCGAACGACGCACGATCGTGTTGTACGAAGCGCCGCATCGCGTCCAACGCACTGTGACCGATCTCCTTGCGGCGTGTGGCCCGGGCCGAAACATCGCGCTCGCACGCGAACTCACCAAACTTCACGAAGAAACCTGGCGCGGCACGCTCGCCGAGGCGGCGGTGCACATCACCGACAACGAGCCACGGGGCGAGTTCGTGGTGATAGTGGAGGGCGCGCCGCCCGCCGTGGCCGACGCGAGCGACGAGGCGATTACCGGCGCGTTACGCACGGCACTCGCTGGCGGCGCCGATCGGCGGACGGCAATCGCTACCGTGACAGCAGCAACCGGAGCCACCAAGCGCCGCGTGTACGACCTAGCTCTGACCATTCCCCGTCAATCACACACGGTTGATCAAACACGCTGAGACCACCCATGACAGACGCCCAGATTGACTCGAACTCCGCCCGGCATAGCGCCGCGTTCTTCGACCTCGACCGCACCCTGATCTCCGGCTCGAGTGCGTTCGTGCTCGCCATCGCGGCGTGGCGCGGCAAGTTGGTTCCAACGCATCAGTTCGTGCGCGATGCAGCCAGCGCGGTCGCGTTCAAGGTCGCCGGCGCCAGCGACGACACATCGAACGGTGTTCGCGACCGAATCCTCGGCGCCGTCAAGGGCATCCACGTCGACGACTTGATCGCACTCAACGCCGATATCGTCCCGAAGTTGATGGACAAGTTGCGCCCGGAAGCGCGGCACCTGCTCGATCAGCATCGCCAGGCGGGTCGCCCGACGTACATCGTTTCTGCTTCACCGATCGAAGTCGTCGAGCCGCTCGCAATCGCGCTCGGCATGACTGCTGGCATTGGCACTCGCAGCGAAATCGTCGATGGCGTGTACACCGGTGATCTCGCCGGACCGTTTTGCTACGGGCCGGGCAAGGTGGAAGCAATCGTCGAACTCGCGCGATTGGAGAACCTTGATCTCGAGCGTTGCTGGGCGTACAGCGACTCGGCGAGCGATCTGCCGATGCTGAAGTGTGTCGGCCACCCGGTTGCCGTCAACCCCGACGCCAAGCTCGAGCGCTTCGCCGGCCAAGAAGGTTGGCCGATCGTCGTCTTCAGCAAGCGCACGAAGGCCGTCATCCGTCGCACCACGCAAGCCTTCGGTGCCGTGGGATTAGTAGCCGGCGGCTTCGCCACCGGCGTTCGAAGCGCATCCAAGGCTCGCCGCTTCTTCCGCTAAGGCAGCCAAGGTTCCGGGGGTTTCATGCCGCCACCTTGTGTGCGGGGGGTTTCGTGCACGCCCACGGGCACGAAACCCCCCGACAGACCCGCTGCGGCATGAAACCCCCCGACGAGATTTCAGCCCAGGGGGGTCAACCCGAGTTGGCGAGATTGGGCTACCAATCGATCTTGGCTGTCCCAGACTTCGCCGTCTTCGTTGAAGAAGCCGCCTTGCACGAAGTGGGTGCGAAAGACGCAACGCACCGGACCGGGCGCGGGCACACCGCGCACATGCACCGTGTACTCCAACGTCGGCACCCAGCCCGGCGGCAGGTCGATGTGAAACACCGCCGGTGGAAAGGCATCGCACACGAGCAGCAGCGCCAAAGGGTCGACCGGTCGACCGTCGGCGAATGAGAACCACCCCGCCATCTCTGCATCGCCCTTGCGCTCCCCGCGCATAAACGATTCGTCGCCAGGACGCAACCGCACGTTGAGACGAGCGTTCAACGCGACGGTTGCGACGCCTTGCACGGGCGAGCGCAGCACGCACTGATCCATAGGCGGAATTTCCGGCGGCCCACCGTCAGTGTGCGTGAACTCGTCGTTCGCCTCCGCGAGGTCACCGAACGTGCCGAGCACCTGCACGATCGGTTTGCCGTCGCGATGCATTTGGCCAGCGACTGTCGAGAAGCGTCGGCCCGCCTTCACGACGTTGGCCTCGATTTGCACCGCACCCGGGGTGCCCGGCGCCAGGTAATGACCAGTCACCGAGAAAGGATCGGGACGACCGCTGACGGCCCGCAAGTGGCTCGCCGCTAGCGCCAACAGATAGCCGCCGTTCGCGTTGCCGTTGATGTCCCAACCGTCGGCGATTGCGCCAGCACCGTCGGCAGATACTCGTGTTGCGTCGTCGAACTCGCTCATAGTCGCCAATACTCGCTGCCGTCGGTCACGATTGCATCGTTGAGCAGCAGTCGATCGAGGTGTTGTCGAATCGAACGCTGCTCCACACTGTCGCCAAACACCGCAGGGCGCGTGCCCGGCCGGTACACGATCCCGATCTCGACTAACTGCTCGAGGGTTCGCCGCTGCGCGAGGAGACCAAGCAGCGCGCCCTCGCGCCGGTTGATCGCTTCGCCAAACACCGACACCGCAGCGACGAACGCGTCGTGCCCATCGACCACGCCCTTGTGATGAAACGTGACGTAATGATCGGCGACGATCTTGGGCAGCATGCGCAACGTCGCTTCGAACTCCTCCAGGCTGCTTCCCGCGTCGCCGTAGTACGGGCCAAAACTCGACAGGTCGATGTCGCCAGTGACGACGACGGTCGGCCCGTCGGCCTGATCGATTGCGAACAAACAGTGCCCGCCGGTGTGGCCCGGCGACGAGATCGCCCGCACCACCACGCCACCGAGATCCCACGACGCACCGTCATCGAACCCAGTGGCGCTTGGCCAGCCGAAGTAATGGAAACGCTCGGTGACTAACTCGGTCATCGCAGGAATGCGATCCGCTGGCAACCCGTACAGAGCCATCAGGCCCGCCACGGACTGCAGCGCGGCAAGGTCACGCACATGCACGCTGATTGCACCTGTCTGCACCGCCGACAAACCCGCCACGTGGTCCTCGTGCGCGTGCGTCAACACGACCTGGTCGACCTGAAGTGCTGGCGACGCGGCGTGCACTGACTGCGACGGATCAATCAGCAGCGAGCCAGCCGAACCGCGCACCAACACGCTGTTGCCGTCGGGGTACTTTCCCTGGTCCGTGCCGAACAACACTGTCACGCATGGGCCGAGGGCACGCCCACGCGAGGTGATGGTCGCCATGCGGCCGACGGTAGCGGGTTAAGTGCTTGCCCCGGCGAGCGCGCGTGGGCGTATCCTTGAACCCGTGACCTTCCTGGCTCTGACTCGTCGAATGCGCACCGGCTCCTGATCAGCCGTTTGTTCGCCATTCTTCGAAAGGACCCACACTTCCAGTGAGCACGTATTACCTCACCACCCCCATCTATTACGTCACGGCCAAGCCGCATCTTGGCCACGCCTACACCACCATCATCGGCGACGCACTCGCCCGTTGGCACCGACTGCTCGGCGACGATGTGTACTTCCTCGCCGGGACCGACGAGCACGGCCAGAAGGTGCAGGATTACGCCGACGCCGCCGGTAAGACCCCGCAGGAGTTCGTGGATGAAATTGCTCCGCTGTACGAGCAGGCGTGGCAACGGCTGAACATCAGCAACAACGACTTCATCCGCACCACCGAGGCGCGCCACAAACTGGGCGTCGCCAAGCTGCTGCAACGGTGCTACGACGCCGGCGACATCGAGCTCGACGTCTACAAGGGCAAGTACTGCGTCGCGTGTGAGGAGTACTACACCGACGACGAGCTCGACCCCGGCGACTTGTGCAAGATCCACAAGCGCCCCGTCGAGTACTACGAGGAGGAGAACTACTTCTTCCGTCTGAGTCGTTTCGAACAACGTTTGCTCGATTGGTACGCGGCGCACCCGGGCGTGATCGTTCCCGAGTTTCGCGCCAACGAAGCGCTCGGGCTGATCCGTGGCGGGCTGCGCGACTTCAGCGTCAGTCGTACGAGCCTGAAGTGGGGCATTCCACTGCCGTGGGACGCGAAGCACGTTGCGTATGTGTGGTTCGACGCGCTCGCCAACTACATCACCGCTATCGGTTTCGGCAGCGGCGACACGAATAGCGACACGAGTAGCGGCACGACTGAATTCGATAAGTGGTGGCCGGCGCGCCATCTGATCGGCAAAGACATCATTCGCCATCACTGCGTCTATTGGCCCGCAATGCTGATGAGTGCTGGCATCGAGCCGCCTGCTGGTTGGGCCGTTGGCGGCTGGCTGCTTTCGGGTGGCGAGAAGATGAGCAAGACAAGTGGCAACGTCGTTAACCCACTCGACCTCATCGACGACATCGGTGTCGACGGCTTCCGCTACTACGTGCTCGCCGAAACTGCCTACGGCCAAGATGGCGACTTCACCTACGAAGGCCTGATCGGCCGTTACAACAGCGACCTCGCCAACAACCTTGGCAACCTGCTGTCGCGCGTCGCGACTGTGGTCGACAAGAAGTGCGGCGGCATCGGCCCCGCTCCGAGTAACGACTCGCCGCTCGCCGCTGCGGCATCCTCCGCCTATGCAGCGACCGCCGAGGGTTGGGAGGCCGTGCAACCAAGTCGCGCACTCGATGCAACGTGGCAACTGATCCGTGCAACCAACGCGTATCTGGAAGCGAACGAACCGTGGAAGAGCGAACCCGGTCCGGCAGTCGACGCCGTGATGGGCGATGCGTTGGAAGCGCTGCGCATCGTTGCCGTCCTCGCCAGTCCAGCAGTTCCGGCGACGAGCCAAATCGTCTGGGAACGCCTCGGTCTGTCTGGCGACGTCACCGATCAGCGACTGCCGGTCGCCGCTCACTGGGGCGGCTATCCCGGCCAATTGCCGGTAACGAAGGGCGACCCGCTCTTCCCGCGCCGATGATGCAGGCTGACGCGGTGTTCATCGACAGTCACTGCCATCTCTACGACACACGTGGCGACGAAGTCGGCGAAGTCATCGCATCGGCTCGCGCCGCGGGCGTGACCAAGATGATCACGATCGGCTGCGACGCCGCAACGACGCAGCAAGCCATCGATATTGCGTCGCGCTACGAAGGTGTCTATGCCTCGGCCGGACTGCACCCACACGAGGCTGTGCACGGGGTCGACACTATTCGACACTTCTTCGACGACCCGAATGTCATCGCCGTTGGCGAAGCTGGTCTCGATTACTTCTACGACCACTCACCCCGCGCGCAGCAACGAATCGCGTTCGCCGATCAGATTCACATCGCGCACGAGCGCAACCTGCCGCTCGTGGTGCACGCCCGCGACGCCTGGGACGACACGTTCGATGTCTTCGCTGCCGAGGGCGCACCGGAACGCACAATTTTCCACTGTTTCACCGGCGGCCCCGAAGAAGCCCGGCGCTGCCTCGACCTCGGCGCATACTTGAGTTTCAGTGGCATCGTCACGTTTAAGACCGCAACCGACCTGCAAGACGCGGCCAAGTTGTGCCCGATCGACCGCATGCTGGCCGAGACCGACAGCCCATACCTCGCACCCATTCCGCATCGCGGCAGCACCAATCGGCCAGAGTATGTCGTCCATGTTGTGCAAACGCTGGCCGATCTGCGTGGTGTACCGCTCGACGAAGTTCGCCAAGCAACCGTCGACAACGCCTGCCTTGCCTTCCCTGCCCTGCGTCCGTAGCGTTCGACTGTTCTAATGAACGACACAGTCAAGTGAACGACACAGTCAAGTGAACGACACAGTCAAGTGAACGACACACCATGAACGCCATCGACCGCCGCCGCATCCGCTTCGCTTCGCTGATCACTGTCTCGATGCTGGCGCTGTTCTGGGTCCTCAATAGCGGCTCGTCCGACGACAACAACTCCTCGGCCACAACGTGTGCAGGCTGCGCGGATGAATCTGGCAACTCCGCACCGTCGACGACGGAATACGAGCCCCATCCGCCACTGTTCGTCGGTGGCGAGGACGATGTCGCTCCGCTCGATCCGATCAGCATCGCGACTGCGCCTGACCCCAACACGACCGAGTTTCTCACCACCACCCAGTTCGTTCGTTACAACGACGCAACCGACGCGGCGGGTAACCCGCTTCCCAACGTGGTGCCGAGGTGTTCCACGATGCTGGCTCCCGAAGGTGCGCTGCTGACGGTGACCAACGTCGACAATGGCCAGTCGACAACGTGCACCAATACCCAGGGGATCAGCGTGCCGCCCGGAGTCGGCTTGGTGATGGGCACCGACGCTTTCGGCAAGATCGGCGACCTCACCGATGCGCCACTGCCGGTCCGCGTGCGATGGGACCCCGACGCACCTGTCGACGTACCAGGCGAAATCATCGTCGACCAATCGCCCGACACGTCGCTCGGCGCCTAGTGCATAATCGCACGACTATTGCCGAACTTCTCGCCCGCGACGGGCTGAGTGCGCGTCGCGACCTTGGGCAGAACTTTGTGGCCGACGCGAACACCGTGCGCCGAATCGCGCGCCTCGCCGAGGTGGGGCCGGGAGATCGTGTTGTTGAGGTCGGTGCCGGTCTCGGATCACTCACGCTCGCGCTCGCCGAAACTGGCGCCGAGATACTGGCGGTCGAGATCGACCGCGGCATCGTGCGCTTACTGCGTGAGATGATGCTCCCGCACAAGAACGTGACGGTCGTCGAAGCCGACGCCATGCGCACGGACTGGTCGGAACTCCTCGGCGATCAGCCAGGATGGATCCTCGTCGCCAACTTGCCGTACAACGTGGCGACTCCACTCGTGTGCGACCTGCTCGACGGCGTCCCACAAATCCAACGCATGCTGGTGATGGTGCAACGCGAAGCCGCCGAACGTTTCTGTGCAGCACCACGCACGCCGCAATACGGAGCCGTGTCGGTGAAGATCGCCTATTGGGCAACGGCTCGCATCGCTGGCATGGTTCCCGCCAACGTGTTTGTGCCGCGACCAAAGGTGGAATCTGCGCTTGCCGACATTCGGCGCCGAACGGAACCAGCAACCGATGCCGCGAGCGCCGACCTGTTCCTGCTCATGCGCACTGCGTTCGGGCAACGGCGCAAGATGCTGCGCCGGTCACTCGTCGACGTAGTTGCACCGGACGTTTTCGATGAAGCTGGCATTGACGCCGCTCGGCGGCCAGAGGAACTCGACATCTACGAGTGGGGTCGCCTGGCAAAGTGTTGGAGGTCTAAGAGTGGAGAGGCTGTGCAATGACCGGAACCTCCACGACAACGGTCACAGCCAACGCCAAGCTGACGTTGTCGCTGCGTATCACCGGAGTACGCGCCGACGGCTATCACCTGATCGACGCCGAGATGGTCTCGCTCGCTCTCGCCGACACCCTGACGATTGATCCGGACCACGAAGGCATCACCTGCGACGGTGCGTTCGCGGAGGGCACCCCAGTCGATAGCAGCAACCTTGTTGCGCGTGCATTGCAGCTCAGCGGTCGAACCGCGGGCGTGCACATCAGCAAGGCAATCCCGCACGGTGGCGGCCTTGGTGGTGGATCAAGCGATGCGGCTGCGATCCTGCGCTGGGCGGGTTATCGCGACATTGCCGGCGCAGCCGCGATCGGTGCCGACGTGCCGTTCTGCATGGTCGGTGGTCGCGCACGCGTTCGTGGCATCGGCGAACTCGTTGAGCCGATGCCGTTTGAGCCGATGGAGTTCACGTTGGTGATCCCACCACTGACGGTCAGCACCCCAGCCGTCTATCGCGCCTGGGACGAGTTGGGCGGGACGCATTCCGGGTCAAACGAGTTAGAGACGGCGGCGATCGCAGTTGAACCGCGACTGCTCGACTGGCGTGAACGAGTCGAGAGGGCCGCAGGCGAACGCCCGACGCTGGCTGGCAGCGGAGCAACGTGGTTCCTGCGTGGTCACCACCAGTTGGCTGCGGCAATGCCCGAAGCGTTAGTGGTACACACCAAGTCCGTCGCCGGCTAAAGCGAAAGGGCTACTTGCGGGCGCGCTGGTGGCGCGTACGACGCAACATCTTCTTGTGCTTCTTCTTGCGCATGCGCTTGCGGCGCTTCTTGATCAGTGAGCCCATAGCTCGGGAGACGCTATCGGGTTGCGGGCTATTACCCAAACAGCAGGACCAAACGCCGAGCGCAGGTGCAATGGTCGGCGCTAGCCTTCCCCACCGTTCCTTCCGGGGTCGTTCAATGGTAGGACAGCGGGTTTTGATCCCGCATATAGGGGTTCGAGCCCTCTCCCCGGAACCGATGCGCTAGAACGGAACCATGACAGTTTCGGCGATTGTCCTGGCGGCTGGCGAAGGGTCGCGAATGCGGTCCGCTCGCCCCAAGCCGCTGCACATGATCTGCGGCCGTCCGATGGTGGTGCACGTCATCCATGCTCTCGAGCACGTGACCCCTGGGCGCACAGTCGTCGTGGTCGGTCACGGCGCCGAGCAGGTGACCAAGAAGGTACAAGAACAGGCGCCAGCGTGGGCCAACGTGTCGTTTGTCGAGCAAACCGTGCAAGCCGGCACCGGCGACGCGGCCTTGGTCGGGCTGTCGGCGTTGCCAGGCGCGGGTCTCGACGACGAACTCGACGACACCTCGACTGTTTTGGTGCTGCCCGGCGACACGCCGTTGCTGCAAGCGGCGACTCTCGATGCGTTGGTCGCCGCGCACAACGCCAACGAATACGCGGCCACGCTGCTCACGTCGGTGCTCGACGACCCCACGGGCTACGGACGAGTGGTGCGCGCGCCTTCGAAGCAGGGCGACGGGCGCGTGTTGCGCATTGTCGAACAACGCGACGCTGATGCCGACCAACGCGCCATTCAAGAGGTGTGCACGAGCATCTACGCCTTCCGGCGCGACCTCCTCGGCCCAGTGCTGCGCCACCTCAGCCCCGATAACTCGCAGGGCGAGTACTACCTCACCGACGTGATTGGCACGTTGGCCACGATGGGTCACCGCATCGGCTGCGTGCAAGCACCGGCGGCCGAGACGCAGGGCGTTAACGATCGCTGGCAGTTGGCCCTCGCCGAGCGCGAACTGCGCAGCCGCACCAACCGTCGCTGGCTGCTGAACGGCGTCACCATGCTCGATCCGCGACAGACGTTCGTCGACGTCACCGTCAAACTCGGTCGCGACGTCACGCTGTACCCCGGCACGATTCTGCAGGGCGGCACTATCATCGGCGACGGCTGCGAGATCGGCCCCGACACACGGCTGACCGACTGCTCGGTTGGCAGCGAGGCAACGGTCGAGCACACCGTTGGTCGCGAGAGCGAAGTCGGCGAGGCTGCACATGTCGGTCCATACGCCTTTTTGCCGTCGGGAAGTTCGGTGAAGTCGGGCACGACAACCGGCGCGTTCTACACTGCACCTACCGAATGAACACCCAGGACCGGCACAGTCCGAACCACAGGAGCGCGATGGAGAAGGTCACTACCAAGCGGATGTCGCTCTATTCCGGACGCACGCATCCGGAGTTGGCACAGGAAGTGGCCGATCACCTCGACGTCGAACTGGGTCACCCGGGTCTGGTGCAGTTCGCAAACGGCGAAGTGCGCGTTCGATTCGGTGAGAGCGTTCGCGGTAGCGACGTGTTCATCATGCAAACGCATTGCGGGTACGACGGGCGCAGCATCAACGACTCGATCATGGAACAACTAATCATGTGCGATGCCGCCTTTCGTGCGTCCGCGAAACGCATCACCGCCGTCTGCCCGTTCTACGGCTACGCGCGACAGGATCGCAAGGCTGAAGGCCGCGAACCAATCACCGCCCGCCTAGTCGCCGACTTGTTCAAGGCCGCTGGCGCGAAGCGGATGGTCAGCATCGATCTGCATAGTGGCCAGATCCAGGGCTTCTTCGAGGGCCCAGTCGATCACCTCACCGCCATGCCGGTGCTCGAGAACTATGTGCGCAAGAACGCTCAGGGCGGCGCGCCTGTGATCGTCGCCCCCGATGCTGGCCGCATCAAGGTCGCTGAACGCATGTCGCAGCATCTTGGCGATATGGGTGCCGACCTCGCCTTCATCTACAAGCGTCGCCCGAAGGGCACAGCCAACATTGCCGAAGCCAAGGAAGTGATGGGCGACGTCGAGGGTCGGTTGTGCATCGTCATCGACGACATGATCGATAGTGGCGGCACGATCTGTTCTGCGGCCGACGTGATGATGGCTCGCGGTGCCACCGAAGTGTGGGCGATGGCCACGCACGCCGTGCTCAGTGGCCCGGCGATCGATCGCCTGAAGAACTCGGTAATCACCAAAGTCGTGGTGACCAACACCCTGCCGTTGTCCGAGGAAAAGCAGATCGACAAGATCGAAGTGTTGTCGATTGCGCCGCTGATCGCCGACGCCCTCAGCGCAGTGTTCGACGACACCAGCGTCAGCGAAATCTTCGGCGGCGAAAACCAGTCGTAGGGCTCCGATCGGCGTGACGATGGAACTCGACGGATGCGAACGCGCACCGCAAACAATCCGCATCGTTCATCCGCTGGAGTGGATGTGACTGCTTCAACCGAGTCATCCACCCGAACAGGGTTGGCATGGCGGAGTGCTTTCAACTGGCTCTCGGATCGGCGCCGAGTGGTCGGGCTCGTCGCGATCTTTGCCTTTCTGTTTGTTGTGTTCCTCTATACGTTTTTCTTTGCGGCTACCACCGACGACCTACCAATCGGCCACCTGAAGACCGGGGATTCAAACGGCCTGGTCACCGGAACTCGCGTCGCCCTCGATTGCCTGCGAGCAGGCCAGTTCTCAGATTGCGGCGTGTCGGTAGGCCCATACCCACTATTGCAATACATTCCCGCCGCGCTGCTCGTTGCGCTCGGAGCTTCGGACGACCAGATCTTGGGGGCACTCGGAACGATCAGCCTTCTTGCGCTCGTCTCGTTTCTGGCGGCTGCGCTGGTTGCCTTTCGCAAGCGGCCAGTAGTCGGGACGTTGCTGATTCTGATGCTCGTGCCGACGTCACTTCTCTATCAGTCGACATCGGCTTTCGGTGAAGGTCTGACTGCTTGCCTGATAGGTGCGACGGCACTCGCAGCGTTGCGCCGACGGCCTGCGCTGCTGTTCACGCTCGTTGTCCTTGCTTCGCTGGGAAAGGAAACGATTGCGCCATTTGTGGTCGTGCTTGCGCTCATCTGCGCCCGATCGGAGAGCGATGGTGTGCTGCCGTCGCGGAAGATGACTGTTGCGTGCATCACCGGAGGGCTTGTCGGAATCGGTATCAATTTCGCCTTCAACATCTTCCGATTCGGATCGGTAAGAAACATTTCGTATCTCGATCCGCTGTATCGAACGCCGGGAGTGGGCCGCAAGGTCGAGTTCTTCGTCGGCATCATCGCGTCGCCAGCCGCAGGTGTCATGTGGTTCTGGCCCGTCTTCGCTCTCGTGACGTTCTTGGGTGCTGGCATCGGTGTTCACCGACTCATCCAGCGTCGTCATGACCTGCGCAACGCGTTACCAATTCTGTGTGTGACTATCATCACGCTCGGCTGGTTCGCATCTTTGAGTCTCTGGTTCGCTCCCTTTGGATGGGAGGCGTACGGACCACGCCTAGAGGTGCCCATTCTGGCCGGGAGCGCCGTAGCGGTGGTTCACATCGCAGGGGAATCGATCGTCAGGTTAATACAGCGAGCAAGGGTTGCAATGGCGGCAATTGCGATGTCGGTAGCCATCGGTGGCATTCAGTTCGGAGCGCCATGGCGATGGTCGAATGCGATGTTGGAACTGTTCAGAACCCCGACCGGGCCATGTCTAGAAAGTCCGGTTCCGGTCCACGTCCGGGTCGACTCCGACCTCTACTACCGATGCGTCTCGGAGATGATGTGGCGCCGGTCGCCGCAGGTTCTCGATGACGTGATCGATTTGTCTGCCTCCGTTGCTGGCTCTGCTTGGCTACTCGGGGTTGCGGGATCGTTCATGCTGTTGTGGTCCCTCAGGTCAAGCATTGATCCGCCGGACTCGTCGGCCAAACCTTCGCCAAATGGCCGTTCGGGCCTGCGGGCGGGTACCATTCCAAGCCGTTCTGTCACGCTCTGATTGAGGCCCGCATGTCCGAAACCAAACTTGTCGCCCAACTCCGCTCCACGACGGGTTCGCCCGCCGCCCGTCGGCTGCGCGCCGAAGGCCACATCCCGGGCGTCATCTACGGCCAGGGCATGAGCCCGGTCAGCGTCACCGTCGAGCGCCGCGAACTGCGCCTCGCCCTCAGTGGCCCCGCCGGCTCCAACACCGTGCTGGCGTTGCAGGTCGACGGCAAGAGCTACCCCGCCGTCGTCAAAGAGATGCAGCGCCACCCGGTCAAGCGTGCGGTCAGCCACATCGACTTCCTGCAGGTCAACATGAACGAGGAAATCACCGTCAGCGTGCCGTTGCACTTGGTCGGTGAAGCGAAGGCTGTCATCGCCGAAGGTGGCCTGGTCGACAAGGCCGTCGACACCATCGAAGTCAGTTGCACGCCTAACGACATGCCGAACTCGTTCGATGTCGACATCAGCCACATGCACCCGCACGACGTCGTCCGCCTCTCCGACCTGACGATGCCCAAGGGCGTCACCGCGTTGGGCGACCCCGACATGCCGATCGTCACGGTGCTTGTCACTTCTGCCGCGGAGGCTGCCGAAGCCGCCGCCGCACCCGCCGAGGGCGGTGCCGACGGTGCTGCCGCTGGCGCAGCCGAGGCAACCGACACCAGCGAGTGACGTAGGCGTCGACGTGATCGACGCGATCATCATTGGTTTGGGCAATCCTGGCAAGGAGTACGTCGGCACGCGCCACAACGTCGGCGAAGAGACCGTCGCGTTACTGGCCAAGCGCTACGGCGTTGCCTTAAAGGCTGGCCGCGACAAAGCACTCGTCGCGGAAGCCACCATCGCCGACAAACGAGTCGTCTTGGCATTCCCGACGACGTACATGAACGAGAGCGGGCAGGCCGTTGGCGCGCTGATGCGGCGCCACCGCATCGTCGACCCGATGCAGTTGATCATCGTGCACGACGAACTCGATTTGCCGGTCGGCGGTCTGAAGGTGAAATCCGGCGGAGGGCTAGCGGGCAACAACGGGTTGCGCAGCATCACGCAGCACCTACACACGCAGGACTACCTGCGTGTGCGCATCGGTATCGACAAGCCGAGCAGCAAAGAGCGTGGCGTCGACCACGTGCTGTCGCGCGTACCCAAGGCCGAGCGCAAGCTTCTCGACGTGATCGTCGAGCGCGCCGCAGACGCGGTCGAGGCGGTGCTTCGCGACGGCGCGCTGGCTGCGATGACCGCGTTCAACGGGTTGTAGCTAGTCGTCTACTCATCCAGTTCTACTCAACCAGTTCGCTGGAATACCATCGAGGCTGAACCGCCCACCGCGCCGGAAGTGAGCGTGAGACTGTTCGGCGAGCACTCGGCGACGCGATAAGCGCCCGCCGGTTGCTCTCCGCCCCCGGCCAACTCCGCAAGCGACTGGTCAAGAATCAGCTGTTCGACTGTTCCCGTCAGACTGGCTTGCAGTCGAATGCTCGATGCGTCCCCACCACCGACGTAATTACCGTCGCCATCGACCGACCACACCCCAACGGTTGCACCGACGTAGCGCACTACTCACCGCGCGTCTCGGCGAGTACTTCATCGCGGGGACGCACTACTCATTTGCGCGTACCGGCGAGTACTTCAAGGCTCACGCTACCCTCGGGTGCTCATGTCGCTTGCGTCGCTCCCCCGCCTGCTCCGCGACGATCCGGCGCTGTCGCAGGCACTCGGCGACCCAAGCGGATTCGTCGCCGTGCCAGAATCCGCGCGCGCTATCGCCGTCGCCGCACTCGCCCAGCTGAGCGAGCGACGTCCACTTGTCGTGGCGTGCCCGACGGGCACCGATGCTGGCCAGTTGTACGACGATCTTGTGCAGTACATGCCCGCAGGGGAGGTCGAACTGTTCCCCGCCTGGGAGACGCTGCCGTTCGAGCGCGTCAGCCCGAGCGTGGAGACGATGGGCCATCGACTGCAGGTTCTGTGGCGGCTGCGTTCGCCCGACCGCTGCCCAGCGATCATCGTCTCGGGCGTGCGCGCTCTTTTGCAACGACTCGGCCCGGGCGCGACCACCGTCGAGCCAATCAATCTGCGCAAGGGCGCGAGCCTTGATCTCGATGGGCTGCTCGCCGAACTGGTGCGATTCGGATATCGGCGCGAAGCGTTGGTCGAGCACCGTGGCGAGTTTGCGCAGCGCGGTGCAATCATCGACATCTTCCCGTCGACGGCCGACTCTCCGATCCGTATCGATCTGTGGGGCGACGAGGTTGATCGCCTCACCGAGTTTGCGGTCAACGATCAGCGCAGCACAGAGGAACTCGCCGAAACGTTTGTGTTCCCGGCGCGCGAACTGATTCCCTCCGCAGCTGTCCGCGCCCACGCCGCCAAGTTGGTCGCAACCGAGCCGTGGGGCCGCGAGCAGTGGGAACGCATCGCCGAAGGAACGCTGTTCGACGGCATGGAGAGCTGGCTGCCTTGGTTGCTGGAGGAAGAGAAGCTGCTCACCGACGTGCTGCCGAGCACGGCCAAGGTTGCTTTGGTCGAACCGCGTCGCATGCGCGATCGGGCCAACGACCTGCTTGCCGAGGAAGACGACCTGGCTCGCGCGCTCGCGAGCACGTGGGCGCGCGATCCGAACCGCACCTTCCCGCGCCTACACGCAGAGACCGATCGCCTGCTGGCGAGCGGCCAAGCAATGTGGACGATCAGTTCCGTACCGGAGACTCCGGACTCGCCAGTCGTCAACGCCAGTGGCTGGGGACCGGTCGTTGGCGACGGGGAGGAACTGACCAATCGACTGAGTGCGTTGCTCGCCGATGGCTTTCGCGTCGTGGTTGCCGCCGACGGCGAAGGTTCCGCCCATCGGATGGCGAGCCTGTTGCTCGATCGTGGTCTGGCGTTCGCAGTGCTCGAATCCGAAGCAGCGATCAACAAGCAACTCACTCGCCCCGGCGGCTACGTCGTCACCGCTCCGCTGCACCGGGGCTGCAATGTGCCGCTGGCGAAGTTGGCTGTCATCGCCGAGGCCGACCTCACCGGGCGTCGGCGTGCACATCGCCGAGCACGGACGCGCAAACGTCAGGGAACCGGACTGTTCGAAGATCTCAAGCCGGGGAACTACGTCGTGCACTATCAGCACGGCGTCGGCCAATACCAGGGCATGGTCAAGCGTTCGATTGGCGGCACCGAGCGCGACTACTTACTGCTGAACTACAAGGGCGGCGACAAGCTGTACGTGCCCAGCGATCAGATCGATGCGCTGCGGCAATACGTCGGCGGCGAAACACCCTCGTTACATCGCCTGGGTGGCAGCGACTTCGCGAAGGCAAAGGGCCGAGTGCGCAGCGCCGTTCGCGAAATTGCGCATGAGTTGGTGGTGCTTTATCAGAAGCGGGTGAACGCTGTCGGTCACGCGTTCGGGATGGACACGCCATGGCAACACGAGATGGAGCAAGCGTTCCCGTTTGTAGAGACACCCGATCAGCGCAAGGCGATTGACGACGTCAAAGTCGACATGGAGCGCGCCTATCCGATGGATCGACTGGTGTGCGGCGATGTTGGTTTCGGCAAGACCGAAGTCGCGATCCGCGCTGCGTTCAAAGCGATTCAGGACGGCAAGCAGGTAGCGGTGCTGGCGCCGACGACATTGTTGGCGACACAGCACGGCAACACGTTCGCTGACCGCTTCGCCGGCTATCCAATTCGTGTTGAGGTACTCAGCCGCTTCCTCACCGCCAAGGAAGCGAAGAAGGTCATCGAAGGATTGAAGAGTGGTGAAGTCGATTGTGTAATTGGCACGCATCGACTGCTGCAGGACGGTGTCGTCTTCAAGGACCTCGGTCTGCTTGTCGTCGACGAAGAACAGCGCTTCGGTGTGCAGGCGAAAGAGACGATGAAGAAAATGAAGCACAACGTCGATGTGCTGACGCTGACCGCCACGCCCATTCCGCGTACGTTGGAGATGAGCCTGGTTGGCATTCGCGACATGTCGCTACTGCAAACACCACCGGCCGATCGGCAACCAATCCTGACGTTTGTCGGCGGTTGGGACGAACGAGTGGCGGTCGAGGCCATCCGCCGCGAACTGTTGCGCGAAGGTCAGGTGTTCTGGGTGCATAACCGCGTGCAGACGATCGACCGGGCTGCGGCCAAGCTGCGCGAGCTGGTACCCGAGGCGCGCATTGCCATCGCCCACGGCCAGATGGACGAAGGCTCGCTCGAGCAAGTGGTCGTCGATTTCTGGGAGGGCCGCTACGACGTATTGGTGTGCACGACCATCATCGAGAGCGGCATCGATATGCCGACCGTGAACACGCTGGTCGTCGAGCGTGCCGACCTGTTGGGTCTCGGCCAGATGCATCAACTACGCGGTCGCGTCGGCCGCAGCGGGTCGCGCGCATATGCCTATCTGTTCCATCCGGAAGAAGCGCGTCTCAGCGAAGAGGCTTACGAACGCCTGCGCACGATCGGTGAAGCGACGGAACTCGGTAGCGGCTTCAAGATCGCGATGCGCGACCTCGAGATCCGTGGTGCGGGCAACCTCTTAGGTGAATCGCAAAGCGGTCATATCGCTGCCGTTGGTTACGACCTTTACTGCCAGATGGTCACTGAAGCCGTCGGCGAGATGAAGGGCGAGACGCCGAAGGAACCGAGCGAGCTGAAGCTTGATGTCCCGACCGACGCCTACCTACCGACTGACTATGTCGCCAAGGAAGAATTGCGGCTCGAGGCATACCGTCGCTTGGCCGCCGTCACGACCAAGGCCGAGGTCGACGACATTCGCGTCGAGTGGGAAGATCGCTACGGCAAGGTGCCCGTTCCCGCCCAGGCTCTACTTGCCGTCGGTTCGCTGCGCGCCGAGTGCCATCGCATCGGGCTGAAGGACGTGCAGATCATCGGCACGTACGCGCGACTGGCACCGCTCGAGCTGAAGGTCAGCGAAGAAATGCGGCTCCGACGATTGAACCGCGACGCGCTGAACAAGCCCGAGCAACAACAGATCGTCGTGCCGCTACCGCGCAACACCGAGCCCGCCCAGTTCTTGGTCGACTTCCTGCAGCAATTGCTGCCGCCCGCTCCCGCTGAGCTCGCTGCGCCGACCACAAGCTCGTGATGAAGTCTGTCGATGAAGGATTGCGTTGGATCGCCCCGATCGGAACCCAGACTCGCCAGGCGACCGTCGACGTGGAAGTCGCCGGAGCCATCATTCCGCGTGGCGACGCGGTGGCTGCCGTTGTGGCCTCGGCGTGTCGCGACGAAGGCAAGTTCGCACACCCCGACGAGTTCGACATGTTTCGCACCGAGGTCGAGACTGGCGCATTTGGTTTCGGCAGTCATTACTGCACGGGCCATTGGTTCGCACGGCATCAAATCCGAATCGCGCTGGAAGTGCTCATCGAACAACTCCCGCAATTGCGCCTGCCCGATGGCTTCGTGCCGACATTCGTTGGCTGGAAGTTCCGCGCCCCGACGGCGCTCCCCGCTGTTTGGTGACTTGCAGATAGCCTCAGTGCCCAATGAGCCAGCTAAAGAATCGCCTACAAGCCCTGACGTTGCTCGACCGCGCGTTCGCCGCCATCACCGACGAAGAACTTGTCGCGATCGTGACCACGTTGCCGGAAGATCACGTAACCGCACTCGACGAGCTCTGCGGCGCACGCGAGGGCGGTTTCACCGATGTCGCGGCCCGCAACATTGCCGTACGCGCCGCCGCAGCACGCGGCCGGATGAGCGGCGAGCTGGAAACGATCTCCACGCTGGTATGCGATCCGTGCCTCGAGAAGTGCATCGAGCTGCTCGGCGAAAATGCAGAAGACCCCACCGAGGATCAATTGCTCAAGGTCACGCCCAAGCTGATCAAAGAGTTCGGCCTACCCTCGACCCGCTTGATGATCGCATCGTCGATCGCTGGCGAAGCACCGGCCAGCGAGATGCTCGCTCGCCTACTGAAGCACGACAAGAAGTTGGCGCTACCGCCGGTCGAGTGGGCACCCGTTGCCACATTGCCAGCGCCCGCCGCCGACGAAGAGGTGAAGGTCAAGCGCAAGGCAGCCAAAGAACGCAAGCAGGCCGACGCGAAAGCCCGCCGCGAACAGCAACTCAAAGCCAAGCACCGCTAACCCCAGTAGTCGAGGGTTTCGCGCGGCGGTAGCAAACCGTCGACTGAATCAGTTGAGGAGTGTGAGCTTTCCTTCCTCGTGGTGCAACAGCCAGGCCTTGGCGTCGAGGCCCGCCGCGAATCCGACGAGCTTGCCGTTGCTGCCGACTACACGATGGCAGGGCACGATGATGCTGATCGGGTTGCGACCGTTAGCCGCGCCGACTGCGCGCGACTTGCGCACGTCGCCGAGTCGGCGAGCCTGCTCGCCGTACGAGATCGTCGAGCCGAACGGAATGCGGCGCAGCTCGAGCCAGGCGGCAAGTTGAAACTTGGTGCCGACCGGATCGAGCGGCACATCGAAATTACGTCGGTCGCCAGCGAAGTACTCGGCCAACTCGCGCTGCGCCTGTTCCAGCACCTTGACCGCGCCAGCATCGCCTTCCGGCGCCAGCGGCACGCACTCGGCGTCATCGTCGCGTAGCGCCACGAGCTCGTTTGGCCACAGCACGGCGCGCAGGCCGCGCGGGCTGGCGATCAGCGTCAGGTCGCCGACAGGACTGTTGATTACCAGCCGAGACAGTTCTTCGGTGTCGCCAAGCGGCGGCAGTGGGGATTCGGTTCGGTTCATTGTTCTCTCCCTTACAAGCTTGCCCATAAATGGTGCAGCGCATACGTACGCCACGGTCGCCACGCTTCGGCGCGTTGTGCCGCAGCTGCTGGCGAGGACTCGGCGCCGAGCGCCTCGAGGGCGTGACGCACGCCCAGATCGCTCGGCAAGAACACGTCGGGGTCGCCGAGCGCGCGCATGGCGACATAGCCAGCCGTCCACGGCCCTATGCCCCGCAGATTTTGTAGAGCGGCAGTCGCCTCCGCTCGGTCACTGCCAGCGTCGAGCACGATCGATCCGTCGGCAACCTTGGCGCATGCCTCAATCAGCGCCGCGCCACGGGCGCGCGGCATGGCGAAGTCTTCCGGACTGAGGCCAGCGATCGTCGCCGCCGATGGGAACGCGTGCGTGATCGCACCGACCGGTTCGGCGAGCGGCTCGCCGTGCGCAGCGACAATGCGCGCCGCGAGTGTGCGGGCACCGGCAACGCTGACCTGCTGACCAAGCACGGCGCGCACCAACAGTTCGGTGCCGTCGGGATGGCCGGGCGCGCGCAATCCGGGGCGCTTGTCGACAAGTGGCGCCAGCAACGGATCGGCGGAGAGATGTTCGCGGATCATCGCCGGGTCGCAGTCCAGATCGAACAGTCGCCGCGTGCGCTGCACCGCCGCTTGCGCGTCGGCAACATCGTCCAGAGTCATCGCGCAGGAAACCGTTGCGCCCACCATCGTCACGGAGACGACACCGTTGCCGCGCGACAGCCGCAGCGAGCGGCGATACGTCTCGCCCTCGACACTTTCAACGCCGGGCACGGCACGGGTGCGGAGGAAGCTGAACAGCGCATCACCGTCGAACGGTTCGCGACATGCGAGGCGCACGGTCAACGGACCCTTGGTCAACGGCTCTTTTGCAACAGAGTTGGACTTGGGCGCCTTCGCCAGCCGCAGGTCCGTGGGCGACGCGGCATACACCTCGCGCACGGTGTCGTTGAACTGACGCACGCTCTGGAAACCCGCCGCAAACGCGACCTCCGTGATCGGCAGCGTGGTGGTCTCGATCAGGATGCGTGCCGTCTGCGCTCGCTGCGCGCGGGCGAGTGCAAGCGGACCAGACCCGACTTCCGCAACGAGCAGCCGATGCACTTGCCGATCGCTGTAACCGAGGCGGGTCGCCAAGGCACCCACACCATCGCGATCAACGAGCCCGTCAGCAATGAGTCGCATCGCGCGTCCGACGACATCGGCGCGGCTGTTCCACTCGGGGGAACCGGGTGAGGCATCCGGCCGGCAGCGCTTGCAAGCCCGATAGCCGTGCGATTGCGCGGTAGCGGCGGCACGGAAGAACTCGACGTTCTGGCGCTTGGGCGTGATCGCGGGGCACGATGGCCGGCAGTAGATACCGGTGGTGCGCACTGCCGTCACGAACCAGCCGTCGAACCGCGGGTCGCGGCTCTGGCAAGCCCGGTAACACTGGTCGTCGTCGAGCGGAAGCACTTACTCATTGTGGCTGCCCAGCAGCCCGTTCACTAGCGGAATTCAGACAGCGAGTCTCCGGTGGCGTCGATGCCAGTCGAGTACCTCACACCAAAGGCGCCAAGTTCTAGCGACTCAAGTCAATGTTTCAACTTCTTAGGCGTCGACGACTTCTAGTCGCACGCGCTTGTTGCCCTTGCCCTTGTTCTCGATCTTGGTCACGCGAATGCGTCCGACTTCATTAGTGCTGCGCACGTGCGTGCCACCATCGGCCTGCTTGTCGAGGCCGACAATATCGACGACACGAATCTCGCGCACGCCTTCGGGAATCATGTTGACCTTGGTGCGAATTAGATCGGCATCTTGGATTGCCGTGTCGCGCGGCAGGAAGTCGACGACGATCGCTCGATCAGCCGCCAGCTCGGCGTTCACCAGTTCTTCGATACGCGGCCCGAAGCCTTCCGGCAGCGGATCGAACTCGAAGTCCATGCGCGCCGACAACGGCTCCATGTTGCCGCCCGTCACGGGCACCTTCCATTCGTTCCAGATCACGCCACACAGCACGTGCATCGCCGTGTGAGTACGCATCAGTTGATGCCGACGATCCCAATCGATTTCGCCTTCAACCACTGCGCCGACATCGGGCAGTGACGAACCATCTGATGCGGGTTCGACGGTGTGCCACACCTCCAACCCTTCCTTACGCACATCGGTCACACTTCGGCCCGCCAGCACGCCCGTGTCGTTGGCCTGGCCACCACCCAGGGGATAGAAGGCGGTGCGGTCGAGCGCCAGCGCGTCCTCGCGCACCCCGACCACTTGTGCCGAGAACGTGGTCTGGTATGCGTCGCGTAGGTACAGCAGGTCGGTCATCGCGTCACTGCCCGATC
>Ga0105047_10001647_pt1 | contig 40065 bp, 37 predicted proteins | sample MAT04_FD_78384 | JGI IMG/M metagenome (GOLD analysis project Ga0105047, IMG submission 78384) | Freshwater microbial communities from Lake Fryxell liftoff mats and glacier meltwater in Antarctica - MAT-04 (megahit assembly) | ecosystem: Environmental > Aquatic > Freshwater > Ice > Liftoff...
CTATTTCACCCCGACCGCCCGGATCGTGTCAATGATCGCGTCATGCAGATGGCCGTTACTGACCACCACCCCGCGATTGTTCTTCAGCGTGTGTCCATGAATGAACTCCAGCGGCGCGCCGGTCACGTCCGTCACTTTACCACCGGCTTCTTCCACGACGATCACCCCGCCGGCATGATCCCAGATCATCTCGCGGTAGTCGGATTTTGTCGGTAACCGCAAATACGCCTCGGCTTCACCCCGGGCAACTACCGCGTATTTCGCCTGACTGTCGAGCCGGACCGGAGTCGCCGTGATGCCCAGTCGCTCGGCGATTTGAGCCGAGGTTCCGTGCGCGCTGTGTCCCGCTTCGACCGATTCGCAGAACTTCGCCGCCGCAGGGTCTGTGGTCTTCGTCACATGAATCGGTCGCGGTTCGCCCTCGCCATCTAATGGCAGCGAGAACGCCCCCTGGCCACGGATCGCGTAAAACAGTGAACCGCCGTCCGCTGGCTCATCGGTGCTGGGGCCCAGATTGGGGCAGCCGAGAATGCCGAGTTCAATCCGGCCTTCAATGATCAAGGCCAGTGAGATCGCGTACTGACCTTTCCGCAGAAACCCTTTGGTGCCGTCGATCGGGTCGAGCGTCCAGAAGCGGTGCGCGTAATCGGTGGCGCCGCCCCGATCAATCCACCGGCAGATCTGATCTTTGGACGCCTCGATGCAGTGTCGGCAGACTTCGTCGTGAATCCGATGCAGAAAATCGGCATTCTCAATCACTTGTAATTCGGCCGAATCCTCCTCGGCGATAATCGTATCCTGCGGGAACGCATCCCCGATCACGCGGCAGACGACCGCCTGCGAGCCGAAATCGGCAATGGTGACGGGGCTTTTGTCCTTCTTCTCGAGCGATTCGGGGGTGATGGTCGCCTGGACCGAGCGGCAGATTTTCGCCGCATCCCGCACAGCCGCTAGCGCGGTGTTCAGTTCGTGTTCCCATTTCATGACGGCCAGTTCCTTCCGAACGACTATCCAGCGACGTTTAAGATCGAGCGCGTTGACGCAAGTCGATTGTAATCCGGGACGTGAGCGTTGACGACCGACTGATGCAATTGTGAAAGCCGGGGGTGTAGGAGCGTGTTTCGGCTTGACTCCCCTCTCCCCTGGAGAATTGGTCTCTACACAAACGCCGTTGCCGTCGTCTTTGCCTGTCCCCTCGCCCCCGCCTCGGGGGAGAGGGTTAGGGAGAGGGGCGAGCGCTTCACGACGCTTGACCATTTCATTCTGCTTTAATTCTAAATCGATAAAGACCGGCGATTGTTCATGGCGAGTCCGTGACACATTCACCCCCTCACCCTGGCCCTCTCCCCCACGGGGGAGAGGGGACCAAGCCTATGACATTCCACTTGTGTAGAGACCAATGCCCCTGGAGGGAGAGGGGCCGGAGGTGAGGGGGATGTCTTGGCACTTCATCACTCACACTTTCCCGTGCCACGACTTGTCCTCAAGTCGTGTGCTTCATTGAGCACGACTTGAAGACAAGTCGTGGCACAAGAATTTGATCGCCGTGCGCACCCCCTCATCCGGCCGAAGCGGCCACCTTCTCTCTCCAGGGGAGAAGGAAAGACAATCAATCGCAACGACACCCAAAGCTGGTGTCGGTTTGAAGTCGGGTGCGGTTGAAGTAGGGTGCGGTCGAGGCTTGGCGAGGCCCACCGATTTGGATCGCCAGACTCTTGACGGTTTCCCACATCGTAACTTGCTGCCCAACCGCGACCGGTCATTTGGTCTCATTGGAAATTGGGTAGTGGCTCAGTTTCGTTCGTGCCACGCCCACGCGCTTCGCGCGGGCGTGTTTTCGCAGAGCAATCCGCACGCCCGCGTGAAGCGCGTGGGCGTGGCACCGGAAAAAAACTCAAACTGACCCACTACCGGAAATTGGCGCTGATGGCTGGTGGCGAACCACTCGACACGCCGCGTGTCAATATTCTGAATCAATTCATTATCATTGATTGGTATTTAATCGATCAATTGTCGTAAGTCGTTTATTTGCAATTGAATAGGAAAAGTGTCAATCTTTGCTCTATTTGCCGTTCCAATGACGCTTGACATTCCGTATTTCCTTTTCATAAACTCTTCCATCGCGCATCCCGATAATCCTTCAAGCTCAGTATTCAAATTTCTGATTGTAGTGACATGCAGCTCCGTGATCTCGAACTCTTCTGCGAGGTGGCGAATCTCCGCAGCTTTTCCAAAGCAGCGAAGTCGCTGGGCATTTCGCAGCCCGTCGCCAGTGAAACCATCAAGGGGCTGGAAGATCGGCTCGGCTTGTCGCTGGTCAACCGTGCCAAGCGGCCGCTCGAACTGACCCATGCCGGCGAAATCTACGAGCGCGGCGTGCGCGATCTCCTCGATCAGCTTCGGCAACTCGAAGACCGCATCCTCAACCTGCGGGATAAAGTTGTCGGCCCGGTCCGTGTCGCGGCGATTTATTCCGTCGGCCTCTTACAAATGGACTGCTACGTCAAGCAGTTTGAACACGTTTATCCGGATGCCGCGCTGGAACTGAAGTACCTCCATCCCAATGAAGTTTTGGACGCGGTGCTGAACGACGAGGCCGACCTGGGCCTCACCTCGTATCCTCCCAAGCGGAGCGAACTGGTCTGCATTCCGTGGCAGGATCAGGAAATGGTGGTGGTGCTCCCCCCCATGCATCGGCTCGCCCCGCGCAAGTCGATTCAGTCGATGGAACTCGACGGCGAACCCCTCGTGTCTTTCACCCCCGAGTTGCAGATTCGGATTGAACTCGATCGGTGGTTGAAGCAGGCGAAGGTCACAGTCGATGTCGTTCACGAGTTCGACAATATCGAGACGATCAAGCGGGCGGTCGAAGTCGGCTCGGGCATCGGGATTCTCCCCGCCCCGACCGTGAAACGCGAGCAGGAACTTGGCTCGCTCAAAGTCCTGCGGCTCGAAGATGTCCGCTGGTCCCGTCCGCTGGGGATCATTCATCGTCGACAAAAAGTGCTGACCACGGCCTGCCAGCGGTTTCTCGATTTGCTGCATCAACCGCCCGAAACATTTTTCCGCGCCACGTCGGCGCAGGAGGCCGGCGGTAAACGCCCGGCCTCGGCCGCCGCGTCCGCCGGATCGTAGTGCAGTCGCGCTGAACATTCACATCTCGGAATTCCAACTCCACTGTTGAGAATTTGTCAGCCAGGAAGGCAATGCAAAATGAAGAATGCAAAATGCAAAATGAAAAATTGGACTCGCAGCCGTGGCAAACAAAACGGAAGGGCGACGATCTTTCGGACCGTTTGATCGATTTCGCGGTCCGGGTGGGCAAAGTTGTCGACGTATTGCCGAGCACTCGAATGGGCCGTCATATCGCCGGACAATTGATTCGCAGCGGAACTTCGCCGGCTCCCAATTACGCGGAAGCCTGCGGCGCTCAAAGCCCGAATGATTTCAGCCACAAGCTGGCGATTGCCTTAAAGGAACTGCGGGAGACCCGTTGCTGGATTCAACTCATCATGCGTGCCGAACTGCTGAAAGTCAGCCGCATGCAGAAGCTGCTCGGGGAGTGCGAGCAACTCTGCGCGATCATCGCCAAGTCGATCGTCACCGTGAAAACCAAAAAAGCGGCTCCTCCCCGCGATCCATAATCAGGCGGCCCTGAGATCGTTGACTCAGCAATTTTGCATTTGTCATTTTGCATTCTTCATTTTGCATTGCCTTCGTTTTCGTAGCGCTTGCCCCGGACCCCCCATGAACCATCAACCGCCTTTCGCATCTCGCCCCGAACTCTTCGAATCCGACGGCACCCCCAAAGCTGTGGGGCTGTACGATCCCGCCTACGAGCACGATAGCTGCGGCGTCGGTTTTGTCGCGCAGATTAAAGGGGTGAAATCCCGGCAGATTATTGATGATGCCCTGCGGATGTTGCGGCACATGGCCCACCGGGGCGCGTGCGGCTGCGAACCCAACACGGGCGACGGTGCCGGGATTCTCACCGCGATTCCCGATGTCTTCCTCCGCCGCATCGTGCGACACGATCTGGGTGTCGAACTGCCGGAAGAGGGGAAGTACGGCGTCGGCCTGTTCTTTCTGCCGACCGACCCCGAACAGCGGGCCTTCTGTCGCGAGGAAGTCAACCGCCTCATCGCCGAGCAGGGGCAAACGCTCATCGGCTGGCGCAAAGTCCCCATCGCACCCGAACTCGCGGACCTGGGACCCTCGGCACGCGCCGCCATGCCCACCTTTCAACAACTCTTCGTCGCAGCCGCCGAGGGAATCGACCAGGCCGCGTTCGACCGGCAGCTATTCATCATCCGCAAGCGGGCCAGCCACCTGATTCGTGAAGGCCATCTGCCGCAGGCGCTGATGTTCTACGGCTGTTCGTTGTCGAGCCGCGTGCTGATTTATAAAGGGATGCTCACCCCCGAGCAGGTGCAGTTGTTCTATCCCGATCTGCAGGAAGCCGATTTCCAAAGCCATCTCGCGATGATCCATTCGCGCTTCTCGACCAATACGTTTCCGAGTTGGGACCGCTCGCATCCGCAGCGGTATATCGCTCATAACGGGGAGATCAACACCCTGCGCGGCAACTCCAACTGGATGTACGCCCGGCAGGGGATGATGGCTTCAGAGGCGTTCGGGGCTGATCTGCAAATGCTCTTTCCCATCATCGAGCCGCACTGCTCGGACTCCGGCAATTTCGACAATGCGCTCGAACTCCTCCTGCACGCCGGCCGCAGTCTGCCGGAAGCCATGATGATGATGGTCCCGGAAGCGTGGCAGAATCACGAATCGATGCCCGAAGACAAGCGGGCGTTTTACGAATATCACTCGGCGTTGCAGGAGCCATGGGACGGCCCCGCGTCGATCTCGTTCACCGACGGGCATTACATCGGCGCGACGCTGGATCGCAACGGTCTACGGCCCAGCCGCTATTACGTCACCAAAGACGACCGCGTGATCATGGCCAGCGAAGTCGGCGTGCTCGATATCGCCCCGGATAACATCCTCATCAAGGGCCGCTTGCAGCCCGGCAAGATGTTCCTCGTCGACTTCGAGCAGGGCCGCCTAATCCCCGATGAAGAACTGAAACGCGATTTCGCACAGCGGCGGCCGTATGCGCAGTGGCTGAAAAATCAGCGGATTCAGGTCAGTGAACTGCCCGCCGCCGCCGCCCCCGAGCGATTGTCCGGCCACGATCTGCTCGCGCGGATGCAGGCGTTCGGTTACACCACCGAAACCATGCAGTTCATGCTCGTCCCGATGATCACCACGAAAAAAGACCCCATCGGTTCGATGGGCGATGACTCGGCGCTCGCCTGCATGAGCGATCAGCCCCGGCTCCTCTATGAATACTTCAAGCAACTCTTCGCCCAGGTCACGAATCCCGCCATCGATTCGACCCGCGAAGAAGTCATCATGTCGCTGGAGTGCTGTATCGGTCCCGAAGGCAACTTGCTGGAGACGACCGAAGCCCAATGCCACCGCCTCACTGTGCCCCACCCCATCCTCACCAACGAGGAACTGGCGGCGATGCGGTATCTAAATTATCGTGGCTGGAAGTCGAAGACCATCGACATCACCTACCCGAAATCGCAGGGAACCAAAGGCCTGCGCCCCGCCTTGGAAAAAATCTGCGCCGAAGCCCGGCAGGCAATCCACGATGGCTACGCGCTGGTCATTCTTTCCGATCGGTTGACCGACGAGAACCGCCTGCCCGTCAGCGCGCTGCTCGCCACGGGAGCCGTGCATCATCATCTGGTCCGCAACGAGGAACGGACACGGATCGGGCTGGTCGTGGAAACCGGCGAAGCCCGCGAAGTGCATCACCTCTGCCTGCTCACCGGCTATGGAGCCGACGCCATCAATCCGTATCTCGCCTTTGAAGCCCTGTGGCAGTTGCAGGACAACGGCGAACTACCGGGCGATTGGACGCACGAGCAGATTACCGCCGCGTACCGCAAAGCGACCAAGCAGGGCATCCTCAAGGTGATGGCCAAGATGGGCATCTCCACCTTGCAGAGTTACAAAGGGGGACAGGTCTTTGAAGCCGTCGGCTTGAGCAGCGATGTCGTCGACCTCTGCTTCCGTGGCACCGCCAGCCGCATCAAAGGGGTCGACTTCCTGATCCTCGCCGAGGAAGCGATTCGTCGGCACGAGCTGGGCTTCCCGACGCGCGCTGAAAATCGCCTGCCCGTGCTGCCGAATTTCGGCCTCGTCCACTGGCGCGCCGCCGGTGAGAAGCACGCCTGGAACCCGCTGGCGATTGCCCACATTCAGAACGCCGCACGCACCGGCGACCGAAAGGCTTATCAGGAATTCTCGAAGCTCGTCAACGAACGGGTGACGAAAGAGTGCCACCTGCGCGGAGTCCTGCGGTTCAAGCCCGGCACGCCGATTCCCCTCGAATCGGTCGAACCGACGGCGGAAATCGTCAAACGCTTCTGCACCGGCGCGATGAGCTTCGGCTCGATCTCCGCCGAGGCTCATGAAACCCTCGCCATCGCCATGAACCGCATCGGCGGCAAGAGCAACACCGGCGAAGGGGGCGAAGATTATCAACGCTTCGCGCCGATGCCCAACGGCGACCTGAAGCGCTCGGCCATCAAGCAAGTCGCATCCGGCCGCTTCGGCGTCACCAGTTGGTATCTCACCAACGCCGATGAACTCCAGATCAAAGTCTCGCAGGGTGCCAAGCCCGGTGAAGGGGGCGAACTGCCGGGACACAAGGTCGATAAGGTGATCGCCGCGACCCGACATTCGACGCCCGGCGTCGGCCTGATCAGCCCGCCGCCGCATCACGATATTTATTCCATCGAAGACCTGTCGCAACTCATCTTCGATTTGAAGAACGCGAATCCGTCGGCCCGCATTTCGGTGAAGCTCGTCTCCGAAGTTGGTGTGGGAACCATTGCCGCCGGTGTGGCCAAAGGCCATGCGGATAACATTCTGATCTCCGGCGATTCAGGCGGCACGGGGGCCTCGCCCCTCACCAGCATTAAGCACGCCGGCTTGCCGTGGGAACTCGGTCTGGCGGAAACGCATCAGACGCTGGTGTTGAACGATCTGCGCAGCCGGGTCCGTTTGCAGACCGACGGCCAGTTGAAAACGGGCCGCGATGTCGCCATCGCCTGCTTGCTCGGCGCGGAAGAATTCGGTTTCGCCACCGCGCCGCTCATCACGCTCGGCTGCATCATGATGCGCAAATGCCATCTCAACACTTGCCCCGTCGGCATCGCCACGCAAGATCCCGAACTGCGCGCGAAGTTCACCGGCCAGCCGGAACACGTCATCAATTACCTGTTCATGGTCGCCGAGGAACTCCGCGAATTGATGGCCCAACTCGGCTTCCGCACCATTCTGGATATGGTCGGCCGGTCGGACCTGCTGGAACTTGATCCGACGGTCTCACACTGGAAGACCAAACATCTCGATTTGTCGCGCGTGTTGACCCCCGCCGTCAAACCGCATCCGCAAGTCGCCACGCATTGTCAGATCGCGCAGCAGCACGGCATTGAATATCAACTCGATAACGACCTGATCCGCGAATGCGGTCCCGCGTTGGAAGAAGGTAAAAACGTCCGGCTCGATATCGAAGTTCAGAACATCGACCGCGCGTTGGGAACGATGCTCAGTCATGAAGTCTCCAAACGCTACGGACCCTGCGGTCTGCCGGACGACACCATTTACATTCGCTGCAAAGGTTCGGCCGGGCAGAGTCTGGGGGCTTGGCTCGCCGCGGGGATCACACTCGATCTTGAAGGCGACGCCAACGATTTCGTCGGCAAAGGTCTTTCCGGCGGCCGCGTGATTGTCTATCCCCCCACGGAAGCGACCTTCGTGCCGGAAGACAACATCCTCATCGGCAACGTCGCATTATACGGCGCGGTGCAGGGCGAGGCGTTCTTCCGCGGCCGCGCGGCCGAGCGGTTCTGCGTCCGCAACTCCGGCGCGCGCACCGTGGTGGAGGGTGTTGGCGATCACGCGTGCGAATACATGACGGGGGGCCGAGCCGTCATCCTCGGCGCGACCGGCCGCAACTTCGCCGCCGGCATGTCGGGCGGCTTGGCGTATGTGTGGGACCCGCAAGATCGTTTGCTCGGCAACTGCAATCTGGAAACAGTTGCCTTGGAAGCCGTGGAAGACGCCGCGGACAAACAGGAACTGCACGATTTAATCACGAAGCATTTCGAGCTGACGGATTCGACGGTCGCGAAGAAACTGCTCGACCGTTGGCCCGCCGCACTGAGTGAATTTAAGAAAGTGATGCCCATCGACTACAAACGCGCCCTGCAAGACCAACTCCGCGAGTCCCAAAAATCCTGCGAACCCGTGCTGGCGTGAAGGCGGAAGATTTCACCACGAAGTTCACCAAGGACACGAAGAGATGGCGGAAATCTTCTATCGCGAAGAATCCTATCTGATCATCGGAGCTTGTATTGAAGTGCATAAAATGATGGGAAGCGGATTTTTGGAATCGGTCTACCAGGAATGCTTGCGACGAGAGTTCCAGGCGCGGGGCATACCCGTCAGGCCTCAAGCGGAATTGAAATTGAATTACAAAGGGATGCCGTTGGACGCAACATTTTTCGCGGACTTTATTTGCTATGAAAAGGTGCTTCTGGAAGTCAAAGCCGTGTCTCAGTTGGTCGGCGGACATCGATCGCAAGTCTTGAATTACTTGAAAGCAACGGGATTGCGTCTGGGCTTACTGGTGAATTTTCATTCAAGTCCCACCTTGGATTACGAGCGAATTGTTCTTTGATTTCCTTCGTGACCTTCGTGTTCTTCGTGGTTAAACGTATTTTCGTTTGGTGAATCATGGGCAAGCCGACTGGGTTTAAAGAGTTTACGCGGCAGGTTCCGGCCGAGACATCGCCGAAGTTGCGCGTGCTGAACTGGAACGAATTTCACGAGCACATGGCCGAGCCGGACCTGAAGCAGCAGGGGGCGCGGTGCATGGATTGTGGCGTACCGTTCTGTCATACGGGCACGCTGATCAACAACATGGCCGCCGGTTGTCCGATCAACAATCTCATCCCCGAATGGAACGACCTCGTCTATCGCGGGCAATGGCGGGAGGCCCTCGACCGGTTGCACAAGACGAACAACTTCCCGGAATTCACCGGCCGCGTCTGCCCCGCTCCCTGTGAGGGAAGCTGCGTACTCGGGATCACCAACCCGCCGGTGACGATCAAGAACATCGAATGCGCCATCATCGATCGTGGCTTCGAGGAAGGCTGGGTGCTGCCCGAGCCGCCGCCGAAACGCACCGGCAAAACCGTGGCCATCATCGGCTCCGGTCCCGCGGGTCTCGCCGCGGCCGATCAACTCAACAGCGTCGGGCATACCGTCACCGTCTTTGAACGGTCGGATCGCGTCGGGGGCTTGCTGATGTACGGCATCCCCAACATGAAGCTCGACAAGCAGCACGTCGTGCAGCGCCGCGTCGATCTGCTCGCCGCTGAGGGTGTCATCTTCAAGACGAGCACCGAGATCGGCAATCAGATTTCCGCGAGCGATTTATTGAAGCAGTTCGATGCCGTGGTGATGGCCACTGGCGCGACCGCGCCGAATGATTTCTTCGCGAAAACACCGGGCCGCAATCTCACCGGCATTCATTTCGCGATGGAGTTTCTGCATGCTAACACGAAAAGTCTGCTCGATACCGCACATGCCGATCAGCAATTTATCTCCGCGAAGGGCAAGCACGTCCTCGTCATCGGTGGCGGCGACACGGGCACCGATTGCTGCGGCACTTCACTGCGTCACGGCTGCCAAAGTCTGATCAACTTTGAAGTCGTCCCACAGTCCCCCAACGAACGGGCCGGCAACAACCCCTGGCCGCAATGGCCCCGCGTCTACAAGCAGGACTACGGCCATCAGGAAGCCGCCGCGCTGTTCGATTACAGCAAGATGGAATACAAACGCCTGCACGGCGATCCCCGCGAGTATGCGATTCAAACCACGGAATTCCTCGGCGACGACCAGGGCCGCCTGCGCGCCGTGAAGACCGTTCGCCTCGACTGGTCCAAGCCCGATACTGACAAGAAGACGCCGTTCTCGGTGGTGCCGAACAGCACCGAGGAATGGCCGGCCCAGTTATGCTTTCTCGCTCTCGGTTTCAAAGGCCCGGAGAAAACGGTCGCGGAACAATTGGGCGTGGAGTTCGATCCGCGGTCGAATTACAAAGCCGATCACGGGAAGTTCAAGACCAACGTGGACGGCGTGTTCGCCGCCGGCGACTGCCGCCGCGGCCAAAGCCTCGTCGTCTGGGCCATCAACGAAGGCCGCGGCGCCGCCCGGGAATGCGACCGCTATTTAATGGGGACAACCGACTTGCCATAAGGCGGAATGATGCGAGAATGGTTGATAGCGAACTGGGGGAACGTCGCGAGCGTGCTGGGCTTGCTGCTCTCGATTCCAGGAATAGTCTTGGCGTGGGTTTCGTTTAACGAATCGCGAAGGGCAATTGCGGCTGTGAAATTGCTTCGTGAAAAGCAATCTCATTTACGCACGGCCTTCGCATGCGAACGTGCAATCGAAAAAATTCGCGGGATGTTGCAGTCGACCTCAAAATCATATTCTAGAAAACAGTGCGATGATCTTCGCATATCTCTCTTGGAAATTCTCCATCATGGAGGGCTAACGCCACAGGACGGTGATTTCATCAAAGCCATGAGTGCGGGATTATACGAGAGTATTCAACGATCCGAATCGGAGAGCGGCAAGTTCAGGAGACTTGAAGATTTTTTGCGATCTGTCCGTGAAATCGCTGTGCGTAATCTTGAGGAGAAAACCTGATGAAACCGGAATCAAAATCGGCATTCGTCACGCTGATCGAGAAAATCAAGACTCTCTCTGAGCAGGGATTAATTCAATGGCGCGAGAGCTTTGGGAAAGATTGCTTCGTGGCGTCGTTGACCAAAGGGGGATTGAGAATCGAAGAGGGCTTTTATGATACCGAAGACGGTGAATTGCCCTATATTGAGGCCACGTTATTGACGGATGATGGAAAGCCCATTGAAGCGGTAAACACGATTCCACCAGTGGGAGCTAATCCCACTCTGCTTCACGATCTGTTTCGGCTTGCGAGATTCTCCGCGAGGCAGGGAGGGGACGTTCTGAAAAACCTCCTCTCGGAAGTCGATTCACTGACCGCGAACTAAATCAAGTCGAGACTTTGCTCGTGAGGCTAAAGTCATTGAAGATGGAAATGACCGGCAAACAAAGGGCGATGGAGATCTTGGAAGTCGTACCAAACGACGCTTCCTGGGAAGAAGTGCTGGATGCGTTCCTTCTCGATCATGAGTTGGAGCAATCCATCGCGGATGTCGAGCGCGGAGCCGTCATTTCGCACGACGAGCTGTTTCGCAAATTGGCCAAGAAACGGTTAGAGCAGGCGTGAAACGATTGCTTTGATGTCTCTTTGACGATTGGATGAGCTTGTACGTCGCTCAAGAAGCGTGATTTGGTAGTTCATTATGGAGCAACACTTCCGACCTTTTCCGTCACTCATTGTAGCCCCCAAAACAGGTGCCGAGCGATTTCATAACGGCGGTGAAGTACTCCCATTTGACCTATTGCATTTCTGGCGATGGTCGGCATCAGACTTGGCGAGTAACGCCCTGCGCGGCCGTCTGGCCGAGTTTTTAGTCGGCAATGCGCTCGGTATCATTCAGGGGATGAGAGCGGAATGGGACGCCTACGATCTTCGGACCTCAACGGGCGTCACGATCGAAGTCAAATCCGCAGCCTATCTTCAGACCTGGTCTCAATCCAAGTTGTCGACCATTCAGTTTGACATTCGGCCAACTCGATATTGGGATGCGGAAGCGAACGTCTATCATCAGACATCGCAGAGGCAGGCGCAAGTCTATGTCTTCGCGTTGTTGGCACATCAGGATAAGCAGACACTGGATCCGATGAACGTCGATCAATGGCAATTTCTCGTGCTTCCAACGCACGTTTTGAACGAGCGCATCCCCACTCAGAAACAAATTCGATTGTCGAAATTAATCGAGATTGGCGCGACGTTCTGCAAATACCATCAGTTGTGCGAGAGTATGGAAACAGTTGAAACATCGTTTCCGAGTGGGGGATGTGAGTCCCCTGATTGTGGCGTCGAATGATCATGCGGTCGCATTCAGGGGGTTGACACCCACCGCTCGGGTTGAAGTGTGATTCCACGCGTCTCATCTCAGGAGCGCTTCGACTTTTTCCCGGCTTTTGCGGCGGCCTTTGCCGTCTTGGATGTCTTCAGCTGAGGCACTTCGATCACACGCGGTTGCGGATCGAAGACCCACATCATGGTGGACCCTTTGCCACGCTGGGAAACTTGCGAAGCGTCCGGCGGTAGCCATTCGGCGACGACCACTTCCTGGCCGGTCGTCTGGTCTTTTTTGGCTTTCGCGCCGTAGTTCTTCACGATCTCGGCGATGCGGGGGTCCTGGGCATTGTGGAAGCCGCCGACAGTCACGATGGATTCGAAGCGGTCGTGATAGACCCACGCTTCGATGCCGCGCTGCCGCAGCGCGGCCGCGAGTTGCGCGGCGTCTTCGCTGATGGCACCCAGGTTCGTACGCTCGGCTTCCTTGGAGTGCAGTCGCACGTCGAATTCTTTTTCACGGTTGACGAACGAACTGTTCGCGATCGGCGTCACCGAGCGGCCGGTGAAAGTCGCGACCTGCACGGTGTACTTCGCCGGGTTCTCGATCAGCGAGTTCTGCATGCCGTAGTTGAGTTTGACGAGATCGACATCGGGCTTTTTCTGGGCGACTTCGGAGGGATCAAGCATGGGGTTGACGGTGAGAAACGCGCTGCCGAACGGGCCTTTTTTCTCCGTCGCTTTGCGATAGATCGCACCGCTTTTTTCATCCTTCATAAAACCCGGCTTGAACTTCTTGACGTAGTTCAGCGTTTTTTCGGCCGTGATGTTGTCCTGATTTTCGTAGTTGCCGGCGATCACGCAGATCATGTCGCGTTGGGCGGCGAAGATGCGCATGTCTTCACGGCCGCTGCGATCCACCGTCTTGATCTCGCCCTTTTGGGCATCCTGCGCGAAGGTGTAGGCGGGAATGCCTTTCTGACGCAGTTCAAAGACGACTTCATCAGCCGCTTCCTGAGCCGAAAGGCCTTCCGTCTTGCGGCCTTCTTTCTCGCTGACATCGCGGAAGCTGCCGACCATGATCATCCACGGTCCGTGCTGCTTAGTGAGGCGATACGACTTGCCTTTGACGGCTTCAATCTGCCCGGCCGACAGGATCGACACGGCGGAACAGCACAACACGACGAGCGAAATTCGGACAAACGCGGTTCGCACGGCACTCTCCCTTGTCTTCGCGAACACGGTGATTTCCCAGCACGAGGCCCCTGAAACGACGCATCAAGCCCCGGCCGATCACCGACGGGCTGTCGGCTGCGGGCGAGTAAAACTTGAGGGAATTTTCAGGGAAGAACGGGGATGTAGCAGGATTTGAAAATCGTGTCCAGAGGGAAGGTGCAGATCAAAAGGCAAGTGTCTGCCTCTCGCCACGTCCCTCTCGCCTCTCGTCTCTTGCCTCTACACCAATCCCCACGGCCAGGCATCACCCAACAGTTCGCGCTGTAACCGCGTTAGTTCTCCGGCGGCCGCGGCGGCCAGGTCCAACTGGCGATTGAGGATCTCTCTCGAAAAGGGAATCCCCTCCGCCGTCCCTTGCACTTCGACGAATTCGCCCGTGCCCGTCATCACCACGTTGAGATCGACTTCAGCTCCGCTGTCTTCGATGTAGTCGAGATCGACGACCGGTTCGCCGTGGACCACGCCGACACTGATCGCCGCGATGCTGCGCAGCACGACCGGCCGATCGGTCGGCAATTCCGATTTGATCGAAGCCAATGCATCGCAGAGCGCGATGAACCCGCCGGTGATGCTGGCCGTCCGCGTGCCGCCGTCGGCTTGGAGCACATCGCAGTCGATAGTGATGGTCTTGGGCCCCAGAGCCTGGAAGTCGAGGGCGGATCGCAAGCTGCGGCCGATCAGCCGTTGAATTTCGGTCGACCGGCCATCCATTTTTTCCCGTTCCCGCCGTTTTCGCGGAGCCGTGCTGCCGGGGAGCATGGCGTATTCCGCCGTCAGCCAGCCGGTGAGGAGCGACGGATCAGCCGCTGCGGCCGCTTTCTTCCACGGCGGCAAGGCGGAGTCGATGCTCGCCGTGCAGAGGACGGCCGTATTGCCGGCTTGAATCAGGACGCGACCGGGAGCCGCGCCGAGAAACTCGCGGGTGACTTTCATCGGCCGTAATTCGTGGGCCTTCCGGCCATCATGACGTAAGTGTGACATGGGGATGATCATACCAGTTGGGAACGTTCTTCGCGAATGGCCGTGACGCTGATCGCAATTGCGGGTGGTGGTCCAGAATGTAGAGCACTTGCTCCGCAAGTGCAGAAAAATGCACTTGCGGAGCAAGTGCTCTACATTCCCGAACCCGTTGGTGGGGTGATACCGTCCTTCTATCCTCAGGGCGTTGGTTGCGCGACAAGATGTTTGGGAATGGGACGCCTGGGGAATTCATGGACACCAAACATATCGAAAATGCTCCATAAGAGCGTGACCCCCGCGCGGAGTATACGCCGAGGTCTGCTGAACGTGAGATTGGCGTGATTTTCGGGCCAATTTTGCGACGCGAATCGGCCGAAATCGGATTTCAAACACGATGTTTGTGGTGAATGGCGCGGATTGCGAGATTGGCGGAGAAGACTAAGACTGGGGTGTGTTGCCGATCTTCCTTCGTTCGCAATCCGAACGTTGATTGATGACAATTGCCATTGAGTTTCTGAAATTCGAGTTCTCATTCAGGTCATCCTTTCTCTGGAGGCAACCCCATCATGAAAACGACCTGCGTGCTCATCGCGCTGATCACGGGCGGCTCGCTCGTGGTCTGCACTTCGATCCTGAGTTCCGCAATGAAATCGTGCGGGCAAAGTCTGGAGCGCGCGGCGACAAGCCATCGGCCGTTTCCCACGCAAATCCCATCGCAGTACACCGTGCGACTGGAAAGCGGCAACAGCCCCATCCGCCTCGATCTCAGCAGCCCGCCGTAATCGCGAGGTGATAAAAATTCGGGAAAAGCATCTCGCGCCAAGACGCAACGTCGCGAAGTCCGCTAAGAGAAGACAGAGAACAAATCACTTTCGCACAGCGAGTACAGAGTGCGCGGAGATGATTCAACAGGCTCAGTTCAGTGCGATTTCTCCGTGATCTCTGTGTTCTCCGTGCGCGATGAATTTCGTTCCTTCCTCTTCGCGGACTCTGCGACTTTGCGGCTTGGCGCGAGATGCATTTGCTGCCAGCCAGAAAGCGGGATTGCGGGAAATCGGGATTTCCGCGAGAGTTCGGCGTCCGCTCATCCGGTGAATTCGGGCCGTCTCAAGCGAGGATCAGCTTATGGCCTCCGCGATTCATGTTGCCCGCGCGTTGCGCGATGTGTTGCTCGAACTCCACGATTCCGTCGCCGAAACCGAGGCGACGTGTGTCACCTGTGGCGTGCGATTCCGCGATAATCTCGACGCGGAACGACTCCGGCTCGTCCTCCTCTCGCGAGTTCAGTCCGATGTCGGCCTGTCAATGGCCTTGGCTCATCTCGCCGACGCGATGATCGACGTGCTGGAGCGCGGCGAAGCGGCGGCGTGAATGTGTTGGCGAACCGCCCTTGGCAGTTGGGTGACTGGGGCTGGAACCGCTTTGGGTGAAGCCTCGGAAGCTCAAGTGACAATCTCCGGGGCTTCGCGAAGCGCTCCAGCCCCGGCCACCCGAAGGATGAGGACGATCTCGCAGCGCTCGGTGGGTTGTGCCAAGACCTCTCCACCCATTACGGCTGAATTTTGTCCGCCGGCTGCCATGATGTCGGCAAGTCGGGCATCGTCTCGCGCAGGATCGTGAGGATGTTCTGCCGGTCTTGCGTGGTAAGGTGCGCGAATTTTGGGGACTCGTCTGCGCCGGATAACACAGTCCACAATCGCTGCCAGACGTAGTCGCGCATTTCGCGGGGGAGTTTCGTGAAGGCTTCGCTGTAGATGAGGTAGCTGCACGGATATTTGAACATCCGGCGGGTGAGGTCCAGCTCACGCAGCGACTGGCCGTTGGCTGTCCGCGGGCCGAGGGTGACGAAGTGTTCCGCATATCCGGACGTGCCCCGAATCGGCGCGGTGAGGGGCGCTTCTTCGACGAACAGCAGCGCTTCCACAAGCCGGTCGCCCGCCTGATTGATCCGGCGGGTGGTGCTTTCGAGCCGTTCACCGGCGGGTTTTTCGAGAAACGTGCGCATCATTTCGTCGTAGGCGAGGGCTTGCCGGGTGGTGAAAGAAGCATTGGTGATACGGTTCTGCACGAGGACCTGATGTTCGAGCATCATCAGCGCGACAATGTCGCTATGGGGCGCGAGGTAACGGGCAGTGTCGAGCCGGTCGGTCAACGAGGTGAGATTGTGGCCGGCGGCATTGTCGATGGGGGAATTGGGAGCCGCGTCACCGAGGATGAAGTTGCCGAGATGCTTCTGAGCGCCATGTTCGCCCGTGACATACCAGCCGCCCCACCGCTGTTCGATGGGGGTGGTGTGATTGACGTTGCGACTGCCGGCGGCGAACTGCGGACTGCCGCCGCGATCGACATGCAGCGAGCGCACCAGATGGCCGGGGATATTTTCCGTACGGGATGACGCATGGCAGACGAGGCAGTTGTCGGTCCGCCGCTCGAATTGCGGGGGCTTCTCCGGTTCGCGCTGATTGAGGGTGTAATAGACAGTCCCGAGCTGCGCATCGACGGCGGAGATTTCGAGGACATCACCCGACTGGCAATAGCCGATGTAGACGTTGTCGTTGAAGTACAGGGCGCGGGGCGTGCGGGGGGAAATGCGCCGCAGTTGCAGGCTGGTTTTCGAGAAGACGAGTCCTTGTGATTGGACGGGGACATCCAGAGCCGTCAGCACCGATTTCAGATAGCCAAACTCCGCATCGAAGGCGAGCGTCGTTTCCCGCGCGTCCAGTTTTTGCTGCAACCGGCTGATGCCGTTGTCGGGTTCGCTGACGCTGTAATTGATAGGGGCCTTTTCAAAATCCTCCTGCGCCACGGCGACGAGCGATGGGGCGAGAGAGCCGATCAGCAGCATGCTGCAAAATGATGGAGAAAATCGCACGAGGTAATCCCAGCGTGAAAAGAGTTCGCGGCTCTCGCGATTTAATGTCGGGTTTGCCGAGGGCTTTGACGAGGCGAACTGGTTAGGGGTTAGGGGTTAGGGGTTAGGGGTTAGGGGTTAGGGGTTAGGGGTTAGGGGTTAGCAGGCTGTTGAAAAACGTGGGTCACGTTTCCAACGTGACAGAAACTGATCGAAAACGGCGAGAAAATCGAGTGACTCACACGTTAAAAACGTGTGCCACGAAAAATTCAACGGTCTGTTAGGGGTTAGGGGTTAGGGCCAGTTGTGTCAACCGCTGACGGCTGCTTGGGGACGTGATCCTTGATCCATTTTCGCGTCAGCCTGCAACGGTTCGGCTCGATGGCTCGACAAACCCTACATACCGTGACAGATCGTGAGGCGGACAGATTGAGTGTCCGGGCGTCGTCATGGGCAGTTAGCGACCAATTTCCATCCGGCTGAGACACAACGTTCGCCGTTTTTACGACGAGAAACCGAAGTTGACAAGAATGAAACTCAAAGGCACATGTTTTGCGAACACATCCATTATGTTTCCATTTGACGAGAAATCAATCACTTAGAGGAGAACTGACGATGAATACAACGAACACGATGAATCCTGTCATTGGCGTGTTTGCAGAACGTGATGACGCGGAACGCGCGATCCGCCAATTGCGTGATCTCGGTTTCCGCGACAGTCAGATTGGTGTCACAGCCCGCAGCCAGGAGACCGTCGCCGGGAAAGAGACCGATGACGACAACTTCGCGGCGGAAGGTGCCGCGGCGGGTGTCGCCGGCGGGGCTGGGGTTGGCCTCTTGTGGGGTCTAGGGGTTCTTTCCGGTGCGTTGCCGGTGATTGGCCCCGCGATTGCGGCCGGGACGTTGGCCGCACTCATTTCGAGTGCCGCGGCGGGTGCGGCGGCAGCCGGGTTGGGTGGCATGCTGATCGGCATGGGCATTCCGCGTGATGAAGCGACCTATTACGAATCCGAACTGGAACAAGGCCGCTACATTGTGACCGTGCATGGCGACGGGCGTGACAGCACGGTGCGCGAAGTCTTTCTCGCCAACCACGCGTCCGACTACCACAATCGAATGGAAGTCGGCCGCACGGTGTAGGGTTAGCATCCACGATGTATGAAACCTACAGGGAGGGCGGACTTCGGACCGTCCTCTCTGTGTTTATACGGGGGCGTTAACTCAGATATGGCATTCGGGCTAACAGACTGTTGAATTTCTCGTGGCACACGTTTTTTAACGTGTGAGTTCCGCGATTTTTTGCCTGTTTCGATCAGTTTCTGTCACGTTGGAAACGTGACCCACGTTATGCAACAGTCTGCTATCTAAGAATGCTGCCTCAGGATTGCTCGCCTCCTCTCCCTAGTCCTCTCCCCCGAGGCGGGGGCGAGGGGACTGAACGAAGATTATTCGATTTCACGTTTCCACTTTGAGAAGGGAAGATGTCATGTCTCAGCCAAAGAAATCAACCACGACGCAGGAAGATCAACGGCGTCGCGATGCTGTGGAGCGTGCCGAGCAGGCGAAGACGAAACGGAATCAACCGCACGACATCTTGCAGAAGTCGGTGATGCAGCGGCAGGCGAAGGGGGCGCACCAGCAGGATGGGAAGTGACAAAGCGAAGAGTGGTCCCGGCGATGCTATTGCCGGGCTTTGTTAGACCGGCGCGAGTTAGCGCGCGGTGATCGCGAGCGGGTGGGCTGCGACATAATCGCGCAGTTCAGTGGCGTTGAAGACGCCGGTGGTTGCACCGACGGAACGAACGCAACTCGCGCCCATCGCCGCACCCAGGGCGATGCATTCGTGCAGAGAGGCTTGATGCACGAGGCCTGACAGGAACCCGGCGACGAAGGCGTCGCCCGTGCCGGTGGGATCGACGGCTTCCACCTGATGCACGCCGGCATGCCAGGTTTGCTGGCCTTGTCGAACTATCGTGCCCGCCCCGCCACAGGTCACAACGGCGGTTTTGCAGCCGGCTTCCACGAACAGGGCGGCATGCTCGATGGGCAGTGTCTTGCCGGTGATGCGGGCGGCTTCATCATTGTTCGGAAAGAAGAAATCGGTGTGGGGCAGCACGGGCCGAATCTGCTCCCAAAAGTCGCCGTGTTCCGGCAGCACCACATCGAGGGCCGTGATCACGCCAAGTTGGCGGGCCTGCTGAAAGAGCTTCGCAATCCGCTGAGGCGTAAGGGCCTGCATCAGGCAGTAGCCGCCGATGTAGAGGACTTTCGTGCCACGCAGCATGTCCGCGGTGATGGCGGAGGCATCGTACTCGGCGTTGGCCCCCACGCAGTGAATGAACCGCCGATCTTCCCCCTGGACGTTGACGATCATGGTGCCGCTGGTTGGCAGCGTTGCGGATCGTGACAGCCGGCTGCAATCGACACCGGTGCGGCCGAGCATCTCGGCGATCAGCGTGCCGAAGCCGTCCTGGCCCACACCGCCGGATAAACCAACGTGGAGGTTCAGTTTCCGCAGATCAACAGCGACATTCGCGGCGCACCCGCCGATGGCGAATTCCAGATTGTCCGTGAGGACCAGCTCGCCCGGCGGTGGCCAGGCGGCGATCGGACGGCAGATGTAATCGGCGACAATGATGCCGGCGCAGAGGCAATCGTATGTTGTGGAACGCATCGCATTTATCATGCACAACATGCGGAGCGGGATCAATGGTCATCGCGTCTTAGCCCCCGGCGAGTCGCCGGGGGATTCCGTGTGGATGCCATAATGACCAGCGGCCCCCCGTGACTCACGGGGAGCTAAGACTAAGATTCACGCGGCCCGGTTGTCGCGGCCTTCGAAGAGTTCGGAGATGCGGTTGCGGGGCGAAAACGGGAGAATGATCTCTTCCGGACGCTCCATGAGGTAGCGCATCTGGTAGGCGTCTTCGGTCGTGTCTTCGTAATAGCCACGGAGCACAGAACCGGCGACGAGACCTTGCTGGCGGAAGAAAAGCTGGGCGTTGAGATTCGACTCGCGGACTTCGAGAATGATCTCGTGGCGGCGCTGCTGCGACAGCTTGTGGACCAGTTTGTCCATCATCTGCGCGCCGACGGCCTGGCGTCGCGCCCAAGGGGCGACGGCAAAATTCAGAACATGGAGTTGATGCTTGAGGAGTTCGTAGATCATGAACCCGACGATGCGTTCCTGCCGCTCGGCGACCATGCCGATGCAGTTGCGCTGGCGGAGGCAACACAGAAAGTCCTCTTCGGTCCAGGCGAATTCAAAGGCCTGGGTTTCGATGTCGAGAACTTCGGGCATGTCACGGCGGATCATCCAACGGATCTGCACATCGACCTGCGACGTGGACGATTTACCGGTGCTCATACAGGCCTCCGTGCCTTCTTGCCGGAACGACTTCAAAATTGACCAGCGACCGCGGACTCATTCCAGCGGCTGCCAAGGGACCGGTGACACCAAAACCAAATCAGACATGATGAGGGAATGGGGGTGGCAGCATACCGGGGAGCGCGAATCGTGCCTAGAGGAGAATTCGCGCACCAAGGAAATGAGGCGGGATCGGCCTGATTTCCCCCGTGCGGTTACCCCTTGGCTCGCGGACGGCAAGGCACCAGCTGATTCACAACGTGGGCCACGCCGTCGATCTCGCTGAGGACTTGTTGCAGGTTGATCTGCTCCGGGTCGGATTCGATCACCCCCTGCAAACAGACGCCGTCGGGAATGCGGCGGACCACCAGCGAGGCGATCTTCAACTGGGGGTGTTCTTGCAAGCGGCGGAGAACTTCGTATTCGACGGGATGCAGCGGCGTGAAGAAACCGCTGTCGGTCGAGGAACGGGGCGCTTTCGATGTCGTCATGATCGGCCTCCTGGAACGCGATTCGGATGCCTGAGAACAAGCTCAGCATAACCCGTGAGATAAAAATGGGAAACAAATTCTGGGAAAAATGACATGGCTTTCCGAGCGGAGGGCGTCAGCCCCTTGGTTGTGAGTTCAATTGTGATGGACGCCACATTCAGGGGGTTGACGCTCCCCACTCGCCAAATCATTACTTCACGGGCTTTTTGAACGCGGCCTTCAACTGCGGGATGTCGGTGAATTCGAGCAGGCCGAACGTGAACAACTCCGGGGCTTCGTTGACGGCTTTGTTTTGCGTGAGCACGTCTTTCAGGCTCGAGAGACCATCGTGTGTTTGAACGTCGGAAACTTTTTCACTGGTGATCGCCGCACACAAGGCGATCAGGCTCGTTCGCGGACCAAACGATTCAAGGCGGATGGGCTGGCCATTCTGCTCAGCCCATTCGGTCACCGCGGCGACCTGAGCCACCTGTAAACCCAGCGGGCGTTCACCCACGGTGGACATCAGCAAGCCGTACAAAAAATCCTGCGGTCCGAGCGCGCTTTCGCCGAAGTACCACAGATCGCAGACGATCACTCGTTCGCCCTGATCAAGACGTTTCGCGATGGATTCGGAAGCCGACTTGCGGCCCCCGTCGGCGATCACGATGGTCGTGGACTTTGGTTGCGCGCGGGTGAATTCGATGACGGGCAGGGTCCAATGGTCCGCGAAACGCAAGCGGTGGCGGATGATGGTCACGCCGTCGACAGTTTCCGGGGCTTTATCGAAAGAACGTAGCGTGCCTGTCGGGCAATGCAGAATCTCCGATTTCAATGTTTGTACAAAGGCGGTGCGCCAGACTGTGAACTCCTGCTCCGATTTCGGCACCTCTGCACTTCGCGGCAACGTCTCCGCCAGCTTCAATGCCAGCGTGTGAAAATCCGCGTTCCCTTCCGGCAGCGGGACGTTGAGTTCCTCCGCCGTCTTCACTTCCTTCGCGAGTTCCGCAGCTTCATCGGCTGAGAAGGGCTGATCCGCGAAGAAATGGTCTGCGAGCATGCGGTAGTATGCACGCCGGTTGTCCAACCCGAAATTGTGATCGCCCGGGTCTTCGTTGATGTGCGACCGCAGCGCGTCGGGCTTCCCATAGAGTTTGTACAACGGCCCGGCGACTTCCAGCAGCGGCGGCAGCGCGGTCCCGGCGACGAAGCAGCAGTTGTCCTTCGCGTTGTACGTCAGCAGTGTCGGCCGTGGGGCACGCAACGCTGTAAGATGCAGATAGTCCGCATACTTGCCCAAATCGACCGGCGTCTGCTCGGAATCGCCCAAGTCCGCACTGACGCCGACACGGGTGAGGAAGCTCGAATACCCAGCGACCGGATTCGCCAGCGTGACACGCTCATCCAGCGAGCTGATGACAATCGTCTGCCAGCCGCCGCCCGAAAGCCCGGCGACGGCGACGCGGGCGGGATCGGCATGTTTGTGAGCCAGCAAGACATCCAATCCGCGCGACATCGCCAGGTAAAACGGGGCCAGCCCGCTGGTGCCGCAGACGTCGAGTTGATTCATCTTGTAATGCCCGAAGTTCGGCGTATGAAGTTGCCCCATGCCGAGCCATTCGGCGTTCAACACAATCACGCCTTGCCGGGCGAGATGAATGCTGCGGAGTTGCTTGTAATCGGCCGCTTTGCCATTGCGGTCGTGCCCGTTGACATGCATGGCGACCGGGACTTTGCCGACGAGTTTGTCCGGGACATAGAGCAGGGCGGGAATCCATAAGCCGGGCAGGGCTTCGTAGCTCAACTTTTGAATCGCGTAGCCGTCGCAGGGAATCGTGTCGAACAGTTCGACGCCGAGCTGCGCATCGCGCCACGTTTTTGCTGCGCCCCGGAAGACGACATGTTCCAACACATCGGCCCTGATCTGCCTGGCGGCCGTTTCCCACTCAGCGACCGTGTTGTACTCGGCCCACGGCCGAACTTTCGACCGGCAGTACGCCTGCGTTTCCTGGAGCGTGGTCCCCGGTTCGAGTACCGGCGTTTCGAGCCACTGCGCGACCCGTTTCGGATCGACAGTGTCCGCGGCTAGTACGGACGAGACGAGCTGCAGGGCGACACACAAAACGGCGAAGCGCGGCATCATGCGAATCTCCAGGGGAATGCGATAATCCAAGTTGCACAAGGATATCGTGAAGCCGAGAGAAATTCACAGAGCCGGACGCGTCAGCAACGGTTCAGTTGTGAGACACTTTGAAATCACATGGGCTTGGGTGGCTGGGGCACTTGTGCGCTAACCATTGTCATCGACGCGCATGGCCCCAGTTTCCGCCTGAATCTGGGGCCATGTGAGTCGCGCTCGGTAGCAAGGCGTGAGTGCGCCCCAGCCACCCCACTTTGGAGTTTTCAAAGTGTCCCACTTTTGACGGTTTTCGCTTGCCACGCCGAACGAGAAGGCAGCGAAGAGATTTGGGCGGCGATGTTCTCGTTGATGAGGGGAACGCTACATGAGGGTTTCCGATGGGAGCGCGCAGCCCTAGAATTGAGGTTGCATCACATAGCGGAATTCCTGACCATGCGTCCCGACTGATCAACGTTGACGACTTATGCCACTTTATCGTGCCGCTACTCTCACGGATGTCCCCCCCGGTTCCGGCAAGGAACTGGTGATCGCGGGGCGGATTGTCGCGTTGTATCACGTCGAGGGGGAGTTCTACGCCATCGATGGCATTTGCCCGCATGCCGGCGGGCCGCTGGGCAAAGGGATGCTGCGGAAGAACATCGTGACGTGCCCCTGGCATGGCTGGCAATTCGATGTCACCACCGGCCGCCACTGTTTGACGGCTCACATTCAAGCCGCGAAGTTCGCGGTGACAGTCGTCGGCGAAGAGATCTTCGTCGAACTGCCGTGATTTATTGCTTGCCTGCGTAGGGTTTGCCGAGGCTTTGCGAGGCGAACCATTCTGGCGATGGAGCAGGTCTCGTCTTGATCGCTTGGCTCCGGTTTTTGTCCCGTGAAGATGGTTCGCCTCGCAAAGCCTCGGCAAACCCTACAAAACTACCAAACTCACGCCAGGATGCTGTACAGCGGGTGGCCCCACGGGACGAGATGGAACGGGCGGCTCAGAGCATCGCGGAAGGTGTATTCCGTCGGTAGGCCAAGGCAGTGATAAATCGTCGCGATCACGTCGGCCGGCGAACAGGGATCGGCGGCGGGAAACGCGCCGATCTTGTCGCTGGCCCCGTGCAATGCCCCCCCTTGAATGCCACCGCCGGCGAGCAGCACCGAGTAGCAGAAGTTCCAGTGATCGCGGCCGGCCGCCGGATTGATCTTCGGCGTGCGGCCGAATTCGCCCATCACCACAACCAGCGTGCGGTCGAACAAGTTTCGTTCGACCAGATCGGTAAACAGACCCGATACGGCAAGATCGAGTTGCGGCAGCAATTCCGTTCGACACCGCTGGAAGTTGCCGCCGTGGGTGTCCCAGGTGGCGTTGGCGTGCGGTGCCCAGGCAATGGAAACGACCCGCGTGCCAGCCTCGATCAACCGGCGCGCCAGCAGCACGCTTTGTCCGTAAATGTTGCGGCCGTAGCGCTGGCGGACGGCATCCGATTCCTGATTCAAACGAAATGCATCCTGCGTCGCCGTGGAGGTGAGGAGATCAAACGCGGCCGTTTGAAAACCTTGCACGCCCACGACCGACCGCGACGATTGATCCGGCAGATGCTGGTCGAGATGCCCTTGCAGCGCGCGGCGAGATTGCAGGCGAATGGAATTCACATCGGCCGACAACGACAGTTCCGGAATCGTGAACTCGGGCGAATTCGGATCGTTCAAGACAAACAGCGGATCGCGCGCTTTGCCCAGCAGTCCGCCGAAGAACCCCGGTTGCGGGGGTCCGCCAGCACCTTCCTGCGTAATGAATGGCAGCGACACGAACGGCACGATCGGTTGCTCGGGGGGCCGAGCCAGGCCCATCACCGAACCAATCGCCGGGTAGTCGCCCGAATTATTGCCGATCGCCACGACGGCATCGCCCCGATCATGGCCGGTCAGCGAGGTGTAGACCGCGGCGGCATGGGCGTTATTGACCGAGTGATTGACCGAGCGGACCAGCGCGCAGCGGTGCATGTGCGGCGCGAGATTCGGCAGCATCTCGCAGACCGGCACGCCGGGCAGCGAACTGGCGATGGGTTGAAACTCGCCGCGCACTTCGGCGGCGGCATCCGGCTTCATGTCCCAGGTATCAAGATGCGGCGGCCCGCCGTCGAGAAAGACGACGATCAAATGATCAGCTTTCGGTTTCGCACCGACCAGCGATTCCGCTTTCAGCAAACCCGGCAACGACAGCCCCAGACCGCCGAAACCGACGCGCTGCATCAGGTCGCGACGCGAAAAATCTTGGGGCGTCATGCTCCAGCGAAAATCGGCCATAGGGGGCGGTTCCTCGAATCCGATCAGCCAAGTTTGATCAATGCTAGATCATCGGAAAATCCGAGGCCGACCGCAAGAGAAACTCGTCAGGAACGCCGGGCAATTGTCTGATTTCAGTAGGGTTTGCCGAGTTGAGGGTTGAGGAATGAGGCCCGGTCTTCGACGATGACTAGCCCACGCCCAGGAAATCGACTTCGCCGGACACGATATCGTACATGCCGCCGACGACAGCGAGCTTTTCTTCCTTGACCAGACGTGCGAGGCTGCGGCTGTCCTGGTTGATCAGGGACATGGTGCGCAAGACGTTTCGCCGGGCGACTTCATCGACGTAGGCGGCTTTGCCTGCTGGATTCGTCTGTCCATTCTGCTGGAATTCGCTTTCCAGGAGCGGGTCAATCGACTTCTGAATCTCCGTCACCAGCACGTCGAGATGGTCGCAACCGGTCGCTTCGGCGGCCGTTTGATGCGAGCGATAGAAATCGACGGCGGCGGTCACCGCACCGCAGCGCGTGTGGCCCAGCACGACAATCAGTTTCACCCCGGCCACCGCGCAGGCGTATTCCAGACTGGCAAGAACTTTTTCCTTGGCGACATGTCCCGCGATCCGCACGCTGAAAATATCCCCCAGCCCGAGATCGAAAATCAGTTCCGCCGGTGAGCGTGAGTCGATGCAACTGAGTACGGCGGCAATCGGGAACTGCCCTAGTGCCGAAGTCTGCATTTCGCGGTTGAAATCCCGAATTAACCGCTGGCCTTGTCGGAAACGCTGGTTGCCGTCTTTAAGAATCTGGAGCACATCGGCGGGTGTCAGCTCGCGTTGGAGATCGCGATTCGAGTTGTCGAAATCCGTGAGCTGGTCTTTGAGGCCGAATTTCCCTTCAAAGCCGACGAGACTGACGCTGAGTTCGCGGGCAGGTGCCGTGGTATGGGTGAAGTCGTGCAGCAAGCCTTGAATGTCGGGGTCGATGTAATCGGTCTGCCGGGCATCGAGTAAGACCGATTCGCCACGCGGAAGTTCATCAAGTCGTAGTTTGAGCGCGCCGCGATTGAGAAAGCTGACCTGATTCGCCAGTTCAATGTGCAACACATCGCCGCGCAAATGCCGTTCGCGGGTGCAGTGGATCGGCCGGCTGAGATTGCTGTGCAGAATAAAACCGATGCTGACGGCCAGGCCAATCAGTACACCGACCATCAAATCGGTGAAGACAATCGCCACGACGGTGACGGCAAAGGGCAGAAACTGAGTCCGCCCTTGTTGCCACATCTGTTTGAAGACAGCCGGGCTGGCGAGCTTGATGCCCGTCATCAGCAGAATTGCCGCCAGGCAGGAGACCGGAATGCGATTGAGCAATGTGGGCAGCAAGGTCGCGCAGATCAACAGCAGCAGACCATGAAAGATGGCCGCCATTTTCGTGCGATTTCCGGCATTGATATTCACCGAACTTCGGACGATGACCGACGAAATCGGAATCCCCCCGATCAAGCCCGCCGCCACATTCCCGACCCCCTGCGCGATGAGTTCGCGACTCGGCGGCGACCGGCGTTGCCGGGGATCGATCTTGTCGACCGCTTCGAGATTGAGCAGCGTTTCGAGAGACGCGGCCGCGGCAATCATGATTGCCGCGAAGTACACACCGGGATTCATCCATTGAGAAAAATCGGGCCGCGACAACTGGCTGTACATTTCCTCGAAGTTTTTTGTCACCGGAACCGACACGAAGGCACTGGCGGGAATGGCCCAGCCGTCGCCCGAGGATTGCAGAAACTCGCTGAGCATGATGCCGACGGTGACCACAACCAGCGGGGCGGGGATGACCGACTTTTTCAGGGTCTTGAACTGGTCCCAAAACACGAGGATCGCCAGACAGCTTAAACCGATCAACGCGGTCCCCAGATGCGCATCGTTCAACATCTCACCGAATTCGGAGAACGTGTTCTCCATGTCCGGCTGACGAAACGCCATTTCGCCTTCCGGATCGGCATCGTGGCCGACCAGGTGCGGTATCTGTTTGAGAATGAGAATGACGCCAATCGCCGCCAGCAGCCCTTTGATCACGCTGCTGGGGAAGAACTCGGCAATGAAGCCGACCCGCGCCACGCCCAGGACAATCTGAATCACACCAGCGATGAAGACTGCCAGCAAAAACGCCTCGAAAGAACCCAGCGCAAGAATTTGCGCGGCGACCACGGCCGTCATGCCGGGTGAGGGACCGCTCACGCTGGTATGGGAACGGCTGACCGCCCCGACAAGCAGGCCCCCGAGAATGCCGGATAGAATGCCGCTGGAGACCGGCGCGTTGGACGCCAGCGCCACGCCGAGGCATAAAGGCAACGCGACCAGAAACACCACCACACCGGCGATGGCGTCGTAGCGCAGCGTCTCCGGTGACAATAAAGCTCGACGAGACATAAGTATCTGGCATCACTTCCGGGACAGAAGGTGAGCGGATTTTCGCAGGATCATGGGTGAGCTTTGTCGATTCTAACGGAATCGTAATGTTCGTCCAGAGGGTTTCCTCAAGTTGGCTTGTGATGCACGGCCTCAATTCCCACAATCTCGCGTGTTGTCCGCCGTCCGTTTATCGCCTGTGTTTCGGAGTTTATCTGATGCCTCTGGTTGATCATCCCTCGGGAAATTATCGTTTTCTGCCGGGAATTGCCCCCTATTCCTGCGGGGCGGTGGCTGTGGCGGGATATGAAATCGCCCATGTGACTTTGAACCAGCCGCTGCCGTGGCGGGCTGGTTTGGAGGCCATCGGAAAATTTTTGATCGGCAAGAACCGGCCACTCTCCGCTTTATGCGCTGTGGAACTTCGTTCGCCACAGCCATTTACCTTCGCGGGGTTTGCGGAGTTCAATGCGGAGTACGCCCAGGTGTTACGGGAGTGGAGCCTCTTTGTGGATGGCGTGAACCCCGTCGCGCGCACGAACATTGCCCCGGAACTGGCCCCGCCCGCGGAGCCAGTCGTGTTTGCATTTTCATTCACTCAACCTGCGATAGGGCATTCTCTTCCCACATTTGTGGTGGCAGGGGCGGGCGAGTTGCCGGAAGGGGTTCTGAATCGTGATGGGATCATTGCACTGGGCGATGTCTCTGCCGCTGGCTTGAAAACGAAAGCAGACTACGTGGTCGGCCTGATGACCAGCCGCCTGCTGGGGTTGGGAATCTATCCGGCAGCGACGACCGAGATCGATGTGTATACAGTCCACCCCATTCATGATCTGATCGTCGCACCCATTCTGGCTGGCTTACCTGGCGGGCGTTGGCATGGCGTGAACTGGTTGTATAGTCGGCCGCCCATTCTCGACATCGAATTTGAAATGGATGTCCGCGGCGTGCAGACGGAATTGCGAATATAACCTGCTCCCGCAATTTGCGGCTGGCGCAATAAAAAACGCCCACCTCGTCGCCCCCCAGCAGACAAGATGGGCGTCACAACTTCTCGTGCGGTTTGACCCGACCGAGAAGAAGAAGCCGATTTGATCTAAATTAACCGTGAGCGTGCCGGCTTTGGTCGTGCCGTTCTTCACGTCGAGTCACACGCTCTTCACGGCGATTCATACGGACGGTGGTCCGTTCGACCATTTTTTCGCGGCCGCCGGGAATCACGAACAGCGATAAGGCATGCGCGGCGATGCCGATGCCCCACCCGCCGAGAACCCACAGGAACCACATTTTGTCAGGATTACGGCTCATATTGAGCGCTGCCAACCCGCCGACAACGACCACATAAACGGCCAAGTGAATCCAAAACCCTTGATTAACACGACTTTCGGCGTCTGCACGAGTCACCATGATGGTTGTCCTTCGCTTGAATGAACTGAGTGGTTTCTTTGATTGCTGGATCACCCAGCAATAGTGAAAGACACATCTCAGCAAGCGGCGCGCCAGAGGCAAATCGTTTCGATATCTCAAGAAAAAATGGGCTATCCCGGTTGTCCGCATCGCAAATAGATCGCGCACTGACCAACACGGCATCTCGAACAGCACTCTCTCAGTCAGCTAACTTAGAAGACTTCCACAATGGCCGCACTCGCCTGGCCAATCCGCGTGACGTTCACGTTGAGTACGATCTTGTTTGTCGTGCTGCGCGGCTCTTTCGCCACGACATTCAGCGGACAGGCTGGGTCCGGCGTTTCATAATTGATGGTGTAGGGAATCACCCCGTGGCTCAAACCGAGAATGGACCCGGCCAATTCCAGTAGCCCCGAACCCGCGCCGGAATTGCCGAAGTAGCTCTTGAGCGCCGTGACCGGGACCGTCCGGCCTGTTTCTGGCCCGAAGACGTCGAAAATGGCTTGCGACTCGGCGAAATCGACATCCTGCAGGCCAACCCCGTGAGCGTTGATATGCCCGATATCCGCCGGTTTCAAATTCGCGGAACGGATGGCCGCTTTCATCGCCCCGCCCAACGCCCGCCGGTAGTCCGGCTGATCCTGGCTGCTGGCGAAGGTCGCCATGCCGGTGCCCAGAATGCGGCCCCACAATTTTGCGCCGCGCGCCTCCGCGTGCTGCCGGCTTTCCAAAATCAGCGTGCATGTGCCTTCGGCGACCACGCGTCCTGACCGATGTAAATCAAACGGACGGCAACGTCGTTCCGGTTCCGCCGGTGTCCGGGCGAGATCGTCAAACAGGGCGAGGTGCATCGTTTTGATGGGATGCAGCGTCGTGCCCGTCACGCCGGTGATCATGATGTCGGCCGCACCGCGTTCAATGATGCGGCAGGCTTCGCTTAAGACTGTGTTTCCGGAGGCATCATCCAAGGTGAGCGAATTGCTCGGCCCGCGGGCTTCGGAGCCAATGCTGATGTGGCATGCCGGCATATTGGGCAAGTAGCGCAAGAGCCACAAAGGCTCCATTTTGGGTATGCCGAGCGGCGCCCAGTCGGTGAACTCGAATTTCTGCCCGGCTCGATCCGCACAGGCGGCGACGGCCGTCGAAAGAATCTCGGGGGTACTCAGCATCAAGTTGGCGCCGAACTCCACCCCGAGCCGCTCATGATCGATCGTCTTGAGATCGATTTTCGCATCGACCAGCGCCTGAGTCGCCGAGGCGACACCGAGTTGGATCTCCCGGCACATGGCCTTGAGATTCTTGCGATGGTCCTTCAAATAGAGCTTGCGAGCCGATTCTTCCGTGAATTCCGGAATCGCGCCGCCAACCTGGTCGGGAGAGGCCAACCCGGGCATGTCCACTTTGTGAATCCCCGACTTTCCTGCCGCGAGGCTGTTCCAGAAGGCATCAGCTCCGATGCCGATCGGACTGAATACCCCTAACCCGGTGATCACCACGTCTCGACTGGGATCGCGTTCAGCAGTCATCAAAGATCCGTCCTGAGAAGCAGGCTGTACCGTCCCCCATGGCCGGCAAGACCCTCTCCTTAAAGTCTGGAGATTCTACCGAATCGTCAAGAGTACGTCGATTCGATCCCAGTTTTTTCAGAAAGGTGGCGGGCGGGGTGGAAACTTCGGGGGAAGATAACGGGGGTGTCTGCCGCTCCGCATCGTTCTAAATGGATCGCGAAATGGGGGAGGCGCAAAGCGGGAGCCGAAGAACGAAGCAGGAGGACTTCAATCTTTGGTTCCTGCTGAAGGATCTCCCGCCAGTGATATGTGGGAAACACACCTCCGTAGAGGATGCGGATCGCGGGATACTCGGCATGGATCGCTCGCGATAACCGAGCCACGATCGGATGCCCCGACGTGGACCCCGAATGGCCGAACATTACGGCTTCCGGTTCGATGCGGGCAACTTCCGCCAGGAGTTGCGCGTCGGTCATTGGCCCGAATTCGCCATCGACAAGCTGCACATCGTGCCCGGCATCGATCAACGAGCCGCCGATGGAAAGCAACCCGAGCGGGGGCAATTGCTCGCGCGGAATCCGGCTGCCAATCGCTGGATGCGGCGGGTTGATGATGAGCATCCGCATGACGATCCTTCCCAGAGGGGATGATTCATCGGAATCGCGTTGTCATCTGTACGCCAGAATGCGCTGGAATTGAGAGAATAATTCTCAATTTTCCAATTCAGACTACGAACTCGCCAGCGACCATATAGATCGCTAGCGGGTTCGCAGTTTCTATTTGGGTTTGACGACGACACGGGCGTGCTTGATTTTGACATCGGTTCTCGGTCGTTCGTCGCGCGTGGGGACTTTGCCGATGCTCAAGACGTTTTGCAGGCTTTCCTCGTCGGCGGTTTTCCCAAAGACCGTGTACTGGTTGTCGAGAAAGTTCGCGTTGCCGACGCAGAGAAAGAATTGCGATCCCGCTGAGTTCGGGTCGTTCGTGCGGGCCATCGACAGAATACCCGGCGTATGAGGCGTCGAGTTGAATTCGCCGGGAATCGTATATCCCGGTCCGCCCGTTCCGTTGCCATACGGACAACCAGCCTGAATGACGAAGCCATCGATCACGCGGTGAAAGATGATGCCGTCGTAGTAGCCGATGGTCGTCAGACCGATCAGATTCTTGACATGCCCCAAGGCAAGATCGGGATACAGATCCAGCGTGATGCGGCCCATCGTGGTATCGAACTCGACCTGATAGGTGTGCTTGGTGAAATCGACCTCGGCAAGTGCGGCATCAACATCGGCACGTCGACTGGCAGCCACGGGAGAATCCTTGCAAAGACTTCACTGACACAATCAAAGCCCGCCAACCGCGTCGGCGGGACCAATCGCGAATGACACGAAAAATACGATATCCGCGAGACCATCCCAGAGCGAGCGTTCCTATCGTTTCGTCTTATCTCGTTTCGTCTTAGCCCCCGGTCAATGACCGGGGGCCTTCGCTCACGGACGATCAATCACCATCGACGCCACACGGCAAATCGGCCCCCCGTCATTGACGGGGGGCTAAGACGTGAATTCAAAACAAATCCGTCTTGGCGGTTCCATAACTGTGCCGTTATGATCCAGACGGTACAGGCATTCACGGAGGAAGCATCGCATGAAAGTCATCGCTGTCGCCGGGGCGCGTCCCAATTTCATGAAAATCGCGCCCTTGATGCGCGTGCTGCGGCAGACGCCCGGCATCGAGTCGCTGCTCGTCCATACCGGGCAACATTACGACGAGAAAATGTCGCAGCTCTTTTTCGACGAGTTGCAAATCCCCAAGCCCGATCTGAATCTCGAAGTCGGTTCAGGATCGGTTTCCACGGCGATGGCGAAAGTATTACTCGCCTTTGAACCGGTGCTGCAACAGGAAAAGCCCGACCTGATTATCGTCGTCGGCGATGTGACCTCGACCATCGCCTGCGCGTTCGCCGCGGCGCAGATGCAGATTCCCGTGGCTCATGTCGAAGCCGGCTTGCGGAGTTTCGATCGCGGGATGCCGGAAGAAATCAACCGCGTCCTCACCGATTCGATCTCCGACTTTCTGTTCGTCTCGGAACCAAGTGGTATCGAAAACTTACGCAATGAAGGTGTGCCCGATGAGAAGGTGTTTCTGGTCGGCAATGTCATGATTGATACGCTGCTGGCGAACCGGGCGAAAGCCGCGGCGTCGACGATTCTACAATCGCTGGAATTGCAGGCCGATTCCTATGCCCTGCTGACGTTGCATCGGCCGTCCAATGTCGACGTGAAGGAAGATTTCCTGCGAATCTTTACAGCCGTCGCGGATATCGCCCGCCGCATGCCGGTGATTTTTCCCGTCCATCCGCGCACCCGCAACCGCATCGCGCAGTTCGGCATCGAAGACCAGATCGCCGCGCTGCCGAAGCTGAAACTGATCGAACCGCTCGGCTATCTCGATTTCCTCAAACTGACTTCCGATGCGAAACTGGTCCTGACCGATTCCGGCGGCGTGCAGGAAGAAACAACGATCCTGAACGTCCCGTGTATCACATTGCGGGAGAACACCGAACGCCCCGTGACGATGACGCAGGGGACGAACGTGCTGGTCGGCTCCAACACCCAAAAAATTCTCGCCGCTGTGAATAACGTGCTGACCAAGCCCAAACCCGCGCCGCGGCAACCCGACCAGTGGGACGGCCGCGCCGCCGAGCGGATCGTGCAGATCCTTGTGGAGCAAATGAACCGCCGCACGTCCTGATCTTGTCTTAGCCCCCGGTCAATGACCGGGGGCCTTGGCTCCCGGACAATCAATCAACATGGTAATCACATGGTTTATCGGCCCCCCGTCATTGACGGGGGGCTAAGACGACGGCGTATGATCCACGCACTATGCCCGCTCCGCTGATCGAATTCGCGCAGTTTGCTCATCCCTCCCGCTGGTGGCTGCGGCGCGGTCCGCCGGCTTGGCTGGATGATCCCCGCTGGTTTGCGCGGGCGTTTCGAGCATCATTGCTGCTCGGCGTGATGGGGACAGTGACCGGGTGGTTGACGGTTGCCGGGATCGTGCTGATGCACATCGCGGAGCCTTGGGCCGGATCGCTGAGTATCTCAGAATTCAACCTGTTTCTCGGGCCGGGACTGTGGTTCGGTATCGGCGTAATGATGCCGTTGTCTCGCTGGCTGGGGCGCGGGTGGATCATGACGCTGCTCGCCGTGCCCGTGTCGATGTTCGCCTGCTACTGCGGTTTCATCACACTTCTACTTGTCCACCCTATCATGAGCAGCAGGCCAAGTGAGTTTCCCGGAGGTAAGGATGCAGCCGGCTTCTACGCTGGCTTCGTCGGTGCGGCGATTGTCAGCCTGTGGATGGGACATCCGCTCCGCAAATCGGCTTGGCTGGCGGGAATGACGGCCTCACTGTTGGCGAGTCTTAACTGCGGGCTGTACTTCCTCGCTCAACCCGACGGCTCCATGCTGCCTCTGCCGGGCGAACTGGCGACGATTATCGCGCAAGGCTGGCTCTACGTCGGTTTTCAAAGCCTGACGGCGGTCGGGTTGGGCGTGCGGTTGTGGTGGGTGCCGAGTGTTACCGTTCAAACCCATTCCACGACGACTACTCCACTGGATCTCTGATTTCATCAGGCGCGAGCAAGTCTTGACCGGGGCCGCGAAGGTGCAATACCACGACCGTCTCGTGCTGAATGGTAAATAGCACTCGGTATTCACGACCGCGGCGGGTCTTAAAAATCAGGTTGCGAAGTTCCACTCGGCCATCATCATTTTCCGGAGCGAGCGGATATTGCTCGGGAGCTTGCTGCAACTGCTTAAGAACAGTGAGCCAACGTTCGTACCAAGTCGCGGCTCCCGCAGGAGAATGCCTCGTAAGCCATTCAAGGATGATACTCACATCCCCGCGCACTTGAGGAACCATGATGACACGATAAATCATGGCTGAGGAATTCCGAATTTCTGACGCAGTTCCTCAGAGACTTCCCATGCGTCACGTCCCAGACCCGCTTTCATCTCTACCAAGGCACACTTGAGCGCGGTTTGGATCGATGCCTTTTCCTGTTCACCAACCCATCTGGCGAGAATTTGTTGTAAATTTAATTGCGACGTGTCCGCTTCGATTTGCTCAATGGCAAACTCATGAAATCTGTCTAACTCTTCTCGCGTTGCAGGCATAGAAATCTCCAAAAGGTGAGTTTCACAATTCTATGACCGAATCGAAGAGGCGGGTAGCCGAAGACAATGATCATCAGTCTTCAGCTTGTATCGAAAATTTTACCGACCGGACCTGATCACGCCGTCCAGCACATCACACGCCGTCCTCACGCCATCTTCCGCGTGGACTTCCTGGCCTACGCGTGCCGCGTTCACCGTGTAGCGAGAATCATTCAACACGCGTTTCAATGCGACCGCTAACCGAGCCGAGGTGCAGGCATGCCGGGGGACGGTTTCGCTGATGCCCAGGCGTTTCAGACGCATGGCATGGTCGGGTTGATCGTGGCTGAAGGGGACGACGACCGTTGGTTTGCCGGCCCGCATCGCCTGGCCCGTGGTTCCCGCTCCCCCTTGATGGACGATTGCCGCCGCCCGCGGGAAGAGTTCCGAATACGGGGCGTACTCCGCAGCGAGCATGCCATCCGGCAGCGATCCCAAATGGTTGCGTTCATCTTTGCCGATCAAGAACACAGCCCGGCGATTCAGTGACTGCGCGGCTTCCAAGCTCTGCCGATAAAAGTCGCCCGCCACCATCACGGCCGATGTCCCCAGCGTGAACACAATCGGTGGCGGCCCGGCGTCGAGAAAGGTCGCCAGTTCCGCGGGCATGCCTTGACCATGTTCTTGTTGATCGTAAAACGCGAAGCCCGCCGCTGTTGTCTGCGCCGGCCAATCGCGTTGCGGCCCGCCGAGCAGTTTCGAGAACAAGGCCAGATTCGCGTATGGGGAAAACTGGCCCTCGAAAAACGGATTGCCCCGGCTCGGCGGCAAGCCGACTTCACGCCGCAATTCCTGAATCGGCCGATCCCAGCCGCGCATGATCCAGTGCCGGCCAAAACCGAACAGCAAACTGGCGAGCCACGACGAACGGCAATACAACGGCGCGAGAAATTGCCCCTGCGGCAAAATCGGCGGATCATAAATCGACAAAAACATGATCGGCTGCAACGCCGTTGCCACCCACGGCTTCTTGAACTGCTCTGCGATGATCGGCACGCTGTACGACAGCGGATGCGACACGAGCAGGTCGGCATCTTTCGCGACGACCAGCGTGTCGGCGTACGCCTCGCGCAAGTGTGGCAGCATGATGTCCCGCACCACATATTCCGAACCGCCCGACGAATGCATCACCCGTTCCAGCAATTCGCGTTCATCGCCAAACAGGGATGCATCGGGCCGGACAGCATGAAAGTCGATCCCGGCGGCGGTGATTTTTTCTTGATAGCGATCCGTCGTGGCAATCACCGGCGCATGCCCGCGCGCCTTCAATTCCAGCGCAATCGCCATGTAAGGGTGGATATCGCCGAATGATCCAAACGTGGCCAGGACAATACGCGACATGAATTTGAGCGTTCAGAGTCAAAAGTTGAGGGCCAAACCAAAGTCCGCCGTCGGCGACGGCGGGACTAACCTAACTCCTGCCCGGATTCGTCCCGGCGGCAAACACCGCGGCGACATCCGCGATAAAACCGGGCAGCAAAACGGAATCAGCGTGTTGACCGGCCGCGAACTCCCCGTGAACACGGTATTCGGAGCCGTCCAGAGTCAACACGGTGATTGTTGATTGTTCCGGATCAACGATCCAGTATTCCGCGATGCTGGCTTTCGCATAATCGCGGCGCTTCTCGATCAAATCCCGTTTCCGATTTTCCGAACCATCGCTCACGATTTCCATCACCAGATCCGCACCATTGGGGGCTTGTTTCGGATCCGGTAACCGCCAGGGTTCGACGAAATACACATCCGGCTCACGGACATTCAAAAGCCACATCTTGATAGGACACGGTGCGATCAACACATACCCAAGCTGTTTGGGCGTCACGAATGCCGACAGAAGATTACAGAGGAAGACACTAATCAACTGATGCAACGGTGTGGGCGTCGGCAGAAACTCCAGGCAGCCGTCGACCAACTCAACGAACTTTGTTTCTTCGATCTGGAAATACTCTTCCTCGGTCCACTCGCCTTGTTTGGGCAAATACTGGGCAATTTCCCACGTCGGCTCGCCGCGCTGGGACAAGCGTTCGCCATTTGCCGCGTCGGGATTGGATCGAAGCAGGTTCAATACGCTCATGGATCGCATCCTGGTCAAAGAGTCCGCTGCTCTCCTGCATGCTAAGCCAACGGCTGTGACGACACAATTGGAGTTCCAAACCCGCCACCGCCGGGGGTTTCGATGGTCAGGATGTCGCCGGGGTGAACCTCCAGCGAGGCTTTGCCGCCGAGCGATGTCGCGCTCCGCTCCGAAGACTTCGCGTCGCGGCTAATCGCAGACTCGAGTGTGTTGCAGCCCAGAGCGCCGGGTTGCCCCCCTTGGAGGCCGAACGGCGCGTACGGCCCGCGGCGTTCAGTGAGCAGTGACACGCGCAATCCCGACAGGAATTCAATCCGCCGGACAATTCCATCCCCGCCACGATGTTCACCGGCACCGCCGGAACCTCGGCGAATGGAAAACTCGTGAATCCGCACAGGATATCGCCGTTCAATCACTTCGGGATCAGTGAGTCGAGTATTGGTCATGTGCGTATGCACGGCGTCGGCTCCAGCGCTGTGCGGTGTCGCGCCGCTGCCGCCGCAAATCGTTTCGTAGTACCCGAAGGATTCGTTGCCGAACGTCAGGTTGTTCATCGTCCCCTGGCTGGCGGCGGCCAGTCCCAGCGCACCCAGCAAAACGTCAACCACGCGCTGCGATGTTTCGACATTGCCACCCACCATGGCCGGGCACAACGACGGGTCGGCATGCTCGGGCGGGTTGAGCAGACATTCCGGGAGAATGATCGTGATCGGCTCCAGCACGCCGCTGTTGAGGGGAATTTCCTCGCCGATCAGACAACGCAGCACATACAACACGGCGGCATTCACAATCGCGCGGTTCGCATTCAAGTTGGATTTCAAGACCGGCCCGGTGCCGGTGAAGTCGATGGTCGCCTGCTCGCCGCGAATGGTGATGCGAGCCGTAATCGGCAAACCGTCGTCCAGATGGTCGGTGCGCGCGAATTCTCCGTCGCCGAGTTTCCGCAACGCGAGCCGCATCTTCGCCGCCGCCGCGGCCTGCACATGCCGCATATACGCCAGCACCACCGGGGCCGTCTTCTCGGCGACCAGTTGCTGTAGCAACCGCACGCCCATCTGGTTGGCGGCAACCTGTGCTTGCAGATCCGCGAGGTTGTCATCGACCGAACGGGACGGAAATGCCCCGGCCCCGAGCAGAGTTCGTAAGTCGTCCTCTCGCGAGACCCCTTGATCGATCAACTTGAAATTTCGGATCAGCACTCCTTCCTCGCCGAGATTCTTCGAGAACGGCGGCATGCTGCCCGGCACGATTCCACCGACCTCCGCATGATGCGCCCGACTCGCGGTCAGGAAGCGCAGTTCGCCCGTCTGTGCGTCATGCACGGGTGTGATCACGGTGATATCCGGCAGATGTGAACCGCCGCGGAACGGATCGTTGGTGACGTACACATCCCCCGCGGCCAGATCGGGATTGTCGCGCAAAATACAACGGACGGTTTCACCCATCGCCCCCAGATGGACCGGGATATGCGGCGCGTTGACGACCAGCCCGCCGTTCGGATCGAAGATCGCACAACTGAAATCGAGCCGCTCTTTCACGTTCGTCGAGATCGCCGTTTGTTGCAGCGTCAGCCCCATCTGCTCGGCAATCGACGTCAACAATTGATTGAAGATTTCAAGTTGCACGGGGTCGGCGGTGTGCGGGAGAAGCCCAGGGGTTGCAACCCCTGGGCTGCCTGTCATCTCCATCACAATTTCCCCGCCGGCGAGAATTCGCGCGACGAATCCTGGATCAATCACCACTGTGGAGGAGGGTTCGACCAGAATTGCCGGGCCGTGGATTTGATCGCCGGGCTGAATATCCGCGCGCAGATACACCCCCGTGTCGTGCGATTGTCCGCCGAACCAGGCGGATGTGGTTTGTGCGGCGGCGAGAACCCGAGCCACAGTCGGCGGAGTCGCTTCCACTGACGGAGCCGAACGGCCGACCACTTCCACGCGCAGCGCGGCAACTTCCAACGCCCGCCCTTCCCGGACGTAGCCATACAGTTGGCGATGACGGTCGATGTAATCGCGCTCGAAGTCCCCATCGGCCGGTCGCGGCACCGTGATTGCGGCATCGATTCCCCGATACCGTAAATCGAGCGCGAACTGTGGCGGGTCGATACGTTCGGCGGCGATCCCCTCCGCCAGAATTTCTTCGCGGAGTTCGCCCGCGAGTTCCTCAAAGCGATTGGCCAAGCGCTCCAACAACTCCGCTGAGAATGGTTCCAGCACCGCCTGTTCGCGAAACCGCCGGACATCGGCCAGGCCAATGCCGTAAGCGCTCAGCAACCCCGAATGGGGATGCGACAACACGCGCGGCATGTGCAACATCTTCGCCAGCGCGCAGGCGTGCTGTGCCCCGGCTCCGCCGAACGTGACCAGCGTGTAATCGGCCGGGTCGTAGCCTTTGGTCACGGAAACCTTCCGAATCGCCCGCGCCATCGTCGCGTTGGCGATTTCGACATAACCCTCTGCCAGTTCGTGCGGCGTGAATTCGCGGCCCAACGGAGATCGAGAAATGTCAGCACAGAGTTCCGCTAAGCGGCCAGCGACGACGGTTTGATCGAGGGGAAACGGAAATCGCTCGGGGAGAATTTTCCCCAGGAAGAGATTCACATCGGTGATCGTCAGCGGACCGCCGCGACCGTAACACGCCGGGCCGGGATCGGCCCCCGCACTTTGGGGACCGACAAAAAGTTTTACGCCGTCGAAACCACAGACACTGCCGCCGCCGGCGGCAACCGTTTCAATCGCCAGCATCGGGGCGACGATCCGCACGCCGGCTTTTTGCGTTTCGTATTCATAGTCATAACGGCCATCAAACCGCGAAACATCGGTGCTAGTCCCGCCCATATCGAAACCAATGGCCCGCGGAAATCCCGCCTGCCTGGCCACGTGAGAGAAACCGATCACCCCTCCCGCCGGGCCGGAGAGCACGCTGTCTTTCCCATGAAAGCGGTCCGCCGAAATCAATCCGCCTGCCGAAGTCATCAACCGCAGTTCACTGCCGGGCAACGAATTTTTCAAACGGGCAACATAACTCCGCAAGATCGGATTGAGATAC